>Ga0116217_10001649_pt1 | contig 21244 bp, 17 predicted proteins | sample Sb_taG_6_FD_89697 | JGI IMG/M metagenome (GOLD analysis project Ga0116217, IMG submission 89697) | Peat soil microbial communities from Weissenstadt, Germany - Sb_50d_4_PS metaG | ecosystem: Environmental > Terrestrial > Soil > Wetlands > Peat | place: Germany: Weissenstadt | collected 2010-09-21 | reverse complement strand
CGTGACGTAGGGGCTCCCTTGCTTGACCGCCGCGACGATGAGGGCGCCGATGACACCGACGCCGATGAAGGCGGCGACGCGCCCCACGCCCGAAAGCACGGTAGCGGCGAGCTGGCCGCGCCATGGCAGGATGAAGTGCAAAAGGGTTGCGAGCGTCTTGGCCAGGCCCGTGCCCTCGGCGCTGAGGATGGCATCCGCCGGCTCGTCATCGGCTTCGACATGGCCGAGGAGGTCGGGGACGGGTGCTGCTGCGGTCGCGCGCTCGGCAGGTGCAGCTGCCGCCGGGCCGGTCTCCTCGGCCTGGGCACCCATGAGCTGCCGGTAGGGACCGTCGCGCTGGATCAGCTCGTCGTGCGTGCCGCTCTCCGCGATGCGGCCTTCCTCGAGCACGAGGATGCGGTCGGCACCTATCACGCTCGAGAGACGATGGGCGAGGACGAGCGTGGTGCGGCCGGCCATGAGGCGATCGAGTGCTTCTTGGATGATGGCCTCGTTCTCGGCGTCGACCGAGGAGAGCGCCTCATCCAGGATCAGGATCGGCGCGTCGCGCAAGAGCGCCCGCGCGATCGCCAGGCGCTGGCGCTGGCCGCCCGAGAGCTTGGCGCCGCGCTCGCCGATGAGCGTGGCGTAGCCCGACGGCAGCGCCTCGATGAAATCCTGCGCGTTCGCTGCGCGCGCGGCGGCCTCGATCTCGGCCTTGCTGGCATCGGGCTTGCCGAGCCTCAGGTTCTCCTCGACCGTGCCGTGGAAGAGCATGGTGTCCTGCTGCACCAACGCGATCTCCCGGCGCACCCGCTCCGGGTCGAGCGTCCGCAGATCGTGGCCGCCGATTGCGATCTTGCCTTCCTGCGGGTCGTAAAGCCGCAGGAGGAGGCGCGTGATGGTGGATTTGCCGCCCCCGCTCGGACCCACGATGCCGAGGCATTCCCCCGCGGCAACGGCGAAGGAGAGGCCGTCGAGGGCGGCTCGGCGTCCGCCCGGATAGGAGAAACGGACATCCTCGAAGGCGATGGTAGGCGGAAGGGCTGCCGGCGTAAGCGTGAAGGAGGGCTGCATCGGCGCTCTCGTCGCCAGCAGCTCGTTGATGCCGCTCGCCGCCGCTTGGCCCACCATGCCCTGGTGCAGCACCGCGCGCAAATCGCGGAGCGGCCGGAAGATCTCGGTGCCCGCCATGAGCACGATGAGGAGGGTGGTGAGGCTCATGAGCCCGTGCGACACGCGGTAGGCGCCGAGGCCGAGTGCTGCGGCGGCGCCGACCGCGACGGTCACGTCGGTGACGCCGCGCGTCATGGTGCTCGTCGCCAGCACCCACATCGTGCTATCCGCGAGCTCGCGCGATTTCTTGGCGAGCATGCGCCCGTAGGCGGCACTCTGGCCGAAGGCCTTGAGCGTGGCCAGGCCCTGGATGGCGTCGAGCAATTCCGCGCCGAAGGCCTTGAAGCTCCTCTGGCGCGCGAGGCTCGCGCGGCGGTCGAGGCGGTGGAAGAGCATCGGCAGCATGAGGCCGAGGAGTGCCGCTGCGACCATCACGCCGGCGACCGGCACGTCCCACCAGGCGATGAAGGCGAAGATCGCGAGCGGCGTCAGGGCGGCCACGCAAAGCTGCGGCAGATATTGCCCGAAGAAAGTCTGCAGCTGCTCGACCCCGTCGGTCAGCGAGAGCATGACGCCGCCGGTACGCTCGCCCGCGAACCAGGCGGGCCCGAGCTCGGCCACCTTGTCGTAAAGCTCGCCGCGCAGAATTTCCTGGATGCGCGCGGCGGTCACGTGCGCGATCATGGTGCGGACATGCTCGAGCCCACCCCGCAGCAGGACCGCGGCGGCGACCCCTGCTGCGGGCAGCGCGAGCGCCTCCGCCCCCGCACCCTCGAATACGCGCGCGAGCAGCCAGCCGAGGAAGACGAAGCGGGCGATGCCGACGCCGGCCGCGACGAGCCCGGCCGCGACTTGTGCCGCGAGCTGCCAACGCGCACCGCGCATCATCCGCCAGAGACGCTTGTCGAAGTACATCGGCGCCGTCCGCTCGCCCGCGATCTCAGTGCGTACTCTCAGAAATTCGAGTGTCACCCCCTCCCCACCCTCCCCCTTCAAGGGGGAGGGGGAATTTTGTTGCCAGGCGACACACTTCGCCTCTCCCCTTGAGGAGGAGGGTAGGGAGGGGGGTGATCACGTCTCCATAATTCTGAGGACTAATATCAGCCTGAAAGCAGCGATAGGAAAGGCTAACCATTGAGGCCAGTGCGCGCCAGGCGCTACAGCATGGGCAGGCTGCGCTTGCGGCCGAGGGGGAAGGCCTCTTCGATCTTCGCGATCGCCGCCGCATCGAGCTTCGCGCGGAAGGCGCCCGCGTTCTCGGCAACGTGCGCGAGGTGCCGAGACTTCGGGATGGCGAAGTGCGAGGGCCGGCGGATGAGGAAGGCGAGTGCGATTTGCCGCGGGGTCGCGGTATAGCTTTCCGCGAGTGCCGCGAGCACGCGGCCGCCTGCCGAGCGTGGCGCGGGGAAGTCGCCCTGGCCGAGCGGGCTGTAGGCGACCACGGCAACACCGTGCGCCTCGCACCAGGGCACGATGCGGTGCTCGATCGCGCGCTCCTCGAGATGGTAGAGCACCTGATTGCAGGCGATCTTGCCGGGACCGGCGATGCGGAGCGCACGCTCGAGCTCGTTCACGTCGAAGTTGGAGACCCCCCACGCGCGGATCTTGCCGTCGCGGCGAAGCCGCTCGAAGGCCTCGATCGTGCCCTCGAGCGGATGGCGTCCGGGCCAGTGCAGGAGATAGAGATCGAGCCGGTCGGTGCCAAGCCGACGCAGCGAGGCCTCGCAGGCCGCGACGGTGCCCGTGCGCGAGGCGTTCTGCGGCAGCACTTTCGAGACCAGGTAGAGCGCGTCGCGCCGGCCTGAAATCGCCTTGGCGACGATCTCCTCGACCCTGCCGGAGCCGTACATCTCCGCCGTGTCGATGTGCGTCATGCCGAGCTCGATGCCGCGGCGGAGTGCGGCCGCGGCGGCGCGCGGCTGGCTCTCCATCTGCCAGGTGCCCTGACCGATCACGGCGACCCGCCGGCCGGTTGGGCCGAAGTTGCGGAGCTCCACGGCGATGCCTCCCTCCTCTTCGCGCTATCGATTGCGCGGTCGGTCCTCCTCCCGATATTCTCTCGCATTCTCGGGAGAAGAGCGCCCTTGCGTCAACTCGGGGATTTGCACTCAGGGATTTGCTTTGGCGGGAAGGGCAGGGACATGCGGGAATACATGGAGCGTCTCAGGGCGCGCGGCGAATTGCTCGAGGTCCGCCGCGAGGTCAATGCCAAGCACGAGCTCGCCGCCGTGACCCAGGCGGCGCAGCGGCGCTGGAACAAGCCGGTGCTCTTCCACAAGGTGACGGGGACGCCCCTTCCGGTGCTCACCAACATCTACGGCTCGCGCCAAAGACTCGCCGAGATCCTCGGTATCGGGCCGCTCGACTTCTGCCGGCAGTGGAGCCGTCTCACCAACCTGGGTGCGGCCCCCGACTATCCGCTCAAGCGGAGCGTGCCCGTGCCGGGCGATCTCGTCGATTGCTCCTTGAGCGAGCTTCCGCTCCTCACCTATTCGGAGCGCGACGGAGCACCCTATTTCACCTCGGCCATGTTCATCGCCAAGGAGCCGGAGACGGGCGTTCCCAACCTCTCCTTCCACCGCTCGATGTACGTGAGCGACCGCGAGCTGCGCTGCCGGCTCGCCCCGCGCCATCATCTGACGCTCTACCACGAGAAGGCCGAGAAGATGGGGAAGCCCCTTGAGGCGGCGATGCTGATCGGCCCGCCGCCGACCACTTTCCTTGCCGCCGCCGCACCCGTGCCTTACGATGTGGATGAGCTCGAGGTCGCGGCCAAGCTTGCCAAAAGGCCGCTCGACATGCGCCCCTCTAAGCACATCGACCTCATGGTCCCGGCTGCGACGGAGATCGTCATCGAGGGCCGCTTTCTGCCGAACGAGCGCCGGCCCGAGGGGCCGTTCGGGGAATTCATGGGCTATTACGTGCCGGTCGGCCCCAATGCCGTGTTCGAGGTGCTCGGCGTGACTAGGCGGCGGGACGCGATCTTCCACAGCATTCTCTGCGGCTCGTCGGAGGAGGTGCTGACGCTCGAGCTTTCGGTCGCGGCCAACATCTACCAGCGCGTGAGCGAGGTGCTGCCGGGCATCATCGACGTGACCTGCCAGCCCTTCGTGCTCCACGCGGTGGTGAAGATCCGGCAGCAATACGAGGGGCATGCGCGCCAGGTCATGCTCGCGGTCATGGGAGTCGAGCCGACCTGGGCGAAGATGTGCACGGTGGTGGACGAGGACGTCGACATCTACGACATGAACGACGTGATGTGGGCGATCATGACCCGCTCGCGGCCCGATCGCGACGCGATCATCATTCCGGCGACGCCGACCTTCTACCGCGATCCGCACCAGGACCATTGGGGCCGCATGGCGATCGACGCGACGGCCCCCTTCGCGCGGCGCGACGAGTTCGTGCGCAAGCGCATTCCGGGTGCTGACAAGGTCGAGCTCGCGCGTTATTTCGACGGAGCAAGCTGATTAGGGAGGCGACAATGGCCCGAGTCATAGGCATCGACCATCTTGTCATCCGCGTCGGCGACTTCGAGCGGTCGAAGCGCTTCTACAAGAAGGTGCTCGGCTTCCTCGGCTTCAAGCTCAAGTACGAATACGGCGGTGCCGCCGGCTGGAGCAACGGCAAGACGCTGTTCTGGATCGGGGAGGCCGACGCGGAAGGCAAGAAGCATCCGCACCGCATCGGCAACATCGGCTTTCACCACTACGCCTTCGAGCTCGGCAAGCGCAAGGACGTGGACGATCTCTACACGCTCTTGCAGACGATCAAGGCACGGGTCGTCGATCCGCCGGCGGACTATCCGTCCTACGGCGAGGGCTATTACGCCGTGTTCTTCCTCGACCCCGACGGGCTAAAGCTCGAGGGCATGGTCTGCCGGCCGGAGAAGAAAAAGCGGAAGCGATAGCTGGCGGAAGCACCTCGCGCTCGTCTGGGATCGGCCGCGCAGTCGCGGCGTGATCCCTCCATAGGGAAACTGGACCGGCACGGACATTCCCATTAGACTTCTTGCAAGAGGGGCGCGTCTGGGCTTGCGGCTGAGAGGCCTGGGGGCCGGCTTTGCCGGCAGCATGGCAGCGCCCCGCTCACAAAGAGGGGTCGGTTTGTCATGAACAGGAAATTGCTTTCGGCGGGGCTCATGGTGCTTGCGCTGGCGCTTGCGGCCGGCGGCCATCAGGCTTGGGCGCAAACGGAGAAGCCGCTCAAGAAGGTCACCTTCCTCACCAACTACGTCTTCCACGGGCGTCATTCGCCTTTCTTCGTGGGCCTGGACAAGGGCTTCTACAAGGAGGCGGGCTTCGACATCGAGATCTTGCCCGCGACGGGCAGCGGCTTCGTGGTGACCGCGGTCGACGGCGGCAAGGCCGATTTCGGCATGGCGGAGTCCGCATCGGTTGTCCAGGCCGTCGCCAAGGGAGCGAAGGTCAAGGGCTTCATGGTGTTCATGGACATCACCACGAGCGGGCTCGCCTCGCTCAAGCCCTATCCGACGCCCGAATCGCTCAAGGGCGCCACCATCGCCGCCTCGCTCACCGATTCGGCGCGCGTCATCGTGCCGATCATCTTCAAGCAGAAAGGCATCCCGTTGGATTCCGTCAAATGGGAAGCGGCGGATCCGGGCGTCTATTTCTCGCTGCTCATGAGCGGCAAGGTCGATCTCTTCACCGCCTCCATCGACGGCGACGTGCCCGCGCTCATGAAGGTGGCGCAGCCGCAGGGCAAGACCGTTGACTTCAGCTCGTTCGCCGAGTGGGGCTACGACGTCTACGGCTACTTCCTCGTCGCCAAGGCGGACCGCATCGCCCAGGATCCCGCCGAGGTCAAGGCCTTCGCGGCCGCCACGGCAACGGCGGTCGCGTACTCGATAGCGCACCCGGACGAGACCGCAGAGATCATGGTGAAGCACAACCCGACGCTCAACTACGACACCACCGTCGCGCAGTGGAAGCAGTCGATCAAGGCGATCCAAACGGCCTACGAGAAGGTGCACGGCTACGGCGTTGCGACGGACGACCGCCTCCAGCGCACGATCGATCTCGTGAAGCAGGCGCTCAATCTCGACGTCAAGCTCGCACCCGCGGACGTCTATGCGACCGGAATGGTCGCCAAGTGAGGCAGGGCGGCGGCTTCAGCGCCTGCGGCGCGACGGCCGCCAATTGAGGAACGCCGCCTCGACGAGCGCCACGGCGCCGATGCCGAGCGTGGTGAACAGCGTGATCGAGACGAGGGTGGCGAAGACGAGCGGCGTGTCGAGGTTGAACTGCGCCGAGAGGATGAGATAGCCCACACCGCGGTTCCCGCCGATGAACTCGCCCACGATGGAGCCGACGAGTGCCAGCGGGAAGGCCACCTTCAGCGCATCGGTGATGTAGGGAAGCGCGTTCATCAGGCGCACCTTGGCGAAGATGCGGAGCTGCGTCCCCCCGGCGAGCCGCGAGAGATCGAGCACGTCGGCCTCGATCTCGCCGAGACCGGTCACGGAATTCACGAAGATCGGGAAGAGGCCCAAGAGGAACGCCAGCACGATCTTCGATTCGATCCCGAGCCCGAACCAGATGATGAAAAGCGGGGCGATGGCGATCTTGGGGATGCTGTTGAAGGCGGCCAGCGCGGGCATCACGATCGTCTTGAGGGCCGGCACGTAGATCACGGCGAGCGCCAGCAGCACGCCCGTGGCAAGCGCCGCCGCGAGGCCGATCACGGTGGTCAGCGCGGTGATGCTCAGATGGTGGAGCTGCACCGCGCGCGTCTGCCAGAAGCGCGCGGCGATCTCCGAGGGAAGCGGCAGGATATAGCCCGGCACATGGGCCGCCGCTCCGCCATATTGCCAGACGAGCAGGACGGCGATGAGGACGAGCAAGGGCCGTAGCGCGGGCGTCGAGCGGGCCATCAATGTTGCGCCCATCCTGGCCCCCTTAATCGACCGACTGCGCTTCGATGTTGTCGCGCACCCGTGCCGCGAGCTCGACGAATCTCGGGTGGCTCAGCGTCTTCACGTCGCGCGGGCGCGGCAGATCGACCGCGATGACGGCCTTGAGCCGCCCCGGCCGCGCGCTCATCACCACGACGGTGTCGGAGAGCAGGACGGCCTCGGTGATGCTGTGGGTCACGAACAGCACCGTATTGCGCGTGGCACTCCAGATCTTCTGCAGCTCGAAGCCCATGCGCTCGCGCGTGATGATGTCGAGCGCGCCGAAGGGCTCGTCCATCAGCAGGAGGGAGGGGTCGAGGAGAAGCGCCCGGCAGATCGCCACCCGCTGCTGCATGCCGCCCGAGAGCTCGTGGGGATAGCGCTTCTCGAAGCCCTCGAGGCCGGCGAGCCTGATGAGCTCGCGCGCGTGCGCGCGATGATGATCGGCCGGCTCGCCGCGCATCTCCGCGGTGAAGAGCACGTTCGCGAGTGCGGTGCGCCAGGGCAGGAGCACCGGGGCCTGGAAGACCATGCCGACGCCCACGAGCGGCCCGCGCACCTCCTGGCCGCGCACCTCTACGCTTCCCTTCGTGGGTGCGATCAGGCCCGAAACCATGCGCAGCAAGGTCGACTTGCCGCAGCCGCTTGGGCCGACGAGGGAGACGAACTCCTTGTCGCCGACCTCGAAGGAGAGCTCCTCGACCGCGGCACCGGTCCCGAAGGTCTTAGAGAGCCGATCGACCCTGACGGCGGCCTCTTTGTCTGAAGTGACGGTGGTCATAGCCCTCGCCAGAGGAATGGCGGTAAAGGATAATCGATGGCGGCCCGCGGTCGGCTGGCCCTCGCCCGGCGCGGCGGGAGCAGCGGCATGATATCCGATCGGGACATGAAGCTCGATGATTCTTGCCGCAAACGCCCGCCGGCACTTGGGCAAGCGCCTCTTGGACGGTAGCCGGCACCCCCGCGGCACGGCGATTGCAGGTGATATTGCAGGTGATTGAGTGGCGGGCGATTTGGTGTAAGATCGGCAGGCAATGCCGCGTATCGAGGCTCGCAAGCTCGCGGGGTGCGGCCTGCGGTTCGCGAGCCGCGAAATCGATACCTTGACCAATAACTTACGCCCGTGCGCCCGACCGCGATGGAAGCGCGGATGAGCGGCGCCGAGCCATAGGATGGAGAGGATACTCATGGAACGGAGACATGCGATCGGCCTGATCGGCCTTGCCGGCCTCGTCCTTTGGTCGGTCCCGGCGGCGGCGGCGAACGACCCCGTGGCGATGGTGGAGGATGTGAAGAGCAAGTCGGCGGGGGTCCAATTCATGGAATATCTCACGCGGGGAAAAGTCATCGCTCTCGGTCCGAAAGACGTATTGGTCGTGGACTATTTCCACTCGTGCGTGCGCGAGACGATTACCGGCGGCACCGTAACCGTGGGTGCGGAGCGCAGCGACGTGATCGGTGGCGACGTGAGCTTCGAGACCGTTCAGTGCGACGGCGGCCAGCTCCGTCTCACCACGCAACAAGCCTCCCAAAGCGGAGTGGTCGTATACCGCGCCTTGCCCAAGCCGGGGGAGAAGCCGACGGAGGCCAATGCGGTCGAGCGGACGCTCTACGGGCTCAGCCCGCTGATCGATCTCCACGCGAAGAGCGGCAAGCTTGTCGTCGAGCGTCTGGACAAGACGGGCGAGCGGATCGAGCTCAATCTCGCCGCCTCGGATCTTCTGCGCGGGAGCTTCTACGACTTCGCGCGCCATGGCCGAAAGCTGGCCGCGGGCGGCGTCTATCGCGCGAGCGCCAATGGCCGTAGCGTCGTGTTCAAGATCGATCCCTCGGCGCAGCCCGGAGAGGCGGACCTTGCCGGTCGCCTGCTCCAGCTCTAGGCGGGACGGGCATTGTCGCGGGCAGGCTCTGACGCGTCGCGAAGGGGGACTGAGATGAGGCCATGGCTCTCGCTCTTAGGTGCAGCCCTGATGCTCCTGGTGGCGGCGGAAGCGACGCCGGTTGCGGCCCAAGGAATCATGAGGTCGCAGACGAACCGCACGATCGACGCCATTCAGAACCAGATTCGGCAGGCGGTAAAGCCGCACCTTGCGGTGCGCAATCCTGCGGGTGCCGTCCAGTCGCTGGCGCTGAGCCCGGACGGCAAGCTGCTGGCGATCGTTTATGCGGACAACGCCATCAGGCTCTTCGATTTGCAAGCGGGCATGCAACGCGTCCGGGTTCCCGCCGGCACGGGACGCTATCAGGCCATCGCGGTCACGGGCGACAATCGTTTCATCGTCAGCGGCAGCGACAACGGCGCGGTCTCGGTCTGGGACGCGACGACGGGGGCCAAGGTGCACGACCTCCAGGGCCACTCGGGTGCGGTCAACGCCATCGTATCAACAGCCGACGGCACCGTGGTGGCGACCGCCGGCGCCGACGGGACGGTGCGCCTGTGGGTGCCGGCCACGGGCCAGGCCCTCCAGGTGCTGCGCGGCCACAGCGGCCCCGTTCTCTCGCTCGCGTTCAGCGCGGACGGGAAGTCCGTGTTGAGCGGCGGTGCCGACGGCAAGGCCATGCTGTGGAGCCGGGCGGACGGCAAGGCGATCGCGACGCTCGACGCGCATAGCGGCAAGGTGGTCGCCGTCGGTTTCGACAGCACGGGCCGCAGCGTCACCACCGACGAGGCGGGAGCCGTTCACGTCTGGGCGCCGAACGGCACTGCCGTCGCGCGCACCTTCCGCAGCGTGCAGCAGGCAACCGGCGCCCAGGTGACGACCGACGGCCACTACGTCGCCATGAGCGATCCCGAGGGCAAGGCGACCTTGCACGATATCGATAGCGGGCGCGAGGTGAAGCAATTCACCGCACCTTCGGGTTCCGCGCGCTACATCATCGTCGACGTGCAGCGGAAGCGGCTGATCATGGGGGGCGCGGACGGCATGGTCCGCGTGTGGAACATCGGGGACGGCGCCAATGTTGCCCAGATCATAGCCACTGTCAGCGGCTGGGCGGTGCTCGATCAGCAGGGACGCTTCGACGGCTCGCAGCAGGGTGTCAACGACGTGGCATGGGTCGCCAACCAGGCCCAGCTGCCGATCGACAACTTCTCGCAAAAATATTACGAGCCGGGCCTCTGGCGAAGGACTTCTCGGACCGCCCGGCATTCGTATCGGACGCGGCAACGGCCGTGTCGGACGGCATTTACCTGCCCCCCCAAAGCGCCATCAAGGTCTCGCCCGGCCCCTACCAGCCCGGCCAGAGCGTGGAGGTGACGATCACCTCGCTAGACGCGGGCGGCGGCGTCGGCAACGTGCGGCTCTTCCTCAACGGCAAGCTCGTGCCGCGCGAGCGCCTCGTATCCGAGCACGACGACAAGGCCAACAATGCGAAGGTCCACGAGGCGGTCTATCGGGTTCCGCTTGTCACCGGCAACAACGGTTTCGAGGCGGTGGCGGCGAACGAGCAGGGCATCGACGGCATGGAGGCGACGGCACTTGTCCCGACACCTGGCTCCAAGCCGTTGCCGAACCTCCATATCGTGACGATCGGCATCAACAAGTACAAGGATTCCGGACTCGATCTCAACTATGGCGCGCCCGACGCCTTGGCGGTGCTTGCGGCCTTCAAGCGCTCGAGCGCGACCGTCTTCGCCAGGATCATCGAATATCGGCTGACCGACGACGCGGCCACGCGCCAGAACATCCTTCAGATGCTGAGCGGCCTGGCCTCCGTAAGCGCCGACGACGAGGTCGTCATTTTCTACGCCGGCCACGGCGAGATCTTCGACAAGGAATGGTACCTCATCCCCTATGATGTGAGTGTGGCGAGCGATCAGGCCGCCAAGCGCAGCAGCATCTCGGCAGACGAGCTGCGCGACGCGATCGTCCGCATCGGGGCCGAGCGTATTCTCCTGATCGTCGACGCCTGCAAGTCGGGCGGCAGCGTCGACGTGTTCGCCGGCTCGATGGACCGCAAGGTGCTGCGCGACGTGGCACGCGATGCGGGCGTCGCCGTGCTTGCCGCGGCCCGCCCCGACCAGCTCGCCGCCGAGCTGCCGAAGCTCGGCCACGGGGCCTTCACCTACGTCGTGCTGCAGGGGCTTGCGGGACGGGCCGACCGCGACCCCGCCGACGGCCAGATCACCGTGGCCAAGATCCTGCGCTACTCGCTCGAGACCCTACCGGCCATCACCGAGCAGCTCGGCACGCTGCCCCAGGTGCCGATGGCCTATCGGCGTGGCTCGGACTTCATCGTGAAGACCTCAGTTGGGGGCTGATCCGGCGGCGGCAGGTGCGGTGCCGCGCGCGCTTCTCCGAGCATGGACGCGGTTTTCGGCGTCCGCACTCTGCGCGAGCGCGCTTGCGGCTGCCGTCGGCGGCTGCGCGGAGATTCGGCACGATCAGGCGCGCGCCGAGGCCGAGCGCATCGCGGCTTCGGGCGGGCTCGCGCCAGAGGTGGTCGCGGCGGGTCGATTTGATCTCTTGGCGTATCGTCGCCTGGCGCCTGGCGACGGCGACAGGCTCGTCGTCTATATCGAAGGCGACGGACTTGCCTGGATAAACCGGGGACAGATATCCGAAGACCCGACGCCGACCGACCCGGTCGCCTTGCGCCTGGCCGCTCGGGATGACGCGGCGAGCGTTCTCTATCTGGCGCGGCCCTGCCAGTTCGTGACGGGGTCCGAAGCGCGCAATTGCGCGCCGCGCTATTGGTCGACGGCGCGCTATGCCCCCGAGGTCGTCGAGGCCGCGGGCGACGCTATCGATCTCGTCAAGACACAAGCGGGCAAGCGCGAAATCGAGCTCGTCGGCTATTCGGGCGGAGGCGTGATTGCGACCCTGCTCGCGGCCCGCCGCACCGATGTCATGCGGGTCATGACGGTGGCGGCCAATCTCGACCTCCCGTCCTGGACCGCTTACCATCACGTGACACCGCTCTCCCAATCGCTCAATCCGACCGACTTCGCCGCATCTCTCGCCAAGGTGCCGCAGGTCATCTTCGTGGGCGAGCGCGACGATGTCGTGCCGCCCTCGCTCATCGAGCGCTATCGCGAGGCACTTCCCGCCGCAGCGCCGGTTGCCGTGGTTCCCGTCGCGGGCTTCTCGCATTATTGCTGCTGGAGCGAACGCTGGCCCGAGCTTCTGCGGAAGGCGCGCTCACTTCCATAGCGGCGGCCGAGGAAGCCGCAATCCATCTCAGGCGGGCAGGGGCGCGCTATTTGGTCTCGAGCGTGGTCACGGCGTCCCACGGCTCGGGCGGCGGGTTCGCGTGCCAGCGGCGCGCGCGCTCGGCGAACACCCGGGACGCCGGGTCGCGGGAGGCGAGCGCCTCGAACAAACGCGCGGCGGTCTCGAACCGCCGGGCGCGATACTCGGCAAGTGCCGTGGCGAAGACGGCGTTGAGCTCGCCCTCAAGCTCCGTCAAGGCACCCTTGAGCGCCACCGGCTCGAAGACGGACTCGGGTTGCTGGCGCCCGACCACGCGTACCCGATCGACCTCGCGCCACTCGATCTCGTCGCCCGCGGCGTCTCGTGTGGCGGCCGTGGCCAGGATCGCGGTGCCATAGGTCTTGTTGGCGCCCTCGAGGCGCGCCGTCAAATTCACCATGTCGCCCATCACCGTATAATTGAAACGGCGGCGGGAGCCGATGTTGCCGACGATCGTTTCCCCCGTGCCCAATCCGATGCGCGCCTTGAGTTGCTTGCCCCGGAACGCGGCCGGATCGCGGTTGAGCTCCTCGAGCCGGTCGCGACAGCCGAGTGCGGCGCGAACCGCGTGCAGCTCGTGCTGGGCATCGTCGAGCGGCGCGCCGAAGATCGCCAGGATCGCATCCCCGATGTACTTGTCGACGAAGCCGCCTTCGGCCTCGATGATATCGGTCATCGAGGTGAGATATTCGTTCATCAATGCCACGAGCTCTTGCGGCGAAACATCCTCGGAGAGCGACGAGAAGCCGGCGAGGTCAGAGAAGAAGACGGTCACCGTGCGCATCTCGCCGCCGAGCTCGGGCAGGCGGTCGGAATCGAGCATGCGGTCGACCACGGCCGGTGCCAGGTAGAGCTTGAAGCTGTTGCGCACCAGGCGCTTGTCGCGATCCGTGACCGCGAACCGGTAGCCGAGCAGGAGCGCGCAGCTGAGTGCCGCGGCAAGCGGCGGAGCGATCAAGGGGAGGGCGAGACCGCCGCGAAAGACCGCGAGTGCTACGACCGTCCATACCGCCGATCCGAGGACGAGCGCCAAGCCGCCGGCGTACGGCCGCAATAGCATCATCGCCGCGGCGGAACCGAATGCGAGCAGCAGGATGAAGCCGAAGCTCTCGAGCTGCCCGACCTCGCGCAGCACGTTGCCATTGAGCAGGTTGTTGACGGCGGTCGCGAGCACAATGACCCCTGGAATCGTGTCGCGCACGAGGTCTTCCCGGAAGAGTTCCGTCATGGGCGGATGCACGCAACGCTCGCCGGTGCTCGCGCGTTCGGGCTCCGTGACGAAGCGCAGCGAGGTGAGCTTGCGGTCCTCGATGTCGAGCACGCCGCCCACAAGAACGACCTTGCCGGCGAAGTGTTTGCGGAAAAACTCCGCGTCGCCCTTGGCCGCACAAGCCTGGAGGTCGGCGAACGAGTAGATCGGGATGGCGTCCCTGTTGGCGAAATTCAGCATCATCGTGTTCTGCCGCGAGCCCGGAATGCGGTAGCGCCCGAGCGACCAGCCGCCGTCCGGCTGGGCCGTGGGCTGGACGCCCTCGGCGCGCGAAGCCAGCTCGAGCGGCAGCGAGGGCTCGCTGTGGGCGCTGCCGTTCGGGTCGACGCGCTGGAAGGTAAGCGGTACGCGGCGAATGACCCCGTCGTCGTCGCTGAAGAGATTGGCCGCACGAATGTTCTTTACTCCGCCGACTGCAAAGGCCTGCGATGCGAAAGGATGGATCGGCCACTTCTGGTGCTGCACCTCGGCCAGCACGGCCTTGCCCTTGGCCGCCGCGTCGTGCAGTGCGATCAGGAAGTCGCGGTCGAAGCCGGGGACGAGTGGCTCGATCGAGGCCGGAAAGATGGTGTCGAACCCCACGATCTTGGCGTCCGCCGCCACGAGCGCGTCGAGCACGCTGGCGAGTTCGTGGGTCCATAACACGGTCGGAGTATTGATGAAGGGCGGCGTGTGGTTGGTCTCTTCGTCGATCGCCACGATCACGGTGGGCGAGGCCGACGGGTCACTGCGGACGGGGACGATCCGGTCGCGAAGCCAGTAGAGCAGGTCGACGGAGAGTCCATCGAGCCGGCTCGGGGTTGTCGCGGCAACGCCGATGGACACGGCTAGCGTTATTGCCGACGCGATCAGTAAGTTACGAATGCGGGGCAGGACTCTCACGCGGCCTCGATCGGAGCCTGGGGAGCCGCGCGGCAATCAACACCTCATCCGCGCGAGCCGACCCCGATGAGGCGTCGAGGATGGTCAGAAGGAGATGCGCAAATTCGCCGCACCGACTATGTTCGTGCTGTGCGAGCGCAACTCGTCACTGGTCACCTCGATGCCGCCCTTGATCGTGTCGGTGAACCGGTAGCGCGCACCCGCGCCGACGATGACGACGCCGCGTCCGGTGCCGTCCTTTGGATTTGTCGTCTCGTACTCCACGGTGAGCGGGATGTAGGGCTCGAAATTGTCTATCGGATAGGCCGCCTCGCCGCCGACCTTGACGGCGCCGTAATGGATCGAGGTCGGCACGCCGCCGATCAAGCCGGGCGCCGTTGTGGTCGGATTCTCGATCGCGTAGATGTAGCCCATGAAGCCCGTGAGCGAAAATCCGCCCACGTCATAGAAGAAGTTGATGTTGGCGGCGCCGGCATAGCGGTTGGAATTGAAGCTGGCGAGGCCGGTGGCGGAATTCGACAGTCGGCTGTAATTGAACAGCAGATCTCCGCTTACATGCGAGCTGGCGATGTAAGAGAGATAGGGACCGAACTGCGCTCCGTCCTCGAGCCTGCTGCCGGCGATCGCCGGGACGTGCACATCGGTGCGCACGTAGCCGCCATTGAAGCCGAGGAGCCACTTGTTGCCGAGGTTGTAATCGACACCAGTCAGCTCGGTGAACCCATATCCGTTGAATTTTGCGGTAGCGCTGGTGTCGTCCAGATAGCCCACCGAGCTGTCGACCCAGAAGCCCCACTTCAGGTCGGTTGAGCCCGCGGCCATGCCGCTGTAAGAGCTGGGGCGCTTCTCAAGCTCGCTCGTTTGCGCGGTGCCGCTCGAGATGGCGATATCGCGCGAGTACGACCGAATGCGAGAGGCTATGATGTCGAACGTCGTTTCGACTTGCGCCCGGGTCGTGCCATGCGCGGTTCCCCTGACCGCCGTCTGCTGCGAGGCACCTCCGCTGCTGCCAGCCTGCATGCAGGTGAACGTACTGCTGCTGGTGAGCGTGCAATTGAGTGTGGCCGGTCCGGAGCTCGCGACGAAGGTGGTCGAGCTGGTCTGCGTGATCGTGAGCGGCTGAGACGCCTGACTGTCCACGGTGATCGTGCCGGTGTTCGTGCTGGGATTATAACTGACGTTGAACGGCTGCCCAGCCGAAGTCGTGCCGCTGCCCGAGCAGCTGGTCGAGCTGCTGCAGCTGCCGCTGCCGGACCCGGTCGTCTGTGCGTTTGCCGGTCGATCTTGCGCGGCGAGGGCCAGTGCCGCGATGGCGAGAAGAGCGACGGCGGCCGCCCAGGCCGCGCGCGATGCCCATCCGCTCGTCTTGCTCCGCCAAGAGCGCCAGCCTGCACTCGCTACGCGGCGCCCCGAGCCACCCGTTGATCGGTCCATAACTCCCCCTTCTTCATACCCAAGCAATTGACGCTGAAATTGCCGGAAGCCGGTATCCCCCCCGTAACCCCTTTTTCGGCGGTGATGATGCATGTTTTTGGGCGCACCCGCAAGACGGATGGGGGACGGATCGAGGGAAATGCGGGCATTTCGCCTGCCGCGGCTGCCAATCGCGGATGGACTTTCGGTGCGACATAGGGGAAAATCCTGCCGCGACAAAAGATAGCGGCGCGCGGCGCAGCCGCGTCGGAGGTGGATTACAGCCCTCCGCGCCGGCGCGCAGCGTGGCGTGACCTTGGGTAATTTTTTAAGACATATAGGCGGTTGGGATTCCGCACGGCGGCCGAGGGACAGGCCGCTTGGAACGCGCGAGGGGAACCGTGGAAATCGGCGAGAGACGCCAGGGCGGCGTCGTGATCTTGAGCCCGGTCGGACGTATCGACAACGATACAAGCCCGGCCTTCCAAAGCAAGCTGCTTGCGACCGTGGCGCCGGGCGGTGGCGCTGTGCTGGTCGACCTCTCGAAAGTGGCGTACCTATCGAGCGCCGGCTTGCGCGCCCTCATGATGGGGGCGAAGCAGTCCAAGGCGAGCAATGGCCGCCTCGCGGTGGCGGAACTCAAGCCCGTGGTCAAGGAAATTTTCGCTATCAGCCGCTTTTCCTATGTCGTGGAAGTCTTCGGCACGGCGGCCGAGGCGTTGCAGGCGTTGAGTGGCTCGAGCGCGGCCCCAAAGGGTTGATGGCAATGCTGGTCCGGTTCTGGGGCACCCGTGGCTCATTGCCCACGCCGCTCGCAAGCCGGGCTGTCCGCGATAAGATCCGCGGGGCGTTGCTCGCGGCGCGCGGCCGCAAATTGGACGCTCCCCAAGCGATCGACGCCTTCATCGAGCGCGAGTTGCCCTTCTCGATCGGCGGCACATTCGGCGGCAACACGAGCTGCGTCGAGATCGCGGCTGACGGCGACGAGCATGTGATTTGCGATCTGGGGACGGGCGTGCGCGAATTCGGCAACCGCCTGATCGCGCTGCATGGCGTTCAGCGCAAGCACCGCTTCAATGTCTTCATGTCGCACGTGCACTGGGACCATATCATGGGATTCCCCTTCTTCGCCCATGCCTATATTCCCGGCAACGTGATCCGCATTCATGGCTGCCACAAGGTGCTGCGCGAGGCCTTCGAGCGCCAGCATTCCAGCCCGTCTTTCCCCGTCGATTTCGGCTCGCTCGGCGCCACCATCGAGTTCGTCGAGCTCGAGCCGGAGCGCAGTTACGAGATCGCGGGTTTGTCCGTGAAAATGATACGGCAGCAGCACTCCGGCGACTCCTACGGCTATCGCTTCTCGCGCGCCGGGAGGAGCGTCGTCTATTCGACGGACAGCGAGCACAAATTCGAGTCGCTCGACGAGAGCTATCCCTTCGTGCCATTCATTCGTGACGCCGATCTCTTGATCTTCGACACCATGTACTCGCTCGCGGACGCGATCTCGGTCAAGGAGGACTGGGGGCACTCCAGCAATATGATCGCCGTGGAGCTGGCACAGCTCGCCCGGGTCAAGCATCTCGTCATGTATCACCATGAGCCGATCTACGATGACCGCATGATCGAGACGATCCTGTCAGAGACGCGGCGCTACGAGGAGATCAGCCGGTCGACGCACAAGTTGCTCGTCAGCTCGGCTTACGACGGACTCGAGATTGGCCTCTGAGAAAGAGAGGAGCCGGCGGGGCGTGCGACTGCTTGCGGGCATCGGCTCGGCGCTCTTGGCTCCCGGGCGCGCGCTGGCGCTCGCGGTCCTCGTGCTCTTGGCGCTCCTGCGCACGGTCGACACCGCGTTCCTCGAGGAGGCGAGGCTCCGCGGCTTCGATCTCGAGCAGCGGCTATATCACAGAGTCTTGGAGCCGGCTGAGGTACGGGTACGCGTCGTCGCGATCGACGAGAAGAGCTTGCGTCGCTACGGCCAATGGCCTTGGCCCCGCACGCTTGTCGCGCGCTTGGTGCGGAAGATCGCGGCCGGAGACCCGCGAGTGCTAGGGGTCGACATCCTGTTCTCCGAGTCGGACCGTCTGTCGCCGGGACGCCTCGTAGAATCCGTGCCGGATATCCCGTTATCGATCGTGCACGAGCTCTCCCTGTTGCCGGCCAATGAAGCGGCGCTCGCCGCGGCCTTTCAGAGCGTGCCGACGGTCTTGGGGCTCGGCGGCACTCACGAACCGCCGCCGGGAGCACGAAAGCCCTCCCCCATCACTCCGGTGCGCGAGAGAGGCGCCTACGTGCGGACGTTTCTCTTCAAATACTCCTCGCTCGGGCGCGACATACCCGAGATCGATGCGGCGGCACTCGGCAGGGGAACGATTCTCGGCGAGCCGGATTCTGACGGCATCGTTCGGCGCCTGCCGCTCATGGTTGTCGGCGAGCGCAACCTGGTCCCCGCCTTCGCGCTCGAGATTCTTCGCGTGGCATTTGGCCTGCATTTTATCGAGATCGCGGCGTCAAGCGACGGCATCGAGGGAGTCCAGCTCGAGGACCTATTTTTGCCGACGGACAGCCGTGGCCGCGCCTATCCGCACTTCGCGGCTCCCCACGCCGAGAACCTGATCTCGGCGGCCGATCTCCTGGACGGCTCGTATAATCCGGCTCAACTGAAAGACGACATCGTGCTCCTCGGCGTGACCGGGGTGGGCCTTGTCGACACGAAAGAGACCCCGATCGGACTCATGCCGGGCACCGAGATTCACGCTCAGCTCATCGAATCGATCCTCACCGGCGACCTGCTTCGCCGGGTTCCGATGCTGGGCCGGATCGAGGTTGGCCTCGTCCTCGCCGCCGGCCTGTTGTCGATTTTCGTCGTGCCGTATTCGCGGCCGCGGATCGCCGGTCTCGCCCTTGTTGGCCTCGTGGCATCGTTCCTTGGCTCGGGATTCGCGGCTTTTCGCTTCGCCAACCTGCTGGTCGACACCGTTTATCCGGCCATTTCGGCAATTGTGACGTTCGTCATCATGCTGGGTGCCCACCTGCGCGCCGCCGAAGCGGCCCGCCGGCGCCTCGCCGCCGAGCTTGCGGGAGAACAGGAGGCCAAGGCGCGGCTCGAGGGCGAGCTGAACGCCGCCCGCGCGATCCAGATGGGCCTTCTTCCGCGGCGCTTTCCCGGCCGCCCCCAGCGCCAGGACGTCGAGGTCTACGCGGTGGTCGAGCCGGCGCAGAAGGTGGGCGGCGATCTCTACGACGTCCTCATGCTCGACCAAAGGCGTCTCTTCTTCGCGATCGCCGACGTATCCGGCCACGGCATTCCGGCGGCGCTGTTCATGGCGATGAGCATGGGTGTCTTGCGCGCGGCGACGTTGCGTCACAGCGAGGCGCTCGATCAAGTCTTCCGGGAAGCCAATGCGGAGATCCTCGCTGCCAGCGACGATTTGATGCGCGAGGGAACAAGCATGATGTTCGTCACCGTCTTTGCCGGCGTGCTCGATCTCGCGACCGGTCTCATCGTCTATGCGAATGCCGGGCACGATTCGCCGTTCGTGCGGCGGCGCGATGCGACGGTCCTTCTTCTCGAGACGGAGGGCGGGCCGCCGCTCGGCACTGTCGAGCACTTCCCTTACGCGGTCGGGCGTCTTCAGCTGGCCCCCGAAGAGCTGGTGCTCCTCTATACCGATGGGGTCGTCGAGGCCGAAAACCGCGAAGGCACGGCCTACACGATCGCGCGCCTAGAGAAGGTCCTCGCCTCAGCGCCGCAAGGCGACGCCAAGTCCGTCGTCGAGCTCGTGCGCTCCGACGTCCGCCAGTTCATCGCCGAGGCTGGGCAGGCCGACGACCTCACCGTCTTGGCCGTGCGCTGGCTCACGCCGGGACCATCCGCGTGCTGATCAGCGTACCGTGATCACGACCCGGCGATTGCGCGGCTCGGAAACCTGATCGCCGGTCTGAACTGCGAGGTCCAGCGCGCCGCGCCCAGCCGTGGAAATGGCCCGCGCCTCGAGCCCGTCGCGCACGAGCTGGTCGCGAATGGCACGGGCGCGCTGGAGTGAGAGCTGCTGGTTGTAGGTCCTGTCGCCCAGCGTGTCGGTATGGCCCACGACCTCGACCTCGTAGGCGGGGCGGCGCTTGATATCCTCGAATACCGCGCGATATTGCCGCTGGGATTCGGGCGTGAGCTGGTCGCTGTCGCTGATGAAATAGAGCATGAACTGGCTCGGCAGGATCGGCCTGGCGGCGAGCGCCTGGCCGAAGATTTGCTGCACCTGCTCGGACGGCAACTTGACCGCCGCCACTGCGCCGCCGCGCACCTCGGTCGCGGCATAAGGCTGATCGAGGAGCACCGATTTGTCGCCCTCGGTGACGGTGACCGCGCCGGAACCGCCGTCGGGGTTCGGCAGCACGACGACGAGCGCCTGGCGCGGCTCCGTGCACGCGGTGAGCGCCGCGAGCACCAGTGACAGGAGAACGATTCGCCGCATGCTCAGCGCTCGCCGTTGACCTGAACGGTGAAGCGCGTGCCGCGGACGCCGAGGATTGCGGTCGGCGTCCTGACCTTCATGGCATTCGGCGAGCTCCGCGCGATGTCGCCCGACACCACGGCAAGAGTGCCTTTGCGGATGTCCGTGAGCATCGTGCCGTTGAAGTTGCTCGAATCGAAATTGTACTGCGTAAGCGCGAGCACGCTCTGGGGACCCGCCGACATCACGGTATTGTCGGTCAAGGTGATGCCGATCGTGCCGTCCGGCCCTGTCTCGATCGCATCCTTCTCGAGCACAACATCGCCGACCTTGGCCGGAAGTCGCGCGCCGTCGCGCACGATCACGGCCTGGCCCGCGACCGTCTTGACCATGCCGATCTTGGAATTCGCGGCAAATCCCGCGGTGGCCCAGGCTAGGATAAGTGCCGCGGCAAGGCCCGGTATGGCCGCGCGCAGCTCGGCTCTCGCGATCGACCGCATGTCCGCCCCCTTTCCCAATAAGACTACCTCGCGGCGTCGCGGGATTCCAGCGTGACCGGATTGGAATAACAGCTCCAAGCGGCTAAACTGGAAGTCAAAGAACGCCGCCGCCGCACGATCCTCGATTGCCCGCGGCGGGCCGCAAGGGGGACGATGCAAGCACGCCTCAACCTTCGCTCCCAGAGGGGCGCATTGCGGCGCATCCGCAGGTTCGTCGCCATATTCGGCGCCGCGCGAGGGGTCGACCGCGCGGAGCAGGCGCGCATCGCTATCCTCATCGAGGAGCTCCTCACGAACCTGATGAAGTACGGTCATCCCGGCCATGTTCGAGCGCGGCACGTCAACGTGACCTTGCACCTTGTTGGCAAGCAGATGACGATCGTCTTCACCGACAATGGCAGGGCCTTCAATCTGCTGGCGCACCCGCCACCCGATCTCGAGCGGCCGCTTGAGGAGAGACCCGTCGGCCATCTGGGCCTCCAAATCGTGCGCGAGCTGGCGCACGAGGTAAGCTATAACCGCGT
>Ga0116217_10001647_pt1 | contig 21260 bp, 21 predicted proteins | sample Sb_taG_6_FD_89697 | JGI IMG/M metagenome (GOLD analysis project Ga0116217, IMG submission 89697) | Peat soil microbial communities from Weissenstadt, Germany - Sb_50d_4_PS metaG | ecosystem: Environmental > Terrestrial > Soil > Wetlands > Peat | place: Germany: Weissenstadt | collected 2010-09-21 | reverse complement strand
CCTTGTTGTGGTGGGGATTGTAGGCGCTACGGTCATGCCTCACGCTCTCTGGCTTCACTCCTCATTGACCTCGAGCAAGCTAGCCAGGTGGGGAATCAAGGAGGGAGAACAACCCCAGAAGAAAAAGCTACTCGGGCTTCACCTACGGGAGAACATTATCATCTTGGCGATTGCCGGTTGCGTGAACGTAGCGATTCTCGTAATGGCCGCTGCTGCTTTCTTTGGCCATGGATACACCAACATCCAGCAGATAAATCAAGCATTCGATATTCTGAAGCCTCTATTCGGTCCCCTCGCGGCAATTATCTTCGCGATAACCCTTCTTGCTTCCGGGATCGCCTCATCGGTCGTCGGGACCTTGGCGGGGCAGGAACTCATGACCAGCATGCTTGGAGTCAAGGTGAACCCGTACCTGAGACGGATTATCACGCGTGGTATCAACGTTTTTCCTACCACGATCTGCATCCTCATAGGGATCAGCCCATTGGCTCTCCTCTTCTACAGCCAAGTTTTCCTGAGTATATTGATTCCTCTCCCGATGATTCCGTTGATCTGGTACACGACTAGGAAGAAAATAATGGGTCCATTTGTGAACCGGAGAATAACGACCATCATCGCGCTGGTAGTCGCAGTTGTCATAATAGCACTGAACATTGCCCTGATTTACACTAGCATTTGATGACAAACTATCATACGGAGTGTTTGAACGATGAGTAACCAAAACAGATCGACACCAGCTGGGCAGGATAGGCCCATCGCATTCGGCTTCAAGAAAGTGCTAATCGCTTTTGATGGTTCTGACCACGCAATGAACGCTTTCACCCTGGCGGAAGAACTGGCGAAGAGGTATAATGCGCAACTGGTTGTTTTGAGCGCGGTGGAACTCCCGTTCCCGTACTTAGTGCCGAGAATTCCCCCTGCAGAAATTTCTGCGGCTCGCGAGTTCGCGATGGACGACACAAAAACCAAAGTCGACAGTTTGGCACTTCAGGCTAGGACTGACGGGGTTGATGCGAAAGGCGAAGTCTTGGATAAAGGTGGTTCGCCTGTCAAGGTGATATTGGAGTACGCTGACAATGAGGACGTCGACCTGATAGTTGCCGGAACGCGAGGGTTGGGCGGTTTCTCGAAAATGCTACTGGGAAGCGTTTCGAGCGGCCTGGTCTCACACGCGCACTGTGCAGTGCTCGTCGTAAGGTGAGCTTCCTTTAACACTTCCATATAACCAAACGAAGTCGGCCCTTAATCACCCAAACCCGAACAACCTGGGAAAACACTCAATAAAGAAGCTGTCAACATCTTAATTGACAGAGAGCAGTACACACGAAACTAAGTCGACCGGTGGAATCAACCATTGAACGAGGATCATTTTTTCGTGGTTAGGCACGGAGAGACTCAAGGTAACGTAATGGGGGTAAATGCTGGTCCCCTTGATTATCCTTTGACCAAGAAAGGAAAAAGGGAAATTGAGTATCTTGCGAAGGCGCTTTCAAAAATCAAAATCTCTGGCATCTACTGCAGTCCAGTATTTCGTGCAGTTGAAACTGCGAAGATACTCGCTAAACCTCACAAATTAGGCGAGCAAAAGCTTGAAGGCCTGACGGAAGCAAAGCTCAAACCGGAATTTGTCGGAAAGGAAGGAAGGAAGCGGATTCTACTAACACCGGAAGCATTCGACGAAACGTACCAAGAACTGCAAGAGCGAATGGTGCATACCATCGACGAAATCAAAAAGAAAGGAACTGGAAACATCATAGTCGTCTCCCACGGTGACCCAATTACTGCATTGCTGCAATATATCGTAGAAAGAAAGATTGGAAACAACAAGTACTACGTGCTACATCCCGATCCTGGATCGCTCAGTGTTATTGATTTCAAGGATAGGCCTGAACTCGTCTTATTCAATTATCATCGAAGACAGTTTCAGCGATGAGACCTATCGTGGGCAACCTGACACCGATGACATCCATGACGACAGATTAGTTGCGAGCTAAGTAATTCTTAATCCTCATTTTTGCAAGTCTTAATCGTCTCTATGATGACTTGATATGAGGCATGACCCTTCTCTTAATCAGTCTCAAGTTCTCCGGGTAGCCCGCAACATTCTTGATTTTTACACCCAGCATCGAAGCAACTGTTACAGGATCAACGATGCAGGCTACGATCTCATCCACTCCTCCAGCAGTGAAGTTTTTCTCTAGCTTTTCAATAACTTCATCCGGAGAACCAGACACTGAGAACTTTTCAACAAGCTCATCCGAGGTGAGCTTGATTGCCGTTTTGATGTCCCCCTTCGCAAAAGCTTCGAGGACTGGCTGAACTGCCTCAGGAGAAACTCCGTTCAGTTTGACCTGTTGGGATGGCATGGATGGAATGAGCAAAGTCAAGAGATTACGTGCAGCTTCCATAGCATCCTCTGATCTACGAGCGCAACAAAAAATTGTCCAGGCTGCATAGGGAAGTTTCTTGTTTTCGCGGTTCGCTTTCCTTGCTGCGAGAGCCGTGTTTTCAACGACATATTCGTGATATTCTCGCGAGCAACCCATCGCTGAAGTTACTCCATCGCCGATCTCCCCCGCCAGCTGGAAAGATTTCGGTCCTCCCATTCCACCAATGTACAATGGCACCACGTTTTTTGTGGTAGCAGAAAAAGGGATGATGTTTGAATACTTTAGGAGCTGGCCGTTGAAATTCAATTTTCCATCATGAATTAGGGCGCGAATCACTTCCATCGATTCCCTCAATCTGGCAAATGGTTTCAGTTCGTTCAGGGGAGGGAGGTGACCATAATGATTCAATATGTTCGGATCGCCGATGCTTATTCCACAGAATGTTCTCCTTGGAGCCATCTGATCTAGAGTGCCGATCGACTGCGCCACAAAAGTCGGATCACGCAGAATAACGTTAGTGACTCCTGGACCGAGCCGAATCTTCTTTGTTTCCAACGCACAAGCAGCGAGTGTCATCCAAAGATCTCTGTTGTATATCTGATCAGTGACCCAGAAACCGTAAACGCCGTTAGCTTCGGCAGACTTCGCGATAGCGGCTGCACGCTGAGGGGGAACTTCCGGAATCAGTGAAATGCTGAATTTCAATGTTTTCCGATCGTGTCGGATTAATGGTTCGTATTTATCCCTTTCAAACAAATCCAGCTGTTATAACCGCGATCAGTGATTGTCTGGGGTCGATGCAATTCAAATCGCCCTGCCTCCCTAGAGTTCCAGCTAGAGCAAATCAACCTTTTTCAAAAGTTCGTTGAATCTAGGATCTTTTCGCACGTTCTCAAAAATAGGGTACTGTCTAAACCACCCATAGAATACTTCGCGCGCTTTGTATGCGCGGTCAAGCCATTTGAAACATTCATCAAGATCGTCGAAAGCTGAATAGACGAAAGCAATCAGTGAATATTTCGTCCCGGCAGTTTCTGGAATCTCTCGATTCACCTTCTCTATCAGTTCGAGTGCCTCCTTCTTCCTTCCCGTGATAGCGTAAATGTATGCCATGTCCGCGTCAAGATAGGGATCGTTTGGATCTTCCTTCCTCATTTTCTCGATATAACGCATGGCTTCCTCCCACTCCCTTCGACCAAAATGGTAGACCATGAACCCCTCGTTCACGAGTGGGCTCGAAGGATCAATTTCGACAAGTTTTCTCAATCTCTTTTGGGCCGATTCAAAATCCCCGATCTCCAAGCAGACGTAAACTGCCGACACGGCAATTATCGAGGATAGAGGATCGAGCTCCTCGGCAAGCATCATCTCGGAAAAAGACTTGTCTTTGAGTCCCAAAGTTGCGAGACAATTTGCATACCAGTGATGCGCGGTCGCGTAGCTTGGGTTCAGTGAAATTGCCCTCCTGAACTGTTGTTCTGCTTCGCGAAACTTGTACTCGTAAATCAATTCCTCAGCAAGAGACACCCTCGCTTCAGCAATGTCAGGATCAAGTTCGAGAGCTTTCTTGATGTACGACTTTGCCTCTTCGAGTGACTCCGGTATCGGTGAAAGCAAGTAATCGCCGAGCAGCATGTGGATGTCTGCGAGCCCGGCGTATGCGAGAGCGTATGACGGATCTTCTTTTACCGCGATTTCGAACTGTTCCTTTGCCCCGCGGATGGCTGTTTCAGATCTATCGTGGAGGAGGGATCGACCCTTGAGGTAAGCAACGTATGCGGCGAGGTTCTCGGTTCCCTTCTCCTCGATCTTCATCTGCTCGCGAGCGAGCAGCGTCAATTTGAGCGAGTCTGCGACACTTTTTGCAATGTCGCTCTGGATAAGGAAAACATCGTCGAGATTGCGATCATACTGATTTGACCAAAGGTGTTCTTGGGTCGCAACGTCGATTAACTGGATTGCCACGCGGATCTTGTTTCCAATCTTACGAACGCTTCCTTCGAGAATGAAAGAGACCTGAAGCTCCTGTCCCATCTCGGCTGCGTCTTTGTTTGTCACTCCCTTGAAGCGGTTGACCGAGGTCCTTGCAATTACGCGGAGCTCCTTGATCTCTGAAAGCGTTGAGATCAGCTCTTCCGTCAGCCCGTCCGAAAGATATGCATCGTTTGGATCAGGACTGATGTTAGAGAATGGTAAGACAGCTATGCGATTTCTTGGATCAGCAGACTTTGATTCTTTCTCCTCTCGCACCCAAGGCAGAACAATGAGGTACAGATCTGTTTTTGGTTCTACGTTTTTCAACCTCTGCTGAGGCAATTTCAAAACTGGGTACCTCAGCTTGTTCTTTATCTGAGAATAGACCTGCTCAGATATGCAAACTCCTCCTGCCTCCGCATAATGTTCTATTCGCGAAGCAATGTTGACCGCGTCTCCATAGATGTCGTTGTTTTGAAAGACCACATCCCCGACGTGAACGCCTATCCTCAGGAAAACTCTCTCGTGCTCTGGAGAATTCCTGTTTTGCTCCCAGAACGCCCGCTGAATTTCCACCGCGCAGATGACGGCCTCAAACGTGCTGTCAAACTCTAACAGGAACGCATCTCCGATTGTCTTTATCTCCCTCCCGCGATGAGCCACCACCACCGACCTCACGAGCGAGTTATGTTTTTCAAGAAGGGAGAGAGCTAGAGATTCGTCCCTCTGAGTTAGAGCAGTATATCCTACGATGTCGGTGAAGACAACTGCAGCCAGTCTTCTCACGGTCTCGCTCATATGCAAAACAAATACTGCGAACCTGTAATTAAAAACAGTATCCGATTCTTGCCATCAAACGAAAGATTCATACTCAGAGTAAAACTCTGGCAGATCCGATTGTGGAATAAATGAAAACCCTCGTTGTCGGCTCGGATGAAGTAAGAACCCTACTTCCAATGGAAGATTGTGTATTAGTCATGCGGAATGCCATGGCTACACTCGCCAGGGGTGATGTGGTTTTACCACTGAGGCAGGCCGTACGACTACCGAACAAAAAGGGTATTCTGGGTATGATGCCCGCGTACTTCGGTGGAACCCAACCTGTCGTAGGTATCAAAGTAGTGACGGTATTCCCCGGGAATCATGGCACGAAATTTGATTCCCACCAGGGCGCGATTCAATTATTCGAAACCGATAACGGACAATTGTTGGCGATCATCGATGCTGGATCGATTACCGCTATTCGCACGGCCGCAGTAAGCGCGGTCGCGACCGACCTGCTCGCAAAGAAAGTTTCCCGCAGGCTGGCCATCTTTGGATCAGGGACTCAGGCAAGGATGCACCTTCAGTCGATGCCGGTTGTAAGGAGTTCCATAGATGAGGTTAGAATATGGTCTCGAAACCATGATCATGCCCTAAAATTTGCGAAAGACACCTCTTCTAATCTGAGAGTAGAGGCATTCGAGAGTGCCGAAGAGGCTGCAAAAGGCGCGGACATTATCTGCACTACGACGGCAGCAACTTCGCCGATATTGAAGGGAGATTGGATCTCAAAAGGCGCTCATATTAATGCCGTTGGAGCATCGGTTCCCCCGTTCCGCGAGCTCGACTCCAGCGCAGTAGCAAGGAGCAGCTTTTTCGTCGACCGTCGCGAGTCTGCAATTGAAGAAGCTGACGATTTCAGAATCCCGAAGAGTGAAGGTCTGATAGGTGATAGCCACATCAAGTGCGAGATCGGAGATATTCTGATAGGTACAAAGAAGGGGAGGACGAGCGAGGATGAAATCACAATTTTCAAATCTCTGGGTCTGGCAATCGAAGACCTCGCCGCCGCGCAGCACGTCTACTTGAAAGCACTAGCAAAAGGAACCGGAACGTGGATCGATTTTGTTGCCAACAGACGAGAATAGGTGAATCCATTGTCATCCCTTCTAAAACTGACACAGGCGCAGGAAGACGCCCTAAGAAGAATAAACCTAAAGTCAATTGAAGAAGCTGCAAGTAAAACCTCCAAATACTATTACAGAACTCCGCTTTACTATTCGAGAACTCTCTCCTCGCTTTCTTCCACTGACTCGTACCTGAAACTGGAATGCTATCAACCGATACGCGTCTTCAAGATCCGCGGAGCTCTGAACAAGATATTACGTCTGGCGGAAAGCGGTTCCAAGAAATCCATTGTAGCATTTTCCGCCGGAAACCACGGCCTCGCCGTTGCATACGTTTCTGAGATGGTCGGGATAAGTGCGACAATCATCGTACCGGTTACTGCGAACGAAGCAAAGGTTAGGGCAATAGGCGAGTACAAGAACGTAAAACTGATCAAAGCCGGGAAAACCGTGCACGAGCTTTCTGCTTACGCTAATGAAATCGTGGAAAAGGAGGGCGCGATCCTGGTTCATCCGTTCGGAGATCCTGATGTGATCTGTGGACAGGGAACAATTGGACTGGAAATAAACGAAGACTTGCCTGATGCGGACGCCGTTCTCGTCCCCGTAGGAGGAGGCGGATTGATCAGTGGAATCGCTGCTGCGATCAAGGCCAGAAAGACTCACTCCACCAAGATCATAGGTATTTGCGCTGAGGGTGCACCTGCAGCCTACAAGTCGTTCAAGGAGAAGAGAATTGTTTCACAGGCGCCCAATACGATTTCGGACGGCATGTCGGCATCCACAACGGAACCGCTGAATTTGAAACTGATGCTGGATCTAGTTGACGAAATGGTGCTCGTGAGCGATGACGAAATCAAACAATCCATGAAGTTCATGATAAATGACTTGCACATAATGGTTGAACCCGCCGGAGCGGCGCCAGTCGCTGCCGTCCTCAACAAGAAAGTTCCGTCGAAGGGCAAAATAGTCTCTGTGATAAGTGGTGGAAATGCCAACCCGACTTTATTGAAGGATGTCCTAACAAATTCGTAGTGATTCCTTGCGCAAGAGATTCCTCCTCCCAACTTTGTTTCTGGCATTTCTACTCGTTTCATCTAACCTCTTTCCTCTATCCAGAGGAGCGGCTGGAACACGGACCCCCATATCGCACGTTGTTTTTGTGATGATGGAAAACCACAGCTTCGACAATTTTTTCGGGACCTATCCTGTTGCAAATGGGGTAAATAATTCTCAGATTGAGACGCCGGCCAATCTCTTGAATCTCCCAAACGCGCCGAGCCTCGTTGAGGTACCAAGCGGCAATTCTTCTACCGAGAACCCGAACGAAGGCTTCGACACCTATCATTTCGACTGGGACAACGGGAAGATGGATCGGTTTGCCCAGTCTTCCGGCGCGCAATCGATGACGTATTTCACTTCAGCTCAGCTCGCAATCGAGTGGGACTGGGCGGAGGAGTATTCCATGGGCGACATGTATTTCTCAAGCGTGCTCAGCGATACAAATCCAAACAGGCTAATGTCGCTCGCGGGACAAACACCTGTTAGCGCCGACTATGGACCTCCGCCTTACTTGTCGGTCAATCAAACGATCATGTACCAGCTTTCGAACAGTGGAGTGAGCTGGGGTTACTATATCAGCGACCCGAGTGCAGACTGGTTTCCACTAAACTATTTTTCTGGAATTAACGAATACTCCCAGAACACCCAGAGCTGGACAAGTTTCTTCTCCAGTCTTCAAAACGGGACTCTTCCTTCAGTCTCCTGGGTCATGCCGGTCGGTGGTGGAGAGACACACGTAAGCCAGCATCCATCAGAAAATGTGACCGAAGGTGAGCTCTGGCTTTCAAACGTGGTAGACTCGGTGATGCAAAGTCCATACTGGAACAGCACGGCAATTTTCATAACATACGACGAGGGAGGCGGATACTACGACCAAGTTCCCCCACCCTCTGTTGATGGAACGCAGCTCGGCTTTCGCGTGCCCTTCCTAGTCATATCGCCCTACGCAAAAGAGGGCTATGTTTCATCAACCGTTCTGAACCACGGCTCGATACTTGCTTTCATCGAGTACAACTGGGAGCTTCCCGCCCTAGGCGGATTTGTCGCCAGCTCAAACATCCCTCTAGACATGTTTGACTTTAATCAGAGCTATCCCGATGGGTCTCTAGTTAGAGCACCTGTTGTTGTACCACAATCTGCGAGTTTTCCGCTTCCATTCCAGATTCCCACAAGCAGCCTTCCGTATACCAGGTCGGGATCGTCCTCCATCGTCCTCAACTCGTCAATTGCGACTTCGATTCCCACAACTCAGTCAAGGACTTCGAGTGGATTACCCAGTACAACTTTTCTCTCTTCGACCACAAGTAGTCAATCAAGCACTCCTGCTTCATCGATTCAACTCGGAAGTATTTCGATTGTGATGGTGATTTTCCTACTAATTTCAGGTACCCTTGTTGTAACAAGGCTGCGAAGACAATCGAAAAAGACGTGAACTATGGCGCAGTGGCAAACACAATCCTCCTGACCTGTTCCCTAAGCCCAGCATAGTCAACATTCCCCGCCCCGAGTTTATCGGGGAGATGAGTTGGAAAGAGCGGATAGTATGCGTATGGTGGAGTGGGGTTTGGTATGGGAAGGTTCACCCCAGCGTTTCGATACTCCTGGAGCCTCTGCCTCACTTCATTCTCCGTTCCGCAGAGCGTTACCTCTTTTGCCATTTCATCGGGAATATGTTTGACAGCTCCCTTTACATCTCCCTCCATCATCTTCTTTGTGACCTGCTGCACGTTTTCCGAGAAACCGAGATCGCCTAAAATTGTCTGGTACGACGGTGACGATCCGACCGCGACTGTAAATACGGCAACTAGTGGCTTGATCATTTCATATCTTTCCCCAGTGCCGTCAATCAGAGTCGGAAGACCGAGTGCTATGTCGAACTTGTCCCGTGAAAGATCGCGCCCACTTTTCTCTGCGCCCTCTTTGAGTCGCGGGATGAGTTTTTCCTTTACATATCTTACCGAGTAAAAATATCCCAGAACTCCATCCGCGACCTCTCCCGCAACTCTCTGTAGCTGGGGCCCGATCGCAGCAACATATATCGGAATCTTTGGAGATTTCGGCTTGACGGTCAGGACAAATCCCCTGATGTCGAAGATCTTGCCCTTGAAATGAGTAACATTGAACGGATTCTCCAGTATCTTTCTAACACTCTGGACGTACTCCTTCATCCTCGTCACCGGCCGCTCGAATTTTCCACTGTGCCAGAGTTCGACGTAGGGCCTCGCCTGAGTTCCAAGACCCAGTATTGCCCTCCCTCCAGAAAGCTCGTCTAGACCCGCAATACTCATGGCCATAAGGGCGGGGCTCCTCCCATAAATTCCAACGACGCCCGTCGCGAGTTTGACCCGTTTTGTGTTCATTGCAGCAGCGGTAGCGAGACTGAAGGCATCAGACCAGGTAATCTCCGGCATCCATATCGAGTCGAAGTTGTGCTCGTCAGCAAGTTTTGCAAAGTGAAATGTGTCTTCCAGAGAGAGGCTTTCGAGGAATATTCCCGTACGATCCATTTTCGAGAGGAACGCATGACCAGGTTGATTTATGTCTTAAGTTGCGGAGTCAGCATCGCGAGGATTATCGGTCAAAGTCTTTTTTGAGGACGACTGTTTTCTCTCGAAGAAAAGTTCAGCAATCAATGCGATGAATATGAAGAATGCGATAACCTCATTGTATGGTTGTTCGGTGACGTACCCCAAAAGTGGGAATTGAAGTACGACCTTGCCAAGGTACATCGATTGGTTGATGCCAGTGTCAATTTCTGGAATCGAGTAAGAGTTGTCATCACCCTTAGTAGTGACGACCTTGTTTCCGTTTGTATCCGTCCGAATATCGACAATCCTGTGAATCACGAAGCACGGGTTGGATACTTCTCCGGTCAGAGTAGAAGCCGGCGAGCTATCGCACGGAGACAGCAGGGAGAGTTGAGTAGTGTGAACGATGACATCCCCCAGCTTCAGCTGATCGAAAGGAACCTTGTCGATGAGGGCGATTGTACCGGGCAGTATAGTCGGCTGCATGCTCGTTCCGGTCACTATCGTGAATGGCGAGTTCTCCTGAGTTGCGACAACTATCAGGCCGTAGCCCGCGATGATTGCGAATATGGGAATAAAATAAACGAGCACCCGAAGGTATCGCAATCTTGATTTTTTCGGCTGAGATAACTGCCCTGCACCTGATCGTCTAAGACAAGCACTAAGTTCAGAAAAGACTATTTCTAAATTGTGGGTAAGAAGCTAGGTCATCGCGCGGTCTCGCCGAGCAACCACTTTTTCTTTGCGTCTTCCACGTAGTTGCTGAGCTTATAATCGTCGCGTTTCTGGAAGCTGAGTCCCATATTGTGATATAGAGCCTGTGCGCATCGCTCCTCGATAAGTTTCGCGCCGAGCGTGAACATTTTCTCCAAGGAGAGAGTATACCTCGCAATATCTTTCGAAGCTATGGAAGGATCAAGGTAAAACTCGACCGCGATTGCGGTCTCGCGTCCAACGACACTTGCAATCCCTTCCTGGACTGATCTTTTCAAAACGCTGTTGAAGGTTTCTCCAGACTTTTTCTCACTCAAGGCTGGTTTTTGCCTCCATCTCTTTTCGGCGGAACGGCATTTTCTTTCGCGAGCCATTCCGGAGTTGTGTTACTAGAGCTCGTGGCGGCTCTGTAATATCGCGAGAGCATGAATACCCCGAACGCGATCATCGCTGCCGTATGGATTTCCAGCCCAAGAACTTGCAGAGATGTAGAAGCAGAAATTATGTTCAATAGCAGGAGCGATCTCAAAAGCTCTGCCGCGATCCAGACAATAATGAAGATTGAAAGTTGAGTCTGCAGGCTCCTAATGCTCTTGGAGACTATCGCCAGTCTTGCAAATAGCATGAAAGCGATTATGAGCGATACCGGAACGAGGTATGTTGCCGTCTCGGGGAGCGCCAAAAGAAAGAGAGAGAATGCGACGATGCGGTTGCTGTAGTACATCCCGAGCATTACAAGAATTAGAGCAGTCGCAAGATCAAGGAAAGGCGCATAATCGTAATACGGTGTCAAATAAGACAAGTGATAGAATCCGTGTAGTATTCCAAACGCCGCAAGCATGATCGTCATGTTTCGGAGGGACGCGACTTTTACTCCCCTGATTAGAGTGAGCAGAACTACTCCCGGGATTATTACTGCAAACGCGCTGGTAAGGTCAAGAATTGTAAAAAGATCAACCAAGTTGACGAAACCAGCTTCTGGGAAAGTGTTGTAGAAAATTTGGATTTGATTTATATTAAGATGGTAGTGAAATGATTCGGAGCTAAAATCCGGATTCACAGTGAAGTAGCTATATATCCCGATATAGCGGACTTGAGAGACTGCTGCTCTCACAGTGAACGCAATTTTTCAAAAAAACGCTAGGAATTTTGCATTCCTTATGTTGCTTTTTGGGGCAGGCTTGATTTTTCCTTCGGCCTCTCAACACTCCGCTTTCGCGAGTTCGAGTACGTACCTGCCGCCTAAATCACCAGTAATTAACGTCAACCTCACGACCTCCCAGGTACTGAGGATAGTAGTGCCCGGATCGTCGAACGTTAGCGTGCTTTCCCTTACTGGCGGCCAATATGATCTTGGGCTGTACAAATCCGGCACCAAGGCTGATCTTCTGTTTACTCCGGTTCAAATCGCAAATTACTCGATGGTGGTAAACGTTTCTTCTTCGACCTCAAACTATGCGGACCTGGGCCTGCTCAGCTCGCCGACAAATTCCTGGACTAAGAACATCACCGGCACAGGAAATCTGATCTTGGATATTGCGATAACAGTTCTACCGCAACCAGTTACGGCGGCCTCAGGCTGGAACCCTCTCTTTGGTTTTACTGGGATAACCCTTGGAGGTCTCACCATCAATGCCACCGATTTCCTTGCTATTTTTGCGATATTCTCGGTCATCCTTCTGGTTGCTGGCATGAAATTCAGCCGGAAACTGGTTTATGGAGGGCTCTTCTTTCTGTCGATAATCGCCATGATCGAAGTTGGAATTTTATTCGTAGGTGCCGTGATCATCTCCTATTTTGCAGGATTTGCTGTCATCAAATCCTACTTTGGGTTCAGATCAAGGAGACAAAAGCCGTAGCATTTGGTGAATTTGGAATGAGTGTAATACCTTCGAGAGATTCAGAAGACGACAGCTGGTGGAAGAATTCCAAGATACTGAGGACCGCGTACCATCCGCTACTGATGGCGTCAGACTCGGAGTACCGTAAGTGGTACCTTGAATCTACGAGGTCCAAAAAGAAACTTTCGAGGAAGATGCTCCGACAGCAGATGCTGGATGCTCACGCAACCGTTGCACCGTTTTCCAAACTCTGCGAAAATAATGTTGGTTACAACGAAGTTAAAGACGAAATTCTCTCAGCAGCCCAGTACTGGGTAGTCAGAGACGAGAGCTTCAGGAGCATCTGTCCTACGGCGCCGCCGCAGGTATTCATCGTCAAAGGATCATCTGGCACGGGAAAAACTTCGCTGATACACTCGGTGATGGTCGAGGCGTACAACAAGGGAGCAGAAAAGCAAGTTCCGGTCTATGCACAGCTCGTCTCGCCGCACAAGATCTTTGACAAGTGGCTTGGGGAGTCTGAGAAAAAAATTGCGCAGGTTTTTGACGAGGCTTTCAAGCGTCCCACTATATTGTTCATAGACGAAGCCCAGACGCTCGCAAGGGAGCAGGGCGATTCATCTGGAGCTCCCGACAGCGGGGTTCAAGCATTCAGGGGCGTCCAAACTACCTTGCTGGAGAAGATCAACGAAATGGTCTACCAGGATCGAAGGTGCATATTGATACTTGCCACAAACGAGTTCGGTTCGGTTATTGAAGCTGTAAGGCGCCGCGGCAGTTCCGGGACTATAGATCTCGATTCCGAAATTGATCGGCCCATGCTCGTCGAGATCACGAAAATGAACCTTGAAAAGTATCATGTGAACCTCGACGCTAACAGCGTACTGCAAACGATCGAAGCGAAGGTACGTGCATTAGGACACGGCACCGTAACTCCTGCAGACATTGCAAACGCCTTCCAGATCGTTATGGAGAACAAGACAAAGCACGTCAGGTCTTCATACCTGAAGAAACTTTCAAGCGCCCTCGGCAAGGATGAAAGTCCTCAACTAAGCATTTCGCTAGATGATTTCAGGGAGATAAGCCGTCTCAAAGAATACAACGAAGACAAGCGGAGCGATGAAATGCGCCACATTGTTACGCGCATCAAACCGAAGATTACCTTGGACGACGTCGGCGGACTATCTGGAATCAAGGAAAATCTTCTGAAAGATATTGAAGTTTCATTAAACCCGGAGATGTCCAGGCGTGCTGGTGCAACTCCGATTAGAGGAGTTCTACTCCACGGACATCCAGGAACTGGTAAGACTTGGCTCGCTCAGGCAATTGGAGGCGAGCTCCAAGCGACTATGTATATGATCCGTGGGGCGCAGATAGTAAAGCCGTACCACGGACAGACAGAGAAAATTATCATAGACATCTTCGATGAAGCAAGAAAGAACGCGCCGTCGATCATAATCATCGACGAGCTTGATGCCCTAACTCTGAAAAGGGAATTGGGCGGAAGCCTCGGCGCAGTCACAACGCTCCTTTCCGAGATGGGTGGATTGAAGCCGCTGGAAGGCGTTGTTGTCATTGGGACCACAAACAAACTGCAGCTAGTGGATGAGGCATTCCTACGCGCGGGCAGATTTGATAGGATCATAGAAGTACCACCTCCACGAAATGACACGGAAAGGCTTGAGATAATCAAAGTGCACCTGAACAAGTGCAGATCGTTCATCGATGCATCTGTTACCGAGGAAAAAATACTCGAGCTATTTGGAAAGCGGACGTTCACTCCAGCAAAGATCGAACGGGTGATTAGTGACGCGATCGAGCTTCGACTGAAGGAGCTCAACGCAGCTTACAAGATTTCGCACGTTCCGTCAGATGATGGAACTCAGCTTAACAAGCTGAAGAAGATCTACGAAGATGATTTAACGAGGGTAAGGGCGAACCTCGGATTCGCAGCCCAATCGCCGCTTGTACCTCAGAACTTCGACAATCTGAAAAACATCACACCTGAATCGTACAAACTCACAATATCGCACTTTCAGGCAGCGGTCGCCTCCATCAGAGACGAATCGGTCGAGGAAATCCAAAAGATCGCATCTGCTCTACGGGGTCCAAATCCCGTTCCGACCGTAGGCAAGGTCTACGGCCTGGCGGCTCTCGCGAGCAGCGGGAGCGGCGGAATGGCTTCAGAGGGAACCGTCGCAGTAATTGAATGTGTGTGCAACCCCTATGGTAAAAGGGGTAGATCTCTTGTCATCGGAAGCGAAATTGCAAAATCAGTCCGGGCAAGCGCAGAGCACGCCAGAGTATTCTTGAACGAAGAGTGCGACTGGTCGATGAGAAACCACGAGTTCTTCCTTGACTTTATCACCTTTGCAAAGGGTCTCGATACACAGGTGATTCAGGGGCCGAGCGCCGGAGCCGCAATCACACTTGCGCAATATTCCGTAGCTGCAAAGGAAGAAGTACTTCCTAACGTAGTCATTACCGGAGGAGTAACTCCAAAAGGCGAGCTCGTTCAGGTCGGGGGACTTGACTTTAAGGGGATGGGCAAGTTCGTCGCAGCATTAAACACCGACGGAGTTGACACGATTATCATACCCGAGGCAAACTTTTCCGGGGTGAGCAGCGAAGACAAAGCGTTCTTCGAAAAACAGGGACTGAAGATCGTGTCGGCCAGAGATTTCTGGGACGTGGCAAAGATCGCACTGGTTTCGCATCCAGAGAAGGATCAAGCAATTCGGAAACTCAAAGAGCAGGCAGCAAAGTTCCTAGAAGCCGGTAATCTACCCGCCGCCTAGACGTTTGTAAGAACCCATTCTGCAACAAACGGGTCAGAATGAAGCGGGGATTCGACTCAAACTTCCCGAGTTTGTCTTAGCTAGATTCTGTTATACAAGGCTATTCTTCGTGGAACAAAGAATGTTATCAACACGTCCGCAATAATCAGAATAACCATACCGACGATCCACATTCCCAAAAGGCCCCATCCGTTGAAGAATCCCTCGTAGAAACGCGTAAGGATGCTCGCGGTGTAGAGCGAGAAAATTGCTCCAACCCCGTCCCGCGCAGCCCTGGAAGCCGAGCCAATCAAGACGAATCTTAGGGCAGCCGCAATGATACCCCATATTCCGGAGAGATTGAGCAGATAAATTATGACCTGCCCAAGGTAGTAGGGCGGCAGGACTGGATGTCCATAAGTCCCAAAGCTTTCGAGGTATCTTATGACCCTTGAGAAAACATCAGGGTAGGCGGCAATCGTGAGTCCGATTATGACGAAGAATCCTATTGCAGTAACCAGCCCCCACCAATCATTCTCCCTTCTGTGTCGATTATGATCCGAGTTCCAATTCCAGCGTGTCTGGGTCGTTGAAGCTACACTGCACCCACACTCAGGACAGTAAACAGCACCCTGCGGAATCTCTTTGCCGCAATTGTTGCAATATTTCATAGATTGCAATTGATCTTCGTCCCTACGACTGGGAAGGATGTCGAGCAGCAGTATTAATCGTTAAGACGATCTTCAGTCTTGAGAATGACCAAAGCCCTCGGGAGACCCAGAAATAGCAGCCAAAACCCTGCGCTTCCTAAAGTTCCTCTTATCAAAGATGAGAATCGTCTACCTGTGATAAATAATTCATTTGACAACGCATCATGGATCTGAATTGGTAGTCCGAAACGTATCGTCCAAAAAGAAAACTAAAGTCTCTACCCAACGATTTCCAGTATCGAGGTTCGTCCAGCCTTCAGTGATAGTCTATGCGGACGATGCTGTTCATGACGCTGCGAAATTAATGCGGGACAAACAAGTAGGAAGCGTCATAGTTGCTGAAACTGGCGGCGATCCAATCGGCATCCTGACGGAGTGGGATTTGCTCACGAGGGTTCTCGCAGCTGGACGCGACGTTGCGAGGACGAGGGTTAGGGAAGTGATGTCATCGCCGCTTGTAAAAATCAACTCGGATGCAGACATCCAAGATGCTTTGCGAATAATGATCAATCGCGGAATGAGGAGACTGGCGGTGATGGAGGACGGAGTTTTCATTGGAACCCTCACACAGTCCCAGATCGTCGGGAATAGAAGGAGGCGTTCCTCTCCACTTCCGATCGTCGAGCCGGTAAAAGGACACCAGTGTCCGTACTGTAATTCAAACTTTCGAACCAGAAAGGAAGTACTTTCCCACATAGACACGATTCACAAGGAAACTCTCTATCTCGAGCTCGAAGAAAAGCAAGAATTTCAGGAAGGGTAATGGGCGACGATCTTTCTACCTAATTATCTGATTCCTGTGTCGATGTTAATATTGAGCACGAGCTGATTTCCTCCTTCAACCACGGCCGACTTTGGAAAAGTGGAGGAACAACCCTGCCAGTTGCAGTTCGGATAAAGCCCGGTCACGGTATAGTTTCCAGCCGGCAGGAGTACCGAATAATGGCCACTGGGAGACAACGCAGCTTTGCTCACTTGCGTTTGACACGTAGATGTGACGGGGCACTGCGACGCGAATTCTAGGCTGTAACCGGTGAGATCAACATCGCACGACTCGTTGGCAGAGCAAACTGGTTGCGATGGCCCTACTGTTACGTATCCGGTTACGACACCGTCAATCACTGGCGTCGTGCTTTCGGAACTGGCCCGTGTAGTAATGGATGTTGTAGAGCTACTTCCTAGTGCGTAGCTCAAATACACTCCAGCGACGATAACGATCACGATAGCCAGAATAATTGAGTATTTCGTAGAGCTACTGCCATCATGGTTGCCCAAAACTATTCTACGTTAGAGAGAAATAGGCCTTTGTCGATTTAAGGAATTAATACGATCTTCACAACTGAGAATAGTACCTGAATAGGGGTGGGAGCCTAGGGGGCCGGGTTGCTTGTAACTGCTGTCGAATCCATCCCTCAATTCTGCGTGAATCCCTTCACCGTTTTCTGATCAAGTTTCTGAATTAGGGCAAGCATCAGCTTCACCGTAGCATCAATGTCTCTCGTATCCACGATTGATTCGTGCGAATGGATGTGCCTTGTTGGTACGCTTATCACGATTGAAGGACATCCAGCCTTATTCAGATTGAACCTACCCGCGTCGGTTCCTCCCTTCGTCACGGTCGAAAGCTGGAACGGTATTCCTTCAGATTCTGCCGTTTCTATTACGAACCGCTTGAGCTCCTGGTTCGGTATCATTGAAGCGTCGAAAGTCAGTATGCTGGGCCCTTTTCCCATCTTTGATGGAGCTTCGCTTGGCTTCAATCCAGGAACGTCTCCCGCTGTATCCACTTCAAGGGCAAATGCGACATCAGCGTCGACCATGTGGGCGACGGTATTTGCACCACGCAAGCCCACTTCCTCCTGAACTGTTCCGCCGACGTATATCGTGTTCGGGTGCTCAATTTTTCCAAGATTTATCCGACGCAGGACTTCCAGCCCGACGAACGTCCCTACACGGTCGTCGAATGCTTTTCCTATCGCTATGCGGTTGCCCCGTACCATTGTAAATGGCGTTCGTGGGGCCGCCGGATCGCCTATCCGGACTCCGAGCTCGTCCATCGCGACAACAGGACTGTCAGCGCCAACATCGATGAACATATTTTCCTTTTTCACAACCTTTTCCTTCTCCTCGTCGGTCAGAAGGTGTGGCGGCTTTGCAGCGATGTCTCCTATCGCGTCACCCTTGCGCGTCCTGATCGTCACTCTGTGACCCAGGAGAACTTGATCAAACCAGCCGCCCAGCGCGGCAAAAGTAAGATATCCCGTCAGGGGATCAACTCCAGTTATCACGAATCCGACTTCATCCAGATGTCCCGCCATGAGAATCTTGGGCGATTCGCTCGACCCACGTTTCTTGAGAATTACCGAACCGATCTTATCGTGCAATATTTCATCCGCTTGTTGCGAACCTACCCGTTTTACAATCGCTGCCGTTTCCCGTTCAAAGCCCGAAGGCCCGAAGGATTCCGAGAGCTCCTTCAGCATATCAAGAGAGTCGGATTCTAGTGACATGGGATTCAATTTGCAAAATACCGAATATTTAATCATGAACCCAAAGGCAATACCGAAATAATCTGGAGAGAAATCAAAAGTGCTTTAACCGGATCCCGCACAACCACGGAGAGTTATGGCAGACAATTGGTATCCGTCAAAGTGGGGAGCAGAAGATGAGGTTGGTGCCCTTGGTGCAATCAACCCATCAAAAATAATCCAAGCTGCTCGTCTGGTCAAAAATGGAAAGACGTACAACCTTGCTCATATCCTCGAAGAGGGGATACCGAGCCTCTCCTTCCACGGCCACTTTCTTTACACCACCTTCCGTCGGCACAGCGTGGATCTGAAGTCTCCGGGAAAGACTAACAACGCCGGCGGGATGAACACCCGGCTTGAGATGGCGGACCATACCGGTACGCACATCGACGGGTTAAATCATATTTCGATCGGGGAAAAACTGTACAATGGGCACGTTTCTGAAGAAATAATGGGGACGTTCGGCACAGAAAAGCTGGGCATCGAGAAGACGCCTCCAATCTTTACGAGAGGTGTTTTGATTGATGTTGCTTCTTTTTCAAAAGTAACGGCGCTGGAGGGCGGTTACGCGATTTCTGCAAAGGAGATCAGAAATTGCATGGAGGCAGCTAAGATGAAAATAACAGAGGGAGATGTGGCATTGATTCGAACCGGCTGGGGCAGGTACTGGATGTCTGACAACACAAAATTCTTGGGCCCCGTTCCGGGCATCGACCTGTCCGCCGCCGAATGGCTCGCGAATCAAGGCGCGGTTGTTGTCGGTTCTGACACTTGGAATGTCGAGGTCGATCCTTCGAAGGAGGTAAGGGGTGCGGATGATGTCCACCAGTACTTGATCACGAAAAACGGGATCAGGATGATTGAGAATCTTTTCCTCGAAGAGGTTTCCCGGGATCGAGTTTCGGAATTTTTGTTCGTCTGCCTGCCGCTTCGAATTCGAGGCGGAACAGGATCGCCGGTGACGCCTTTAGCCGTAACTTGATCTTTGCCCGAATCTCCCTACGACACAAGGTATGGAAGGTGGATTAGGAAGCAGGCTCCATTTCCTTTTTGATTTCAAAAGCTAATTTGTTAACTTGTGATGCGATGAACGGTTCACACCTTAGCGGTGATGATGGGAATGATCGCGTAGAGAAACTCGTCAACGATGTTTTATCCAAGTTCAGTCAAGTAATGGGAGTATCTCTCGTCAATTCCGATGCCGACCTGCTCGGGGGAAAAGTCAGACCAGGATACGAGCAAAAATTTGCGAGACAACAATCCCTCGGCACAAACATGTGGGGAAGCTGGTACTCACTTCTTCTGAGCATCGCGGGAAAAATGGACGACTACGGCGAGAAAGTAGAATTCCTTACAATTTGGAGAGAAGGCTACAAGACGATACTCGTCCCAATATTTTCGGAGAGCGCAATAATTTCACTCGCAGTAGATTCCTCCGTCGATTCGCGTGCGATCGTCTCTAAAGTGAAACTGTTTCTCAAAGAAAGTTTGTCTAGTGAGCAACCTACAGGATAAAACGTGATCGGACGCTCTTGTCGAATGATGTTGATGAAAGAATAATGGCGAGCATCACAAGAGCTCTTGAAAAAATTGGAAAGGGAGTGAGCTCAGTATCATTCTGGCAGTTTAAGACGGAGACTGGAATGGAACCGGACAAAATTCCTAGAAATATCGAGAAATTCTCAAAAGCGATGTCGTCGTTGTTCGGCCTTGGCTACGGACTGATCCAAACTTCGATCATCGCAGAGCTGAAGAACGAGTTTCAAATCTCGAACCTGGAGAACGGGAATTTGCAAGAGGCAGTAGCTTCCATTAGAAAACAGGCTCTAAGAAATTCCCTGACTTCTTGAGTTTCAAAATCCTCTTGGCTCAGAACTAGTTACAAAAACAGATCTGATTATCGTAGTGCTTGAATCAGGTCTTTGTAGTACATTTCCTTCAAGGTATTTGTGCAGTTGTGCGAAACGAAATCGATCGTGCAAAGAAAGACGCCGCACGGGCAGTAGTAAGCCGCCACTTCCTCGTTACACCGGGCGCAGAATACTGTCCGGCTGATGACCTTTATCGTCTGTTTTACTTGTGGCCTGTATGTGTCAGTCTTGGTTTTCTGTTGAGACATGAGTCTTAACGGACGGGGGGTAGGAGTGTTTTGATTATAATATTGCACTTTTGAACCTCCCGTTCTAGATTTTTCTACCAATCAGAACACTATTGCAATCGTTAGTATGGAGTTGGGTACGCATTCTATTCAAGTGCACTCACAATCTAATTGTCATTGCAAACTTGTAAAATCGTCCCGCTTCCTTCCCGGCCAACAACCCACAGGGTAGACAAGGGCTAAAGATTCGAAATCAATAGTCGATATTCCGAATCTAATTAAGATCGGAATGAGTTTCTAGTCCAGATGGTATCTTGGCCGACTCTAAGCGCGGACTAGTTGCCACAGCAGCGATCATTGCACTTCTAGTCGTTGTGATAGGCATCGGAATAGTAAATTTCACGATGACCGACCATGTAGTTACGGATACCAGCTTCAGTACCCTCACGACTTCAGTTACATCGACCGTTTCAAAAACCTCTACCCAGACAAGGATTAGCACTGTCTTCACGAATGAAACGATAACTGTCGTCAGTACGACAACCCAACTATCCAGCGAAGTATCGACTTCGACCGTAACACCGAGTACTACGGTAACCTTGGCGCAGACGACTCAGGTCGCCTCCAACATCACGGTTGCGGAAGCATCGCTTTATGGTGGAGTAACTGCGACGAGCACTTCGCAGGGAACTGCAAGCCTACTCTTGGCCTTCAACAACCCAAACTCAAGCACCTACATAACTTCAGTT
>Ga0116217_10001644_pt1 | contig 21289 bp, 22 predicted proteins | sample Sb_taG_6_FD_89697 | JGI IMG/M metagenome (GOLD analysis project Ga0116217, IMG submission 89697) | Peat soil microbial communities from Weissenstadt, Germany - Sb_50d_4_PS metaG | ecosystem: Environmental > Terrestrial > Soil > Wetlands > Peat | place: Germany: Weissenstadt | collected 2010-09-21 | reverse complement strand
GCTGGCCGACCGGGTACCGACCGAAGAGGCGCCCGGACCGGAGCCGCCCCGACTGATCATCCACAACGACCGCGCCAAGCAGGAGCTCGGCTGGTGCCCACGTCCAGCTGAGACCACGATCGTCGAAACCGCTGAGAGTCTGCGCGACCTCGGGACTACTGGAGCAATGATGATGACGAGTACATTCGGCCACCCCGGCGCAGATACCGCGATCCCGGACGCTCTCAACCCCCAGTCCCGGGCGTTCTGGCGAGCTGCAGACGCCTGCCGGCTGCCAAGCACGTCGGGCAGCCCCAAGCGCGGATAGGCTCGGCTGCCCCGCGGGCATGGCTTTGGTCGCTCCTGACGTCTGCTCCGGGTCCACGGCAGGCAGGAGCAGCAGTCGATGTTCCGACTGCTCCCAGGGCGACATTGCAGAAGTGGCGGGCAACCGGCCCAAGTCGCCGGTGGCGTTCGATTTCACCCGGAGCAGGGCCGCCGTCGTTTGGTCTGGTTCGGCCGGCTGCCTGGGGCATCCGGCCATCAAACCTGCCGGGCGTGTGGTCCATGCCTTGGCGCGTTGCGAGAGTCGAGCCGCAGTGCGAGCGCGAACGCGGTTCAGGCGCGCCTATGCACGATGAGCACGGTGCGCCCGGAGTGCGCCGCGACGGCGGCCGCCACGCTGCCGAGGAAAATGCCTGAGAGACCGCTCTTGCCGTGGGAGCCGAGCACAATCAGGCTCGCGTCGCGGTCGTCGGCGACGCGGGCGATCCCTTTCCACGTTGTCGGTTCCTTGACCGCGCAAGTCTGGGCGCGGAAGCCGGCGGCTTGCGCGTCCGGAACACCAGCCCGAGCAGGACCGCGGTGATCAGCGCCGCGATGAACTCGGGGAACTGAAGCAGCCCCAGATGCACCGGAGTGAACTGGTTTGTGAGCAAGACGGCGGCCAGCGCAACCGCGGATATAGAACTCGCCGCCGCGCACATCGCGACCACTATCCAGCTCACCGGTAGCGTGCTGCCAAGCGGACGTATGCACAGCAATGGTCGCTTGGCGCGATACTGGTACACCAACAGAATCACGATCAACACGAGCCCACCCGCCAGCGGCACGATCGTCACGACGTCAAGCAACGAATGGGTGAGCAGCTCCGACGCGCCATAGAACAGGGCCACGCAGCCCGCAGCAGCCAATCCGACGGGGAGAGGGTTACGAGTGGCGCTGCGGTCAGCCGGCGGGGCGTCCTGAAAGGTCAACAGCGACAGCACCAGCGCCGCCGCGGCGATGCCCGCGATGATCCAAAACAACGGACGCCACCCGTTGGCCTGCGCCTGGATACCGCCCACAAGCGGTCCCAGTGCGACCGCTCCAAAAATGCAAACGTTCAGGATCATCGCCGTCCAGCGCAGCTTCGAAATGGAAAACGCGACGACGAGCGGCGGGACAGCCGCAATCAGTAGCAAGCTGGTACACAGGCCCTGCAACACATGCCCAGCGACGAAGAAGCCCGCGTCGGGAGCGGCCGCCGCGAGCACCGAACCGAGCACCAACAGCGCGGCATGCAGAACCAGCATCCGACGCTGGGGAAGATGCTGGGCCAACAACACAGCCAGGACCGTCCCGACGGCATAGCCAGCATTGGCCATGCCCGACGTGAGACTCATCGCCTGAAGACTCATATGCAGATCCCTGGCAATGATCGGGGTGATCGGCTGCAGCGCCGCCGAGAGCGCCAAATACGGGACGAGCGCGAAAATCACCATCGCCGCGGCCGCCGGATAACGGCCTGTCCACGGGCCCTGTCGCATCAGTCGATCTCTCAGTTCACGACGACCATCCCATCATAAGCTCACAGCACGCCGACGAGCGATCGGCTCCTCAACTACGGCCCGATCAGCAAGAACCCCGCGACGGACAGCCGATCAACGGCCGTCTCGCGCTGACGCCCCCTGCGCGCGGACGCGTAGAAGGAGACCACGAACGAGATCAGCGCTGTGAGTGTCCATGGGCTGAGCAAGCCGAATACCGGTCCGTGCGCGTGTGTGAGGTACTTGATCGCGACGTCGGAGACCCCGAACAGGCCGCCGCCGCGATCGCAAGCAGGAGCGCCTCGCCGCGGTGCTCGACGTCGCGCCGTGTCGAGATCCTCACAAGTCCAAGCCCGAGCGCCAGGATCGCGGTCTCGACGGCGATCAGCGCGGCCAGGGAGGAGTTGCGGGTCCTCGGCGGTCGCGGTCAGGCCGATCACCGCGAGTCCTGCGGCGGTCAGGGTCACGCCTGCCATTGACGTCTTCCGAGGTGATACCCGAAGAATCGCTCAGCGAGTACGGCGAGGAACACCAGACCGCCGGACAGGACTGCCTGCACGAGCGACAGCGGGGCGAGTGCGATTGCTTCGACGTGCAGGCCCCAGGCGAACAGCGCGAGGATCCAGCCAATGGCGAACCACCGCTGGCGGAACAGATCCGTGGCGCTGCGCAGCGGATGACGTGCCCGAATCGGCCGAGCCAGCACTGCACCGCGAGCCTTGAACAGGGCACTTAGATTGGTACCAAGCGCACACACCAGCGCAAAGCTCAGTCCCAGGATCATCGCGAACGCCGCGGCCTGACTATGCGACGCTCGGTTTTCGATCGCCTACCGGCAGGCGAGCACGACGCACGATCATGAGCCGGTCTCCCTCATCGCACCGAGTCTGGGGGCCGCGGTCGGCGCCGCCGTGCCGTGACGTGCTTGGCGTCGGCCGCTCGCCATCCGCGGACGGTCGAGCGCAACGCGAGATACCCGGCGATGCCGGGCAGTGTCGGTAGCCAGAATGAGATCGCGCGGTACGCCAGCACGGCGATGACAGCGATGTCCGCGGGCACACCGAATGCGACGAACGCGGCGATCATTCCGCCCTCGACCCCACCGATGCCACCCGGGAGTGGAAGCAGGCTCCCGAGCGTGCCAAGGAAGTAGCCCATCACCAGGACAGCCACCGGCACGACCCTCCCAAAGGCATCGAAGCAGACGCCGAGCACAGCGATATCGAAGCCCCAATAGGCGACTGCCCCCAACAGCCCCAGACGCCGCTCACGAACCAGGTCCCGAGCGGTGCGGACTCCGCTGCCGAGCGTGCCCGGGGCCTTCGCGAGCCACCTCGCCAACCGACCGAAGACTCTCGTGGTGCTCGCGAGACGCGCGAGCCGCTGCTCGATGTCTTCCGGCAACAGCGCCAAGCTGAGGACGCCGACAGCCAGCAGTGCCGCCAAGACAGCCGGAAGGAGCGTGATGGCGATCGAGCCGCCGCCTGCGAAGACCCCCGCCCACAGCCCCAGCCCGCAGACAATCACCGCCCCGAGGTAGACCGAGTACTGGACCACCAAACTCGCGACCATCCGGCAGGCGATCACCTCGGCGGACATGCCGGCGCGGCCGAGCGCCCAGGCGGTGACAGCCACCGCGCCCGCGCCGCCGGCCGCCACCAGGCGGATCGCCGCGATCCCGGCGAGCGGGATCTCCAGACTCACACGCCAGTCGATACGAGGCACGCCACGACCGAACACAGCCCGAAACAACGTCGCGTAGCCAGCGATCGAGAGCAGTTCCAGCGCGGCGGCCGCCGCGAGCCACAGCGGATCGCCGCGGCGAAGCTGACCCCAGGTCTGCTTCAGACCGGCCAGCTTCGGGATCAGGAAGTACACGCCGACAAGCGCCACCACGATCAAGCCCGAGGCCAGCAGCACCCTCGTCCGAGTGATCGGCACCGTCGGCCCCTCCTCTGACACCGTCAGCCGCGAAGCGCGCCCGGCAGGCTCAGCCGCCCCCGCTGTTCGCGTGCCACGCGGCTCTGTCTCGACCACCGGCGGCATCCCCGCGACATCACCCCGATCGCCACTCAGCGGAGAACGGGAATCGCGGCCTCGGTCATGGGCGCCGGGCATTCGAGCGGTCTCCTGACTCTGCAATCTACCTCGCTCGATGCATGCGCAAGAGTTTCCAATCCACGGGGTCACGCGAACGCGGCCGACCAGATGAGTGCGTCCGGCTTCCGCATCAGCGGCAGACCGAGACGCGCGACAGTGAGGTCCTCGAGACGGTCGTGACCGCGCCGACTGCGACGGGGGCATCGCCTGGGACAGGGGTTCGGCGCCACGTTCGGGCAGGGCGTCCGACGCGTCATGCGCCGAGCGTGATCGATCGCGATCACCGATTTCCAGGGATCCCCACCAGGAGTGGCGGCGATTGTTATGGGAACTGTTCGGCACGTTCTTGCTCGTCCTGGTGGTGGGCGGGGCCGGCACGATGGGCCATGCGTTTTCGGGCGTGATCACGCGCACCGACACCGTCGTGGCGCCGGCGCTCATGGTCATGGGCGTAATCCTGTTCATGGGAAAACTCTCCGGCGCACATCTAGACCCGGCGGTCAGCATCGCCTTCGCGCTGCGCCGCGACTTCCCACGGACGCGAGTGCCCGGCTACATCGTCGTGCAGCTGATCGGGCGACGCTCGCGGCGCTGTTCTTGCACGCGGTCATCAACGTGTGGGCCACGTACGGATCGAACTACCCCAGCTCCGCCTACTCGACCGGGGTCGCGCTCGCCATGGAGGCCTCCTCCTGCGATGATCCGCCAATGGCGAAAGCAAGCGGCAGTCCGATCGAGCCCGCTGTTCACTTAAAATGGGCCGCCAAGGTAGCCGACCACGACTACGCCGCAGCCGAGGCCTACCTCTCGCTCAAGCTCAGCGAGGACGATGTGGCCAAAGCCGTCCGACGCCTTCGAAAGGGCGCGCTCACCACCCGACGCGCGAACGACATCCTCCGAGCCGCGGGGCTGACAGCGGCACCGCTCGATGACCCCGGCGTCATGAAGGACCTGATCAAGGCGATCGAGGGCGAGCGGCTCAGTCCCGTCCTCGTTCTGAGCGCCAAGAAGGGAGCCGACATCGCGGACGGCTTCCATCGAGTCTCGCTCGTATACCGACTCGACCCTTACGCAGAAGTACCGCTGAAACTCGGGTGACGACCTGGGCCGCGGATCATCCTGGTACCGCCGCGGCGGTACCAGGCCTCTCCCACCAATGAGCCAGGGGGACCTCACCACGAGAGCGTCCAACCGATCGTTAGCGAGGGCACCCATGGCTGCAAGCAAGCTGATTAGGAAAGCGGCCTTCTGCGCTCCAAGCATGGCCAATAGCTTCTGCTCGTCAACGACACCCTGTCGCGCTTCGTATACGGCCCGCACCGCGTCACCGCGCAGTGCGGCTTCCACAGAGGCAGCGGCCCGAGCCGTGGCGAAGGCCTCCCGATATGCGGACCCGCCTGTAGGGTCATCCTGGTTCTCGGCCTCCTCGCGGAGCCGGACAGCTCGCTCATCCCAGCGCTCAACAGCACGCCCAGCTTCGTCAGCTGTGTCCTCGCCGATCTGGCAGCCGGTGCGTCTCGAACACCCGCGACTCCCCTGGCTGGAAGGTCGGGGTCGGCGAAGCAACGCCGTAGGCCCCCTAAGCGCTGTCTCTTCAGGGCCGCTCGCCGTCCCAGTAGTCGAGGTCCGGGCTGCGCCCGGATCACGTGGTCGAGCGACTCGTTATGGCGGCCCCAGACGCCAATCTTGTCGCTGTCGGGATATTCGATAATGCCGAACTCGTGCTTGTTGGAGAAAAGGGCGACGCGGGCGGCGTTGTCGCTCGCGTTGTGGACCCGGTGCGCTCCCTCCGGACCCACCAGGAAGCAGACGACATCGCCCGGCTCCAGCGTCTGTTCGCCGTTGGGCGTCCGAACCGTAGGCGTTCCGGAAACCACGACCAGCCACTCCTCATCGCCCCAGTGGAAGTGATAGGGGCAAATCGCCTGCCCCGGTGGCAGGTCATACACAGTCATGGCGAGGCGAGACGCTTCGAAGCGCGTCGCGCCCAGGGTGTCATCTTCGGACAAGGTCCGGGGTTTGTGCGACACCCTCGTCCAAACGCGGAAGCCGGCAGGCGATAGAAGTGCCAGGATCGGCAGCCAGTCGGAACGGCGCAACGAAGGGAAACCTCAACCGAGGTCCCGCCTCGATCATCGCGCACGGATCGAAGGCTTCGCGTCCATCCTCACCTGGAACGTCGCGCGCGACCACGGCGAACCGGGCCAATGGCCCTGGCGTCAAGCAACGACCGAGGTAGACGCGCGCGGACAGCAACGCTCCGATCTCGCCTCCGTGCTCGATGCCTGCTGGTCGCGCGCGAACGTGCAGGCGACCAGCCTCGGCGGCCTGCTCCCCGTCTCCACCACCGCCGGTCCAGAGCACCATCTGCGACGACGCCACAACGGAAGACATGTCCGGTCGGCGAACGAGCGGCAGTCATTGCCGGAATAGCACGCCGGGTCGGAGACATATTGGGGACACATTTGCCGGATTCACCGCGGCACCCGTTTGGCAAGCCCCCATTTCAGCCCCTTCCTGATGCCCCCGGCAGGACTCGAACCTGCGACCATCGGATTAGAAGTCCGGCGCTCTGTCCAGCTGAGCTACGGGGGCGTGCGGGAGACTGTAGACGCCTTCGGGGCCGGAAACTGGGAGAGCGCTGCGGGGATCTAGCGGATCGAGGGAGCCGCCGATTTCCGGGGGAATGAGTCAGCCAACAGGCTGCGAAGGACAGCGGCCGGCACAAGGCCAGCTTCAAGCAGGACACGTCGAGTTCGCCAACCTCGTTCACCGCGGCGCTCCGGATCGAGCGTTCGCTGTTGACCACGTTCAACGGCCAGGTGACCCGGCTGTCGGGCCTCCAGCCGTCCGCGGCCGTGGCCGCGAACTTCCACGCGGCTGTCGCCGATGGCACCGCGCTGGCCGGAATGCTTCGCTCGCTGCTCGCGAGGCCCGACTACGCGCACTCGCGCTCACGCGTCGACTCATCCAGACCAGATGCCGAGTTGGCTCAGGGCCTGGACCGCGCGCACACACGCGCTCTCGTCCGACGCCCAGAGCCGGTTTGACGCACTCAACGTGCCGGCATGCGCGGCCGGCGCCTGATTACCGACCCTGACTTCGTTCGGGCTGATTCCCGGCGGTAATCCGCCAATCGGGGCGCCCGGATTCGAACCGGGGACCTCGGCCACCCAAAGGCCGCGCGCTACCAGGCTGCGCCACGCCCCGAACGGAGATGCCGAGTCTAGACGGCGCTTTTCGCCGACGCGCCCGATCCCGTGGCGAACTGACGCCATTTTCTCTCGCTTCCGCGATAAAAGGCTTCGGTTTGCGCAAGGGACCGGTGGGCGGGCGAGTCACGTGCCGCCGCAACCCGGCTCAGGCAGGCCGCCAACGACCAACGTCAAGTAGCCTCCGACGCCGCAATGGCCGAGCTCCAACCCCTCCGGGCGCTGCACTACAACCTCGACCGCACCGGCGGCCTGCAGGACGTGGTGGCGCCACCGTACGACGTCATCGACGCCGAACAGCGACGGGAGCTCGCGGCGCGATCCCCGTACAACGTTGTCCTGATCGACCTCCCGCAGGGCAACGGCGATCCCTACGCGCACGCCGCGCGGCAGTTGGCCGAGTGGCGCCGGGACGGGGTCGTGGTCGCGGACGACCAGCCGGCGCTGTGGCCGCTGGCCCAGGAGTACACCGGTCCCGATGGCCGGCGCCGCACCCGCCGGGGTTTCCTCGCGCGCGTGCGCGTGACTGAGTATGGGGCCGGCCGGATCCGTCCGCACGAGCGGACCCACCCTGGTCCGAAGGAGGACCGGCTGCGGCTGACGCGCGCGACCAAGGCCAACCTGTCCCCCATCTTCTCGCTGTTCTCCGATCCGTCCGGCGCGACGTGGGGTGCGCTCGAGGGGTTCACCGAGGGTCCGCCCTGGGCCGAGACGATCGATGACGACGGCACCGTCAACCGACTGTGGCGGGTCGAGGACCCGGCGACGATCGATGCTGTGAGCCGGGCGGTGGCGCCGGCCGAGCTCCTGATCGCGGACGGCCACCATCGGTATGAGACGGCCCGGGTTTATGCAGAGGAGGTTGGCGGAGATGGCCCACAGGATTTCGTGCTGATGTGTCTGGTGGCGCTCCAGGATCCCGGCCTCACGGTGTTTCCGACGCACAGGCTGGTGCGCGGGCTCCGCCCCGACCAGCACGAGCGCCTCGCGGATGCGCTGCGGCGCGACTTCGAGATCGAGCCACTCGCTGACAGCACCGCGCTGGTGCCGACTCCGGGCGACCGCGTCAAGATCGGCTACATCGACTCCCACTTCAAGAAGCCGTTCATGTTGACGTTGAAGAACCCGAAGATCGCCGACGCGGCGCTGGCGGACCACGCCGACCCCTACCGCCGACTCGACACCGCCGTGCTCGAGGCCCTGATCCTGAAGGACGCCCTGAAGATGACCGACGACGACATCGATCACCTGTCCGGGCTTGGGTATGCCCGTGACGCGAGCGAGGCCATCGGGCTGGTGGAGAGGGGCGACTACGATGCCGCGTTCTTCATGGCGCCGACGCCGATCGAACAGGTCCAAGCGGTGGCCGCCGCCGGCGAGAGCATGCCGCCGAAATCGACGTACTTCTTCCCGAAGGTCCCGACGGGTTTGATCTTCAATCCACTCGGGGAATAGGCGCAAATGCGGACGCTACGATCTTTCCTATAGGTACATCTACTTCAAGGGACCGACAATGAGGGCAACTGCACGTCGCACACATCACCTTGTCCATCAGGTCGACATCCGCCAGCATCAGCTGACCGCCGACGAGCCGACCGACCTTGGTGGCGAAGACGAGGGCCCCAGTCCCCAGGAGCTGCTCGCGGCGAGCCTGGCGTCGTGCACCGCGATCACGATCGAGATGTATGCGAAGCGCAAGGGCTGGGATATCGGACCGGTCGAGATCGAATGCGAGTACACCCCCGCCGAGCGCGGCTGCCCGACGAAGTTCACGCTCGACTTCCGCCTTCCCAGCGGATGCACTGAGGAGCAGGTCGAGCGACTGCGTGTGATCGCGGCGAAGTGCCCGGTGCACCGCACGCTCGAGGGCGAGGTCAGCTTCGAGGACCGCATCCAGCTCGTCGAGCCGGCGCGGACCTGATCTCGAACCGGCGGCCCGTCAACCGCCCACCGACCTAATTCAGCTAGCGCGGGTTCATCCCACCATCGATGTCGAGCACGTGGCTGGTCAGGTATCCGTTTCGGAGGACCGCCAGCGCGAGCTCGGCGACCTCCTCGGGTGCGCCGACGCGGCCTACGGGAGTCGAGCGGGAAAGCTCGCCCGGATCGTCGGGGAGCATCGCGGTCTCGATGAACCCGGGCGCGATCGTGTTGACCGTGACGCCGTCCGCGGCCGTACGACGCGCCAGGAAGTAGGTGAGCCCGTGCAGCCCCGCCTTTGAAGCGGCGTAGTGGGGCCCGAGCACACCTCCCCTGAAGGCGGCGGTCGAGGACACGAACAGGATCAGTCCGAAGCCGCGCTCGCGCATCGCGGGAAGCACCCGCTTCGCCAGCAGGAACGGCGCCCGGAGGTTGATCGCCGTAGCGCGGGCGCGGCCGGATCCTCCATGTCGGCCTCGAACGGTCAGTCGACAACCCGGACCCCGGCGGCCCGCAGTGCGGCGAGCGCCCGATCGCCGTCGCCAGCCTGGACCTCGACCGCGCGAGTTGCATCACGGTGGAGGATCACGTCGAAGCCGGCGCGCCGGGCATCCAGCGCCGTCGCCTTGACGCAGTAGTCGAGCGCAAGCCCCGCGACGTGGACCTCGGCGACGTGGCGCTCGCGCAGCAGCTGCTCCAACTCGGTGTCCTCGAAACCCGAATAGCCCTCGGCCTCGGGCGTCCGGCCTGCGTCGACGACCGCGTCCACACGGCTCTGATCGATGTCCGGATGAAACTGGGCGCCGGGGGTGTCGCGAACACAATGGACGGGCCAGATGCCTCCGTTCTCGGCAAACGATCCGTGATCGGGAGGGTGCCAGTCACGGGTGGCGACGACGAAGACCGCCTGCTGGGCGAGACGGTTGATCGGCTCGATCACGGCGTCGCCGTCGGGAACCTCGAGCGCCCCGCCGGAGCAGAAGTCGTTCTGCACATCGACGACGATCAGAGCATCCATCCCGCCACGAATATAGTCCGCCGATGGCCACGCGCGCGGGATCGATCGGGGACGGGCTGCGACGCGTGCTCCTGCCCCCGGAGGAGGCCGTCCAAATCGAGGTGCGGGGTCGTATCGACGCCGCGGTCCTCGTTCCCCTGTACATGCAGGACGGCGAGCTGCACGCGGTTTTCACCAAGCGTCGCGACGATCTTCGGCGCCATCCGGGCGAGATTTCGTTTCCCGGCGGCCGCTTCGAGGAGGGCGAGGCCAACCTGACCGTCACAGCGCTGCGAGAGGCGGAGGAGGAGATCGGCCTGCCGGCGGAGGCGGTGGAGATCCTCGGTGCGCTGCAGCCGACTCCGACAATCGCGACGGGGTACGCCATCTACCCGTTCGTCGGAATGATCGACGCCGGACGAACGTGGATCCCGAGCCCGCGCGAGGTCGCCGAGGTGCTCGAGCTGTCACTGGCGGAGCTGATCACGGGCTACGGCCGCCGGCGCCTGGTCCGCCGCGGGCTTCCGATCCGCACGGACACCTACCTTGTGGGCGACCACCTCATCTGGGGAGCGACCGCGCGAATCCTGGCCGACCTGTTCGACCGGATCGCGCCGCTGCTCTGAGACCTGCCGCTACCCCTTCTCGATCGGAACGTCGACGAGGTTGCCCCACTCGGTCCACGATCCGTCGTAGTTCTTCACGTCCGGCTCGCCGAGGAGCTCGTGAAGCACGAACCACGTGTGGGCCGAGCGCTCGCCGATCCGGCAGTAGGCGATGATCGGATCACCGGTCAGCACCCCCTTGCCGCCGTACAGCTCGCGCAGCTCGTCGGCGCGCTTGAACGTGCCGTCCTCTTTGACCGCCTGTGCCCACGGAACCGACTTCGCCCCGGGGATATGGCCGGCGCGCTGGGCGCCCTCGTTCTCGTAACCCGGCATTGCGATCAGCTCACCGGAGTATTCCTGTGGTGAGCGAACGTCGACCAGCCTGTGCGAATTGCCCAGCGCTGCGAGCACCTCGTCGCGCTTGGCGCGAATCGACTCGTCTCCCGACGTCGCCGTGAAGCTCACCGCGTCGTGCTTCGGCTCCTCGGTCGTGGTTGGACGACCGTCGGAGATCCACCGCTCGCGCGGGCCGTTTAGGATCTTGACGTTGTCATGCCCGTAGTACTTCAGGTACCAGTAGGTGTAGGCGGCGAACCAGTTGTTGCGGTCGCCGTAGAGGATGATCTGATGGTCGTTGGAGATCCCGCGGCCGCCGAATAGCTGACCGAACTCCTCGGGACCGAGGAAGTCGCGCTTGACCTGATCCTGGAGGTCGGCGCGCCAGTCGAATCCGATCGCGCCGGGGATGTGACCCTCACGGTAGAGCGCCGGATTCTCGTCGACTTCGACGATTCGAATCGAATTGTCGTCCAGGTGCTGCTCGAGCCACTCAGGCTCGACCAAGACTTCGTTTGCGTACTCAGCCACGATTTTTGCTCCTGCTCAGACTGGTGCCCGGATTCATAACATCCAAATTCCAGTCGGCTTTCGGGTATTTGCTGTGTCTGTAGTTTAGCGCGCGTCCGGCATTCCTCACTGATCTTGTCGACAATCCTAATACGACCCACCGAGAACGACGCTAACCGCCCGGTGAGCCTCGGTCAGCCACTGGTCGTGATCGGTCGGATCGCCGCCGAGGAGCGCGTATGGAATCCGCGATCCCTCGCACGCGGCGACCACATAGCGTGCGCCGCTCCGAAGAACATCGTCGCCAACGCTCCCGGCCGCCTCGTAGACGATCCCGTGAACGGTGGTGTCGAGCATGCGGGTGATCAGCATCTTTAGTCGAGTCCCGTGGAGAGCCGCGATCCGATCGTGAGGGCCGGCCGCCGAGCCAAGCAGGATGCAGGCAACGGTCACGTGTTCCAGCGCTGGCGCGAGCGTGGCCACGCGATCGGGGTCGCCGAGATGGGGTTCGACCCCCGCCGCCGAGATCGTCTCCACGCGAGCGCCGTTGCGGGTCGTTCCACGGACGACGTGCCCGTCCACTCGCAGCCGGGCTGCGAGTGACAGCCCCCTACAGCCGCAGCCGATGATCAGACAGCGCGCCAACCGTACGAGTCGCTGCTGTCACTCCGGCTTCGCACCGGCGCCGAACTCCCGGACCACGTCGTCGCGCGTGCGCTCGGGGAGCCCGCGCGCTCGGCGGCGAGCGTTGGTCGCCTCGAGCAACTGATCGAGCTCGCGGTCCGCCAAGTAGGCCTCGCGCCGGCGCTGCTGCTCGCGGACGTCGTCCATGACGCGCTGCTCGAGCTCGGCGACCGTGACCTCGGCCTCGCCGCGCTTGCGGCGACGGGCGTTGTGCGCCGCGAGCATCTGCTCCAGGTCCTCGGCGTCGAGCGCCTCGCGGTTCTCGATGATCTCGCGCGCGGACTTCAGACCCAGCTGCTCCAGCCCCGAGCCCGGGTAGTACTTCCCGAGGAACCAGAAGAACAGGATCCCGGCGATCAGGCCACCCAGCAGCACGAGTGCGAACGGATCCACCGCCCCCGGAGTCTACTCCGGCGCGCCCTCATAAGCCCGCGTAACTCTGCTCCGGCACGCCCTCACGAGCCTACGTAACTCTGCTCCGTAGCGCCCTCACGGAGCCCGCGCAACTCTGCTCCGGCACGCCCTCACAAGCCCGCGCAACTTTTGTGACTGATGTGGTGTTGATACCGATGTCATCAGCCGCTCACCGGTAGGGCCGGGATCCCTCGGCGGCACCAATACGACGCTGGGAAGAGGAGTCTCCATGCGCCTACGCTTTGCCCTACTTGGGTCGCTGCTGGCTGTCCTCGTGGCGGTCGTTGCGCCCAACATCGCCAGTGCCGCGCCTCACCACAATCGCGGCCTGACGATCAACGCCACGCCCAACCCGATCATCGCGGGAGAGGGCGTGCTCATCTATGGCCAACTCAGGGGCGGGGACGTGGCCGGACAGCCGGTCAAGCTGTACCACAGGATTAATCCATCCACCCAGTTCACTCTGATCGGGAAAACGACCACCGACAAGTTCGGGTTCTATGACTTCACCCGGGCGGAGGGAATCGTGTACACGAACCGCAGCTGGTTCGTTCGCAGTCCGATCGGGGCCCATAGCCGGACCATTCACGAGCGCGTTGCCGCGGAGGTCAGCCTGCAGGCGAATATGACCACCGCGGATACCGGTCAGCCGATCGTGTTCTCGGGACACGTGACGCCCAATCACGCGTTCGAGCGTGTGTTCCTGCAAGTCCAGAAGGGGGCCACGGACAACTGGTTGACCGTGGCGAGCACCCGACTCGGCCCGGGCTCGAACTACATGATCTCCCATCACTGGCGTATGCCTGGCGAGCGGGTCGTCCGCGTGCTGTTCCCCGGCGACCGCCGGAACATCCAGAGCGCGTCGGATCCGCTGTCGATCACGATCCAGCAGCGCCAGGTGCCCGATTTCACGATCAACAGCACCGACCCGGTGATCCAGGTCGGCCAGTCGGCGACGATCTTCGGAAAGCTGTACATGAAGGGAACGACCACACCTGAGCCGAACACCCCAGTGACGCTCTGTGGCAAGATCGCCGGCCAGCGGCAGTTCACGTGTGACACTGCCGGCGTCACCGGTAGCGACGGAAGCTACAGCTTCAATGTCAGCCCGGTGAACAACGAGGCGTACGTGGTGGAGACGACGCTGCCGCCACACCGTCACACGGCCCGCCTCCTCGAGGGCGTGCGTGACCTCGTGACCATGACCGCGAGCTCATCTACCGCGAACGCGGGCCAGAAGGTCACGTTCACGGGTACTGTGACTCCGGACAAGGCCGGTGACACGGTATACCTCGAGAGGCTGGGAGCGGACGGGAACTGGCACGTCGTTGCCATCAGCACGGTGCGGCCGAACTCCACGTTCCAGTTCGTCAAGGTGCTCGGCAACCCCGGCACGAAGACGTTCCGTGCCCACGTGCTCGCCGATCCGCTGAACGTGGGCGGCGTGTCTCAGCCGCTGACGCTGACGGTGACGTTGCCGCCGGTGTCTTCGCTGCCCCAGTCGTAGCGCCAGGCAACAACCCGTAGATGTCGGCTCCCGTCGCGACAGCGGCGGGAGCCGCTGGGCTTAAGGGCCTATGTCAGGCGGCCACGGCCCATAGTCGCCACGGTCCGGGAACGCCGCGGGGCTCACGTTCGCCCCGGTCCTCGAACCGGATGCCAGAGCCGACCACGAGATCCTTGACGGTGCCCGAAACGAGCACCTCGCCGGGAGCGGCGTGCGCCCCGACCCGGGCGCCGATGTGGACGGCGATCCCTCCGACGTCGTTGCCGATCACCTCGATCTCACCGGTGTGCAGACCGGCGCGCACCTGAAGGCCGAACTGTGCGCTCGCCGTGTCGCGGATCGCGGCCGCGCATCGGATCGCCCGGGCGGGCCCGTCGAACGTGGCCAGTAGGCCGTCGCCCATCGTCTTCACGGCACGGCCACGGAATCGGGCCAGCTCCCGCCCCATCGCCGCCTCGAGCGACTCCAGCTGGTCGCGCCAGCGCCGATCGCCAAGTTCGACCGCCCGGGCGGTCGAGTCGACGACGTCGGAGAACATGACCGTCGCGAGAATCCGGTCGGCATCGGCTGCGTGTCGAGCGCCGGTGAGGAATTCTTCGATCTCGTCGAGCAACGACTCGCTGTCGGTCCCGAACGTGATCGCATCTTCGCCGGCGAGCTCGACGTACTGTGCCCCCGGAATGTGCTCTGCGAGGTAATGGGAGTGGCGAGGATCGATGAATCGATCGCCCGAGCGATGGAGCACGAGAGTTGGAACCTTGATCGAGGGCAGAACAGCGCGGACGTCGACGTCCGCGTTCATCCGTGCCAGCTTTGCAGCCGTACCGGGGCTCGCTGCCAGCCGCTCCAAGCGAGCGAACCACTGCCGCAGCCGCGGATTTGCCGAAGCCTTGGGCGCGAGCGCGAAGATCCGCGACCCGTCTCCCCAGCTGTCGTCCAGACGCGCCTCGCGGTTCTCGCGCCGCAGCGCCCACTGGTAGTCCGGCGCCCAGGACATCCGTGGCATCGCCTCATACAGAATCAGCGAACCGGCGCGCTCGGGGTGCGTGGCGGCGAACAGCGCAGCCATTGCTCCGCCGTCGAGCTGGGCGAACACGGCCGCTTGACCGGAGCCGGCGGCGTCCATCACCGCCACCACGTCGTCCATCTGCTCCTCGAGCGTCGGTGCTCCCAGCACCGGGTCGGACAATCCAGACCCCCTCCGGTCGAACATGATCAGCCGCGAAAACGATGCGAGCCGATCGAAATAGCGCTTGACGCTGGGCTCGTCCCAGTAATGCTCGACCTGGGAGATCCAGCCCGGGACATAGACCAGGTCGATCGGCCCCTCCCCTACCACCTGATACGCGATGTGGAGATCGCCGCTGCGCGCGTAGCGAGTCTCGGGAGCCATCAGGATCCCGCAGCGTACAGACGGTAGTGTCCCCTAGCCATGAACTTCGAACTGAACGACGAGCAGCGCCTGGTCCGTGAGACAGCGCGGCAATTCACCGACAACGAAATCGTCGAGCGCGCGCGCGAGAACGATCGCAACGAGCACTTCGACGTCGAGCTGGTGCGCAAGATCGCCGACCAGGGTTACCTGGGAGCGATCGTGCCACGCGACTACGGCGGAGCGGGCCTCGACTACCTGACTTACGGCCTCGTGGTCGAGGAGATCGGACGTGGCGACTCGGCGATGCGCACGGTGATCTCCGTGCAAACCTCGCTCGTGTGCTCATCGATCCTCCGCTGGGGCACGGAGGAGCAGAAGCACCATTACCTCCCGAAGCTGTGCTCGGGCGAGTGGCTTGGGTGCTTCGGGCTGACCGAGCCCGACACCGGGTCCGATGCCGCCAATCAGCGCACCCGCGCGCGCAAGACGGATGGCGGGTGGGTGATCAACGGCGCCAAGATGTTCATCTCGCTCGGCAACCACGCCAAGGTCGCAATGATCTTCGCCCAAACGGACCCCGAGAGGGCGCATCGCGGCCTCGCCTGCTTCCTCGTCGATACGGACCAGCCGGGCTTTCAGCCACAGGAGATCCATCACAAGATGGGGCTGCGCGGGTCGGACACCGCGGCGATTTCGCTCGATGACGTCGAGGCTCCCGACGAGGCGATGCTGGGCGAGGTCGGCGACGGCTTCAAGATCGCGATGAGCGCGCTCGACTCGGGCCGCTACAGCGTCGCCGCCGGTTGCGTTGGGATCTGCCAGGGCTGCGTAGACGCCTCCGTCCGCTACTCCAAGGAGCGCCAGCAGTTCGGCCGGCCGATCGCGAGCTTCCAGCTGGTGCAGGCGATGATCGCCGACATGGCGGTGGACACCGACGCCGCCCGGATGCTGGTGTGGCGCGCCGGATACCTGAAGGACACGGGCCAGCCGAACACGACCGAGACCTCGATCGCCAAGCTCTACGCCACCGAGGCGGCGATCCGCTGCGCGAACAACGCAATTCAGGTCCACGGCGGCTCCGGCTACGTCGACGACTATCCGGTCGAGCGCTACCTGCGGGACGTGCGCGTGACGACCCTCTACGAGGGGACCTCGCAGATCCAGAAGCTGATCATCGGACGAGCGTTGACCGGGGTCAACGCGCTCGTCCCGTCCTGACGCCATGGCCGACGCACCTGGCACGATCGGCGTTGCCGGCGCCGGGACGATGGGCGCTGGAATCGCCCAGTTGGCGGCCCTTAGCGGCGCCCGGACGCTGCTTCACGACCCGATCCCGGAGGCGCTCGAGCGCGGTCTCGCCGGGATCAAGTCGCGGCTGGAACGCGCCGCCGAGCGCGGCCGGCTGACCCGGGAGCAAGCCGATCAGGCGGCCGGCCGCCTGGAGCCGGCGCCGACGCTCGAGGACCTGTCCGCCTGCGAGCTCGTCATCGAGGCCGCCCCCGAGCGGCTCGAGCTCAAGCGACAGTTGTTCGAGCACCTCTCAGACGGGATCGTCGCCGCGGACTGCGTGTTGGCCACGAACACCTCCTCGCTGCTCGTGACCGCCGTCGCCACCCCCGTTAAGGGCCCCGAGCGCGTCGTTGGGATGCACTTCTTCAACCCCGCGCCGATCATGGCGCTGCTCGAGGTCGTAGCGGGCGAGGAGTCCTCGGAACGTGCGTTAGCCGTCGCCCGCGCCACCGGCGAGGCGATGGGCAAGCACGTGATCGATGCCGTCGACGGCCCCGGGTTCCTCGTCAACCGCTGCAACCGTCCGTTCGTACTCGAAGCGCTCAAGCTCCTCCAGGAGCGGGTCACCTCGATCGAGCGGATCGACCGCATCTGCAGGATGGGAGGCGGCTTCCGGATGGGCCCGTTCGAGCTGGCCGACCTCGTGGGGGTCGATGTCAACCTCGACGTCGCGAGGTCGTTTTACGAGCAGAGCTTCGGCGAGCCTCGCTGGCGGCCGTCACCGATCCCCGTCAAGGTGGTCGCGGCGGGACGGCTCGGGCGTAAGACCGGCCGGGGCTACTACGACTACCGCAACGGCACCGACTCCTACCGCGAGCCCGACCCAGATCCCTTGCCCACCGGCGGCGGAGACGGGCTGATCGTGGTCCATGGACACTCACAGCTGGCGCTGGAGCTCGCGCGAGCCGCGCTCCAAGCCGGCTGGGAGGTGGCCTCTCCTGAAGAGGCCGAGGAGAAACAGCCGCCGTTCCTGATTCTCGATCTCAGCGCCGGCGAGGAGCCAGACGCGCCGCTCCAGGGCGGCCCGCAGGCGATCTGCTGTGCCGCCGGGTCGCTGGCTGCGCTCGACCCGGGCGGCACCGGCGTCGGCTTCCACGCCCTCCCGCCGCTCGAGGAGTCGCGGATCGTCGAGCTGACGCGAGGCGTCGAGACCGCGCCGTCCGCAGCCGATGCCGCCGAGCGCTTTTTCGCGACGCTCGGCAAGCACACGATCTGGGTCTCCGACGCCCCCGGATTGGTGCTCGGCCGGCTCGTATGCCAGCTCGTCAACGAGGCAGCCTTCGCGCTCGGCGAGGGGGTCGGGTCGGCGGCCGACATCGATGCCGGGATGGTCCACGGCCTCAACCATCCCCGCGGTCCGCTCGGGTGGGCGGACCGGATCGGGCTCGACCACGTTCTCGAGGTCCTAGACGGCCTCGCTATCGAACGCCGGGAAGAGCGTTACCGCGCCGCTCCCGAACTGCGCCGCTTGGTGCTGTCCGGTCGACTCGGGCGCCAGACTGGAGAGGGATTTTTCTCCTACGACTAGCCCCGCCCGCGCCGCCCACGGCGGTTTCGAAAGAGACTCTGAGTGAGGAATCAATGAGAGCAGTTACGTTCCAGGCACCGCACGAAGTCCGCGTCGAGGACCGCCCGGCGCCCGAGCTCGAGAGCCGCACCGACGCGGTCGTCTCGATCGAGGCGACCGGCATCTGCGGCTCCGACCTGCACATCTACCACGGCCGCGTCAAGATCGAGCCCGGGTTCACGATCGGGCACGAGTTCGTCGGGACGGTGGTCGCGGCCGGAGACGGCGTCACCCGCGTCAAGCCGGGCGATCGGGTTCTGGGCTGCTACCACACCGCCTGCGGCACGTGTTTCTTCTGCCTGCGCGGCGCCTACCACAAGTGCGACCGGATGCGGGTCTTCGGCCACGGAGCGCTGCTCGGGTCCCTCCAGGGCACCCAGGCGGACCAGGCGCTCGTGCCGATGGCGGACATGACGCTGCGACGGGTCCCGGACGAGGTCTCGAACGACGCAGCGCTGTTCGCCGGCGACGTGATGGGCACCGGGTATCACGCCGTCGTCGAATCCGGGGTCAAACCCGGCGACAGTGTCGCCGTGCTCGGTCTCGGACCGGTGGGGCTGTGCGCCGTCCAGGTGGCGCTCGCCGCCGGCGCCGGGCCGGTGTTCGCGATCGACACCGTCGAGCAGCGCCTCGAGGTCGCCCACCGGCTCGGGGCAAGGGCCGTCCATCTCACCGAGCAGAGCCCCCGCGAGGAGATCAGAAAGGCGACGAGCGAGCGCGGCGTCGACATCGCGGTCGACGCCGTCGGCCACCCCGACGCTCTCGACACCGCGATCCGGCTCACACGAAAGGCGGGGACCGTTTCAGCGATCGGCGTCTACGCCGAGCCCTGCCAGGTCCACATGGGGCTCGTCTGGATCAAAGCACTCACGGTCAGGAGCGGCCACGCGAACGTGATCGGCCACGTCGACCGCGTGCTCGGCATGATCGCCGCCGGCTCGCTTGACCCGACGCCGCTCGTCACCCACCACATGGCGCTCGACGACGCCCCGGAGGCCTACCGGGTCTACGATCGTCGCGAGGCCCTCAAGATCGTTCTCACGCCCTGACCGCGGCGACCACGCGCCGCGGGTTTAGAACATTCGTCCAAAGTTTGTCGATTCGGCCTACTAGACGAATGTCCGATAAGGTCGAGGCGTGGATCCGGGTTCATCGGGGATTGGCGATGCAACGGTCATGCTCACCGGGAGCACCGTCAAAGTCTCGCGCGTCAAGCGGCGCGTGCCGATCGCCCTCTTGGGAGTGCTTGCAGCCGCGGTCGCCGCGTCCCCGGCGGTGGCGAAATCGCACCACCATCACCGCCACCGTGTGCATGCCACCCGCGAGTGCGCGAACGCGACCGCCCCCGTGGGCGCGGTCTCGCGTAAGGCGACGAAGGCCGCCGTCGTCTGCCTGATCAACAAGCAGCGCACCGATCGAGGGTTGCCGGCGCTGCACGAGAGCGGCCTGCTCGATCGCTCCGCCCAGCAGTGGACGAACACGATGGTCGCGACCGGCGCCTTCACGCACGGCGCCAATTTCGCCGGGCGCATCTCGGCCGTCGGCTTCCATTGGTCGTCCGCCGGCGAGAACATCGCCACCGGTTTCCTCACGCCGCGCGCCGTCGTCGCGGGCTGGATGGCCAGCACCGGCCACTGCCAGAACATCCTCAACCCCACCTACACCAGCGTCGGCACCGGGGTCCTGCATCAGGTCGTCGGCATCGGAGGCGACGGGGCCACGTGGACCCAGGATTTCGCGCTGGCCGCCGGACACCGCGCCCCTTCGCACAACTTCGGCCCGGCGGACGGCTGCCCCTACTAGGCCGGGCCCGTGCGCCGGTCAGGCCTGCGCAGCGCTCTCGACGTCCTCGGCGCTTTCGACCGGGACCGGCGTGTCGCGCAGGTACCACTCGGCGTCGAGCGCCGCCTGACAGCCCGATCCAGCCGCAGTCACGGCCTGCCGGTAGGTGTGATCCACGAGATCGCCCGCCGCGAACACGCCCGGAAGGTTGGTGAGCGTCGAGCGTCCCTGCGTGACCACGTACGCGGCGCTGTCCGTGTCGACCTGCCCGACCACCAGCTGCGACTGGGGCTCGTGACCGATGGCGATGAACGCGCCGCAGATCTCCAGCTCACGCTCGGAGCCGTCGACCGTGTTCCGCAGGTGGGCAACCTTCAGTGAGCCCTCATCGCCCGCGGCAAATTCCTCGATCACATACGGCGTCAGCCACTCGATGTTGTCGATCGCTCGCGCCCGTTCGAGCATGATCTTCGACGCCCGGAACTCGTCGCGGCGATTGACGATCACGACCTTGGAGGCGAACTTGGAAAGGAACATCGCCTCCTCCATCGCCGAGTCGCCGCCGCCGACGATGATTGTCGGGACATCGCGGTAAAAGGCCGCGTCGCAGGTCGCGCAGTAGCTAACACCACGGCCTCCGAGCTCATCTTCGCCGGGGACGCCGAGTTTGCGGTGCTGGGCGCCCATCGCGAGGATCACGGTCCGCGCCCGGTGGACATCGTCGCCGACGAGCACCTTGTGCAGGCCGCCGTCGCGGGACAGCTCGACGCTCGTGACGTCATCGGTCTCCAGACGCGCGCCGAACCGCTCCGCCTGGTCGCGGAAGCGCTGCATCAGATCCGGGCCCATGATCCCCTCGGGGAAACCCGAGTAGTTCTCGACGTCGGTCGTCTGCTGGAGCAGCCCGCCCCACGCGAATCCCTCGATCACGAGCGGCTCGAGGTTCGCCCTCGCCGTGTACAGCGCCGCCGTGTAGCCGGCAGGCCCACTGCCCACGATCACTACATTTTCGATCCGATCTGTCACTTCATTAAGTATAGCTAGGGGCCTCGGCGCCGGGCGCCTCAGCGCGTTGCCACCGGTTGACGGTGCGACGAAGCTGGAGGTAGGCGACCGCACCGGGAAGCGTCGGCAGCCAGAACGCAATGGCACGATACGCGAGCACGGAGACGATCGTGACGTCGACCGGCACGCCGAACG
>Ga0116217_10001640_pt1 | contig 21312 bp, 18 predicted proteins | sample Sb_taG_6_FD_89697 | JGI IMG/M metagenome (GOLD analysis project Ga0116217, IMG submission 89697) | Peat soil microbial communities from Weissenstadt, Germany - Sb_50d_4_PS metaG | ecosystem: Environmental > Terrestrial > Soil > Wetlands > Peat | place: Germany: Weissenstadt | collected 2010-09-21 | reverse complement strand
TCGCGGCACCTCACCTCCGCCGGGAGGGGCTGGTCTGCTCTTGGCCCTGCACCGGGCTTGCAGTCTTGGCCCTCTCCCGACGGCGGTCGAGGCAACAACCAGCTTAGGTTGACCTATGAGCAGCCTCGCCGGCATCGCCCGGAGTGCCGCTCTCGGACAAACCCGGTCACGCCAGGCCCGACCCACCGGGCCACCGGAATCGCGCCAGTCGCCGAATGCGGGGCTCGCGCTGACGCGTGCGGAATCGACCGATTGCATATGCAGAGTCGGTCCGGACGTTCGGGCGCCGCGGTCTTGCGGACCGTCCCAAGGAACTGATCCCCGGCGATCGGAACGTCGCCCTATATGTTGCGCGCAACATAAGGCGTCGAAGCGGTCGCGGGACGCGAGGCGCCCGGGACGATAAGTGCGATCGTTGCGACCACGCCGGAGGGACGGCTGAGACTAGGGCGTAGCGGGATATTGCGGGCCGCGGCGAGGCTCTGGGTTCGAGCCGAGCGGGCGCTGCGTGTGGCGTCGGCTCACCACTCTGGCTTACGTGATGTCGGACGACTGTGCCTGGTGGATGAGCTTGAGCCTGTCCGCGAGGGTCAGGTAGCGCTGTGCAACGAGGCCGAAGACGTCTCGGATCACGCCGCGCACATACGCGCCGTGGGTCGGGTAGAGCGACTGCAGTGTCGCTTGATCGAACGGCACGACGTGCCCGACGATGAAGCAGAATCCCGGTCCGGTGGAGCTGCCGAACCAGGTGCTCGTGGGGACGTCCACGAACGGCGACCTCAGGCCGCCGGTGACGTTGCCGAACTGGTCGAGCACTGGGGCGCCATTGACCACGTTGATGTCGCGGCCGGGCGGCGGCTTGAGACCGTAACGGACCCAGAGGTTGAGGTTTGTCATCGCGGCGTCGAAGTGGATGGAGCTCGGGAACGGACTCCGCGGCCCCTGGTCGCACTCCGTCGGAACGTCGCGGCCGGCCTTGATGATGTCCGCGGGCGCGGCCGAGTACTCAAGCTCGTCGGGCGTTGCGTGCGCGGCACCGGCCATCTCGTAGTGGCGGTACTGATCCGGCGCGCGGTTGCCCTCTGGCCGTCGCGAAGCGATCCCGAACAGGTAGTCCGACTGGGACATGACCTGAATCACCGGGACGCCGACGTCCTTAATCTGTGTGCGGGGATCGGGCGGCACCGGTGCCGGCGAGCACTGATTGATCGGCACTGTCCCGACGAACCCGCCGCCGGCGACGCCGACGAGGTAGCCGTCGTAGATCGATCGGCCGTCGGACTTCACTACAAGTGGGTTGATCGCGTTGATGTAGTCGATCAGCTAGCCGCCGGCCTGCGAGTAGCCGAAGCCGTAGGCCTCCTGCACGAGGCTGTGGCGGTGGCCGTACGTCAATGGGTTGCTGTGGGCGCCGCTCTTCAGCCACTCCCCGACCTGACTGTAGATATCCCAGATCAGGCCATCCTCAGTGGTGCGCGAACGCAGCGCAGGCGGGTCCACCACCGTCTGAATATCTGTGCAGTTGCGCGGATCGCTCAGTGGCAGAGGGTTCGCGCGAAACGTGTGCCGCAAGCTCGGCATCGACTCGCGCGAGGGACTGCCTGTCTCGCTCGGCCTGGGGCCTAGGACAAAACGCTGGGGCGGGTCGGCTAGCGACAACCGCGGCGCGGCGGCGCAAGATCGTCGCCATGAACAGCCACCGACCAAACATGGGAGGTTCGATGTCCCACGATGCCCTGACCATTCGGGCCGCAACGGCGCGCGACGACGATGCGCTCGCGCGCCTCTCCGCTCGAGAAGCAGGCTGGCACCTCGGCCGGTTGGCCCTCGTGGCGGAAGCCAACGGAGCCGTGGTCGCCGCAATCGGGCTCACCAGCGGGACCGTGCTGGCGGACCCGATCGATCCCAACGCCGGAGCGATCCGCTCGCTCAGGCAGCGCCGCTACCTGATCCTGCGGCAACGCGGCGACGTCGGAGCGGCGCAGACCTTGCTCCGACTGCTCGCCTCTTCTCAAAACAACACCGCGTCGACCGAGGAGGTCTCAAAATGAGCACAGTCACAGACACTATCCGCCACGGCGTGGACACCGAGAAGCTGACCATCAGGGTGGCCGCCAAGACCTCCTTACCTCCCGAGCCGGTGCTCGACGCCGGACGCGATTTCTCCGAACGGCGCGCCGACGTGTGGTCGAACGTGAAGGTAAAGCACCTCGAAGTACACGAGCGCGGGGAGACCTTCGCTGACGTAACGGAGGGCACCTGGGTCGTCGGCCTGTTCTGGGAGCGGTGCCGTTACGACTGGTCGCAACCGGGATTGGTCAAGGCGACGGTGATCGACTCCAGCGTGTTTGAGCCTGGTAGCACCTGGGAGCTGCGGGCCACGCCCCGCGATGGGGGGAGCGAGGTGGAGATCGTCCTACACCGCGGGTTCCGCCGTGGGCCGAAGGGCAGGATCGCCAGCGCGGTCCACCACACAGCCGGCAAGTGGGTGTGGGGCTGGTTCCTTCGTCGTGCCCTCGCCGCTGTCGAGAGGCAGGCTGCCTAAAACTAATTAGTAGCCCTCGGCTGGTCGTGGCTATCCCGTTGACCTGAACGGCGGCGAACAAGGAGGAAACACGCCGGCGCGAGCCGCAAGGCTCGCGCCGCGCCCTTCCTGGTGCGGACGAATGCAGTGAGGAAAGGAGGTGCGCGTTGCACACCCTGATCGCTCTGCTCGGGTGCGAGGTGGAGCGCGAGCTGGGACAGCTCGACGCGCGGCTGGCCAGGATCGCCCGTCGGTACATCAGGCGGCTCGGCCTGGAACCGTACCTGGGCGCGCACGCCGACCGAGGGTTGCCGGCCGAGTAGGGGTGCCGGTGGAGCCGCTTCGATTCTCACGATCGCGGCGGACGTTCCCCGGAGCGTCACCTTCCAACCCACTAACCGAATCGAGTACCTAGACTTAGCGAGCGAGCCTCATACCGCCGAGTAGCGGGCTGCACGAGGATCCCGAGACCTTCAACCGCACGAAGCTCGACTTCCTGCTGCGCCAGCCTTCATATGCGCTCTCCTGCTGCTCCCGTGAGTCTCTGGGCATTTCTCGCCGTTTGGCCGTAGAGCGCACGCCCGCAACCGCAGAGTGCTCGCTCGATCGACCAGCAGCGCTCGCGCCGGACTGCCGGTCGCCTCCCTGCAACGCTTTCGCGCGCCGGCCCCGCGGGTGCGGTCTGACTCGCGGCGACTTCTGCAGCGCCGGGCGGATTCAGCAGCCCGCCAGTCGCGGCGAGAATACTGCTGCCCGTCCTGAGCGGCACTCGTGGGTCCGAGACACGGTTCGCCGTGGCGAAGCAGAGCTGTCCGGTCGACGAGGTTCGCCGCTGGATCGCCGGCAAGGCGACGGCCTCGGGCCGCTGAACTTGCGCGGGTTCGTGCCGTGGCTGCTCGTGCTCAGGAGCCGTTATGCCGACATCGGCATAACCGCTCTCATGCCGAGCTGCCGGTTATGCCGAGACGGGGTTACTCGGATGCACGTCTTCCCTGCACAGGAGGAAATCGATCTCGCGGTTACTCGGCATAATCGCCGGCCAATGGCTGATCTGCATCACCTGCGTCGAGGCTCATACTGGCGATCGGCGACGGTAATGAAACGGGCAGGCGATCGGGGAGAGCTGACGCCAAATCCCAGCTGCGTAAGGCAATGGCAGATGAGGCCCTACCTCAGCGCCGCGCAGTCCCGCGCCGCTGCGGCGTCACACCTCCGGTGGCGCAGCTCGCGTCCTTCGCAGCAATGCGTCCTGTTATGCCGAGTAGCTCGGCACGCTAAATCGCGCTGAGCAGGGAGAACGTTCCCAGCCAAACGATGACTCGGCATAACCAGCCGCTCGGCATGAGAGCGGAAGTGCTCGGCCCGCTGCTCTTTCTCGATCAGAGCGTAAGCCGACGTGAGACGCGAGGGCTTGCGGTTGACCTGCCGCGGGTGGTAATGTTCGGTAGGCGACTTACCGGGGCCATGGGATCGGACTGGACAGACGTAGGTGTGGGCGAACAATCGTCGCTCCGTGATGGTGCCGATATGTGGCTCTCGCGGCGGCAACTGCTGCACCGGAGCGCGCTCGCGCTTGGCGGGGTGGCGGGCCTGGGGCTGCTCGACCCGAGTCGGGTCTTGGGATCGGTGGCGGCAGCCCCCCGACCAATTCCCGGTGGGTTTGATCTGAGCTTCAACCCGGTCCCAAGCGGCGCGTTCATCCACGTGCTCCCGCCCAGCGTCGGTTTTGAGATGTCGTCGATTACGGATTTCAACGGTGTGATCGGCGCATCCGAGACCCAGGGCACCGCCCGGGGAAGCGACGGCACTCGGTACGACTTCGATTGCGATATGCGGTTCATGCGCGGCGCGTACGTCGGGCTTGACCGGCGCCTGCACAACGGGTCGTTCGGGTTTATATGAATTGATTTGTACGACGTGGGTCACGTCGGCGATCCAAGCTTCCAAGACCACGATTTCGAGCCGGGGATCGCCCCGTCTGGCCTGTTCTGGACGATCCCGATCACACCCGCGGCGATTGACGTCGACCCCGGGAGCGGTCAAGCGCGCCTGCACGCCGCCAACGTTCCGGTCACCGACTACCACGACTTCATCAACGCGGTCTTCGGCGGAGGCCCAACTCCCCTCCCGTCGCACGTGAGCTTCGACGTGCGCTGGTCGGGTGACGGTGACCGGCAGAAGGTCCGCGACGAGACGTTCGGGTTCACCGGCCACTACGTGACCGGCTCGACGACGATCAACTTCACCGCGTCTAACGACGGCGGCGGCGTGAACTACACCTCCGAATCCGCGGGTCAAAGCAACGTCGGCTCACCTGGCGTCGGACACGAGCGAAACGGTGTCTTCTTTCACTAGCCATCGGTCCGCGCCGAGGGGGATGTGTGCTGCCGTCGGCGGAGAGTGTCGCAAAGGGCTACGAGCAGCAGCGCGTTGCCCTGGCCGTGATCGTGCTCAAACGGTCGCGCTCGAGGCTGCTCGAAATCGATCAACGCAGGACCCGACGATCACCACCCCAGAGTGCCGGGTTCACGAACCAGGGGGCGCGTCGGACGGCGGCCGCGGCGCTTGCAGGTCTGCTGCTTTTGGTGCCCGGGCGAGCGGGGCGGGAGCCGCCGCTTCGTGGCTGGGGCGACGAAGCAGCCACGCGCGCTGGCGAGCACGCGCGACCCGGTTACGCCTGAAGCGGCCGCGCCGTTGCCACTGCCGCCTCGGTTCGCGATGAGGTACGCACCGCCGTCTTTCGACGTGCCGCTCGGGCGCTTGCGGTTGCCAGCGCTCCGGCTCGCAGTAGGGCTGTCGCGGAACGCGGTCCCCGGTGCTGACGTCGACGCCGGCCCGTGGCTGGGATACCCGTGTTTGGTGACGAGCGGGCCCGGCGTCGGTTCGGGCGCGGGGCCCCGCATTCGTACTGGCGCGGGTCCGCTCTGGAGGGGTCTCGCTTGCTCGTGCGGCGGGGGTTCTGGCGGTTCGGCGCGGGGCGATCCGAGGAGACGGTGGTGCTCCCTGGCGCGAGCTGACGCGCGGCCAGGCGGTTCGGGTCCTGGGCTCCGCGTCGCGTTTGTGGCAGGCCGAGCCTGATGGTTTCGGTTGGGGCACGTGGCGGTACCGGTCTTCTGGAGCGTGATGGCGAGCTGGGGCTGATGGCTGCGATGGTCGCGCGCGTGCGCGGCGGTGAGGGTGCGGTGCTTTTCGTCGAGGGCCAAGCCGGTGTCGGTAAGACCGAGCTTCTCCGGGCCGCTGAGGAGGTTGGCGAGGCCGAGGGGTGGTGCGTTCTGCGTGCCCGGGGGTCGGAGCTTGACCGTGCTTTCGCGTTTGGGGTGGTGCGGCAGCTTCTTGAGCGCGTGGTCGCCGATGATCCCGAGCTGCTGACGGGCGGAGCGGAGCCCGCCGCCGCCGTGTTTGCTGCTGGGGGCGGCGACACGCGGGCTGAGGAAGGTGTGTTCGCGTCTTTGCAGGGGCTGCACTGGCTGGTCGTGAACCTCGCGGCGCGTATGCCGCTGCTGCTGCTCGCCGACGATGTCCACTGGGCCGATGCGGCCTCGCTGCGGTGGCTGGTGTTCCTCGCTGAGCGCGTGGAGGACGTCCAGGCGCTGCTGGTCGTCGCGACGCGGCCGGCGGAGCCCGGCGCCGACCAGGAGTTGCTCGAGGCGCTGATGGTCGCGCCGGCCGTCCGGGTCGTGAGGCCGGCGCCGCTGTCCGCTGGCGCGACGACGACGGTGGTCCGTGGCCGGCTGCCGGGGGCTGTTGATGCGTTCTGCGCGGCGTGTTATCGAGCGACTGGTGGTAACGCGTTCCTCCTCGGCGAGCTGCTCGGCGAGCTCGCCGCCGACGGCGTCGAGGGGACCGCGGACGAGGCGGGCAAGGTGCTCGAGTTCGGCTCGGAGGGCGTGGGCCGCGCCGTCCGCGGGAGGCTGCGGCGGCTCCCTGCCGAGGCGACCTCGGTCGCGCGCGCGATGGCGGTGCTCGGCCCAGGCAGTCCGCTCGACGAGGTGGCCGCGCTCGCCGAAACGGACGTCGCGTTGGCCGCCCAGGCGGCCGACGCGTTGGTCGGCATTCACGTGCTGGCGGCCAAGGGCGCGCTTGACTTCGTGCATCCGGTGGTGCGCAGCGCCGTGTACGAGCAGATCCCGCCGCTCGAGCGCCAGGCGCTGCACGCCGAGGCCGCGAAGCTCCTCACGGCCGGGGGGGCGGAGAGCGAGCGGGTCGCGCGGCACCTGCTGCGCTTGGCGCCGTCCGCTGACCCCGGGCGCGTGGCGGTGCTGCGGACGGCCGCCCATGGGGCGTCGGCGCGCGGCGGCGCCGGGGCGGCGGCGCACTACCTGCGGCGCGCGCTCGGGGAGCCGCCGAGCGAAGAGGAGCGCGGCGTGGTGCTTTACGAACTTGGGGTGGCCGAGGCGACCGACCGCCAGCGAGACTGCTTCGACGGCCACCTGCGCGAGGCGATGGTAGAGACGCGCGATGCGGGCGCGCGTGCGCAGATCGCGCTCGCCCTGGGCCGTGCGCGGGCGTCGTTTGGCGACTTCCGGGCCTCGGCGGAGGTGCTCGATGATGCGCTGCGCGGCCTGGACGACCCTGATGGCGAGTTGGGCGTGGCGCTCGAGGCCGAGCTGCTGACGCTCTCCTTGCACGAGTTCACCTCGACCGAGCTCGGAGCGCCGCACTGGGAGCGCCGGTTCGGTCAGCTAGAGGCCGGTGACGAGCTCGATCCGTCGACGCTGGCTTGCCTGGTGATGGCGATCGCGATGTCGCGGGGGCCGGCAGCTGCCGCGATCCGGCTGGCCGACCGCGTGTTGGAATCAAGCCGGTTCGATCAGCCGAACAGCGTGGTCGCCGCCCAGATCGGAAACGGCCTCATCTACGCGGGCGCGCTTTCGCGTGGGGCGCGTTTCTATGACGACACGATCGCCGCCGCGACGCGGCGGGGCAGCCGCCTGACCGTGGCCTGGCAGTTGGTGATGCGCTCCGACGCGTCGCTGCGGCTGGGCGAGATCCGCTGCGCCGAGGCCGAGGCGCGCTCAGCTCTGGAGCTGTTCGAGGAGGGCAGCGGCGAGTCGGCGTTCGCGTGGGGAACTGCCCATCTGCTGAACGCCCTGGTCGCGCGCGGTGCGCTCGAGGAGGCCGATGAGCTGCTCAGCCGCGGGATCGTCGGGCCGAGCCCACCACCCACGATGCCGGTCGGACTGTTGCTCGGTGCGCGCGCGAACCTGCACCTCGCGCAAGGCCGCTCGACCGACGCGCTGAAAGACGCCCGCGCGGCGGGGAATCTGATGTCGGCGACGATCTCCAACCCCGAATGTTGCGGGTGGAGGTCGACAGCCGCGTTGGCGCTGGCGGCGCTCGACCGCGATCGGGAGGCGCGCGCGATGGTGCAGGACGAGCTGGCCGACGCCCGCCGCTTCGGCATCCCCGATGCGGAGGGCACTGCGCTGCGGACGCTCGGCCTGGTCACCGGCGGCACCGAGGGCCTGGAGGCGCTGCGCGCGTCGGTCGCCGCGCTCGAGCACGCGGAGGGCCGGCTCGAGCATGCGCGCTCGGTGCTCGAGCTTGGCGCCGCGCTCAGGCGCGCGGGCGAGCGCGGCGAAGCACGGGATGTCCTGCGCGAGGCGCTCGACGCGACGGCGCGCGTGGGAGCGAGTGGACTGGCGGATCGCGCGCACGAGGAGTTGGTCGCCGCGGGCGCCCGCCCACGCCGCGACCGGCGGCTGCTGTCGGGGCGGGAGTCGCTGACGGCCAGCGAGGACCGCGTGGCGGCGCTGGCCGGGGAGGGCCTCACTAACAGGGAGATCGCCCAGCGCCTGTTTGTGTCGGTCAAAGCCGTCCAGTGGCACTTGCGCAACGTCTACCGCAAGCTCGACATCGCCTCGCGCGCGGAGCTGCCCGCAGCGCTCGGACTGGGGGCCTAGGACAAAACACTGGGGCGGGTCGGCTAGCGACGCGGCCGCCACGGCGGCGGAACATCGTCGCCATGACCCACCACCAAGGACTCCCCCCAAGCTACCGGGAACTGGATCAGCGGACCGCAGACGGACTGACGGTCACGCTCGAATGGCACCCCGCGACCGCCGCGCTGCGCGTCGTGGTCGTGGATCGCGAGAGTGCGCCTCTCTCGTTCCCGGTGCGCGCCGAGGACGCATCCGATGCGTTCGTGCACCCGTTCGTGTATGCCGGACGCACAGTCTGCGAGCTTGCGTGATGCCGCGCAAGACACGCCACGACGCGCGGTATTCACCCGGCCGTCCGTCTCGAACGCTATCGATCGCGGCGTCAGGTACGGCGCTGACAATGGCGGTGTTCGCCGCGTTCGTGGTCAATGTCGGCGACATCGTCCGCACATTTCACGTCGGCGTCGCCGGCGAGGCGTGGGGGCTCAGCGGAATGAGCCTGGGCCTCGCGGCCGCTCTGCTGACCGCCGGAGCGTTGGCCGATGACCTCGGTCACCGGCGCGTCCTTCGGTGCAGCGCCGGGCTGCTAGCCGCCACGAGCGCCGTCGGCGCGCTCGCCCCGAGCATGGAGGTACTCGTCGCGGCTCGAGTGCTACAAGGCGTGGCCGGTGGCGGCATCCTGGCCGCCGGCCTCGGCTCGATCGGCCGCACGTTTCCCTCCGGGACCGCGCGTACACGCGCGACCGCTGTGTGGGGCGCGGCCGTGGGCGCGGGCGTCACGGTCGGCCCACTCGCCGGCGCAGGGCTGGCGACGGCGGTCGGCTGGCGCACTGGGTTCTGGGTCGAAGCGGCGGCCGCTGCGGCGGTCATGACGGCCGCAGCAACGCTGACCGAGTCGCGCACAACCGCAAAGCGGCGACTTGATCTCCCGGGGATCACCACGCTCGCCGGGGCGATGACGCTCCTGACCGCCGCGCTCGTCGAGACTCGCCATGGCTGGTCCGCCACCACCACGCTCGCCCTGTTCTGCGCCGCGATGCTGATGCTGGGAGCATTCGCCGCGGTCGAGCTGCGCTCACGCCGCCCGATGCTCGACCCCCACCTGCTTGGCCAACCGCGGTTCCTCGCCTCGGTCAGCGGCGCGCTGTTCACCGGTCTTGCCGTCGTCGGGTTGATGAGCTACGCGCCGGCGCTGATGCAGCAGTCCCTGCACATCAGCGAGCTCGGCAGCGCAGCCGTGCTGGCCGCATGGTCAGCCACCAGCATGGTCGTGGCGCTCGCCGCCGGCTCGCTGCCCAGCCGGCTAGAAGCGCGGACGCGGCTGCTCATCGGGCTGGCCCTGGCTGCCGTCGGTGAGCTCGCGCTCACCGGTCTCAGCGCCGGCGCAGGCTGGACGCGATTGGTGCCCGGACTGTTCGTCACCGGCCTCGGCACCGGCGTCGTCAACGCCGCTCTTGGCAGAATTGCCGTCGAGTCGGTGCCCCCCGGCCGCGTGGGGATGGGCAGCGGCGCGAACAACACCGCGCGCTACCTGGGCGGGGCGGCCGGCGCCGCACTGGTGGTCTCGATCGCTTCGGCCGGCGGCGCCCATGGGCTCATCGACGGCTGGAACATCGCGGCACTCGTGTCCGCCGGATTATCCGCGCTCGGGGTGGTGATCGTCGCGAGCTGCCGCACGTGGCGACGCCGCCGCGCTCGCCCCGGCAGCCACCGCAGACGCACGAAGGACCACCCGCCCGTCGTCCCAACGCCGTGGACGCCTCCGATCCCCTCAGAAGCTCTGATCGTTCAGACGGCGGGTGGAGAGCACCCGCGAAGCACCGACCCCCACTATCGCAACCGGAGGACCGCATGAGCTCGCAACTCAACTACCTCATCGTCCAGCAGAGACACATCGAGCTCGTCTATCGCGCCGAGCAAGCCCGGCTCGCGGGCGAAGCGCGTGCCGCCGTGTCGGCGCCGTCACCACGCTGGAATCTCGGCCGGCTCCTCGCGCCCCGTCGGCTCCGGGCCGCCGGCCTCGCCGCAGCTGCGCAGCCAGCAAGTCTTGGACCGTCGCAGGAGTGCGTGAGGTGCGACACATGACTGTGAGCAAGGCGCTCTGCGCATCATCAGCACAGGCTGCCGAAAGCTTTCTGGTGGCCAATGGAACGCGGATCTCACTCCGGCAGGTTGGAACCGGCGACCGTGACGGACTGGCGGCCCTGTTCGCCCGCCTCACCCCTGAATCCCGCTACCAGCGTTTTCTGTCCCCCAAGCGCGAGCTAACACCGCGCGAGCTCACGTTCTTCACCGACATTGATCACCTCAACCACGAGGCCGTCGCCGCAGTCGATCAGCGCGACGACTCGATCGTGGGCGTCGCCCGATACGTGCGCGACGCAGACCAACCCGATGTCGCCGAGCTCGCGATCGAGGTCGCGGACGCGTTCCAAAGGATGGGCATCGGCACCACCCTCACCAGCCTCACGATCCAGCACGCGCACGCCAACGGCCTGACATCCCTCACCGCCACAACACTGTGGCAGAACCACGCCGCGCGCAGGCTGCTGAAACACCACGGCTTTCGGGCACGCCGGAGCCGCGGCCCCGAAATCGAGCACGAGCTCAAGCTCGAACAGTCCAACCCACGCGAAGCGGTGTGCGAGCTCGAACACCCGCGTCTGATCGCGCGGTCAGCAAGCGTCCCCTCCGCCCCACCGACGGTGGCACGACGAACTCGCGCATGACTGCGACTGACTCTCCGACCGCAAACGCCAGTTCACATCACACCAACCGACAGGAACGAACCATGCCCCCATACCTCTACCGCCGACTGATACGCGAGAAGCTCGCCCAGTTGCGCCAAGGAGGGGGACATGCGCCACATGTGCGGCACGTATACGTCTCGCGCCCCAACCTCGGACGCTGCAGCTGTTTCCGGTCGAGCACGCGTATGGGGCGCCCTCTTCTAGCTCAAACCACCCCGTCCCAGCCCGCCGCTGAGAGACAACCTTCAACCGTTCGAACAATCCGCAACCAAGGGAGCAGTCAAATGCAACTCAAATCACCTCACCGGCTCTCGCCGCCAGTCGCGCTCGCCGCCTTGGCGCTGGCGGTCGCATCGTCGGGCACGGCGATCGCCGCCGGCGGCCTCAACAGCGGCGACAAGCCGATCGACAAGCCCAACGCGACCAGCGCTGCCGGGGCCGACGTTGCGCGCCCTGCTAGCGCGGTCGGAAAGCCCCGTCGTCCTGACGGGTCGCTGCTGCCGCGTCTGGGCCGCTAGACCCCGAACTTACCGACGGTGGCACGACGAACTCCCCGCATGACGGCGAGTGACTCTCCGACGGCAAACGCCATTCCACATCACATCAATCGAAAGGAACCACCCATGTCCCCATACGTGTACCGCCGACTCGTGCGCGAGAAGCTCGCCCGGCTGCGGCACCAGAAGGTGTCAAAATGAGCGCAGTAAGAGACACTACCCGCAACGGCGTCGACGCCGAGAGCCCGGCGGCAGCGAGCGGGCAGGACCGCGTGCATGGAGTTGACGTTGCGATCGCGCGCGTCGGGCCGATTGGCCGCCTCGGCCGCTACACCGCGACCCACTTCCGATTCGTGCTGATCGCGTGGCTGCTGATCGCGGTAGCGCTCGGGTTCTTCGCACCCCGCGTCGAGACAGCCTTGTCCGGTGCCGGTTGGGAGGCGACCGGCTCGCAGTCGTTGCAAGCACGGGAGCTGATCGATCGCAACTTCCACGGTCTCTCCAGCTACGGCTTGACGACCGTGGTCAGCTCACCGACCAAGACCGTGAGCGACCCGGCGTTCGGGGCCGCGATCGCCCGCGTTGAGCGCACATTGCGCGCCGACGGCGCCGTCAGCACCGTGCTCGCGCCGAGCGCCGGCGTGTCGATCTCTCGTGACGGGCACACCGCGATCGTGCAGGCCGGAGCCGCGCGCGATGCGAACGCGATGGTCCAGGCCGCGGATCGTCTGAAGGGCAAGCTCGCCGCGCTGACATCCGCCGGTGTCCGGGTGAACCTGACCGGCGCGTCGGCGATGTGGTCTGACTTCAACGCCGCGAACCGCTCCGCGATGCTCAAATCAGAAGTGATCTCGTGGCCGGTCACGCTCCTGATCCTGCTGCTCGCGTTCGGCTCGCTGGTTGCGGCTGGCCTGCCTCTGATGCTGACGATGGTCGGTCTGTTGGCGGCCGCTGGATCGCTGTACCTCGCCACCAAGGTGATGCCGGTGTCGATCTGGGCGATGAACTTCGCGCTGATGTTCGCGCTCGCGCTCGGAGTTGACTACGCGCTGTTCATCGTGCACCGCTTCCGCGGCGCGTTGTTCGGCTCAAGGCTGTCGGCGGCCGACGCCACGGCGGTGACGATGGACACCGCCGGCAAAGCGGTCCTGTTCTCCGGGGTGACCGTACTGGTCTCGCTGAGCGCGGTGATGCTCGTCCCGAGCCCAGCATTTCGCTCCACCAGCCTCGGGATCATGCTCGCGGTCATCTTTGTCCTCGCCGCGACGCTGACGCTGCTCCCGGCCGTGCTCACAAACCTCGGCCCGAGAGTGGACAAGCTCGCGCTCCCGCGGGCGCGCTCCGGCGAGCGCGGCTCCGCCAGGTTCGCCGCGTGGGGCGAGCGACTCTGGCAGAGACCGGTCGCCTACGGCGCGCTCGCGCTCACCGCGCTCGTCGCGCTCGCGATCCCCGTGACCCAGCTGAAGATCGCGATGCCGTCGGTCAACGTCATCCCGACCTCTGACTCCTCGCGCGTCGGCTACCAGCAGGTACAGGCGGCGATGGGGCCCGGAGCGACCGGGCCGATGCAGATCGTCACGCCCGCGGCACAGGCCACCAAAGTGGCGCAGGTCGCCCGCCGCGACCCCGGAATCACCGCTCTGCTCCCAATCCAGACGAGCAACGGGTACGCGCTCGTGACCGCGATCCCCAAGCAAGATCCCTCCAATCCCGCCGTCGGCCAGACGATCGACCGCCTCCGTACCGCGCTCCCGGCCGGCTCGCTGATCGGCGGCGCCGTCGCCGAGAACCACGACCTCCAGAACGCACTCTCCGCGAAGACCCCGCTCGTGATCGGCGTCGTCCTCGCGCTCGGCTTCGTGCTGTTGCTGATCGCGCTGCAGGCGCCCCTGCTCGCGGCCGTCGCGGTGCTAACCAACCTGCTCGCGACCGCCGCCGCATTCGGCATCGCGAAATTGGTATTCCAGGACGGCGGGCTGCACTCGCTGCTCGGGTTCGAACCACAAGGCTTCCTGGACGCCTGGGGGCCGGTGTTCTTCTTCGCGATGATCTTCGCGATCTCGATGGACTACACCGTGTTCCTGCTCTCGAGCGCCAAAGAGCACTGGGACCGAAGCCACAACCCCAGAGAAGCGATGATCGGCGGCCTCGCCCACTCAGGCCGCGTGATCTTCGCCGCCGGAGCCGAGATGGTCGCCGTGTTCTTCACCTTCGCGCTCTCCGGACCGCTCCCACCCAAGGAGATGGGCATCATCCTCGCCATCGCCGTGCTCCTCGACGCCGCGCTGATCCGGCTGCTCCTGCTCCCCGTGCTGCTACGGGTGATGGGCCCTTGGGCCTGGTACCTCCCACGCTGGGCACACCGCGTCCTGCCCGAAGTCTCCCTCGGACACGGTACCTCGGGCGATAGGCACAGCCGGCGCTCAATCCCTGCGAGACCGAGCGCAAGCACGGCGCCGACGAGCAGGTAGGGGTTCGCGCTGGCGTCCAGGCGCTCGACCTAGAAGTTGTCGTCGGTCGCTGCAGCCACCAAGCGCACGCCTGCCTCACGGTGCTCTCGCGGTCCGGCAGCAGTATGGCGCCGACCGGCGCTGAGGGATGAGCTGCCGGTGGCTGGCAACGCTCGGCGCGCCCACCGCTAGCAGCGCGGGCAGGCCCTCCAGTACCACGGCGACGAAGGCCTACACCTCGTCGGACAATCCGTGCTGCCCCGGCCAAGCTCGTCATGAGGTTCTGCCACCCCCACTACAGGCTCGGTGCAGATGGCAACCGCTGCCGACACAACCATCGCCGGGCAGCCGAGCTGCGCGTCCCGGACAGTGCGCGGCGCCGACAACTCCCCGAACTCGCGCTCGCCAGTCCGACCCCCGCCTGGAAGGCGGACTACCCGCAACCCGCCCCGAGGTCGAGCGCAAACGATCGCCCACCTGACGCGCCGCAAGCACAGCCGCCGCCGCTCCCGCGCGCGGACAGGCCAAGGACGACGCCGACTCCGGCAACCTGCGAAGTACCACCCGAGAGGGCATCACGTCGATCGACCTCCGGCTCTTGCGCGCGGAGAAGGTCTGCGCCCGTTGTGCTCGATTCGTCGGGTACGTCCGACCCCATCTTTCGCGGCGCTCCTAGCCTCAAACGAGCGCAATCGAAGACTCGGCCCGAGCCAACAGTTAGCGTCTGATCACGCTGGTTCGAAAAGGCCGGCTTGGACCTGGTCGTGCTTCGGGACCTCCATTTCGACACCTCGACCGAGCAGGGCCGGAACCTCGCCCGCCGGCCTTGGGGCCTTCGCGCGCTGGCAGCATGGGAAGACCGTCGAGCGCATCAGCGAGGATCTGGACGCGTGGCGGCGGCACGGGCTGCCGATAAGTCGCCCCGCGGTCGCGGACGATCCCCGGCTTCTTGAGTTCATCAGGCAGCTGCGCGACGACGGGAGCAGGCTTCGGCAGATCGCGAACGAGCTGAACGTTCACGGGATCTTGACCCTCCGCGGCGGGGCGACGTGGCGAGCATCAAGCGTCCAGACAGCGTTGGGCTACCGCCGATCGCGGCGCGACCGAAGATCGTCACTCCTGCCGCCCCGACGGCCGAGCCCGTAAGGCGATAGTCGGGCGCGCCGGTCCCCTGCCTTCCGCGTCGCTGCCAACGGCTATCTGTTTCGCGTTGTCTACGTCGCAGCCGAAGGCGGAGCAGTCGTGTTTCGGATGCTCGAACCCGCGTCTCACGACGTCTGCTCTGCTGGCATGGAACAGTCCAGCGAACATTGCGTCGGGCACCTGCTGCTCGTCCGGATTGTAGGTGACGTTAGCGCCATCGGTCGTGTCTGCTTCTCTGCGTGCAGCGACAGGACCGCCCGCGAGCCGATTTACGTGCCGGGCCGACGCGGCAGTGCTCGCACACCGGCTCGTGCAAGCCCGGGCGCCGTGCGGGCAAGGCGTCCTGCGGCCCGGTCCGTGATGCCCGGCCGTATGCCAGACGTCGGTGCGCCAGCACGTGTTCGTGACCGTCAAAGCCGTCCAATGGCACCTGCGCAACGTCTACCGCAAGCTCGACATCGGCTCGCGCGGGGAGCTGCCGACAGCGCTCGGACTGGGGGCCTAGGACAAAACACTGGGGCGGGTCGGCTAGCGACACGGCCGCGACGGCGGCGCATGATCGTCGCCATGAGCCACCAACAAGGACCCCCCGCAAACCAACGGCTGATCCCCTTCGCTTGCGCCGGCGACGCTGCCGGCATGCAAACGAACACTAGATACCCCACCCCCGGTGGCGTGGATCCCGAGGAGCTCGACCGCCACATCGCGCAGATGTACCGCGACGTCGCGAACGAGGCGAACCGCGACCTCCACTTCCCCACCGGCCGTCCGCTCGCCGAGGCGCTCTGCTACCCCACCGATCTGCTCGGCCGGCTACCCACCCAAGCCGTGAACTCGTTCGCGGGCGTCGGCTACCACCTCGGCCTCGCGCGCCTGCTCCCGGGCGAGCGCGTGCTTGATCTCGGCAGCGGCTCCGGCATGGACGTGTTCGCGGCCGCGGCCGCGGCGCAGGTCGGGCCGGGGGGCTCTGTCACCGGCGTGGACATCACGCCACAGCAGCTCGCCAAGGCCGAGCGCCTGCGCCGCGACGGGCATGTGAGCTTCCAGCGCGCGCGGATCGAGGAGCTGCCCTTCGAGGACGGCTCGTTCGACGCCGTGATCTCCAACGGCGTGATCAATCTCGCGGCCGACAAACGCCGGGTGTTCGCCGAGGCGGCGCGCGTGCTTCGGCCGGGCGGACGGCTCGCCCTCGCCGACATCGTGACCGAGCGGCGAATCGCGACACGCACTTCATGCCAAGCCGACCTCTGGGTCGCGTGCATCACCGGGGCCAGCCAGCGAGATCTCTACCTGGCCGACATCGCGGCCGCCGGCCTCGAGCTCCAGGTAATCCAAGCCAACCCCGGCTACCGCTTCAGAAGCGAGCGCGCGCAGCGCACGAGCAGCAAGTACGGCGCTCACAGCGTCTCGCTGCTGGCGCTTAAGTCGGTACCTGTACCTCGCCACATCTCCAACCCGAATTTGGGTGGTGGCACCCGAGTCGCGCATGCGGCTTGGGAGGAGGGTTCCACCAAGACCACATCACATCAATCGAAAGGACCCACCCATGTCCCCGTACCTGTACCGCCGACTCATGCAAGCGAAGCTCGCCCGGCTTCGCTGCCAGGAGGTCTCAAAATGAGCGTAATCACCAACACGATCCGTAACGGGGTGGACACCGAGCAGATGTTCGCCACGCTGGATCTGATCAAGGCGCAGCCGGAGCTCGCGAAGTTCCAGTTCCGCGCCACCAACCGCTGGATCGACGGCTCCCACAACCGCTCGACGATCAAGGGCTTCTACGCCGCGGGCGGCGAGGACACCACGCGCAGCGAGGGGTTCGTGATCGACGCGGGGGAGCCGGCGATCCTGCTCGGGACCGACACCGGCGCCAACCCTGCGGAGCACCTGTTGCACGCGCTCGCCGCTTGCCTGACGACGTCGATCGTCTACGTGGCCGCGGCGCGCAAGGTGCAGCTCACGTCTGTGGAGTCGACCCTGACAGGCGACATGGACGTGCGCGGCGCGCTCGGCGTCGACGACGAGCCCCGCAACGGGTTCGAGCGGATCGGCGTGTCGTTCCGCGTGACGGGCAAAGCCCCCGAGGACAAACTCCGCGAGGTCGTGGAGCGAGCCCAGAAGCGCTCAGCCGTCTACGACATGGTCACCAACGGCGTGCCCGTCGCCGTCGAGGTGACAACCCACTAGCTCGCATGCAGGCTTGTGGCCGGGGCCGCGCTCCGGCCACGAGTCCATGACGAGCGGATCGGAGAATTCGCGATGCCAATCGAACTCACAGCCCGTACCGGTGCCGGAGCCCGCCTCGTGGCGATCGCCGAGGAGCTCTCCCCGCAGCTCGCCGCCCGCGCAGCCGAGCACGACCGCGACGGCAGCTACCCGTTTGAGGCGATCGACGCGCTCAAGGCCGCCGGCTACTTCGCAGCGCCGGTCCCCATCGCGCTTGGTGGGCTCGGCGTCTCGTCCGCGCACGACCTGGTCGTCGCGTCAAGTCGCCTCGCGCGCGGCGACGCCTCGGTGGCGATCGGCGTGAACATGCACCTCGTCGCAGTGCTCAACATGGAGCGCCGCCGCGAAGTCGCCCTCGCGGCCGGGGCAGAGCGCCGCGCCCGCGGCTTCGCCTCCTCGCTCGAGCAGATCGCCCGCGACGGCGTCGTGCTAGCCGCCGCGATCAGCGAGCGCGGCCAGGACCTCACGCGGCCGAGCACGCTCGCAACCCGCACCGCGTCCGGCTGGCGGATCGACGGCCGCAAGATGTTCTGCACCATGTCGCCCGCCGCCACCGATCTCTACGTGGCCGTCACCTATACCGACGGCAACGGCGCCGAGCGATACGCGTACGCGATGGTGCCCACCGACGCGCCTGGAGTCGTCGTGCACGATGACTGGGACGCGCTCGGGATGCGCGCGTCCGGCAGTAACTCGATCTCGCTCGAGGGCGTCGAGCTTCCCGAGTCTGGCGTGCGCGGCGGCTTCCGCGCCGGCGACCCGCTGCCGTACATGGAGCGCAACCTCGTAGCCGGGCTATTCCACGCCGCGGCCTCGCTCGGCATCGCCGAGTCCGCTGACCTGGTCGCCCGCCGCGGCATCGCCGGGCGCATCAACGGCGATGCGCGCCCCCGCATGCAAGTCGCCGAGAACACCATCGATCTCGTTGCCTCGCGTGGCGTCATCTCGCGCGCGGCGATGCTGATCGACGAGCACCGCGCCGCCAACCCGGCGTCCGACGGCAACGCCGAGCAGCTCGGCGCGCTGTTCGCCGAGGCGCAGGCCGCCAAAGCGTTCGTCAACGAGGCGGCCGCCCGCATCGTTGACCGTGCGCTCGCCCTCTCGGGCGGCGCCGGCTACCTCAACGGCAGCCCGCTCGCCCGCGCCTACCGCGACGTCAAAGCCGGCTCGTTCATGCACCCGCTCGGCGCCAACCGCGCCTACGACTACCTCGGCCACGTCGCGCTCGGCGAACAGACGTCGCTGCACTGAGATGGCGCTCGCAGCTCAAGCCCACCCGGCGCCGGCGCCTGACGCGCGCTCGTTCCGTGACGCGCTCGGCAGGTTCGCGACCGGCGTCGCGTTCGTCACCGCGGCGCCTGACGGCGAGCCCGCCGGGTTGATCGTGAGCTCGCTCACGTCGGTCTCGCTCGAGCCGCCCCTGGTCTCGTTCTGCCCGTCTCGCAGCTCGCTCACGTGGTCCCGGATGCGCCGCGCGGGACGCTTCGGCGTGAACGTGCTAGGGCGGCAACACGAGCAGTTCGCGATGCGCGCGGCCCCCGCCGGCACCGACCGATTCGCCGACCTCGACTGGCAACTCGGAAACGACGGTGTACCACTGCTCACCGACGCCCTCGCCTCCTTCGAGTTTGAGATCGTCGCCGAGCACCCGGCCGGCGATCACTGGATCGTCGTAGGCCGCGTCGACGACGTGCGCACCTCGCCCCTCAAAGACCCACTCGTCTTCTTCGCCGGCGCATTCGGCGCCCTGAGATAGCGAAGCAAGACAACGGCGCGGCCACCCGCAGAGCCTTTGGCGTCGGACCGGGAGGGTTGCGGGCTGACGAGCATCTTGAAGGGTCCGCGCTCTCGGACCCTCGGGTAGCCGCGTACGGGTGCGGTCGCACCTGCGAGGGTACGATCGTCTCGTTGAAGCACGAGACTCGCTTCTGCACCGCGTCCGACGGCGTGGGCCTCGCATACGCGATCGAGGGCGATGGCTCGCCGGTCGTCAAGGCGGGCAACTGCATGACCCATCTCGACTACGATCGCCAAAGCCCGGTCTGGCGGCACTGGGTCAGAGAGCTGAGCCGGGGGCACGCGCTAATTCGCTACGACGAGCGCGGCTGTGGGCTCTCGGACCGGCAGTTCGACGGCGCACCGACGCTAGACACCTATGTCGGCGATCTGGCTGCAGTGGTGGACGCCGCGGGACTCGAGCGCTTCGCTCTATTCGGCGTCTCCGGCGGCGGGCCGACCGCGATCGAGTACGCGGTCAGAAACCCCGAGCGCGTGAGCCATCTCGTCCTCTACGGGACGCCCGGCCGCTACAGGCGCGGCGAGAGAGACACGGAGCAGTCGCGGCTGCTGATCGACTTGATGCGAGTGGGCTGGGGCGGCGCGGTGCCCGCTTTCCGACAGGTGTTCAGCTCGTTCTTCATCCCCAGCGCAGGCGAGGAGCAAAAGCGTTGGTATGACGAGATGCCGCAGGCCTCCAGCAGCGGGGAGATGGCCGCACGGCTCTGGCTTTCAAATACCCAAGTCGACATCAGCGAGACCGCGCGGCGCATCACCCAGCCGGCACTTGTTCTCCACGCGCGCCATGACAGTGCGGTGCCCTACGAGGAGGGGCGGCGCCTGGCATCCCTGCTGCCCGGACGCTCGCTTCGTGACGCTCGAGACCCGCGTGCTACTCGCCATCGATCTAAGCGGAAGCTGACGGCGTCGCTGCGCAAACCGAGCCGTTTATCGCGTCACCTTGTTGTTACAGGTCGCCCGGTACGGTGGAGCCTGCCGAAACCCGCGGCTGCCCCACGGACCAGCCTCTCGCCTCGATACGGGTATGAACCGTCACCGCAGAGACCTATTCATCGCGCTCGCGGCCGTGAGCTTGACGCTCGTGACCGCGGCGTGCGGATCCTTGGCCAAGTCGAGCAGCGCGGCCGCGAGTGGCGATCCCCCGCTCAAGGAGGCGCAGTGCATGCGCTCGCACGGCGTGCCCAACTTCCCCGACCCGAGCCCGGGCGGCCCCAGCGTCATGCCCAACTGGATCAACCCGCACGCCCCCGCGTTCCGGTCCGCCCAGAAGGCGTGCGCCAAATACCTGCGTGGCGGCGGCAACCCAGCGTCTAGCACGGAGAGCGAGAAGCTCGAGCTGCTCAACCTCGCGAAGTGCATGCGCGCGCACGGCCTGCCGGGCTTCCCCGACCCGACGACCTCGCCCCCACCAGCCCCGCCACCAGGCAGCCATACGGGCAACGCCATCGGAATCGCCGGGGTCTATCTCCTCTTCCCACCTCAGTCGCCCGCGCTCAAGCAGGCAGCGGCCGCGTGCGGCTTCCGGATCCCATGACCCCGGGAGCGACGGTCCGCGCTTCCCCTTAGGGCTACGAGTATCGGTGTGGCGCGACCCTCTCCGCTCCTGGCGGATCCCGTAGCGACGATCCCAAGGCCCAGTTCGACTGCTGCCTCCGCAGGCGATGGATCAGCGCCGAGCGCTCGGAGAATCTCTGCTGCTGCGAACGAGCTCCGAGAGCGCGACGACGTTGGCTGTTGACTTCCAGGTCCTCATGAGGATGCAGAACAGTCGAGTGGCCCGGAAGTCCGTCGACGCCCGACGCGGCAAACATCCGGCCGAAGTAATGGTGCCGGCCGGCGCGCGCCGGTCTCGCGTTCCCGCCGGTGGCGTCGCGACGTTCCGGCCAGCCACTCTTCCGAGCGGGCACCGGCCGAGAATGCTTCTCGCCGGCTCGCTCGATTGATCGCGGTAGGGACCGCCGTTACCAGCGGCCCCCCGCACAGATCCCAGCGTGCGCGTCAACGCACTGGGCTCTTCCCTTGGGTTCTGGCGTCAAAGCGCAC
>Ga0116217_10001639_pt1 | contig 21315 bp, 20 predicted proteins | sample Sb_taG_6_FD_89697 | JGI IMG/M metagenome (GOLD analysis project Ga0116217, IMG submission 89697) | Peat soil microbial communities from Weissenstadt, Germany - Sb_50d_4_PS metaG | ecosystem: Environmental > Terrestrial > Soil > Wetlands > Peat | place: Germany: Weissenstadt | collected 2010-09-21 | reverse complement strand
GGTTTTGGCTAGCTTCGCCCCAACCAGCGAATTAATCACACTCGACTTGCCCACGTTCGATCGTCCGAGGAAGGCAACTTCAGGAAGAGTGGGAGCGGGGAAGTGGCTGGCGTCCATCGCCGACATCATGAATCGAGCCAAGACGCGCATGCCACAGTGTGCAGTCTCGACCGGCGAAGTTGCAAGCGAAGAGCCGAATATTCAGCGCGAATCCTATCCCAACCCGAGCGGTCGCTTGTTCTCGATATCCTTTTCCTGGATAGGCCTCAGCTTATGCCACAGAAAGAGAATTCCCGCCACCACCAAGCCAATTGCCAGGCTGATCAGGAAAAACCAGCGGTATGCGGGAAGCGCAATCAGAAGAATCACCACCACGCCAACGGCAACGATCAAACCCGTCGCGCCGCTGAAGGACGCCTTAGGCTGGGCGGGTTTAAAAGGTTCCATCGCAGCACCCCGCTGACTCCCCCATTTTAAAACGACTACACAGTTTGCCGCCGAAACTGTTTACTCAGGGCGAGCGCCTGCTGCTGATAAGACGACCCGATTTGCACACCGTAAATCTTTTCCGGGCGAGACAACAACCGCATATAGTTCAGGCGCCCAACCAATTGTCCATGCTCGATAAAGAAGGGAACTTCGTGGGCCCGCACTTCAAGCACGGCGCGGGTGCCTTTGATGTCGCTCGAACCGTAGCCGAAGCCGGGATCGAAGAATCCCGCGTAGTGAATTCGAAACTCGCCATCGGAGGGGTCGAAGGGAACCATTTCCGCTGCGAAATCAGGGGGAACGCGCACTCGCTCGCGAGAAGCCAGAATGTAGAAAGCGCCCGCATCAAGAATAAGGCTCCTATTTTGGTTTTGATATAGAGGCTCCCAGAATTCTTCAGGTGAGTAGTGGTTAATCTTATCTAACTCGATCAACGGAGCATTCGGCCTCGCCTTGTACGCGATGACTTCGCCGACACCGCCCTCCAGGTTCACCGTAATCCTCAGACCCCTGTTAAACTGTGCCTTGGCTGGCCGGTCTTCGTCCATATAGACCACAGCCTCCCTTCGGTCCAGTTCTTGGATTTCGGTATTTTGAGAGTTGGCAGCCCCCTCCACGAAGCGAAGTTGGCTGAGCTTCATTCCAGCGCGAATGCCGACGGTGAAGGTGCGAGGAACGATCTCGGCGTAGAGTCTCCCCTTGTAGCCTGGCGGCAGGCGGTCGAACTCGACGCCATAGTCGGTTATTAAGCGGGTGAAGATGTCCAACCGCCCCGTGGTGCTCTTGGGGTTTGCTTTTCCGGAGATACTGTCCGGCAGATGCAGCTCTTCTAACAGCGGGACGATGTAAACGCAGTTCTTCTCGAAGACGGCTGCACCGGTTAGATCTACCCTAGTCATCCGCAGCTCTTTGATTTTGGCTTCGACCGTAGCGCCGGGCCCGGGGAGAAAACTTGCACGGACCCGGTGAGCTATGTCGCCTAGCCGTAAGTCGAGGCTCGCGGGCTGGATCTGCTCTTCCGTGATCGGGACGTTGCCAGTTATTTGGCCCCTGCTGATCAATTCTTTAATGCCCTGCGACGGAAGTATGCCGGTAGTGCGAGGCTCGCTTGCCTCGTTTTGCAATTCCCCAAACAAACCGACCCCGCTCCTCAAGTCGGAACTGGACATGGCTCTGGACTCCTTGTGTCGCATGATGATTTCTGAAAGACGGTGTGCCCCTCAGTTCATTCTAGGCTGGAAAGTGTTGTCAATCTACGGGTGTTTGTGCGTTGTTGTCAAGCCGTGGCGTTCGATGGCCGATTTTGTTTCTTGAAGGACGTCATCCCGAAGCCCGCAGGGCGAGGGACCTCGCGCGTAGTATTTCAAACCTGGCCTGCGTTCAGCTACTGATGCGCCGTGGACCCTTCCACCGGAGGCGCTAAAGGCGTAATCGTCTGCGTACCCTCTTCGACTTGAGGCACGGGCTCGGGCAGCGGGCGCTCCAAGGCCACCGCCAGCACCTGGTCCATAGTATCGACGAAGTGCAACTTCATCGCTGTGCGGAGGTTTTCCGGTACTTCGGCGACATCCTTCTCGTTGTCCCGAGGCAGGATGACCTCGAACAACCCGGCACGATGGGCCGCCAAAAGCTTTTCCTTCAATCCGCCAATCGGCAATACTTTGCCGCGAAGCGTAATCTCACCGGTCATCGCCAGATCGCGGCGAACCGGAATCTTGCTCAGCGCGCTGGAAATTGCGGTGGCGATCGTGATGCCTGCGGATGGCCCATCCTTAGGAATCGCGCCTTCTGGCACATGCACGTGAATATCGATGTTGCGATAAAAGTCGCGGGGCAATCCCAGCCGCTGCGCCCGTGACCGCACGTAAGACATCGCCGCCTGGGCTGACTCCTGCATCACGTCGCCCAGTTTGCCGGTCAACGTAAGTTTGCCCTTGCCGTCGACTACAGTAGCTTCCGTGCTCAGGATCGAACCGCCGACCTCGGTCCAAGCGAGGCCGGTAACCAGCCCCACTTCGCTGCGCTCGTGCGCCAGGGTATCGCGGAACTTGATCACGCCCAGGTAATCATTCACATTGTCCTGCGCGATCGCGATGTTGTAGTCCGCCCCTTCCTTGACCACTTTGCGTGCAATCTTGCGGCAGATGTTGCCGATTTCGCGCTCCAGATTCCGTACGCCCGCTTCGCGCGTGTAAGAGCGGATCAGCCCAGCGATCGCTTCGTCGGAGAATTTTATGTTCTTATCGGTGAGCCCGGCCTGCACCATCTGCTTCTTCACCAGGAACTGCTTGGCGATTTCAACTTTCTCCTGCTCGGTGTAGCCATGTAGGCGCAGCACTTCCATGCGGTCCTGCAGCGCCGGCGGGATGGTGTGGATGACGTTGGCAGTAGCGATAAAGAATACCTGCGAGAGGTCGTACTCTACGTCGAGGTAATGATCCACGAACATGAAATTCTGTTCGGGATCGAGCACTTCGAGCAGCGCCGCCGACGGGTCGCCGCGGAAATCCATGGACATTTTGTCGACTTCGTCCAGCATGAAGACGGGATTCTTTGTGCCGGCCTTCTTCATCATCTGAATGATTTGCCCCGGCAACGCACCGATGTAAGTACGGCGATGGCCGCGAATTTCCGCCTCGTCGCGCACTCCACCCAGCGACATGCGCACAAATTTCCGCCCGGTGGCCTTTGCAATCGACATGCCCAGCGAAGTCTTGCCGACTCCCGGAGGTCCAACGAAACAAAGAATGGAGCCTTTGGGATTCTTCACCAACTGGCGCACAGCGAGGAACTCAAGAATGCGCTCCTTGATTTTCTCCAGGCCATAATGATCTTCGTTGAGAACCTTCTCCGCGCGCGAGATATTGCGGATTTCCTTCGACCGCTTCTTCCACGGCACCGCCAGCAGCCAATCCAGATAATTGCGCGAGACGGTTGACTCCGCCGACATCGGCGGCATGGCCTCCAGCTTCTTCAGTTCCTGGATCGCCTTGTCGCGCACATCTTTGGGCATGCCGGCAGCGTCGATCTTCTTTTTCAGTTCGTCGAACTCGCTCTTTTCGCCGCGGCCCAGTTCTTTCTGGATGGCCTTGATTTTTTCGTTGAGGTAATACTCTTTCTGCGCCCGTTCCATCTGCCGCTTCACCCGCGACTGGATGGTGCGATCCATATTCAGCTTTTCTATTTCGATGTCGAGCACATCGCCGATCCGGCTCAAACGCTCGGCGGGATCGAATATCTCAAGCAACTCCTGCTTCTCTTCGATGGAAAGTTGCAGGTTGGCGGCGATCGTATCCGTGAGCTTCGCGGGATCTTCCATGCGCACCGCCGCGATCATGGTCTCGTAGTTCAAGGACTGGCAAAGCTTCACGTACTGCTCGAACAGGCCAGTCACCCGCTGCATCCCGGCTTCGATCTGCGGGTTGGTCTCGGTAGCGTAGCGCGCCAGGCGAACCGTGGCCTGCATGAACCCTTCGGTCTCGGTGACCTGCAGAATTTTGCCGCGCTCAATACCTTCCACCAGTACCTTGATGTTGCCGTCAGGCAGCTTCAGACTCTGCACGATGTTGACCACTGTGCCCACCTGGTAAATCTCGTTGGGCTTCGGTTCGTCGATGCTCGCGTCGTGCTGCGTGGCCAGAAAGATTTTCTTGTCCGCGGCCAGCGCCTCTTCCAACGCGTGCACGCTCGATTCCCGCCCTACCACGAATGGCGTCATCATGTAAGGGAAGATGACCACATCCCGAATGGGCATCATTGGCAACTTCTTCGTCTCGAATTTTTCCTTGGATGTGGTCACTGATTCTCCCAAAACCGCTTCTGGCTTCTAGCTGCTAGCTTCTTGCTAAACATCGAACCGCTTAATGTCCCGACTGATCCCTCGCCGGTAGCTAGCAGCCAGAAGCTAGTAGCTAGAAGCGTCATCCCGCCTTCTCCATCACCGCAAACGACGCAGTATGCTTTTCCACCATCTGCTGCGTCACTTCGAATTCCTTCACCTTCTTCTGGCTGGGCAGATGGTACATCAAATCGAGCATCAATTCTTCCAAAATCATGCGCAAGCCACGCGCACCCACTTTGCGAGCCATAGCCTGGCGCGCCACCGCCCGGAGGGCGTCCTCGCTGAACTTCAGGCGAACATTCTCAAACTCAAAAAGCCGCTGATATTGCTTCACGATAGCGTTCTTGGGCCGGGTCAGGATTTCAATCAGCGCAACTTCGTCCAGATCTTCCAATACCCCAACCACTGGCAAGCGTCCGACGAATTCCGGAATCAGCCCAAACTTGATCAAGTCCTCGGGCTGCACGTCGCTGAGCAACTCGAAATTCCGCTTGCGCGCCGCCGTCGCGGGTTCTTCGGATTCACCCTCTTCGCCCAGCTTGAAACCCAGCGATTTCTTGCCCGCTCGCCGCCCGATAATCTTTTCCAGGCCGACGAACGCGCCCCCGCAGATGAACAAAATGTTGGTCGTATCGACGGGCGTGAACTCCTGATGCGGATGCTTCCGTCCACCTTGCGGCGGAACATTAGCGACCGTGCCTTCGAGAATCTTCAGCAGCGCCTGCTGCACACCTTCCCCGGAAACATCGCGGGTGATGGACGGGTTCTCGTCCTTGCGCCCGATCTTGTCCACTTCATCGATATAGATGATGCCAGTCTGCGCCCGCCCCACGTCGCCATCCGCCGCCTGCAGCAGCTTGAGGATAATGTTCTCCACATCCTCGCCAACGTAACCCGCCTCGGTCAAGGTGGTCGCGTCTACGATAGCAAAAGGCACATCCAGCATGCGGGCCAGGGTTTGCGCCAACAGGGTTTTGCCTGTCCCCGTGGTGCCGATCAGCATGATGTTCGACTTGGTCAGTTCGATCCCGTCGCTGGTGCGCTGGCGGTTCATGTAGATGCGCTTGTAGTGGTTGTAGACGGCGACCGCCAGCTTCTTTTTGGTCTGTTCCTGCCCGATTACGTATTCATCGAGAAAGGTCTTGACTTCCTGCGGCTTGGGAAGCGTGTTGGGCGTGGCTGCGGCGGGAGTTGCGGCGCGGTCATCTTCCAGGATCGAATTGCAGACCGCCACACACTCATCGCAAATGTAGGCCCTGGGATAATCGCTTGGCGACGAAATCAGCTTGGCCACCGCGTCCTGCGACTTGTGGCAGAACGAACAGCGTAGGATTTCCTCAGTGCCTGTTCGGTTTTTCACTCGGCTCAACTCCTTGCTTACCCTAACCTCGTTTTGCCTTGACCTCCCGGCTCCTTAGCGCTCGTTGCCCGTGGGGAAGCGGGGAGAGATCGTTTCGCGCCGAGACCTCCCAAGTATAATCGGCGAAGGCCGATCATACCCTTCATCTGGTCTTATAGATGATATCGTCTATGATTCCATATTCCTTAGCCTGCTGCGCGTTCATGATGAAGTCGCGCTCCACATCCTTCTCCACCTTCTCCAGCTTTTGCCCGCTGTGTTTGGCAAGTAACTGGTTTGTAATCTCGCGCATACGCAGGATTTCACGGGCGTGAATATCAATATCCGTGGCCTGACCCGAAAGGCCCCCCATCGAAGGCTGATGGATCAAAATGCGCGAATTGGGCAGCGCCAGACGTTTCTTATTCTCTCCCGCCGCCAGCAGAAGCGCAGCCATCGAAGCCGCCTGGCCAATGCAAATCGTGGTCACATCATTCTTGACGTACTGCATGGTGTCATAAATCGCCATCCCTGCAGTAATGGATCCCCCCGGCGAATTCACATACAACTGAATGTCCTTCTCCGGATCCTCCTGCGCCAAAAACAGCATCTGCGCAATCACCAGGTTGGCAATATTGTCGTCAATCGGCGTGCCAATGAAAATAATATTGTCCCGCAAAAGCCGCGAGTAAATGTCATAAGCCCGCTCCCCACGCCCGGTTTGCTCAATTACCATCGGAACCAGCAATTGTTCACCTTTGCCTTTCACACTTCTGCTCCCTGCAGCTCTTCTTGGGGGATCGGAAGCGACCTACGCGGACTGATGATACAGGAAGTCGAGGGTCTTCTCGTTGCGGATTCTATTCCGGATTCTATCCAGCGCCCCTTCGCGTGTCAAACGCGACCGGATGATTTCCAGCGACTGTTTCGACTGCTCGGCCAGAGCTTCGACCTCGCGATCGATTTCCGCGTCACTGACCTCGATTTTTTCCTCCTCGGCGATTTTCTCCAGTAACAGCGCAGCTTTCACTTCCTGCACCGCCTGATCCCGCTGTCCTCCCCGCAAGCGGTGGAGATCCATCTTCTTCATGTCTTCCGACTTCATGCCCCGAGACGCGAGCGCCCGCAAGCCGCGCTCCAGGCGGAGATCGATCTGATTTTCTACCAATGCTTCTGGTACTTCAAAGTCGTTGCGCTTTACTAGTTCTGCAACCAGCTTGTCCTTGGCTTCGCGCTCGGCGGTGTGTTTCTTCTCCGCTTCCATGTCCTCGCGGATCCGTTTTCGCAAAGCCCCAAGGTCGGCAAACTCTCCCAACTCTTTGGCGAACTGATCATTTACTTCGGGCAAGCTCTTCTGCTTGATGGCCTTCACTTTTACCGTGTAGGTAAACGTCTTGCCTGCGAGCCGCTGATCGGAGAAGTCTTGCGGATAATGCACATCAAACGTCCGCTCATCGCCCGCCGACGCGCCCCGCAAGTTCTCGGTGAACTCGGGCATCGTGCCCGGGCCGCCGATTTCGACCAGAATGTCGTCCATGTGTACTGGGTTCGACCCGGTCGGACCAGGCTTGGTTGAATCTGGTTTTGTTGAATCAGGCGCTGCTGAGCTTTCTGCCCCGCCTTCCACATTCTTCGGTTTTCCGTCGAGCGAAACCTGGGCAAAGTCACCATCGCCCAGCGGGCTTCCCTCGATCGCGGTGAACGTAGCCCGCTGCTCTTGCAGGCTCTTCAGCGACTGCTCGACTTCCTCATCGGTAACCGAAATATCCGGCTTGTCGGCGCGCAGCTCCTTATAGTCTTCGACCCGGATGGTCGGCATCACTTCAAAGCTGGCTTTGAAGCGCAGCGGCTCTCCATCGTGGAGGTGCAGATCGGTGACTCGTGGCTGCGACACCGGCAGCAGGCCCAGCTTGTCGGCCTCCTTGCGGAAATATCGCGGCACCAGCGCTTCCACCACATCGCTCTTGATGCCCTCGGCAAAGCGCTGCTTAATAATGGAGGCAGGGGCGTGGCCGGTGCGGAAGCCGGGGATGCGGGCCAGTTTCTGGTACTTCTGGATCAGAGTTTCGGTTTCGCGGGCCACTTCGGCCGCCGGGATCTCCACCTGGATTTCCCGCTTGGTACTGCTACTGGTTTCAGTGGGGCTCACGTTTGCCTTTCGGTGTGTCCGCCCGCGGTCGAAGAGTTCGTGCCAATTCGGACCGCCCGGCGACCACCGGCGTACAGTCTTGAGTGTAAAGACAGAGGGAGAGCAGCGTCAAACGGCGGAGGGCATTTTTCGAGACCATTTTGGGACTTTAGTAACTGCGGTGGCTGTGTGGTCACGGGCGACACGCCCGCGAAGGAGGACACCGGCGCAGACCAAGCGGAACACTCACCGCTGACCGTGTGCAGACAGCAGTCCCTCGCTCGTCCCCGGATAGCGAAGCTCATGGCTCGAAAGCACAGGGACACGCTATAAACTGGTGCGATCAAATCGACGACTCACCGCGAATTCAACGTTTATAATCTAGAAGCGGGATCGCAAGCTCCCGATTTTCCGAGGATAGGACATTTACATGGCCGGGCAGACTGTGAGATTTGTCGCCGTCAAGACCGTAAAAAGACCTGCGACGGTGAAGTTTAAGACGAAGTCGGGCGAAACGGTCTCTTTCAAGGCACTGAAGACTGTCAAGAAGAAGGAAGCAGTGCAGTTTCGCGCGAAGAGAAAATGAAGCGCATCTATTTAGACAGCAATGTTTTGATTGCACACTTTTCGGTGGACAAGGCAGAAGAGGCGAAGAAGAAGTTGGTGGAGAATGCCCTGCTCGTCTTCGCGCAACTCAAGGATGTACAGCTTTGTACATCGATGTGGGCCATAACTGAGACAGTGAACATCTTGGTGTCGAATAAGAAAATGGACCGCGGGGAAGTCGCGGAGATTGAGAGTCAGTTTGTAAGCGAGCGTCGCCTAAGGGACTTGAAGATACTCTTCATCGAAGTCAGCCCCCAGAAGGACTATGACTTCATGGAGTTTTTCTATCATGTCAGACAAGGTATTCTCAAATATCATTCCGGAGTAGGGGACATAATCCATAGCGTCATAATGAAAAACAACGGCATCGCAGAAATCCTGACATTCGATGAGAAGGACGATTTTAAGCAGATACCCGGCCTGACTGTGCTTCATCCGAAGGACATCAAGATTTAAGAGTGGAAGGGTTAGGGCTGTCGTCGTATGCCCCAAGAAGCGGTCTTCACCTTTCCGGATCGAACCTCTTCGAGGCGGCGGAGGATTTCTTCCTGCCACGCCGCTTCAGCATCTTCATCGACGGTGTTGTCCAGACTTTCGATCAAACTGCCAGCCAGATCCGCGCGCTCCTTGTCAGGTAAGGCAAGGGCTTTCTTGAGCAATTCTTGAGCTTCCTGAATCATGAACTAGATTATATCCCCGGTCAAAAGCCCGTTCCTAGACGACGAGTGTTGCCACCCACCTTTCAAGAAATCCGAAGCCCCTGATCTTTGAATTTGAATTGGAATACACGTCCACGACATCTCCTTCAGAATATTCTTAAGACTCTTTACAAATGACTAAGAAGGTAGATAATGTTGGCCTTTGATCAGAGAGGCGGCAAATGAGCGTCTTGTCCGAAAGCTCCCCCTCGGTATCCCGTCAAGATTTGTCATTTCTCTGGCTTGAGATAACCGCGAAGTGCAATTTGGAGTGTATCCATTGCTATGCTGATTCGGGGCCGCGGCGGTCGCTCTTCGGCGAGATGAGCACCGAAAAGTGGCTCACCGTGTTGGCTGACGCGTCAACCCTAGGGTGTCGTCAAGTCCAATTTATCGGAGGCGAGCCTACTCTACATCCGGACCTAGTTCGAATGCTCTCCTTTGCCTCGGAGCGGGGATATTCATTCATTGAGGTCTTCACGAATGCAACTCACATGGATGATCGTCTGCTTCGCACTTTTGTTGAGCATCGGACTCACATCGCCGTCTCCTTCTACAGTGATGACCCGGAAACACACGATTCCATCACGAAGCGTCCGGGAAGCTTTGATCGCACGGTGGAGAGTCTCCGAAGCATGATCTCTGCTGGCCTACCATTGCGAGCAGGAATTATTGAAATGCGGGAGAATGCTGGTCACGCAGCTAGTGCAAGGCTCTTTCTGGAAAGTATCGGTGTGCGCGACGTTAAGGTGGACTTCCGCCGCGGCGTCGGGCGCGGTGCAACGGTTTTGCCCTCGCCTGAGCCTATGGAAGCACTGTGTGGCGAATGCTGGAAGGGTAAGCTGTGTGTTACTTCTTTTGGTAGGATCTATCCATGCGTTTTTTCCCGATTTGCTGACCTAGGAAGCGCAAATGACGGCATTGGCAGCATTCTTGGCAGTGACCCACTACTAGACTTTCGTGTTGCTCTGAAGAAGCACTGTGACGACAGAGAGGCCAAAGAGAAGCTTCGCCCGAGCGTTTTGGAAGACTTGACCAAAGATCTTCGCCAAGAAACTTGCAGACCAACCTGTTCTCCCTGCAACCCGGACGATTTCATTGAGTGCGCTCCAGGTGGGAGCCCGTGTAACCCAAATTGCGGTCCCTTATCCAAATGCGGGCCTTTTTCTGCGGGTCCTTGTAACCCAGAGCAAGGCTGTGACCCGACGACCAGGTGGTGCGAGCCCGCCCGCTGAATGAACTTAGCGGCGTTAGTGTCTAGCTTGCAGGCGACGACATCCTCGCGCATCCCAGGAGTGCCACCTTATGACGACCCCTTGTACGAACGGGACAGAAAAATGATCGGTACCCATATGAAGAAAGAATTGATTGCGTTGTTGGTTGTGGGCGCACCACTCGCTTTACTCTCAACTGGTGCGGCGGCTCGCCAAAGCCTGCCGCAAAACAAGCCAAGAGCAACCGCGCCGGGGTGCTCTGACAACTCGGGGAAGAATCAGAGCCCCACAATTGAACAGGAGCGATTGCAGTTAGAAAGGCAGAAGCTTGCAGCTGACGCGGACACGGAGAGCAGAAAACTTGGGATCGAGCAAGCTAAACTGGACATCGAGAAATCAACAGCAAAATGGTCGGTGATGGCCTCGACAGTCCCTCTTATGGTCGCCCTGATGACCCTAGCGTACAGCGTATGGAGCTTTCGCCAGCAAGGCCGACAGCAGGTCGAACTCAAAGCAGCCGAGTTTGCATTTCTAGGTAAGACCCCCGAGGCGGTGCGAAACAGGGCCAAAGCCCTGAGGCAGATTTTTGGCCGTCACCTTCCCACCGACTTTGGGAACTCTTTTGACCCCAGCGACTACGGCGGGGGCAAAGAGGACCCTGAAAGTAAGAAGTTCTTTGTAGAACTCTTACTTAAATACCCTGAACGGAGGACGGAGCTAACCCAACTCTGGGCAGAGCTCTTTGGAGACGAGTGGCTTAAGAGAGTGAAGCCGCTTCTGAATGCAAAAACGGTTGAAGCGCAAGACAGTTCCGGAAAAATCACAGGCTAAGGCAGGAGACTGATAGAATCCGATGCGTCCCTCCCGGTGAGTTACCAACATGCGGGTAGACCCAGACCTCGTGCTCAAGTTCGCAACGCCCGCAGGCGTGATTGGCGGCTTTGTGAGTCTGGTTTACACAATCAACAATGTTCGACGACAGATTAACGCCCAAATACTCATGAAATACACCGAGCGATATGAGCACATACTCGATGGGTTTCCAGAGGACGCTCTTCTCGGGCGATTCGATTCGCATGCACCACTCCCGCCACAAAGTACACAGTTAACCATCTGTCTTCTGAAGTATCTGAATCTCTGCTCCGAGGAGTACTTCCTCTGGAAGAACAAGTATTTGGCGAAAGCCGTATGGGTTGTCTGGGAAGGCGACTTAAAGAGAATTATCGGAAGCCCGCTCCTGCAAAGGGAGTGGCCTCGTTTAAGAGCAGAATACTTGTCACATCGGGATTTCCTGGAATATGTGGAGCGCATCCAGGCCGAGCACAAAGCACCAAGAGCAGCCGCATCTGGATGAAGTCTCGTATCATATTTCTTCGAGGATGGCCGACTACAATTTCCTGGCGCGCGACCGGCCTGACGGGGGCTGGGGGCTGGCCCACCTAATCTCCACTACGCCAACAAGAGGCAGATCCGTCCGTGCGTTTCCTGCAAGGGTGGTAACGAGTGCGAGAGCGCAAGGCATCCACTTCTGAAATAGGATGAGACCCGCCGCTTTGGGAGTTCGAGCGCTCACCTTTCAAAGGCGTTAAAGGTGGGGCATCCTTATCTTGTTTCATCTGCCAAGAGAGTGCGCCGAGATCTTCGATCCGCGCGAACGTCGTCGCGCCCTTGCGGGGCGTGAATCGAAATGAAAGTTGTGGCGGCATGGCTGAAGCCATACCCTGATACGAATCGAGCATTTTCCCGCCGCCTGTGGAGCCATGCCCTTTCAAGTCTCGCGGGCGAGGGCGTCCGCGCCACATAGGACAGGCGGGCGAGACGCCCGTTCTCCATTGACGGGTGTGTGATCGTCCGGTTGCCGGAAGAGCAAAGCCGACAGCCGCGGACAGGAGTGTCCGCGCTACGCGGGAAATTCGCGGCCTCGCGGAGTTGTCAGCGGAGTGCAGAGATCCTTCGTTGGGAGTCCGCGGCTTCGCCGCGGACTCCGCTGCCTCAGGATGACAGGGTAGGAGGGGAGAGTGGAATGTCCTCTCCTTGGGTTAGAAGTGGTTGTCCGTCAAGAGCAATCCTTGCCCCGTTGGGGCTGGGGTGTTTCCGGCTCTCTCCCACGGCGGCACCGTGTGCTGTATTCTTGCGCCGCTTCGCGGCTTGGCTGGTCCGATTGCCCTTGCTGGGCCTGAATCGAAATGAGAGTCGTGGCGGCATGGCTGAAGCCATGCCCTGATACGAATCGAGCACTTTTGCAGCCTGTGAGGCCGTGCTCTTTCAACGCTCGCGGACGTGGGCGCCCGCGCTACACGATGTTCGGTTTTGCTCGCGTCCTCCGCTGATGACGGGTCACCGGGAGGGCGATGCGGACTTTTTCTGGCGCTCAGCGACAATTTTTTGCAGGCGCTGTTTTTCGATGGCTACTCCGGCGCGGGCCGCCTGGGCCATCTTTTGCGCCATTTCTGTCCAGTTCACGGCCATGGCTTGAGAATGCTCCAATCCGGCGTTTTGTTAGACGACTTTGGTGCTCGTAGGATCAACAACTTTGCGGGCCGGGCCCTGGATGATGGGAGTGGGGTCGCCGCCCCTGCGGGGCCTGAATCGAAATGAGAGTTGTGGCGGCATGGCTGAAGCCATGCCCTGATACGAATCGAGCATTTTTGCCGCCTGTGAAGCCATGCTCTTTCAAAGCTCGCGGGCGAGGGCGCCCGTTTTCCATCGACGCGGCGACAGACCGACTTCGACGGCGGCTAGGGATCTTTCGGCTGCGTAGCTTCTTCGCTTCGCGACGAAGCTACTGCGCTCAAGATGACAGTTTCTGAGGAGAAATGGGATTGGCTGTGGTGGGTCGCGCCTTGCGGGCCTGAATCGAAATGAGAGTCGTGGCGGCATGGCTGAAGTCCGGCCCTTCCCAGAACCTGCCTGAATCATTACTTTACTTTTTTCGCTGCCTCTGAAGCCATGCCCTTTCAAATCTTGCGGCTTTCAAGAGGTGGGCCGCGCTCAAAGGCGGTTCCTTAGGATTTGTTCAACGTCTCGACGACCGTGAAGAATGGAGACTACCTCCAACGGCTTCGTGTCGGGTTTATAGACAATCAGATAGGAGTAGACCGAGAAGAACTTCACTGCTTCGTCGGTCAAGTTCTTGCGCCAGTGTCCTGCGCCGGAGTTTCCTGCGAGAAAAGCAATCCTTTCGCGGATGGCAGCTTCGACGCGGTCTGCCATTGCAACGCTGCTTTGTTTCCTAATGTACCGCCAGATTTGGACAAGATCGTGCGCAGCTTCCGGGGCAAGAACGTAGCGCGATGTCATTCCGGTTTGGTTTTGAGCTTCGCCAGGTAGTCGTCGAGTTGGTCTTCGGGAATCCCCTCGTCCCGGTCGAGTTGATCCATGCCGCGTCGGATCTTCGCGTTGATGGCGTTCCGGTTCTCCAACAGCCACCGGTCTTGTTCTTCCTGGGTTTCGAGCAAGCGAAGCAACATCTCTTCGACGCTGCCGGAGCCGGTCGCCTGGAGCTGCTTCTGGATTCTGGCCTGCAAGGCTGCGTCGCGGATTTCGATGTTCACGTTTAATTCCTCTTCAGCGAACTTTCTTAGCGAGCTGGCGAAGCACTTGCTCGCCCGGTATGGTTTTGACTTTGCCGGAGCGAACGTCGTCCAGCCGGCGCTTGATTTCTTCTGCCCAGGCCTCTTCGACTCCTTCTTCGGCGGGACCGTCGTCGAGGCTCTCAATCAAGCGATCGATTAGCAGGCCGCGTTCGTGGGTGGAAAGCGTCAGCGCTTTTTGAAGGACCTCGGAAACTTGCGGAGTCATCTGCGCCATGAGCACCTCACCCGCTCATTCTATCGCAGGCCGCGTCCTAGGCCGAACCCTCACAAAGCGGGGCCTTCTGGTTTGCCCAGGAGGTGCCAGGCTTCCTGATATTGGGCGAGGGGGTTCTTGCCGCGGAATCCTGGGGGAGCGAGCAGGAAGCTTCTGCGTCCCGCGACCACGCTTATGGGGAGGATGTACCAGACTTTTTCGGGCATGAGGTAGGCGACTACGAAATCGAGTTCGGACTTTTTGTAGGCCACGACGCGGCGGTGGGTGATGCGCTGAACGCAGAGCTGGTAGCGGCCGTCGCGTACGCAGGTACTGGTTTTCACCTGGACACGCCACAGCTGGTTGCCGCCTTCGACCATGAAGTCGTAGCGATGCATTTGTCCGTAGGGCTTGCCGACGACGTAGCCGAGGCTCATGGCTTTGTGGACGAAGGCGACTTCTCCGAGGTCGCCTCGGCGGGTGATGGCGATGCCGCGGGCTCGGGCGGCTCTCTGGGCAGAGCTTCGGCGGGACGCGGGAGTGCGTCTCGGTGAAGCGCCCTTGGTTTTTTGCATTGGTTCGGAAAAGATGTCCCTGAAGCAGTCCCAATAAAAGAAAAGGCGCAAGCTCGAAGAAGCTTGCGCCCAACTTGATCTCTACTTCTAGAATAGCAAATCCGGAGGGGTAAACCCGCCAAATTTTCAGATTTATTTCTGCCGCTGAATCATGGACTTGGCGGGAATTGGCCGCCTCAGGGGGCTTGACAAGATTTTGGCCGGAGGACGGTTTCGGCTCAAAAAATCATCTTCAGAGCCAGTTGTACCTGCCTGGGAGCATAAGCATTAGTGGCCTGGAGTGGGTTTCTCGGAACCTGATAATGACCCGGGTAGTAATTGATGCCGAGCTGGGTCCCAATCTTGATGAAGTACGCCACGTTACTCTGCAAACCGTCTTCGGTGACCTGGACGCGCTTGTTATCGCGATTCAGCAGGTTAAAGGATTCCACAACCAGGTCGAGCTTCAGCCGATCGCGTAGATAGAGGCGCCGAGTCAGGCGCGAGTCGGTGCTCGCGTAATCAGGTCCGAGAAACGAATTGCGGCCCGCTCCCGGAAGCCGGTCGTTGGTGCCGTTGCCATCCTGATTGGGGTCTCCCGAAACCATCACGTTCTCCGGCCGCCCGCTGCCGAAGGTAAGCACTCCCGCCAGCTTCCAGTCATTGAACACCCTGGCCAGGAAAGGCTGCTCGCGCCCGAACGGCTTGGGGTCAGCTATCCATGCAAACATAAGACGGTGGCGCTGGTCGGTGACGCTGGGGCCGCGTTCGGCGCTGGTGTTATAGGAATTCTGCACCACGGCGGGTTGTCCGGCGACTAGTGCGTCCTGGCCATCGTCGATGGCTTTGGCGAAGGTGTAGGCGAGGCGGAAGTAGAGACCGCTGGTCATCTGGCGGTGAATGGAGAAAGTCATCCCGTTGTAGACGCTGGATGCGGCGCTTTCGAAAACGTCGATGGCGCCGAGTTGCGGGAGCGGGCGCGCGAGCGGGTTGATGCACGGGGGAAAAGGGCAGGTGAAAGACGGAGTCATCTGCCAAGTGGAAAACGAATCCACGTTGTAGAAGGTGCCCAGAAAGTTGATGCCCGAGGCATCGTAGACCGGATACTCCACGTTCACCGGCGGCGGCAGGTTCACGTCGCGGGCGCGGATCATATCTACCCCATGCACATACATGTACGAAACTCCCACCGCCAAACGGTGGGCCACCTCTTTTTCGAGGCCGAGGCTGGCTTGCTCCACCTTTGGCGTCTTGAAGTTTGGGGAGAACGCGGAAACGCCGCCCTGCGAATATTGCTCCAGGCTTGGCGGCAAGGTGCACGAGGTCGCGTTGAGCGGGCAATTCACCAGCGCGTTTGGATATTGCGGGAAGACTTGATGGTCGTAGTAATTGGAATTATTCAGAAACAGATTGGTCGAGGTAAATCCGTTATCGGTGGCAATGGTGGAAGTGTAAATCTGCGGAATGCGAGTGTAGAACCAGCCATAGCCCGCTCGCACCACGAGCGGCCGCTCGCTCCCGAACGAGTATGCTAGGCCCACGCGCGGCGCAAAGTTGTTCGGGTTGAAAGGGATCTTGCCGGAATCCGGCCACAGCGGATTAGTTAGCAGTCCCTTCTTAGTGAAAGTCTGCAGGTCGTAGCGCGCGCCGAGGCTGATGGCAAGGTGGCTGGTGGCGCGGATTGTATCCTGCAAAAAGCCGGAGTATTCGTTGGTGTCGGGGTGGCTCGACTGCGATCCGAAATTCTGAATGTAGTATTTCGGGACATCGTGGGCGTACGCGCGGAGTGGCGTTAGCAGCAAGCCCGCCTCCATAGGCGCGAAGGTGAACGGATTCACTTTGATGGGATCGAAAATGTACTCCCCGCCGGACTGCGCCGGGAAATAGTTATAGATCCAGGTGAGCAGGGCGTCGCCGCCGAACTTCCAGGAATTCCGCTTGCCTTCGAGACTGATAGTCTCGGCCAGATGCAGGCGATGTTCACGGGTTTGGCGGGGCAGGATGTTGGAACGTCCGAAGCCGTCGATGGTGCTGCTGATTTTGGTGAGAGGATCGGTGGTGTTGGTGCTGGATTGCTGCAGATCGCGCGAGAACTGGGCGCGCAGATGGCTCACCAGCCGCCAGGAAAATGTGCTGGTCAGGGAGAGCGATCCAGTTTCCGTGGCCACCTGTTCCTGACCGTTTTCACTGATGGCATTGGTGGTGAGCGGGCTGGATGGATCCAGGAAGACGTTGTTTTGTCCGTAGTAGCGAGAAGTGCTGAGGCGCGCGGAAAGTGCTTCATGCGACGTGAGGGTGAAATCGAGTTTGAAGAAGGCGGCGTTGCCCAGCATCTTCGACGGGAATTCACCGGCGAGCGTGGACAGCCGCGCGGCCGCGGCGAACACCACCGCCTGATCACTGGCTTCATAGTCGCCGTCGTGCAATGGCCCTTGACCTAGTTGGGGAACGATTTTCGAGCTTCCATCCAGAAAGCGCACCACCGTGGGAACGTGAAAAATGTGCTGGTCGAATCCACCAAAGAAAAACAAGCGGTTGCGGTGGATGGGACCGCCCAGGGTGAGCCCGAATTGCTGCTTCTGCGCGTGGGGCTTGAAGTCGAGGAAGGGTTGGGTGGCGCCGAAGGCGCTGTCTCGAAGGAAATAGAAATCGGTTCCGTGCAGCTGATTCGACCCCGATTTCGTGACCACGTTGATGACCGCGCCTCCGGCGCGTCCCAATTCCGCGCCGTACGTGTTGGACGAGACCCGGAACTCCTGCACCACTTCGTTGGAGAACTGGTAAGGCGCGCGATAGCGGCCACGAGCCTGGGCGAAGAAGGCGTTGTTGTTGTCGGCCCCGTCCACCAAATAGCTGGACTGATAACCGCGGATTCCGCCGAAAGCCAAATCCCCATTCGAGCCCGAAGTCAGCCCACGCGGGTCTTGGGTGACGCCGGGAGTTAGAAGGGCGAGGTCGGTGAAGCGGCGCCCGTCGAGCGGCAGTTCCTCGATCGCGCGTTTATCGATCAACGAGGACACGGCCTTGGATTCGGTTTCGACCAGAGGTTGGTCGCCCGTAACCGTGACCATCTCTTTGGCGCCGCCGACCTGCAGCTTGAACTCGATCACGGTAGTCGCGCCCACGTCCACGTGCAGCTTGGGAGTGAGTTCTGGCGACATGTCCGGGGCGACGGCACGCGCGGAGTACTCTCCCGGCGGCAGCAACTCAAACACAAATTGTCCCTCGGAATCGCTGGTCACAAAGTAGCGGAAGCCCTGGGCATCGTCCACCAGCGCGATCGAAGCGTCGACAATGCGGCTGCCGGAGGAATCGCTGACGGTCCCGCGAATCGCCCCGGTAGAAGCGTCCTGCGCGCAGACAGAGATGGAGAATAGGAAGATGAGGCAAGCGGCATATGAAGACAAAAGGCGCGGCATCGGACGTCACCTGCAAAAACTAAGGATGAAGGTGAGTCCAGACCAAACGGGAGACAATTTCTGTATAACACTGCGGAGCGTGCGGTGTCTGTGCGGTGCGGGTTTTTCTTTTAGGATGCGTCCCGAGACGGGAATGCGAGCCTCAACAATGTAGGCGCGGGCGTCCACGCCCGTGCCCCGGCGAAAATCACGTAGCCCCGGACGCCTCGTCCGGGGCCAGCGCCAACAACCAAATCCTTCTTGACTCGCCGATGTTCAGGGAGTATAAATTGCCGCAGTTTCGGCAGAGCCAGCCGCTGTCAACATTCCGCAGTGTTCAAGCGACCTTCTCCTGCTCTGCCTAAGCTGATCGGTTCATTCCCTAGGGCGTCCCGGTGGCCCTCGCACGACCGGCGCAAAGAGGCGTCACCGTCGCAAGACCGTTAGGCGTTGGCGCGCTATTGAAACACAAACTCAGCGTCCGAGAGTTGCAGCGAGATTTCCGGCCAGAATTTGGGGGGCGCTTTCCGCCGCAACTCTTCAAGGAGAGATTTATGAAATCCAGATTGATCATGTGCTTCACTGCGATTGCGTCGTTCGCTGCGCTAGCGATCCCAGCCGGAATCGTCGCGCAGAGCAATGAGAACACGGGCAAGCACCATCACTACAAGTTCATCGACATGGGTACTTTCGGCGGCCCCGAGAGCTACATCAACAACGCCATGTCGCTAGGGGCACCCAACCAAGTAAATAGAAGTGGGACAGCGGTGGGCTCATCAGCGACGTCCATTCCCAGTCCTCCACACAGCAATTTCTCCATTTGCGGAGGCCTTGATGGTACCGTCCATTTTGTCTTCCGCGCATTTCAGTGGCAAGACGGTCACGTGAGAGACTTGGGGGCGCTGCCTGGATACCACAACTGTAGCGTCGCGACCTCGATCAACGCGCGCGGGGAGATTGTTGGGTATTCAGAGAACGGTCGGATTGACCCGCTGACCGGCATACGCCAGATTCGTGCTGTGCTGTGGAGGGAAGGAAAAATCCGGAATCTCGGCACATTTGGCGGAAATCACAGCCTAGTGGGCTCAGTCAATGACCGGGGCCAGGTAACAGGATCCGCACTGAACGCGATACCTGATCCCTTCTCCTTTTACGATGTGTTGTTGGGTTCTTCTAACGGAACGCAAACCCGGGCGTTCCTCTGGCAGGACGGGCGTAAGCAGGATTTAAAGACCCTGGGCGGCCCCGATGCGGCGGCCTCCTTCGTAAACAACGACGGTCAGGTCATTGGGATTTCGTATATCAATTCGATTCCGAATTCCACTACCGGGCTTCCCACGGCGGACCCGTTCTTTTGGACGAAGAGCCGTGGAATGACAGACTTGGGAACCCTGGGAGGCGTTTGGGGTGCAGCGAGCGCCCTCAATAACAAGGGCCAGGTCATTGGCACTTCGAGCCTTGCTGCCGACCCAGGGGCATGTCTTGGCATAGGGAACACCGCAAACTGCCACCCCTTTCTTTGGGACGCCGCAAAGAACAATGGAAACCTCCTTGACCTAACTGTGCAAAGCGGAGGGAAATTCGTCGCCGCTAACGCGATCAACGAACACGGGGACATCGCTGGCCTTGGTGACTTTTCAGGCACAAACGACGCAGCGCTCTGGAGCAACGGCGTAGTCACGGACCTCGGACATCTGGCTGGGGATTGCTCCAGTCAGGCATTTGCCATTAATTCGAGAGTCCAAGTGATTGGCTGGTCGGTATTATGCAATGGCTTCGTTCGCTCGTTTCTGTGGGAAAACGGCTCAATGGTTGACTTGAACACATTGATTCCTCCTAACTCGAGTTTGTATTTGTTAGAAACGCTTGCAATCAACGATCGTGGAGAGATTGCTGGCGACGGAGTGCCACACGGCTGCACGTATGATGGTACCTGCGGGCATGCTTACTTGCTGATCCCATGCGATGAGAATCATCCCGGCATCGAGGGCTGCGACTACAGCATGGTGGACGCGATCCCGGTGACGCAAGTTGGCCCGGTATCTCGTGCCGTCTTCAGCGGCACGCAGCGCCTATTCCCGCCATCACGAACTAATCGGTTTCGAGTTCCTGGGTTCGCAAACGCGCCTGCCAATTAGGATCGGCGAAGGGGGCGGATACAACCAATCCGCCCCGCTTCCTCGCGAGCTTCTCTGGGTCAGCTCTGCCCGAGGGTATTTTCGACTGAAGCAGCAAAGCTTGTCCGTCCCGGACGAGACGTCCGGGGCTACGTGATTATCGCGGGAACGCGGGCGAGGCCCCCCGCGCCTACACAGACGGGCGGGACGCCCGTCCTCCATGTGTCAGCGCGCCAGCTTTTTTTGCACCAACTCTTCTACCCGTTGCAACACTTCGTCTTCCGACAAGCTGGTGGAATCTACGATGGTTGCGTCGGGAGCTGGCACCAGCGGTGATGCTGTGCGGGTGCGGTCCCGGTGGTCGCGTTCGCGCAACTCGGCGGAGGTGGCCTGGGCCGCGGTTCCCTGCAGGTTTTGTTGCTGCAAGCGCCGCTGCTCGCGGACCACCGGATCAGCATCAAGAAAGATCTTCACGTCGGCGTTGGGAAAAACTTTGGTTCCGATGTCACGCCCTTCCATCACGATGCCGCCACCCGCGCCCAGTTCCTGCTGGCGCGCAACCATCCACTCGCGCACTTGCGGATGAACCGAGACGCGCGAGGCCCCGATGGTTACATCGGTATCGCGGACGCGCTGGGTTACGTCGCGTCCGTCGAGCAGAACCCGAGTGCCGCTCGAAGTCGTCTCCAGTTGGATGCGGGAATCATGCGCCAGTTTGGTGAGCGCGGCTTCGTCGTCGAAGGAAATATCCCATTCGATGGCCTTCAGCGCCAGCGCGCGGTACATGGCACCACTCTCCAGGTTGGCATAGCCGAGCTTGCGCGCCAGGCGGGACGCGATGGTGCTCTTGCCCACGCCCGCGGGGCCGTCAATGGCGATGATGAGTTTGCGTGAAGGGTCGTGCATCGCGAAGCTACAGATTGTACACGCTGCGCTGACTCGGGTTTTGGCGATGTGCGACCGGGGCTGCGATCACGCCACAGGACCAGGATCAGTAACGTCTGGTCCACACTGACCATCACAAGATTTTGCAATAACTTTACAAATCCTAGCACCAATGATGTACCGCCGATAATATATACTTCCAAAATCCTTCAGGGTCCGCTGTGCTTGCCAGAAGTGAGCGGTCTTATAAGTTGATC
>Ga0116217_10001638_pt1 | contig 21317 bp, 22 predicted proteins | sample Sb_taG_6_FD_89697 | JGI IMG/M metagenome (GOLD analysis project Ga0116217, IMG submission 89697) | Peat soil microbial communities from Weissenstadt, Germany - Sb_50d_4_PS metaG | ecosystem: Environmental > Terrestrial > Soil > Wetlands > Peat | place: Germany: Weissenstadt | collected 2010-09-21 | reverse complement strand
CCTCGCATCAACGAGTTCGGGGGTTGGCGCGCTCTTCGCTTATGAGTTTCTAGAAGGGGCCGCCGCAGACAGCCGGTTTGCGGCGTCTGTTCTTGTTGGCATTATCGTCCTTTCGTTCGCCCTCGACTCTCTCGGATTCCTGGTCCAATCACCTTTTCTCATTCTCTTTGCATTCGCGCTGGGTGCAATTGGGACGGGGGCGGTTCTGATTGCTGGCTACGACTCGGAAGGGCTCACCGCGAGTCTGGTGGCCTTTGCTGTCGTTTCTGGGGGTTTTGCTGTTTTTATCGACCTCATCGAAGCATTTGAGTACGGTGGTTAGCCCGTTGGATGGGGATCCCCCTGTCCTCGACTTAGACCTCACTGGGCAGTCGAGACTTAATCATTCACTCCACTCCTCTAGGCGTTGGGTGGCCTTGGCAATTGGCATTGGGGTATTGATTGGATTTCCACTGCTAGATTGGTTCGTGATCCGGTTCGTCGCCTTACATCCGGATGAGACAGTCGGGGGATACTTCATCGTCGGCTGGTCCGTTGTGTTCATCTTCCTGTGTTTTGGTATCATGTGGTGGCTGTTTCGGCTATGGGACCGCCCTCCGATCCGAATGCGGATTTTCACAGATCGGATTGAGTTTGTCCTGAGCTCGGGCGTGGTCAGAACCGTCCATTGGAAGGATCCGTCAATGCGTCTCGATGTGATCGTCCGCACGGGGGACCCAAGAATTCCCCGAGAGAGCATGGTGATGCTCGAGGCTTCCATCGTCCCGCGACCTGCATATCACATGCTTACCCCGGTCATCCCCCAGACGTACATCCCCTATGGAGCCGATGAAACAATCATCAATGGGGCCCGATCGGCCAATTTGTCGATAAGAGAAGAATCATACACGCCAGATTTCTCGGGAGGCTCTCCGCGGAGATGGATCCTCCACCGGATCGGCAGACCCTAAGTTGCAGCCAAGCAAATCGTTTGGGCGAGCGCTTGCTACGTTTTCTCAGACATGCAGCGCGTTTTCGGGCACGAACATGGATTCTCGGGGCAGGGGAGCCTTTACGGGCAAAGCCTCCCGGCGGAGCTGCGTCCCATAATTCGACAGATGGCTGAGTTCCTCGAGGAGGGGGACTCTCTTCCACTGGAACGGAGTCGGGTCTAAATGGCCGGAATCTCTCCTCGAGATGCCCGAAGACCGTCGCGCGGCCTACCGCGCCTATGACCGAGTCCGTCGGCATGAGCTCGAGATCGTCACCCGACTGCTCGAGGAGATACTCCCCGAGATGCGCAAGCCGCGGGGATGGAGCCACCAACCCCACGCTGGTCGTCCCGGCCCTCACCGACGGGGGCGGCCCGAGCGCTTTACTTGGGAACCGATGGCCAAGGCCCTCGGGCTGATGCACGCGCTGGGGTGGGACTACCGGCAGGCGGAGGGGAATCTCTGGGTCGCCTCCGACCTCCGTCGGCAGATCGGCCTCGAGGAAGCGCCCTCCCGCATGACCCTCTGGCGCGCGGAGCGACGGTTCTCCGAGGAGTGGCTCCGTGAACTCAACGAGAAGGTGCTCGCCGCGTTCAAAAAAAAGAGCGGGACCCTGGCGGAGGAGTTCGAGCGGTCGCGGCGGACTCGACGGGCCTCGGGGAGCACGCGAGGGGGAAGTGGCGGTCGTTCCGATTCGGGCGGAGGCTCTCCGTCCGACAGTTCCGGAAGCTCCCTGTCGTCAGCGAGTGCCGAGGCGAAGGACGGGGCCTGATCCGCGCGTGGGCGCTGACCGCGCCCCACACGTCGGACGGTCCGATGCTCCGAACCCTGCTGGACCGCATGGAGGCACCCCTTGGCCCGGTCCTCGGGGACGCGGCGTAGGCGGGCCGACGGAACGTCACGTATGTCGCCGAGCGAGGGGGCGAGCCGTATTTCCCGCCGAAGTTCCGATGGACGGCCCGAGCGAATGGGCATCCCGCCTGGCGGAGAATGGTCTTGCGGTACCGCCATCACCCCGACCTCTTCCACGAGACCTATCGGCTCCGAGCGAACGTGGAGGGTGCGTTCTCGGCGATCAAGCGCCACCAGGGCCCCTTCCTCCGCGCTCGGAGCGCCGTGATGCAGCGACGGGAGGCCGGTTGGCGGATGATCGCGAGGAACGTCGATCTACTGGCCCGAGCGAGGGCCGCTCGGGGGACGCCATGAATTATGGGACCCAGCCTCCCGGCGGAGTATAGGTAAATACTCCCTGAAGCAGTCCGGTCCTGATTCGTTCGTCTTCGACCGCCCCGATTCGGCAGGGGTCGCCAGCCCAGTCGGCGGGGCTTTCCCAACCCGTGGGGGGGTCCAAGCCGTCCCATGGGACCGACCGACCCCCCAAGGACGCCCTTCGACCGGCCGTTTAGCCGTCCGGTGCGAGGTTCCACTAATACGCCGGGCGTCCGGGTTAGGAAACCCCGGTCCTCAGTTTTCGACCCGCCGGTTCGGTAGGGCGACCGGCGAGGCCCCTTAAGTAACCCAACGCCTCGGGTCCGTTCGATGACGATGCTCCATTCTCGGTCGCTAACCCTGATATACCCCCAGATTTTCGGGGGGTCGTCGGCGCAGTCGGGACCGGGCCGCAAGTCGGGCCCCGAGTTGGACGTCGTACACTAGGGTACCATGGCATTCCTCGACCGCGCTCGCCGCGCTCAGGACGAGTTCGACGGCCGCCTCCGCACGTTCGGCCACGGCAAGTACGGCCGGATCCTTAGGATGGCCCGTCGGCCGACTTCGGAGGAGTACGTCAAAGTCCTCGGGGTCACGTTCCTCGGTGCGGTCCTGATCGGGTCCACGGGCTTTCTCCTGTACATCTTCTTCAACCAAGTGGGACCGTGGCTTTGGGCCGGCCTCTCCAGCCTGTAGACCGGAGTGGGAACATGGCAGGCCGAGCGAACGAGGAGGAGATCGGTCTTCTTTCGGGCACGCCGCCCGAGGCCGCTGCGAAAAAGCCGGCGGCGACTCCCGCGGCCGTCGCGCCCGCGGCCCCGGTCCCGGTGGCCCCCGCCGCGGCCCCGAAGCACGACAGTCGCGCCTTCCTCACGCTCCAGGCCGCCGACGACACCGTCCGCAACGTCACCGCGGGCCTCGTCACGACCCTCTCCGCCGTCCTGACGAGCCGGCTCACCGGGCCGACCGTCGCGAAGCTCACGATCGAGATCGGCTACACGTCCGCCTACCCGGACGAGGGCGCCGAGTGGCCGGTCCGTTGGTCCCCTCCGGGAAAACGGCACCTGACCGAACTGTTCCCGCGGAAGGAGACCCAGGCCGTCACCCTCCAGCCCAACCAGGGCGTCCCGCTTTCGTTCGAGGTCACCGCGCCCGTGGGCGTGCGCTATGGGGACCGCGTGGAGGTCCGCCTCGCCGCCGAGCTCGAGGACGACGGGAACCCGGTGCTGCTGACCCTCGCGTGCGTCGCGCGCCAGGCGGTCCTCGCGATCAAGACGTCCCGGGGCTACGAACGCGAGGTCGCCGACACCCTGCTCGCCCGGACGGAGGAGAAGCCGGACGTCGTCTTCGCGCTCCTCGTGCCGAGCTCGCTCCGGGGGTACGTCTTCGCGGAAGGGATGAGCTTCGAGGCCGTTCGGGAGATGCTGAAGGGGATCCGAAAGGCCCGGGGCCTCGTGGAAGGCGAGACCACGCTGAAGGAGGTCGAGCCGCTCCTCGTCCCCAAGATCACGGTCGAAGGGTTCGTGGAAGGCGCTATCGTCGAGCTCATCTCGGGCCCCTTCAAGGGCGAGAAGGCCCGGGTCAAGAAGATCGACCAGGCCAAGGAAGAGATCACGGTCGAGCTCATCGAAGCGGTCGTGCCGATCCCGGTCACCGTACGGGGCGACCACGTCCGGATGCTGGAACGGGGAGGGTCGAAGGGTGGCAGTTGAAGTAAGCGTCCTGGTCGAAGGCGGTAAGGCGGCGGCCGGTGCAACGCTGGGCTCGGCCCTTGGGCCGCTCGGCGTCAACGTCGGCCAGGTCGTCACGAAGATCAACGAGGAGACCAAGCAGTTCGCCGGCATGCGCGTGCCGGTGATCATCCGGGTCGACCCGAACACCCGCGCGTTCACGCTCATCGTCGGGCGGCCGCCCGTCGCGGCCCTACTCCTCAAGGAGGCCAAGAGGGAGAAAGGCTCGGGCAAGCCGAAGACCGAGATCATCGGGGACGTCTCGCTCGCGGCGATCAAGCGGATCGCGGAAGCGAAGGGCGAGGACTTGGAGGGCCGCACCGACGAGGAGCGCGCCAACCAGGTGATCGGCAGCTGCGTCTCCCTCGGGATCACGGTCGGCGGCCAGGACCCGCGGACCCTCCTCAAGGAGCGGATCGCGGCCCGGGGCGCTCGATGATGGGCAATCCGGGTGGTCCCCCGCCCGACCTCGCGAACGCCGAGATCGTGGACTACAGCGTGATCGAGGGCGACGGCCGCGTCCGCCTGAAGCTGAAGGACGGCTCGATCGTCGAGATCCGCCTCGAGATCATGAACATCCTGCGCGCCGGCAACGACCCGAACACGGGACTACCCGCGTACATCGTCCAGTCGGCCCCGCTCGTGCGGCTCGTCGAATGCCCGAAGGAGCTGCGCAAAGCGCCGCTCCGTCCGGGCGGACCCCGCGATCCCAAGGCCATCACCGGCTTCGGCTGAGCTACTGGCTCGCCCCCGCCGGCACGTCGAACGCGTGGGCGGCGTCGGGCCAGCCGTAGAGGCTCTCTTCCAGCTCCTGGTCCCCGACCGCGACCTGCGTCACGCCGATGGAATAGGCGCCGAGCCGCTCGTAGAAGTGGCGGGACGGGTTCGCGGAGAGGACGCGGACCAGTACGCGCTCGAACCCCCGTTCGTGGAGCGTCCGCACCATCCGGCGCACGAGCTCCCGTCCGATCCCCTGGCGCTGGTGCTCGGGGAGCAGGTAGATCGAGACGAGTTCCCCGTCGTACCCGAAGCTCGGCTTGCGGGTTGCCCCACCGACCGCGTACCCGACAATCCCGAACGGATCCCGTTCCGCCACCAGCACCGGCTCGTCGGGGCGGGAGGTGAGTTGCTCCCGCCATCGCCGTTCCCGCTCGACGAGCTGTTCTGAAAGACGGGCCAAGTGATCTTCGGCGCAGATCCCCCGGTCGGCGACCAAGACCGAGCGGAGATGGACGTCCGCGAGACGAGATGCGTCAAAGGGACCGGCCGCACGGAAGGTCACTCCTGGGGACGGGTCCGTCGGGCTCATCGTAGTGCCCCGGAGGACGGAAGCGCGCCCGCATAAGGTAGCCCGACCCGGTCGGGGTTCGGCACCCGAATCGAGCCGGGTCCGCCCCAATAACCTCATAATCGGCCGGCCCGGTCGCGCCGTCGTGGAGGACGTTCAGGAGACCCCCGCCACCCCGCCGGAGAATCCGGGCGGGGACGAGCGCTTCGGCTACTTCCTCGCCGGGGCGATCCTCATCGCCCTGGGATGGGTCTTCGGTGTCTTCGAGAACATCGCGCTCCATTGGGCGGCGCGCACTTCCCCGTTCACCCTGTTCGGGGTCCACATCGGACCCAACTTCGGGGAATATGCCTGGGCGGTCTTCGGATTCGGCCTCGTCACCGGAGCGATGGGCGTCGTCCTTCTCGGAGTCGGCCGCGGGACTCCGGGCGGGCCACTGGTCCTCCCGGGCGCCGAGTACTAGACCCGACCCGGGGCGACAGGGGGCCGGACGATCCGGCGGGACGGAGGGGCTCGGGCTTCGACCGGGTTCTTGGTCTGGCGCTGGGCTTGCAAGCAGTCCGAGCAGAGGCGCTCGTCCGCGTCGAGGCAGCCCCGGCAGAACGTCCGCCCGCAGATCGTACAACCCAGGGTGGCGGGAATCCCGCACCGCGCGCACTGACCGACGAACATCGCGGGCCTCTCCCGTGGAGACCGGTCAGTCGAGAACTCCGCTCGTTTTAAGTCCTTCGACAAAGCCCGCGGCGTACGAGCGTCGGGTCACGTACCGGGCGGCGGCGCGGGCCCGCGCGCTCGCCGACGGGAAGCTCACGCCCCAGCCGGCCGCCCGTAGCATCTCGACGTCGTTGTCCCCGTCCCCGAGCACGATCGCGTCCGGCCACCCGAGCCCGAGCGACGCGAACGCGCGGTCGAGCGCCGGGCGCTTCCCGGCACCGGATTCCATCAAGTGGATGGCGTAGCCGGTCGACTCGACGTGGACCGGGCGCCCGGTGAGCACCCGTCGGATCCGCGCCACTGATACGTTCGCCTCCAACGCCACCTCGCTCTCGCGCCAGCGGTCGGTGAACAGACGTCGGACAGGGAGCCCCGCGCGCTCGAGGATACGGAACGCCGAGCGAGCGACGGCCGGGTTGGCGAGCCGTTCGACCCGGTTCTCCCCGTGGGGTCCACCCGTCCAGAGCATGCCGCCGTTCTCGGCCACGATCGGTCCGGAAAGTCCAAGGGACCGGTGGAGCGCGAGCGCGATGGGAAGAACGTTCCCAGTCGCCAGCACGACCGGAACGCCCCGGTCCTCGAGCGACCGGACCGCCGCGACCGCACCCGGGTCCAGGCGGCGCGACGCGTCGGTGAGCGTGCCGTCGACGTCGGTCACGACGACCCGGAACGTCCGGGTGGGACGGGGCGGAGCTCGCCGGCGAGAAGAGGCGACCATGGCCGTACCTACGGAGGGACGGACGGGCTCTCGCCGCGGAGTCGCGCGATCGCGCGCCGAAGCGATTCGGCGACCTCGCGGCCATCCCGCTTCCCGCGCACTTCCCGCATCACATCCCCCATCAGGGGCGACAGCGCGTCGTCGCCCCGTTCCTGGACGAGGAGGGCGTTGGCCCGGACGATGCGATCGACGATCCCATCGAGGTCCTCGCCCGGCGGTGACGAGAGCCCGGCCCGTTCCACGGCGGCATCGACGGAAGAAGCCCCGGTGGCCAGCGCGGCCAGCACCGTCGGGATCCCTTCCTTGGAGAACCGGCCCCGGGCGGCCCCGGCGAGCACGGCGTCCAAGGTATCGAGCGCGAACGGGGCGGCGTCCGGATGCTCGGCGAGCACGGCGGGGACCTCCTGGGTCAGCAGGCGAGCGACGGGACCCGCGGCATGGCCCCGCTGCACGAGGGCCTCGAACTCCTCGAGTTCCTCGGTGCCGTCCAGCTGCCGGATGAGCTCCATCGGAAGTTCGTACTGGCGCGCGAGTCGCTCGCGGCGGACCGACGGACGTTCGGGGAGGTCGCCCCCCAGTCGCGCGAGCAGGGCGGCCGAGACTTCGACCGGAGGAACGTCGGTCTCCGGGTACATTCGGTCCCGGCCCGGGAGCGGACGGGAGAATCGGGTTCGACCATCGGGGAGCGGGTCCCGCGTCTCCTCGGGGATCCCCTCGATCGCGGCCCGGGCGCGACCCGCCACCCGGTCGAGCGCGAGGGTGGCCCGTGCGCGCGAGGGGGCCGCGACCATGACGAACGCATCGAGCTCGCCGAGCTCCAGCGCTTGGCGGAGCTCCTTCAGGAGTCCTTCCTCGATACCGTGGCCGGGCAACTCGTCCGAATGGAGCAGCCCGCCCAAGCCGACCGCTCGCGCGTAGCCCGCGAGCTCCCTCCCGAGTCGCTCTTCCGTGCCGGCCGGGGAGGCGAGCAGGCCGTGGAATCCCCGCAACACGAGCGCGAAGGCGACCCCGCCTGTTCGGTGGACCTCGGCCATCGGCCCGTAGTGGATCTCCGAGAACAGAGCGGTGACCTCGCGAGGAGCTTCCTCTGGCACCGAAGCACCCCGGCGGACCAGTTCGTCACGCACCCCGAGGAGGATCTGCTGTCGGCCGACCTCGCGGTCGACGTAGTCCTGGATCTTCCGGAGTTCCTGGACTCCCTTGATCTCGATCCGGCGACCTCCTTCCGTCGAGACGTTGAGATCCTCTCGGATCGTTCCGATCCCCCGACGGACGCGTCCGGTCGCGCGCAGGAGCGAGCCGATCTCCGCGGCCACCTCTCGCGCTTCGACCCCGCTTGTGATGTCCGGGCCGGTGGCGACCTCGATCAGCGGGATCCCGAGGCGGTCGAGGCGGTACGTGACTCCGTCGGCAGATTCCCCCATCCGGCGGGCCGCGTCCTCCTCCAGGCAGATGGAATCGATCCGGTGCGTACGACCGTGCACATCGATGTGGCCGCCGGTGGCGATCAGGGCGGTCCGCTGAAAGCCGGAAGTGGTGGAGCCGTCGACCACGATCTTTCGCATGACCTCCACCTCGTCGACCGGGCGTGCTTCTACCATGAGGGCGAGCAAGAGTGCGGCCTCGAGCGCGGCCGCATCGAGGGGATGGGGCGGCTCCTCGTCCATCTCGACATGACAGCTCGGTGGGACGACCTCGTACCGGTACTGGAATCCGCGCGCCGCCTGAAGGGTCGCGGCGGCATCGACCGCACGGCTCTCGCCGCCGGCGGCGCGAAGCGAGCGGACGAACGTGGTCGTGATCTCCTCGGAGAGCTCCGCCGGACAGGCACAGAACAGTTTGCCGGTCGAAAGCTGCTGATGCACCTCGAGCCCCGCCTTCATTTCACCGTCACTCACGCGTGGCGGTCCAGGAACTCCCCGGCGCGGGGCGTCCGGAGCAGTTCCGCGACCCCTTGGGGCGTATCGGAATGGCCGAGCGCCCAGAGCATCTTCGTGTAGGCTGTCTCGGGGAGCAGGTCGTCGAGGTAGAGCACGCCGGCGTGGAGCAGTTCCCGCCCCGTGGCGTACACGTACGGGTCGGCCCGGCCTCCGAGGCACTGCGTCGTCATGGCAACTACCTTGCCCGCGCCGGTCGCCGCCCGGATCCATTCGAGATGGTCCGCGCCGACGTGGCCAAGACCGGTGCCCGCGAGAACCACACCCCGCAGCTCCCGGACGAGGAGCTGAGCGAAAGTGGGGTGCAGGCCCGGGTAGAACCAGAGGAGCCCGGCTCTCGGGTCGATCGGGCCATCCAGGCGGGCCGGGCCCGAAGTCCGAGGGCGGGCGAAGTCGGCGACGGAGACGCGACCTCCTTCCACCTTCCCGAGGAGAGGTCCGTTCCGGGTCTCGAACGCATCCCTCCGGCTCGAGTGCATCTTGCGGACCCAGCTCCCTCGATGGATCGCGAAGCTGGTATCCGAGAGGCCCGAGTGCATGACGACCACCACCTCGCCCAGGGCCGCTTCGCGGGCCACCTCAACCGCCGCTCGGAGATTGGAAGGACCGTCCGACGAAGGGCGGTCGGGGGACCGCTGGGCCCCGACGAGGGCCACCGGGCCGGGCAGGTCGACGAGAAGGAAGCTGAGGGCAGCCGCCGTGTACGCGAGGGTGTCCGTTCCATGCGCGATGACCACGCCGACCGCTCCCTCGTGGAACGCCGCCACCACCTTTTCCCCGAGAACGACCCAGTCGTCCGGACGGAGATCCTCGCTCAGGCGATCGAAGACCGGGAGGATCCGCACCGGACCGAATCGCTCGAGCTCCGGATAGAACGCGAGGATCTCGTCCTCCCCCTTGACCGGGCGAACCCCTCCCGTCTCGTAGTCGACCCGCGACGCGATCGTCCCCCCCGTGGTCAGCAGGGCAACCCACGGCTCCCCGGCGTGGCCGCCACGTCGGGAGGGGGCCGAAGGAGGCGCTCGCGTGTCGTGGGTGGCTTCGGGCAGCAAGTGATACCGGGCGTTCGCTTCGATCCGGAGACCGACGTTGTACCCGTTCGACAGCTTCAACTGGAGGATCCGGTCGCCGGTAAAGCCGTGAGTGGGAACGACGGTTCCGACCCAGGTCCGGCCATGACCATCCTCGAGCTCAACGCGGCGGCCCATCGGCAGGAGGCGCAGCTCCGGCCACGGGTCCTTCCCCTTCTCATCCCCCATCGAGCGGATCCAGATGCCGGACGGTCCGGGGAGCTTGACGCGCTATAAAGTGTGGCGCGCCGACCGCCCTGCGCGTCCCCGGGCTTTTATAGACGACCCCGCTCGCCGCCGCCGGGACGTCGTCCCAACCGATTGCCCGTGTGGGGTAGCTACGGGCCGGGGTCTTCCCCCGACCTGCTGCAATGGATTATCCTAGAGGCCTGCGGAGCCTCAGACCTGGGTTCGAATCCCAGCACGGGCGTCCCAAATTTCGGGGCGTTGGATTCTTTATAGGGAGGAATAGGGGTGCCCACTCATGCCCCGAAAACCCCCGCGGCTCAATCACCAGAAACTGCGGGAAGACCCCCTGATCCGAAGCTGGTTAGATGAGAATCAGCTCCGTTCCGTCAGGACGGCGGACGTCAACCTGCGACAGTTGGGCCTCTGCCTCCATGAGGTCGGTCTTGGCCCTTCGGAACTGCTGGCCGAGGCCCGCTCGGATCCCTCCCGCCTTCGGAAGCGATGGGTGGTGTATGCAGGCGACCTTCAGAAGCGGGGACGCCTCACGACGTACATCGCGAAGACCTTCGTCGGGGTGTCCAGCTTCCTCCGACATCACGAGGTCGATTTCCACGGTTTCCCCCGACTCGCCGTGATCCGCGGCGTCTCGATCGAGAACGAGCGGGTTCCGACGCAGGACGAACTCGGGCGGCTGCTCCGCGCCCTTCCGCTGCGGGGCCAGGTATCCGCGCTGCTCATGGCTCACTCGGGACTTCGGCCGGGCGCGTTCTCCGTCTACCGGTCCGGCGATACCGCCCTCCGGCTGGGCGACCTGCCGGAACTGGACGTACGAACCCTCGAATTCCGAACCCTGCCCTTCTTGATCCGGGTTCCGGGGGCGCTGAGCAAGAACCGCCGTGCCTACGTGACCTTCGGTTCCGAGGAGCTTGCTCAGACCCTCATCGCCTACCTGAAGGAGCGACGCACTCGGCCCCGGTGGAGGAGCGGCGCGACCGTGGACCCGGAAGCTCTCTCGGGACAATCCCCTCTTGTCGCAGTTCGCGACACGCAGACCGAGAACGGGTTCGTGACGGTCAAAGCGCTCACCGCCGAACTGCGGACGGCCATCAACAAGGTGGTGCCGAGCGACACCAGCTGGAGGCCCTACGTGCTCCGGAGCTACGCCTCCACGCAACTGCTCCTCGCGGAGGCGAAGGGGCGTATCCCGCGGGACTTCCGCGAGGCGATCCTCGGGCATGACCTGGGCGTGAGCGGCCGGTACAATCTATCGAAGAAACTTCAGCCGACAATGGTCGAGGAGATGCGGGCGGCCTACCGGCGCTGCGAGCCGTTCCTTTCCACGGTCCCTTCGCGCACCGATCAGGACGCGCAATCCAAGATGGCCAAGGTGATGCTGATGGGCTTGGGATACACCGAGAAGGAGCTCGCCAAGCTGGATTTCGACAGCTTGGACGTGGGCGCGTTCCAGGAACTCGTGACCAAGAAGATGGGACAGAACGCCGATGCGAACGGGACACGCCAACGCCTCGTGGAAGGTACGGAACTGCCCCGGTACCTCGATGAGGGGTGGACGGTTGTCACGACCGTGAATGGGCACCAGGTCGTGCTCAATCCGCCGGGGTCACGATAAGGCGGTACCACCCAGGCACCTTGGCTGCATACTCGGAACGTGGGATCTCGTCGGGCTCGCCCAGGACGAGGATCCGAACAGGGTTCGACGCGTCCAGCCCTTGGACCATCGCCTTCAGCTCTCGGAGCGAAACCATCAGGTCCGCTCCACCGAACCGCGGGAAATGAGATGGCGGCCGCGAGGACTGTGCTTCGGACGATGCCTTGGAGGAAACGTGGATGCCTCCCTGCGCCATCTCGGCCGCCACCGCGGTCAGCGAGCGGACTCGACACTAAGTAGCGAAGTTGGCCAGTGAATTGTGAAAGGCGGCTCCGTTCATCTTCCGCGAACGCCGGCGGCCGTATCACCCTCGACCCTCCCTCCTCGAGAGCATGGACGCCACCACTGAAAATGTCCACCGCGAACTGCTGCTGCCCACGCCGACCGAGGAGCCGCCCGAGATGCCACCGCTGGTCTGGACCTCGCTCGCCCCGTTCTGGCTCGAGATCCACCGAGAGCCGGCGGGGCGGGTCCGATACGCGCTCGGGTCTCCCCAGGCGACCGACCTCGAATCGATGTTGATCTATCTCGAGAACACGCGCCATCGCGTCGCGGTGGGGTCGCCGATCGCGTGCCCGCTCGCTGACCTCACGACCCGCGGTATCTTCGTGCGGGCGGTCGCGGTGCAACGGCATCACCACTTGCCACTTCGCATACCTCAAGATGCGGACGCGGCAGGTTTCCTCCTTCGGACCCTCGGCTCTCAGACGCTCCAGGACCACGACGTGGTCCTTCAGCTCCTGTTCCAGCGGGCCCGGGTCTGGGAGTCGGGTCTCTTCTCGGCCCGTTATATGAGCTACGCGGAGCGGCACGGCCGCGCCTTGCGGGCCGAGATGGACGCCCGTCGGGCCGAACCAGCCTACCACGTCGAGCTGCGCGCCCACTTGATGGGCCCGCAACCGGACCAGTCGCTGATCGCGCTCGGGGCATGGCTCGAACAGTGGACCACCCTCGGCGGCGTCCCCTGGCGGACGTGGAAGGTCATTCCGCGCAAGAAGGAGCAACCCTTCCACACGGCGTTCGCGACCCACGACTTCGCACGGTTCTCGAACCGGCGCGGGCGCCGCGATGTCTCCGCGACCGAACTCGGACACCTTCTCTCGATCCCGTGGGCCACGTACCACCCGGAGTGCTCGTACGCAGGAGCTCCGCGGGGAAGGGCGGGTAGGGAGAGCCTGGTTTCCCGCTCCCCGGTCGCCCCCCAGTTGCCGACGGTTCGGGTCTTGCGGTACCACCCTGATCCCGAGCCCAGTCCCCGTCCGCAGTTCATCCTCGGGGCCTATGACGGTCGTCACGTGGCACTCCCCCCGGAGTGGAATCACGCGGCCCTACTGGGGCGGACCCAGTCGGGAAAGTCCACCCTGGCTCTGAATCTGGTTCTCCAGATCCTCGCGAAGCAACCCGATGCGACCGTAGTCGTGGTCGAGCCCACGGGGACGCTCGTAGGGGGGATCGAGTCGCGCCTCTCTCCAGAGATTGCCTCGGAGACAATCGAGATCGACCCGGCCCACGCCACCTTCCAAGAAGATGGCACAACCATGGTCTCGGTTCCCCTCAACCTGCTCCGACAGCCGGACCCGGTCGACGACGAAGAAAGCGATACAGAACGTGACCGCTGGGCCGAGGCGCTCGCGGGCGACCTCCTCGCCGCGATCCGGAGCGCGTGGGGCGAGGAGAGCATCGGCGGGAGGGCCGAACTGGTCCTCCGCGCCTTGGTCCAAGGGTTGTCACAGACACCGGGTTCGAATCTGGTCGACGCGTACCACCTGCTCTCGTCCAAGCCCGCGCTCCAGAGATTCATCCGGACCGCCCCTCCCGGGCCTCTCCGCGACTTCCTCGAGCGGCACCTGCCGCGGCTGGACTACCAGTTCACGATGTCGTCGCTCGACAAGGTCGGCAAGATCGCGACCAACCCCCTGTTGCGGGTCGCGCTCTGCCAGCGGAGCGGGGCGGTCTCCTTCGACCGCCTGCTGAGGCACCGCCTGCTGCTCCTGAACCTCTCCAAATCGGCTCTGGGAGCCGAAGGAGCGAACTTCCTCGGCGCGGTCTACCTGAGCCAGCTGTGGGCGGCGGTCCAGCGGTCCGGACGGCCCGACCACTCGGTTTACCTCGTCCTCGACGAGGTGCACAACTACGCCATCCCCGCGCTGGCCGACATGCTGAGCGAGGGAGCGAAGTTCGGCCTCCACGTCGTGGTCGCGACGCAGTTCCTCCACCGCGTCCCGCCCCGGGTCCGGGCCGCCCTGCTCGGCAACGTGGACGCGTGGTTGTTGTTCTCGCTGGGCGTCGAGGACATGGACGACGCGTGGAAGATCGTCAACGGGCAGACCCACGGCTGGACCCCCCAGGACCTAGTGGACGGCCTCCGGCCGCACGAGGTCGCCCTGGCCGTGTCAGGGGGCCTCGTGAAGCTCACGACCGACCCCAGCCCGCCTCTGGGTCCCTTGGCGACCGAGAACCACCGGACCGTGACCGAGAGTTCCCGAAGATACGCCCAGCGGGAGGACTCAGAGGCCTCCCCGTGGCTCGTCGGGCCCGAGGTGGTCCAAGGCGTGATGGCGGGCCTCTCCACGGGCCCGAGGACCCGGGAGGAGCTGGAGGACTCGACCATGCTCCCTGGGGCCCAGCTGGACGGTGCGCTCGCGCTGGCCGCTTCCGAAGGCGATGTGGAGCCCAACGAAGACGCCGGGCGACTCCGCCTCACTTCGCGGGGACAGGTCCATCTGGCGGCCCTGGAGGGCCGTCGGAACGAGGGGGAGGAGCACATTGAGACGCTCACCGAGTTCGCAGTCTTCCTGGAGAAGCGCGGGATAGCTCTCAGCGTCCCGAAGCAGGTCGCGGGCATCCTGACCCCCGACGGCCAGTTCCAGTGGGGCTCGGCGACCTACAATGTCGAAGTCGAGTGTTCGACCGTGGCCAAGGCGGCGGGGCAGGTCATCCGGAACGTGAAGAAAGCCCGCGCGGCTGGCCACCGGGTCCTGATCGTCCTGCCGGACCGCTCCGCGGTGCCGAGGACCCTGGCGTTGGTCGAGGATGGGTTCCCGGGCCTCTCTCTGTGGGCCGACGGGGTCGGGCTGGTGTGGAAGGAGGGGAGGGCGGCGTTCCGGCCGTTCGCCACTCCTGGGATACAGGTCTGGCCGTTCCTGAGCGGGTCTGGGGCTGTCGAGGCGGAGGTGGCGGACCGGCCCCCGTTGCCGGTGGTTGAGACCGACCCCCTAGTCAGCCAGGTTCGGGAGGTCGTGAGCGCCCTTCTGGTCGCGGGAAGAGCCGAATCCACCCCCCAAGAGGTTCTCGCGCTCCTGAGGGCCTCCGAGCGTGGAACGTACTCCGAGCAGCAGGTAGGCACTGCATTGCGGTCCCTTGGACTAGACCGAAGACGGAGCCGGCTTGAGGGAACACGGTTTCGAGTCTACGACTTGCGACCTGCTGGACCAATCTCTGACGCAGCTGTCCCAATGGGCCCGTCCCACCCCAAATCCGCCCAACCGGAGAGCCAAGGTGGGACAGAAGGTCGGGCCAGCAGTTCGCCGAGAGAGAATGGGGCCCCTGGCCCAGCTGACACGGCTGTCCCAGATGATTAGGAAAGGGGGTGGTGAAAGATTGGGAAGTCTGGTCCAGAGGCGGAGCAAAACTCAGCTGGATTTCGCGCGATCGAACTCCTGGATGTGCCAAAAACCCACTGGGGGGTTCGGCTTGATTCGGGTCCGCGTAGCGTAGCCTGCACGCAGGATGCTTCCAGCAAGGAATTCGAACGCTTCCGGGGTTAGGGCAATTCGGTCGACTCCCACCACCGCGAAGTAGCGAGCGTCGTCGATGGCCTTCTCAAATCGACCAGGGTTCGGTTTCAAGACGCGCTCGACCAGCTTGAAGTGTAGCTGGGCCCCCTTAATCGCGACTTGGCGTGCCCGGCCCCCCGCGTAGACAAACTCGAAACCCGACTCGGCCTGCCGTAGTTCGACCGGGCCGGGAGCAGTGTAGTACATCACGAACCAAACCAGGAACGCGTCCCCGGCGACAAGGGCCAGAAGGATCGGTTCGAAGCCGTGGACTGCGAGCTGCCAAGCGATGAGGATGGCGAAGAACAGGAAAAATCCGACGCCAGCCCAGCGCGCTGGCCGATTCATGTTGCGATAGTGCAGTGATGAGACCGAGGATAGGTCAAAGGACGTCATGCGTCGATTTCCGCGTCAGCCGTGAAATCCGTTCACCGTGATAACAATCCCGGCGCGGGGCGGACCCGCGAGCGGAGCGAGCGGGGAAGGCCCCGACCACGGGCGGGTCTGGCACTTACAGATTCGCGGAGCCGCTGGCCGTGACGTTTTGTGTGGTGCTCGAAATGCTCAGAGAGTCTCCGGTTACGTTCCACGAACTCGGGATAACGATGGTGATGTGTTGTTGAGAGACGAATGCGGCGTTAGGGATCACCCAGGCCGAGCCGTGCAAGGTAGTGCCGAAGCTGTCGAGCCACTCCCCGCTCGCGGAAGTAAGAACCGCAAACCAACCCGTGGCGTTCCCCGAGCACGAACTGAGATTCGAAACCCATTGTGAGCATCCCGGAGCCCCCGTCCCCAGCGCAGAACTACCGGCGTTGGTGAGGTTAAGCGCGACCATCCATGTGACCAAGCCGCCCGCGTCGTACGTGGCTGGAAAAGTGTTGTCGAGCGGAGGGGAGGTCAAACCAAGGGTCATGTTTACCCAGGTCGAGGCGTCTGCGCCGGAACTTTTCGGTATCGAAAAATCGACCACGTAGGGAGCGTAAATCGTGGGGTCCAGGCGGTACACATTCCCGCACCCTTGAGTTCCGTTGAAGTTCTGAATTAGAGACCCGCCCGGGTTCGTAATGAACATCTGAACGGGTTGAACGGCGGCGAAACCGACGATCCCACATCGCGAATACTTGACGGTGTTCCCGATAAGGTTGCCCGAGCCCCAGTAGGCGAATCCGTAGTAATACGTCACGTACCCTCCCGGATTGTTCGACGTCCACTCCGATCCGCCTGCGGCCCACGCCGTCTTGGCGGCAACCGAGGAATCGACTGGAAAGCTGGTCAACATTAGAGCCCAGTTCCAGGGAGACGCGGTAGAAAGCCAGGTCGACTCCGCGCACGTGCTGTTGTACGGCATGGGTGCGTAGACGTGAGCGGTCCCGAGGACATCGGTTGCTACCTCGATGCTATGGCTTGCGTTGGAGAAGAAGACGAACTGCCAAAACGGGGCCGTCCCGGAGTTGAAAGTCCCGTTAAACAGTGGGATCGTGGAGTTCCAAAGGGTAACTCCGGGAAACTCAGCGCTGCAGGAGTTGACACTCTCGTTGATCCGAGGCCAAGGAATCGATGTCGGGCTGAACGGTAGTGGAGTAGCGATTCCCCAAAACCCGTACAGCGTCCAAGGGCCACCTAGTTGATTGCGTACGGACTCATTGATGGCGCGTAGGGCGCCATACAGCGTAGGCCCGTCGTCAATCACTGGAGGGCTGGCTGTGGCGTTCGGTCGGGTGACCGCCCATCCTGCGAAGACTCCACTTGCAACGACAATCCCGACCACCAAGCCTGCGAACGCGGCTCGCCGTCTCGGCTGGTTTGGTTCTCCGCTACCCATCGGCACGCCCCGGGCGTCACGCCCCCGGAGTTCTAGGGGTCAGGACAATTTGACCCTGCCGGCCCGCCGTTCGGCGTGTAGGCCCACAGCCCGATGGCGTCAGCGGTGTTAGATGACTGAGAACCCCCCTCCCCGTAAACCACGAAGCATTCCCCGTTCGACCCATTCGCGAACGCCTCCCACGAGAGCGTGTTGGATTGGGTCTCGGTAGCAGTTTGGGACCATGTTACGTCCGCCACGGATGTCGAAATATCTACGTCGTAGATGTCAACACCGATAGAGAAGTCAACCGACTGCACGCCCACGGTTTCAGTGACAGTGCTCGTCGTGACCGAACCGCCAATAGGGTACTTGTACTGGATGAACTGGCCCTGTCCTCCTGTACCCCAGCCCGACACATAGTAGAGGTGGAACTCCGTAAAATTCTGAGGAGTCATGAAGGTGGGAATCGGGGCTGGTCCAGGGGAAAGCGGATTCCCGAAAGTCGCGTAGCGATCCACAGAGATGTTGGTCGCTCTAGTCATTGCAACAAAGCCCATTGTGCCCGTGGTTAAGAAGCGCTGGTCCACATTCAAGCTCTCGTTTTCTGCTGAGTAACTCTTGCTCGCTCCGGCGCTTGTCGCGGAGGCAACGCACCCAGTAAACAGCCAGAAGAGCTGCCAGCAGGTTGTGGAGCTGGTCGTCAACGTCGTCCCCTGAGTATACGTGATGTAACTTCCAGCCGCACCGTTTGTTTGCATCACATTACTGGGTCCCACCCCGATCGGGTAGTACGGACTGACGTAGATTTGCGGTACGACGATGTTGTAGTCACCGTACGTGTAAACGAGGAAAGTGACATTGAAATTTCCGTTCCAGTTGTTTCCGTTCTTGTTGTTCTGCGTGAAGAAGTTCAATGCGAGACCCCCGGTGCACCGATTTACCGCAAAGCTAGGCAAGTAGAGCGAGTAATACCCGGCCGTTGTCGTCCATCCATAGTTGTTGTCGATGGCGACGCCGCTAGAAGAATAGCAGTAGAGTGTCACAACCGATCCGACAGGGGCCGGAGAACCAGTTGTGTTCGTGAAGTAGCCGGACACCGCGCCCATGGTGTTTGCCTTGTCGGTCCAGGTCCCGATGGTCGACCCTGCATAGTTGTGGTGGCCATTGGTGTCCGTGCAGCTCGCTGAGGCGCTCACCTTGTAGTCGTACGTCAGGTTCGGGGCAAGATATCCGACAGAAACTGTCGTTGGATACAACATCCCTCCATCCGGCATAAGTTAACGAACCTCACCTCGACCACTCCTCTCGGAATCGGTGCCGCTTGACGTGCGGATCGAGGGATGCCTCGACGAGATACATGTTCAGGGCGAAGCGATTCCCCCGCTCCTTCGAGAGCCCGAGGTCATAGAGCATGGCGCTCAGGAGGTGCCGAGCTCCTCGACGGAAGTTCACCGCGAACCGCAGCTGGGTGTAGCGCGATCGGATCTCCTCGGGAGCCCGCCTCCGCACCAGCGTGTGGAGCCGGCGGCTGACCACCAACGTGAGTAGCGCCGACCAGATCAGCGCCTCCACCACCTGCGCGTTCGTCGTTCGGAACTGGTCGAGGGCGTAGTGCGACTTGAGTTCCTTGAACACCAGCTCGATCTCCCAGCGCATCGCGTAGAGCCGAGCCACCTCTTCCGCGCTCAGCACCTCGGGGCCGACGTTCGTCAGGTAGAGGTGGTACTCGCTTCCCGCCTCGTCCCACACCGCCACCAGGCGACACCGAAGGGTGTCCCCCGAGCGCTGGCCGTTGTAGGTCCGGCGGCGGAACGCGAGCTCGACCTCGGCGTCCAGGGTCTGACGCTCGAGGCGGGGCAGCACCTCGCTGAGTCTCTTCCCTTCCAGGTCGATCGCTCGACCTCGGTGGACGGTGAGCGAACGGACGAAGAGCGGGTCCGCGCTCTTCTTCCATCGGCTGACGAAGAACCCCCCGTTCTCCCCGATCTTGGCGAACAGTCGGTGGGAGTAGTAGCCCAGGTCGAAGAGGAGCAGGCGATCCTTCACCCACGCGCCGACCCGGAGGAGCTTCGCGTCGTGCGTGCGTTCCCCGACGAGGGCCACGGTCTTCGGACCGTTGGCCCGCACGCTCACCAGCAGGTCGACCTTTACCCCGGCGGCGATCTTGCGGGAGCGGGTGGCGGGCCACCTCTTCGCGAGGCTCGCGTGGAGGCGGACCACGCTGGAGTCCTTCAGGAGGAGATCCTCGAAGCGGGCGAGCTTGGGGTCGAGCTCGCGGCCGGGCTCGTGGGCGAGCTCGGCCAGCGCATGCTCGAGGCACCGCTTCAGGAACTTCGAGAGCTCGGGGGTGAACCGCAGGTAGAACCCCGGGTACGTGAGGGGGAGCTCCGTGCGCTCGGCGTACCCGGCCCGGAGCTCCTCGAGATGGCGATGGAGCTCGACCCCGAAGTCCAGGATGAGGGTCCAGAGGAAGGCGACGGGTCGGATCGTCCGCTCGCGTCGTACAAAGCCGGTCTCTCGAGCGAATCGCTCGATCAGCTCCGACGGGAGAAGCAGGTTCAGGGCGTGCTCGACTTCGCCGCGACGGAGAGGGGTCGGTCGCACCGGGGGAGGGGGATGCCTCGGCATCCCGTAGAACTGCTCGGGGGAGCATGAACCCCGTCGGTTCGAGAGGAAACGGTCAGGACGGCAGCGACGAGGCCGGCGTTAACTTATGCCGGATGGTGGGCCTCTATCTAGGGGTGGCTTCACTGGTGCTGACTTCGGTTGGTTTGGTCCTGCCACAGACGTCCTCGGTTCTCAAGACCCTGGGCCTATACCAAGAGATTCAGGCGGGAGTTGGGCTCGCACTAGTAGGCGTCGACCTAAATTTTCTCGGCTATGTATCGGGAGACTGACCTGGTATGGCTGTCCCCGTCGGGGCTTCAGGGTGGAAAACCAACTACCCTCGTAACTACGCAATGAGCATGGTGAGCCGGGAATCGGTGTCTCTCGACAGAATTGTACGAGGAAAGTTCCTGCGACCGATTGCGGCTGTCCTGACTTATGTTATTTTGCCAATATCGGTTTTGTTTGGGCTGATTGATTGGTTCATCGGGCGCACATTCACTTTCTGGTTCGACCTTGCAGCCTTAGTGGCGGTGTCAGTTCCTGTCGCCTTCCTGGCTTGTGTCTTGGTGATCATCATCGGAAATTATGGGATCATAATCAAATCTGACGGGATCCAAGTGCTTGGATACGCACTTTCACGCCGTAGGTTCACCAGTCGATTTGCGCCCTGGAACGAAATTCAGCAAGTGGAGTCTTGGGGGCTCTACTCCGAGACGATCTGGCTTGGTCACTCCAATGTTGCCCTGATCGTAACAGCCGAAGAGGCGAAGCTGATTTTGTCCGACCCCAGGTGCCCGCTTTACGGTCGCGTGCCGCCCCGGATTGCCAGACAAATTGAATTGGGAGTTTAGAAGCAACCCGGGCGACCTCTTGGAAACATTGGTTGGCGTGTGGGCGCACTATGCCCCATTCGCCGCGGGCTTCCGGGCGGGGGGGGGGCAGAGTTGTCGTCCGTGGGGCAGGTAATGGCGAGGCGATGATTGGGGACTCTTGCCAAGAACTGGTTCTATTGTTGCCCCCCCGGGTTTCTGCCTAACGGGGGTTTTCTGGGCAAGCCCGTTGGCCGTAACCACTCAGGTTTCTGGAGTTCTTGAGGGTGCTCCGAAGGCCGGGTAGCCCCGCCCGGTGAGCGCGTCGCCCACCACTCGCAAAAACTCGACGCCTCGCTTACGACAGGTCCGATAGACGGTCAGCAGCCTTTCCAAGACCCACGCTCCCATCCAGGAGCGACGGCCCCCGCTGATCTTCCGGAACAGCACGCCCTGGCGGATCTGAGTCTCGGCCTCGTTGTTGTGCCACGGGACCCCGGGCTCGATCGCGAAGGTGAACAGCTGCCCTCTCCGATGCCGCAGCTCCTTCGCGATCCGCACGGCATCGGAGTCCTTCCACGGTTCGTTCAGGAGGCGGGTGAGCGATCGCCTCGCGGACCCCTCCACCCGACGCCTCAGGCGTGGTGAGGCGTCGGGGTGGCCCTCCGACCAGTGGATCACCCCCCGAAGGATCCTCCGCACTCCATCGGCGAACCGGAGGAACTCGTCGGGCGGATGCCCCGCGCTCATCAGCTTCGGCTCGACAGGCTTGAGGAGTGGGCGCGGCTCCACCCGGTGGATCCACTCCGCCCTCTCCAGCCAT
>Ga0116217_10001637_pt1 | contig 21321 bp, 10 predicted proteins | sample Sb_taG_6_FD_89697 | JGI IMG/M metagenome (GOLD analysis project Ga0116217, IMG submission 89697) | Peat soil microbial communities from Weissenstadt, Germany - Sb_50d_4_PS metaG | ecosystem: Environmental > Terrestrial > Soil > Wetlands > Peat | place: Germany: Weissenstadt | collected 2010-09-21 | reverse complement strand
GAAGCGAGATCCGGGCGTCAGGAACTATTGGGGACGCAGTCTGAAGCTATTCTGGGAAAGCTGTTATGCCGCCGACGGCTGCCTGGGAGGCGCAATTTGGGCCGGCTTTGACGAAGTGTTCATGCTGCCGGGATCACCCGTTGGCTACGGCGAATGGGGGATCTTAGACGGATGGCGCAGGCCCAAGCCGGAGTATTGGCTAACCAAAAAGGCTTATTCGCCGGTCCGCATCCTCGACGAAGACATTCGTAACGTTCCTGCTGGAGGCGCCCCTCTCACGATTCCCATCAAGAATTGGTTTAACCATACCAATCTGCGTGAAATCAAGATCGCCTGGGCAGTGGGCAGAGACTCCGGCGAAATATCCGGAGTGAACTTGGCTCCCGGCAAAGAAGGCGTCCTTCGTGTTCCGGGTCGCAATTGGAAAGCGGGGGAAACTGTGAATTTGAAGTTCAGCGACAAGTCCGGAATGTTGGTGGACGAGTTCAATCTCAGAATCGGAGAGCGCCGGGTAACATTCCCGGCTGAAAAGGGCCCTGCGCCCAACCTATCCGAGACCACAAAATCGCTTACTGTTCAGGGTGCGGACTTCACTCTGGTTTTCGACAAAGTCACGGGACTGATTGCGGAAGGGACATATCGCGGCAAGCGGATCATCGAAAGTGGACCCGTCGTTAGCCTTGGATCGCTCGAACTGCCTCCCTGGTGGTTGACCAGCCTGACTCACTCGACAACCTCGGAGGCAGCGATCATCAAGACCGCAGGAGCTTACATGGCCCTTCGCGGAGGGGGCGACGATCTGGGGGCGGAATTCGAGATCCGGGTTGATGGTCAAGGACTCATCACCGTCGAGTACAAATTGCTCGGCCAGCGCAAGGGCATGAGTGAGGTGGGACTCGCATTCACGCTTCCCAGTTCAATCGACCGGCTCACCTGGGACCGAAAAGGCCTGTGGTCAGCTTATCCTCCGGACCACATTGGCCGCCCGCAGGGAATGTCGACGAGAAATCCCAGCGGAACGGAAGAAATTTACCGTAGCGCTCCACAGGGGCCGTGGTCACAAGACTCCAAGAACTTCTTCCTGTTCGGTCCCGAGGACCGTGGCGGCCGCGGCACGAATGATTTCCGCAGCCTGAAAGAGAACATCTGGAGCGCGTCTTGCATTCTTCGGGGAACTGAGTCGCGCGTCAGGGCAGAGTCCGACGGCACGGCGGCAGTGCGGGCGGAGAATTTGCAGGATGGCACGGTCTGCCTTCATATTCTCAACCAGTGGGGCTACCCAGACTTGCAATGGGGGAACTATGACAAGCCCCTTGCTTTTGCTTCAGGCTACAAGAACATTGTGCAACTGCGCCTGACAGATTCCGAGGAAAGCTAACGGACTGCGGTTAAACATTCCGCAGCGCGCCCCCAGCGATTATGCCCTCGCCCCCTTGGGGGAGAGGGTGTCCGTCAGCCGACGGACGGGTGAGGGGGTTGGTCCGTCACGATATTATGTAACGCTCAGTAGTGAGTTGTGGACTTATAGCCGGACAGATTTCTAAAGGAGATCATCGATGACGAAGCTCGCTCGAATAGTTACTGCGGTTTCTTTGGGACTCTTGCTGCTTGTTGGTTTTGGCAGAGGGGAAGATCCAGCGGCGAAGCTCCGCTCGGATCAGGATGGATTGGCACTCACTCCGCCCATGGGCTGGTATCCCTGGAATGAGTTCGGCCAGGAGCCGCAGAATGAGAAACTGATCAAGGAGACGGTCGACGCGCTGGTCCGCAGCGGCATGAAAGAGGCCGGTTACACCTACATCGGCCCGGACGAGGGAATCTGTTTTTCTCGTGACGCGAGCGGCAAACTCACTCCTAATCTCGCCCGTTATCCCAGCGGCCTGCGTGGCCTGGGCGACTACGTCCACCAGCAGGGGCTGAAATACGCCCTTTATACGGATGCCGGAACCCACACGTGCAGCAAGGCCATGCCGGGAACCAAAGGCCATGAATTCGAGGATATGAAGGCCTTCGCGGAGTGGCGCGCGGATTACGTCAAGGTCGACTGGTGCAACACTGCCGGGCAGACCCCGCAGACAGCATATCCCAAACTCCGCGATGCCCAACTGGCGGCGGGGCGGCCTATCGTTTTCAGCCTGTGTTCATGGGGCCAGGGACAACCTTGGAAGTGGGCTGCATCGGTCGGGCATCTTTGGCGGACGACCGCAGACATCTGTGCGCCCGGGAAGGCCAGTTGGACCGCGGCGATGAAGAATGTCGAAGCCAACGAAAAGCTCTCCGCATCGGCCGGTCCCGGCCATTGGAACGACCCCGACATGATGATCACCGGAATGAGCGGTTTGAGTGAAGTGCAGAACCGAAGTTTGTTCAGCCTGTGGTGCATGATGGCTTCGCCCCTCATGGCGGGAAACGATCTGCGGAGTATGACAGAGTCCACCATCAGGATTCTCACCAACCGCGAGGCGATCGGAATCGATCAGGATCCCTTGGGCACTCAGGCGCGGATCGTGCGTAAAGATGGCGCGGCGGAAATCTGGGCGGGTAAGCGGTTGTTCGATGGCAGTCAAGCCGTGCTGGTGTTCAATCCCGGCGAGGCCCCGGCGCAGGTGCAAGTAACCCCGGGCGACGCGGGATTTGAGGAATCGGCCTCACTCTACGTGCGAGACATGTGGACGCATCAAACCTCGGGGCCGCGCGCGGGAAGCATTCGTGTTACCGTTGCCCCCAAGGATGTGGCGCTGCTTCGCATCTCGAAGACGAGTTCCTTTCCCCTGCCGCCGATTATTGTGGCGGATTCGTATCGGGTGGTTTTCCACGCCTCGGGCCATTCAGCTCAGAAGCTCACAAAGGCGATCGCGGTCAAGAACAATGGCAGCAGCGAATTGCCGCTGTGGACAGTGAGCCCGGGGCTTCCCTCTTGGTTGTCCGTTACGGTGACTCCAAGCGGCAAGACCCAGACGTTCTCCAACCAGGTTTCTGTCGCGGGACTTCGTAGGGGCCACTACCACGCCGTCGTGAAAGCCGACAACCGCGAGCCCCTCTCAGGGCTCCCAATGTCCGCGCTCTATTACGACGTTGACCTGGACGTAAGCGGCGCCGCCGGAGGGCCTGCAAACAATTGAGGCTCCCTGTGCACTAGTTCATGAGACGTTGTTATTTTGCGAAGGTTTCTTCTTGAATCTGAAATCTTGAATCTCGCATTGCGGCTCTGCCGCGCCGTGTTCAAATTGAGCCGCACCGGCAAGCCCAGCCAGTCAGTCCGCGTATAGATAAGAATGTACGCGCCACCAGAGGGTCTCGGCAGGAAAGCCGCACTCTTTGGAAGGCAGGTGCACTCGCTTCATCCGGGCGCACCCCCAACGCAACGCAGCTCATGCGGCGCATGCGGCCCTGGGAGCGCGGGCCGGGGCGGCCGAGCGATCGGCTCTCGGAGAATGTGGGGGCCTGCGTGCCCGATGGGCAATCGCTAACGTCACGGTAGCGGGATGTTGTACAGGTTGCGGTGAACGGAAGTGCGCGTGAAAACGTAGACCGACGTGGTGGCCCCCGGCGAGATCACCTCATCAATGACCTTCACGCCAGACAGGCCTTTAACATCCTCTGGAGAGTTGATGCCGGAAGGCGGAAGTGGCGGGAGGTCCCTGCCATGCGGTACGGGCAGGACTAAAGTCTGCGCGCGACCACTGCGACTGCCCATCTCGATAAGCGCCACGTAGAAGAGTTTTCCCGCGCGATCCCACCGAGCGTTGCAGACCCCCGCGCATATCCTAACAGGCGTACCACCGTGAACGGGATAGGCCCACAGGGCAGCAGTGATTTCTTCATTGGGAAGCGGCGCACCGGCGATCAACCATTCGCCATCCGGAGCGACGCTGAAGAAGTCCAGAATCGGATTCGGCAATACCTTCTGGCGGCCAGTCCCGTCCTCCTTCACGAGGTAGATGAAGTTGGAACCGCCCTCCGTGGCGCGGAAGAAGATGTCTCCGCCGTGCCCGAAAACCGGGCTGTCGTCGCTCGTGGAGGAAGGAATCTGCCGGGGAGGGAATCGGCGGTCTGTCGAGGCGATCCACAGATGCGATTTGCCGTGCGGGTCCTGTGCGGCAAACACTATCCATCTGCCATCACGTGAAATGTCGTACCCGGTGACCGCGAACCCTGGAAGAGGCTGCTCTGAGCCCCCACCTTTCAACTCGACAGCCCTCAGCTCCCCGCTCTCGACAACCCCTCCCCCCGAAGCCCCGCTGGTGAACGATCTCGTGCTCCCTGGCGGGCGCACCAGGTAGTAAGCCTTCGTACCGTCGGGAGAAAGGGAAGGCCATTCGGCGAAGCCTTCCGATGAGATTTGGCGCTCGCCATTCGAGTCGCGAATCCAAACCGCGCTCTCTTCCATGCCTACCGACGTCAGGAGCGACCGCCCCTCGGGATTTATCGCAATGCCTTCCTCTTCCGTGGGGCCGAAGGTTACCTGCTCCGGCTTGCCATCCGGATACCGCTGCCGCCAGATATGGAATCAGCCTCCGGCACCGGAGGTGAAGTACATCCACTTTCCGTCGGGCGACCAGGCGGCGCTGGTGCAACCGGCGCCGGGCGGCCCCACTTGTTTCCCGGACGATCTGCCATCGAAGGGGACCAGCCGGCAGGGCAGCCATCCACCATTGTCCATTTCAGCGAGCAGTACCCACTGGCGGTCAGGCGAAAGGTACGAGCGGTGAGCCATGCCTCTTTCCTGCGGGGGCACATAAATGTCCCGATGTTCGGTGCGGCTCTCGGCGGCTGTGACCACGGCCATGTGGAGACCGATTTTGATCTCTGAGAACAGGAGATGCTGGCCGTCGATCCAAGTGAGGCCCGAAGCGTTGGGCAGCCAGCGGCGAGGCTCTCCGCCCAACACGGGTACCTCCCAGGTGTCAAATGGAGGGGCCACTGTGTACGCGATGCGCGAGCCGTCAGGAGAGAATACCGGGCTCATCTTCGCCAGGCCGTCGTGGGTGAGCTGCACGGGCGCGCCCTGCGGAAGTATCTTTACGTAGATCTCCCCCGGCCCAAAGAAAGTGTCTGGTCCTCGGATGAAGGCCAACATACGCCCGTCGGGCGAAAACGCCGGCGAGGTTGCTGAATCGGTGAAATTGGTGAGCTGGAGCCATTCGGAAGGTGCGGCTACACGCGTTTGCTGGGTGCGGTAAACAAAAAGGCCGGCCAGCAGCAGGACAATTACCACTGCCGCCACGCTCAATAGCAGGTGAACGTGACGAAAGCGCGCCGGTGGAACGGCTGACCGTTCGGGGCCGGCTTCGAGACGCCCTGTCCTTCGTCCGCTTTCTGAGTCGCGTTTCAGGCGTTTCAGGTCGGCGCGCAATGCTGCTGCGCTCTGGTAGCGCAACTCGCGGTCCTTCTCCAGAGCCTCGTTGATGATCTCATCCAGCTTGGCGGGCAACTCCGCATTCAATTGCACGGGCGAGGTAGGCGCTTTGTGCAGGATGCCGTCAAAGATCACCGCCGTGGTGCTGCCGGAGAAGGCCTGATGGCCCGTCGCCATCTCGTACAGAACGACGCCCAGACTGAACAGATCCGTGCGCGCGTCGAGTTCCTTGCCCAGCGCCTGTTCGGGCGACATGTAGGCGATCGTCCCCATCGCTGTCCCTGGGCTGGTGAGGTGTTCGGGCTCGATAGAAAGCGTCGGCGTGTCTTGTAGGGGCGCCCCTTGTGGGCGCCCGGCAGAGGCGGGGGCACCCACAAGGGGTGCCCCTACGGTCAGCTTCGCCAATCCGAAATCCAGAATCTTGGCCTGTCCACGCTGGGTGACGAAGATGTTCGCGGGCTTGATGTCCCGATGGATGATGCCCTTCGAGTGCGCCGCGTCCAGCGCATCGGCAAGCTGGATGGCGAGGTCGAGTAGTTCGTCCGTTCGTAGAGGCGGCTTTGTGCCGCCACCTTCGGACTGGCGGGGTAAACCCGCCGCTACCTCCAGCCGGTGCTTCAGCGTTTGTCCCTCCAGCAATTCCATGGCGATGAACGGCCGGCCTTCGTCCTCGTCGACGTCGTAGATGGTGCAGATGTTGGGGTGATTGAGGGCGGAGGCGGCCTGGGCCTCGCGCTGGAAGCGCTGCAAGGCTTGATGGTCCTTGGACATTTCTTCCGGCAGGAACTTGAGCGCCACGAAGCGGTGGAGCTTCGTGTCCTCGGCCTTATAAACCACACCCATCCCACCGCCGCCCAGCTTTTCCAGTATGCGATAGTGAGAAATCGTCTTACCGATCATGGTTTGTGCCAGCTATACACGGCGACAAAGGTTCGCATGTAGGGGTACGGCTTGCCGTACCCTTTTCTTGCATCGTGCGCGACCGAACCAAGAGGGTACGGCAAGCCGTACCCCTACATGCGAACCGACCTCCGTCGCCACGTCTATGATGCCTACTGCCCCCTGCCTACTGCTTTCTGCCTACTGTTCTTCATGGTGCTTCCCAATCGAGGGCGTAGATATCCTGGGTGCCGGAATCGCGAACCAGCAGCGGAGAATCGTCGGGGGCCAGGCCTGCCCAGCCTCCCCAGCTAGGGGACTGACGAAAATCTTTCAGGCTGACGACTTGTTCCAGCTTATGGTCGCTGATCCGAACACGAGATACGCTTGTCTGCCGGCCAGCGGGTGGAGTCCCAAGAAAATAGATGTAGTCACCCCCGCGAGACCACTCTGGGTAGGACACACCAATTCTCGCCACCTCGGTCCACTTCTGGGCCTTGACGTCGAACACCATCAGCCGCTCACCGGCTCTCGTGAAGGCGAGCATGTGACGTCCATCGCGCGACCAGCGAGGAGACCACAACTCCTCCGAGCCGGGAACTTTCGAGACAGCGTGGCTACGTAAATCAACGATCTCCAGATCCAAGGGACCAATGCCCGGCGGCTCATTAGCGGGGAAACGGCCGAACAGCAACGATTCTCCGTCCGGCGACCAGGTCGGATCACAGGTATCGCGATCTCCGGGTATCGGCCGCTCGGGGCTTCCACCGTCGGCTGAAATCGTATAAACACTGAACGGCTTGTCGGATTGTGCGTCCTCAAAGGCAATGCGACTCCCATCCGGTGACCAGCGCGGCTGGATGACAAACAACGGTGGGAATGTCAACTGCACCCGCTCGCTGCCATCCACCTTGCTTCGCCAGAGAGTACCCTCAGGGTAGCTGGCGTACGTCACCCATTTCCCATCGCGGGAGAAGTTCACTCCCATGGCCGAAATTCCCGAAAGGTAGGGCGTGAACTGGTGCGACGCCGAGTCGAAGCGCACCAGCTCACCCCGGAGCTGGGAGGTCACAACGAATACCTTCTTGCCGTCGGCGCTGGGGAGCGGGAGGTTGGTGGATGTGGGCCCCGTCGTCAACTGTACCGGCTCGTGGTTGACCTTCCGGAAGAGGCTCCCCTCTTCCCGAATAGTCCAGATGTTCGCGCTCCCGCCCCGCTGTGACTGGAAGAGGAAGTACTTGCCGTCGGGCGTCCAACTACCGCAGCACTCTGCGGGCGGATTGTTCCATCCGGAAAGCAGCGGGTGGAGATTTTTTCCGTCTGCGCCGACTTCCCAAAGTGAGGTGCCGTTGTTTTGAGTCTGCACGCTGAAACGCAAATGGATTCCGTCGGGTGACCAGCGTGGGAAGAAGAGAGTTCCACCGGGTGACCAGCGTGGGAAGAAGCGAGTTCCACCCGCAGCAACGCTGACGATCTTTCGGGATTCGGTCCCGTCAATCTTGACCCGGTACAGGCTGTTCCCTTGGGTGTAAGCAATTTCCTTCCCGTCTGGAGACCAAGCTGCGTCTGTGGCACGAATGTCAACCAGTTGGCGGGGTGAGCGACCCAGGACCGGTAAGATCCAGAGAGGACAGTCTTGATTGTACTCAGCACAGTTTCCGACGAGAAGTTGGGAGCGGTCGGGCGAGATGTCATCAACCCAAGCGCTAGGAATGGACGTCTGGAAGGGGACCGTGTCACCGCCCGTCGTTGACGCCTCATAAAGTGAGGAGACGAATCCGTTGTAAGAAGAGAAGTAGATCCTCGATCCGTCGGTGACCATCGCGTCCTTCCCGCGGCCGTCGTTCGTCACTTGAGTAGAGCCGGTGACTCTTGGCGGGGGCAAGGTGGGTCTGAGCAGGTAGGCAAGAACAGCAGCGATGGCGAGAACCGCGATGCCACCAGCCACTCTGGGCATTCGACTGCGCGGGACCGCCGGGGAGGTTACGATGGCTGAAGGCTTTGCGGGTGGAGCTGGAGCGCCAGTGGCCGCGGCTCCGCTGTCGGCGATGGCTTGCGTCGCGGTTACGGTCCCGCTCGACCTTCCTGAATTCGTATCACGCTTCAACCGCTTCAGTTCAGACCGCAGATCGGAGGCGCCTTGGTAGCGCATGTCGCGCTCTTTTTCCATGGCGCGATTAATGATTTCCTCGAGCTTGGGCGGCAGGTCGGGATTCACCCGCAAGGCGGGCGTTGGCGCGCGGTTCAGAATCGCATCGTGGATGACTGCCGTGGTCATGCCTGCAAACGCCTGCCGCCCCGTGTCCATCTCATAAAGCACCGCGCCGAAGCTGAACAGGTCCGTGCGGGAGTCCAGTTCTTCGCCTCGCGCCTGTTCGGGCGACATGTAGGCGACCGTCCCCATCGCCACGCCGGGGCTGGTTAGAAGCTCTTCGGCTGTCATGGTTGGTAGAGAGCCTCCGACGCCTTCTGCAACCCGCCTTCCCGCAGGCGCCAGCTTCGCTAGACCGAAATCCAGTACCTTCGCCTGGCCCCGTGTCGTGACGAAGATGTTCGCCGGCTTGATGTCGCGATGGGTGATGCTCTTGGAGTGAGCCGCGTCGAGTCCATCGGCGATCTGAATAGCAAGATCAAGCAGCGTGTCCGTCTTGAGTGGCTTGCCTTCGATGCGGTGCTTGAGTGTCTGCCCCTCCAGCAATTCCATGGCGATGAACGGCCGGCCTTCGTGCTCGTCGACGTCGTAGATGGTGCAGATATTGGGGTGATTGAGGGCGGAGGCGGCCTGGGCCTCGCGCTGGAACCGCTCCAAGGCTTGATGGTCCCTGGACATTTCTTCGGGCAGGAACTTGAGTGCGACGAAACGGTGCAGCTTGGTGTCCTCGGCCTTATAAACCACACCCATTCCGCCGCCGCCAAGCTTTTCCAGTATGCGGTAGTGCGAAACCGTCTTGCCGACCATGAGGGTGTCGGCTTCCCTGGATTCGCGCGGTGGGCCTGGCGCTCCGGCAAATACTTTTGCCGCCAGTTCCGCCGCCGGTGCTGGCAGAAAGTTCTCGCCTTTGGTGTGATGGGCGAGTAAGGACTCAACTTCTTCGAGCAGAGACTGATCCTCCGCCGAGGCTTCTCTCAGGAAGGCATTCCGCTCATTCTCCGGGCGCTCCAGAGCCAGGTGGTACAATCGCTCGACTTCCCGAAAGCGATCAGGCGTCATTGCGGCTCCCTGCTCAGTTCGCGTACCAGCCAGTCTTTTGCCAGCCTCCAATCCCGCAGTACTGTGTCCGGAGATACCTTAAGCACTTCGGCCGTCTCGTCCACCGTCAAACCGCCGAAAAAGCGGAGCTCCACCACCTGGCTTTTGCGCAGATCAAGGGCGCCCAGATGGTTCAGGGCATCGTCAAGGGCGAGCAAATCGGCGCGCGGTTCTTGAGAAACGATCAGTCCCTCATCGAAAGCGACTGCTTGTGCTTCCCCGCCACGTTTCCAGGCGCCCCGGGAACGGGCGAAATCGATGAGAATGCGCCGCATCAGCTTGGCGCAGACCGCAAGAAAATGGGCACGGTTTTGCCAAGTCAGCTCTCGGACATCCACCAACCGCACGTAAACCTCATTGACCAGCGCCGTGGTCTGGAGGGTATGGTCCGGCGCTTGGCGCGCCATATAACGGTGAGCGGCTCGGTGCAACTCCTCGTATACAAGAGGCGTTAACTTCTCTAGCGCCTGCTCGTCGCCGTTGCCCCAAGCCTGAAGCAACTGGGTTATCCCGTGTGTCGGCGGCCCGCTCATATAGCCCTTGATGTACCGGAGTCTGAAGCCTGATAGGCATAGAGGATAGCACACCGCAGCTAGAGTTATCTACCCGCCAAGCCGGCCGGTGCAGATTGAATGCCCGAAGGGCATTAACATCATTAGCCGTAGGTGGAACCTACGGAGAAATGGCCATTTCCCTGTGCTTGCCCCGACCCCGGAAGGGTCGAATTCAACCCCTGCGGGGTTGGCTGTTTCTTGTCGCTGGCGCTTTCCGTAGGTTTCACCTGCGGCTAATGATCGTGGGTCCCTTCGGGACCTGTCAGAGACGCTTAGGTTAGCGCTTATGGGCCAACGGCGTCGGTGGATCGGACAAGAGGATGTTTCATTTCCGGCCACATAAGACACAGCGCAACACACCTTCACGGCACTACCAACTGCCCAGCCGTTCAGCGCCGCCGGACGACCATGCGAAGAATTCCTCCACGCAGGTTCCAGTTTTTGTCTCCATTTTCCGTTACTAGGAATAGAGGGACAAAATCGGGCAGTGAAGGTTAGGCAGCGCAGACTTCATGCTATTCGAAGCCCGCGGCTCACTCTCTCAGAGGAAGGGTTGCACAGTGTTGGGGCTGCGAAACTCGGATCCGTTACAGGCCGAGTAGTCGCCCGAACGATCCCTAAAAGGAGGCAACATGAGATTCAGGTCACTCGTTATATCGCTGGGGATGCTCGGTCTGCTGGTGGCGCCAGCCGGACTGGCGGCCCAGGAGGAGTTACACAGTCCCCGCTACACGGTTATCGAGCTCGGCACGCTAGGCGGGACGTATAGCCAGGCGTTCTATGTGAACAACCAGGGTGTGGCCAGCGGGGAGGCGAGTCTGGCTGACGGAAACTGGCACGCGATCCTCTGGCAAGGCCCATTCAAGCGAGATCTCGGGACGCTCGGAGGGTTGGCCAGCTCAGTTTTTAACTCACCGAATGCCATCGGCCAAGTCGTGGGTGAGGCCGAAACCTCTGACTCAGACCCGAACGGTGAAGACTTCTGCGGTTTCAAAGGATCCGGGGCCCCGTCGTCGGGCACATGTCTAGGCTTTCTGTGGGAACACGGATCTATGACTCCGCTCTCCACGCTAGGAGGCTACAACGGAGCGGCCAGTATGATCAACAATCGAGGCGAAGTGGCCGGCAACGCGGAGAACACGACGACGGACTCGACCTGCCCAACTTATGATCCCGGCAAGGGCCAATATCAGGTGTTGCAGGATAAGCCGGTGGTTTGGAGAAACGGCCAGATCGAAGAGCTCCCCACCTACGGCGGCGATCCGGACGGATTCGTGATAGCGATTAACGACTCCGGCCAGGTGGCCGGCGCGTCGGGAGCTTGCTCGACCTTCAACACGATCAACGGTTTATATCTTTCACCGGTCCACGCCCTGCTCTGGGATGAGAATGGCGCCGTAACCGATCTCGGCAGCCTGGGTGGCGCGTTCGGAAACCAGGCCCATAATATCAATAATCGGGGCCAGGTGGTGGGCGTATCCGACTTGGCCGGCGATACCGTGTTTCACGGCTTCGTTTGGAGCCAACGCACCGGAATGCAGGACGTGCCCCCGCTCCCGGGGGACACCTACAGCGCAGCCCTATCCATCAACGACGCGGGCGAGGTGGGTGGCGTCTCGCTGGACGCGACATTTTCAATTCTGCGCGCCTTCGTGGTCGTGAAGGGGGTGCAGACCGACCTCAACACTCTGATTCCTGCAGATTCTCCCCTGCAACTCCAGACCGCATGCGCTATCAATTCCCGCGGGGAGATTGCAGGCTTGGCGGTGGAGAAGAGCACCGGCGAGTATCGCGGCTATCTGGCGATCCCGGTCGGTGGGGGCTATCCCGGGCGCTTGAGCCTTCGTTGAAAAACCAGGAGCGCACGGCTGTGCCGCTCTGCTGCTTCGAAGCGGCAGGGCGGCAAAGGCGGCGCGCCTTGCAATTGCAGCGGAACTCCGGCGTGAATAGCGGCGCGTCCGCCTGCCCCGCCAGGGCGCGTTCTACGAAGTTAGGGCAGAGGCCAGGCGCACGAGGCACAAAGGCGTGGCCCTTCCTACAAGCAATTGCCGAATGGGTCCTGCCTGACGGTGTAGGGTTTACCTAACCGACCAACTCCTGGATGCCGGCGACACGGAAACAATCAGGGCCGGCACTTTGACCGAAAGCCGGCGAACGGTAGATCTGACCTCCCGGGGGTGGCAACTCGCGCTGAGGGAAAGAGGCAGGTTGTAATCTTACGGCCGCGGGCGCGCCGCCAAAGGGCATTTCGCGTAGTGCCTCAGTCTGACGTAGGGGCGGCTTTACGCCGCCCTTTGGCGAGGCAAACTCGCCGCTACAACCTCCAACTGAGTCTCTACGACATTTCGTCGTAGTCGGTTATCCACTTCCGCTGTCTGAATCGCAATTTCTTGCATTTTCCACTTGACATCTCCACGGGCCTGTGATAGCCTATAATGGTGGTCTTGTTCTGGACACATTGTCGCAGCCGAGCGCCGGGATGGCCGGATGGGAAAGGAAAAGCGGGATGGGCCTGGGGCACTCGAGAGAGAGTGGCTTCAAGAAAACAAAAAATAGTACGAACGAAGCCAGTATGTTATTGAAAACAAAGAAGGGCTTTCAGAAACGAACTCAAAACGAACTCAAAACGAACCCCAATTGATTGCTTAAATGCGTGAAATAGAGCCAAAATTCGAGCTTTTTGACATCGCCCACGTCGGGGCGGGGGACTGGATCGTGGGAGATGTGACAGAGACCGAAATTGCCCTGCTGGGGGAAACGCGAGGGACCACGAGCGAATACAAAAATAGCGGGAACAAAGCCAAGAAGTGGCTGAAAACAAAGTACATCACTTTTTTGAATGCCGTAAATGACGCGCGCTTTGCGCGCCAATTAGCACAAATTTGAGCCTGACAAGGAGCAAGAACAGCACAATTTGCGAAAACGAAGTCAGGGCTCCCGAGCCGCAAGGCGAGGCCGGGAAAGTGACAAATAGTCGGCTACACGAAATTTGGGTTTCGAAGGTGTTGCTCCTCAGCCCGAACACACGGACTTTGGCATGCTGGTGCGGACGCCGGCCACCCTGTTTTCGCGATCAATCCCCTTCCCACCAACCGTGAGATCAAGGGGCCCAGGGCAGACGACTGGAGACTCTGGCTTCCTCAATCACCCTGCCAACGAGATACGGTTCGGCCCTGGGAGCAGGCGATTTGTCTGGGGAGCGAACGAGCCTACGGCAAGTTTCGCCATGCACCGCTTGCATTGTTTAACGCGTAGATTTCCCGTCAAGTATCCGTAGTTCCTCTTATCGTGGCTTGCTTACGAGCGGCGACGATAGACCCGGAACCAAGGGTGCCACGTCCTAAGATCGGCCATTACACGACCAAGCAGACGGCTGCGGGGCACTCGGCTGCGGCACTTACGGCAGGCGAGGTCGTGGGTCATTGTTTCGGGCAGCCGCCGGAAGGATCAAATGTCAGGAGGACGTTCTGTCTCTTGACGGTGCCCGTCACCCGTAATAGCCTCCCCAGTGCTTGGGAGTCTCCAGCTATGCCTCTCGCCTTTCACATCCTGACACAGACCATGGCGCGGACTTGGAGAATACCATTCCACGGCGGATATCAAGAATCCCGTCATTAACCCCGACCGCGAAGAGAAGCCTCCTCAGGCACGCGAAATAAGTTCCCAATTTGGCGGTAACCATGACCCGTTGCAGAAGTGCCCTTCTTACAATTCTCGTTTTGTTTCTGACCTTTGCATCTTTTCTTGCAATGGGCCAAGGACGGCACGTTCCGAATATGAACGAATCGAAGGTCCATACATCTGGGGACTCGCAAGGACGCCCGAAGTATGTTCCCGACGAGGTTCTCGTCCGGTTCAAGTCCGGCACAAGTCGGCGGGCCATGCTGGCTTCCCACGCCAAGGTTGGTGGAACGATCAAGCGAGAGTTCAGGAGCGTCCCGGGCTTGCACCTGGTAAAACTCTCGGCCGCGGCCAATTTCAAGGGAGCACTGCGCGATTACCACAAGAACCCGAACGTCCTGTATGCGGAGCCTAATTATATCCTGCGCACCTTCGCACAACCCAATGACCCGTTGTTTCCTCAGCAATGGGGCTTGTCGAATACCGGGCAACTGGGCGGAACGCCGGGTGCGGACATCCATGCACCACAAGCCTGGGATATCACGACGGGATCCTCCGCCGTTGTCGTGGCAGTGATCGATACCGGTATTGATTACAGCCACCCCGACTTGGCGGCTAACATCTGGTCTGCTCCCACTTCCTTCACGGAACAAGCCGGACAGAACAGCGTAACCTGTCCCGCCGGCAGTCATGGCTTTCAACCGGGTGCGCTGGGAGGCAACGGCAATGCTTGCGACACCATGGATCTCGATGGACATGGAACGCACGTGGCAGGCATCATCGGCGCCGTTGGGAATAATGGCCTGGGAGTGTCCGGGGTGAACTGGAACGTCCAGTTGATGGCCTGCAGCTTGGCGGAGGGAATCGATCTGGGAGATGCCGTCTACTGCCTCGATTTCGTCAAGCAGATGAAAGATCAAGGCATAAACATCATTGCCAGCAATAATAGCTGGGGAGGGGAGGGGTTCTACTCGCAAGCCCTTATTGACGCCATTACAGCGCAGCAGCAGGACGGCATACTCTTCATCGCCGCGGCCGGTAATTTATTCGATGACAACGACCTGTATCCGACCGATCCTGCCAGCCTCTTCTTCACCAACATCATTTCCGTAGCGGCGACCACGCCGAATGACGGTTTAGCCGGATTTTCCAACTTCGGAAGATACTCTGTTGATCTGGGAGCGCCCGGCGTTGACATCCTCAGCACGCTGCCGGGCGGTGTTTACGGGTTGGACACGGGAACCTCGATGTCTGCGCCTTTTGTCACCGGCGTGGCCGCGCTGCTCAAAGCGGCTAATCCGTCCTGGGACTGGAGGACCATCAAGAACCAGATTCTCGCCGGCGGAGATACGGTGCCGGCTCTGGCAAACACGGTGACCGGCAGACGCCTGAATGCCTACGGGGCGCTGACCTGCTCGAATTCAGTGGTCGGGTCGCGGTTGCTACCCAACGTGGCTAACACTTCGAGTGCGGTCGGTGCGCCGACGACATTGGCTTACCTCAATATCAACTGTGGACAGCCGAATGGCCCTGTGAGCGTGCAAGCATCAAGTGGCAGCACCGTTAATCTTGTAGACGACGGCACGGGCGTGGATCAGGCGGCGGGAGATGGAATCTACACGGGCCAGTTTACTCCTCAGGCGCTGGGGAGTTACGCGCTCACCTTTCCGGGCGGCGATACTGTAAACGTGCAAGTGTTGAGCGCTTACCAACCCGCGCCGGTGGCGCCGTCCAACTACAATTACAGGAGCATTTCCGGAACCAATCTCAACCTCGGCGATGACTCGGTGGCGACCGTCAGCTCACCCTTCCCGATTGAATTTGGAGGCGGCAGCTTCACGAACCTCTATGTCAGCAGCAACGGAACCATAAGCTTCACAGATAATTTCGACGGTTTTGTTGATGTTTGGTTGCCGAACAACGACAGCTACCTGGCGTATTCCAACATCACTACCCTCGTCGCCCCGTTCTGGGAGGACCTCTACGCGGTCTCGGGGACTGATAACAACGTTTTCTGGGAAGTGACCGGGGCCGCCCCGAACCGAGAACTGGTGATTGAATGGAGAAATGTGGAGAGCTTCGCGTGCCGTGGCGACAGTTCCGCGACAGTGAAGTTCCAAGTGGTGTTTCAAGAAGGCTCGAGCAATGTTCTGTTCAACTATGCCAACACCACTTTCGGCGGGAATTGTGCGGACGAAGATCTCGGTGCATTGGCCTCAGTGGCTGTCCAGGTGGCGCCGACCGTGGCGACCATGTGGAGTTATGATGAGCCGGATATCGGCGACGGCAGCGGGATTCTCTGGACGATTCCCGCCGCGACGCCTGCGAACAATCCCGTACCCGTCCTCAGTTCTGTTTCACCCACGTCGGTCGCCATGGGTGCACCGCCTTTCGTCGTTACAGTCAACGGATCGAATTTCATCCCGCAGTCGAAGATCGAAGCGAACTCACTTGACTGTCCAATCACCTACGTGAGCAGCACAGAACTTCAATGCCTGGTTCCCACAGGCAAAATTCAGCCCGCCTTCGGCATCGCAATTGACGTTTACAACCCTCCGCCAGGCGGCGGCAGATCGGGAGTCTTGAACATTGCGGTTACCGGCCAGGAGCCGGCGCCGGTCATCACTGCGATCAACCCTTCCAGCACCCCGGCAGGGGGATTTAGTATCGGTCTCGAAGTGGACGGCAGCAATTTCATGATTGTGGTGCCGACCGTGGTTCAGTGGAACGGGACGACTGTGAACACTACTCCTTTCGGGCCCAACAAACTGGTGGGGGTGATCCCAGCCAACCTGATCGCCAATCCGGGCACGGTTCAGATTACTGTCAATAACCAGGCTGGAGGGGTATCGAACGCCGTGCCCTTTACCATCACAGCGCCCTCCACGCAGACGGCGGCGGCCGCAACTGCAAGCACTGTCAATAATTCAAAGCAGGCTCCTCCCGGCAAAGGGACGCGCAACGCACCACCAGCCGGGTCAATCCCGCTTCCGAAATACCTGCCCCGCTTTCTGGGATGGAATATCGCGCGCAAGGAGGGTCCTGAGTACGTGCAGCGCTTTCTCAGGCCGCGCGGCGCGGCGGCGTCACCTTTGGCCGGCGCGAAATCTGGAAATGCTGCAAACGGCGCTCGGACGTACCAGGCGGGGCAAGCCTTAAGCGCAAGCGCGCTACCTGGCTTTCTGTCCAGGCCATCCGTGATCACGGATTACATCCCCACCAGCGTTGCCACGGGAGACTTCAATCACGATGGGCACACGGATTGGCTGGTCTCGAACGGCGGCGCCAACACGCTCTGGCTGTATCTGGGTAACGGAGACGGAACCGCTCAACCGCCCGTCATCATTCCGCTCATGGGCCAATCACCGGTCGCGGTGGCAGCCGCGGACCTGCGCGGGAGCGGCAATCTGGATCTGATCGTCGCCGAAGCCGACAGCGGAGAGGTCGGAGTATTGCTTGGAAATGGCGATGGGACCTTCGGAGTCGAGAGGGATTACTACGTTCCGGGCGCTCCAACCTGCCTGCTGGTTGACGATTTCAACGGCGATGGGCACAAAGACATCCTGGTGGGCATGGCAGGCAACGTCAACGTCGGCGAAATCGCGCTGCTCCCCGGCGACGGCACCGGCAAGTTTGGATCACCCATCTACCAGCCTTATGAATACACGAATATATCGTCGTCAGATATTCTGCCTGCCAACAACGTTGTCGAAGCCGACTTGAACGGCGACGGCCTCCCCGACCTTGTCGTTAACGACGTCAACCCGGATACACCAGGAGTTTACGCTTACTTGAACCAGGGGGACGGAACGTTCAAGATTTCACAACTCGTGGACTGGCCCGGTTCTATCGACCAGCCTAGCAACGTGGCCCTGGGAGATGTGAATGGAGATGGCTGCGCCGATCTGGTCGTTACTCGCACGTCCGGCATGGCCTACGTGCACCTGGGGAATTGTGACGGAACCTTCCAGACCCCCGCCCAGAGCCTTCCGTTGCCAACAGGAGACCTCCCCGTTGGGGTCGAGCTTGCGGACGTCAACGGCGACGGCAATCTCGATATCATCACCTCGTCGGCATTCCTCGACGCGGGGGCAGAGTACGGCGACCAACCGGGGAATCTCCTTTCTGTGTTTCTGGGCGACGGGCATGGCAACTTCAGCAATCCCAAGCTCTACCGTGGCTGGGCGTCTATGTATTCTCTTGCCGTGGCCGACTTGAATGGCGATGGCCACCCGGACGTAGTCGCCGCCAGCCAGGACGCCGATCGGGTCTCTATCTTCCTCAACGACGGTAGCGGCGGATTCGGCATGCCGGATGGCCAAAACTTCGGCTTCACCGGCTTCGGAAACAGCTCCCCGCCGATCCTGCTTAATAACAGCTTCAAGATTGCAGACATCAATGGAGATGGAAAGCCCGATGTGGCCCTTCTGCAATTCTCGAACGATTACATCCAAGCCTTTCAATTGACGGTGTTCCTTAATGGTGGGTCGGGAAACTTTTCAGATCCGATTCGCTCGCACGTGATCGACGAGGACTATCAGACCAACGGGTACGTGGGCGACGTCGCGCTCGCGGACTTTCGCCACACCGGACTGCCCGACTTCGTCGCCATAGGTAACTCCTCATATTGGGGCACGAACTACATCGCCTACGCCAAGAACAACGGTGATGGGACGTTCACTCCCCTGCCTCTCGCCACCCCTGCGGGCGCACAAGGCATGATCGGCGTGGGAGATTTCAACGCGGATGGAAAGCTGGATTTCGTAGCCATTAATCCCTCGTCAGGCGGACCCGTCTCCACGCTCACCGTATTTCTGGGCAATGGCGACGGGACTTTCACGCCCGGATACTCGACGAACTTCGCGGGTTCGGCAGGCCAGGTGTGGGTAGGCGATTTTAATGGGGATGGCAAGCCGGACGTCCTGGTCCACCTGGCCACCAATGGAATGGGTACGATCTCCAAGGACGTCCTCGAGTTCCTGGGCAATGGAGACGGCACGTTCGCGCCGGTAAAGGATGTGCTGCCGAACTTCGGGGACATGGCGGTCGGCGATCTTAACCACGACGGCATCGACGACATTGTCGAACTGGTCGAGCCGCTGACGGGTCTCGACATCGACGTTCCTCTGCAATATGCAATCTACCTCGGCCAGCTCGACGGTTCCTTCAAGCTTACCAATACGTACCAGCCCTACGCAGGATTTGCAGTGATCTACACTCTGAACAGTAGCAATGGAGTGACCCTCGCAGATTTCAATGGTGATGGCAACCTGGATATTGCAGTATTCCAGTCTCAGACTCGTCCACAGAATGGCGGGAACCCCGACCTTGCACACACCTTCCTGGAGATCATGGAAGGCAACGGAGATGGAACCTTCACGCCGACTTACACCATTTTTGACTTCGGTCAGATGCTCGTGCCCCAACTCGCGGCGGATCTCACGGGTGATGGCAAGGCGGACCTGGTGGAACTGTCTGCGGTGAACGGTTCTTTTCAAGTGATGCCAGCCACAGTGGGTCCTAGCTTACAGGTTAGCCTTGTTACCACGCCGATCGTCGGCTCTTCCGGCAACGCCCAGGTGAGCTTGGCCGTCGCTTCCAGCTCCGATACCACGGTTCAACTTGCGGCCAGCGATCCGGCCATCACCATTCCAGCCAGCGTCACAATTCCGGCAGGAAGCGTGAGCCAGAACGTGCCATTTCAAGTTGGCAGCGGATTCAATGCGCAGCGCGTCTTCACGCTCGATGCCACCCTGGGCACGCAAACGGCGACGGTTTATGGCTGGCAGGCCGGCGGTTCCCTCGCAGAAGGGTTCACGTTGTATCTCGGGAACTCTTCCCAAACGGCCTATGTCGCTCAACCCACTCCCGACTACGCCGTGAGCGTGTACTCAATTAACAACTATTCAACCACGGTTAGTCTATCGTGTTCAGGTTTGCCAAGCTGGGCGACTTGCCAGTTCGGCGGGCCAGTTTTAGCCGTGTCCGCCGGATCGTCCGGGAGTTCGTCACTCGTTGTCGCCACCACTTCCGCCGCGTAGGTCGGAACGTATCAATTCTCGGTGGTAGTGACCGATGGAACATTCACCAGTCAGGCCGCTGCCACGCTGCAAGTTCAAGCGTCGCCGCCGCCCTCCATCCAGGGGGTCATTTCACCATCCTCAGCTACCATCAGTGCCGGGCAATCTGCGGGTCTCGAAATCACTCTATTGTCCCAATATGGCGCTGCGGGATCAGTGAGCTTGCAGTGTTCAGGCAATCCCAGCGGCACGACGTGCGCTTTTAACCCTGCTGCGGTAAATCTCCTTGCCAATGGAAGCACGACCGACCAGCTTACCTTGCAGGTCGGCTCTTCAGTCCCCGAGGGTTCTTACACCTTCAACGTCGTAGCGACAGTTGGAAGTCTTAGCAATCAAATCCCGGTCACGCTCCAAGTCCAGTCGCCCGACTTCAGCGGTACAATCGGTCCCGGTTCGGGAACAGTCCCAATCGGGGAATCCACCAATTTCAGCATCGATCTTAGTTCGCTTAACGGTGAAACCGGGGTTGTCAGTTTCCAATGCTCGAATCTTCCAAGCGGCGTGACCTGCGCTTTTAGTCCCGCCTCGCCCACTCTGCCCGCCAATGGGAGCCTCAACGAGCAGCTCAGCGTCCAGGCTAGCTCGGCCGCGCAGACCGGCAATTACCCCCTCACGGTGTCCGCCACCATAGGCAACCTCACGCACCAATACAGCGCCACGCTGGAGATCGAGTCTGCGCCTGGCTTCACCGGCAGCATCACTCCGGGCTCTACAACGCTTTCCGTGGGACAATCCGCCAATTTCACCATCGGCCTTAATTCGCAGAGCGGCGCTACCGGCAATGTCAGCTTCCAGTGTCTGAACGCTCCCACCGGCACAGCATGCACGTTCAATCCCACCACCGCGAACTTGCCGGCCAACGGAAATGTCTCAGATACTCTGACCGTACAGGTTAATTCCAAGCCCGCCCTCGTGCCCCCTCTGCCCTCCATACCATGGACTCCGACAATCGGCTGGCTTGGAACTCTCACGATCTTCGCGAGCCTCCTCCTTGCAGGATTCCTCATAATCGTCGCGCGGAATCAACGGCTGACGCCTCGGGTTGCTCTCGCAATCATCGCCGGGTCTATATTGATCACGGCACTATCTTGCGGCGGGGGAGGAAGCCCGCCGAGTGGCCCGGCACCCCCCCAGCCAGTGACATTTATGATTACCGTTCAGGCGAGCGGGGCGGGAATCAACACGCCCCAGAATCTTGGAACGGTGACAATCACTGTGGAGTGATGCTTCGTGTCGCCAGAGTCCGCTGCAACTGACAGCGAGCACAGTGAAGTCCGATGTAAACGGTGGCGACACTTTCTCTGGGCTTTGAAGCTACAAACGCCATGGACATCCCGTTGCAAACTATCAAGCGTGGAAATGGATGAAGGACTCGGACCCGTGGCCGCGGAAGCCTGGCCTTAAAAGGAAGTCGAATTCGTAAATGCCTGGATAGTTGGCGATAATAGCCCTCCCTCAATCAATAGGCGATAGGATTTCAGTTCACCCCTGGGCCGAAACTAGGTTGGAAACTTGAGCCGGAAGCCGCTCTATTTCAATTCGCGAGGGACCCGGGGCCAGACGAGTGAAAACCACATG
>Ga0116217_10001633_pt1 | contig 21349 bp, 19 predicted proteins | sample Sb_taG_6_FD_89697 | JGI IMG/M metagenome (GOLD analysis project Ga0116217, IMG submission 89697) | Peat soil microbial communities from Weissenstadt, Germany - Sb_50d_4_PS metaG | ecosystem: Environmental > Terrestrial > Soil > Wetlands > Peat | place: Germany: Weissenstadt | collected 2010-09-21 | reverse complement strand
TGCACCCTCGACGACGGCCGTTACCTCGCCGACGCCTTCGACGAGGTGGCCTACACGCCGAGCCTGTCGCTGCTGCACCGCTGCGCCGGCCGCCAGCGCCCCCGCCCGAGTCGTCTCGTCCTGGTCGAGAACCCGACCGCGGACCTCCCCTTTACCGAGGTCGAAGGGGCCGGCCTACGCCGCCTTTATGCCGACCACTGCTGGTTGCCGCGCGAGCAGGCCGACCGCGACACCGTCATGCGCGAGGCCGCGTCGAGCCACGTCCTGCACTACACCGGGCACGCCGCTTTCGACATTGAAGACCCGTTGCGCTCCGCCCTGGTCCTCGGCGGCAAGCGCGAGTCACAGCGCGACGACTGGCTGACGTTGCGGCACGTCTTCACGCAGTTGCACATCCGGCAGAACGTGCTGACGGTGCTCAACGGCTGCGAGAGCGGCATGGTGCGGCCCGACCGCGTCGATGAGTACGTCGGCCTGGCCAGCGGTTTCCTGTTCGCCGGGGCGACGTGCGTGCTGTCCACCCTGTGGGCGGTCTACGACGTGTCCAGCGCCCTCTTGGCGCACCGCTTCCACGAGTTGTACCTGGAGGGCCGCAGCGTCGGCGCCGCCTTGGCCGCGGCGCAGCACTGGCTGCGCGGCATCCGTAGCGGCGTGGTGCTGCGCGACGAGGTGCTGCCGAAGCTGCTGGAGCGCCTCGACACCGACGAGCAGCGGGCGCTGTGCGAGATGTCGGCGGCGCACCACGTCGCCCGATCGCCGAAGGACCCGCCGTTCGCGTCGCCGGTGTACTGGGCGCCGTTCATCGCCACCGGATTGAGCTACCCGCTGCTGATGGCCAGGCCCGCACCCCTCGGGGCGAAACGCTGAGCGTCGCTCGCACCTTCGCCGAGACGGCAACGCCGTGAGCACCTTGGGATCGTGTTCGCTTAGCCGCCGCCAGGATTGATCGTTTCGCGAAACGATGAATCCGCACCGCCCCGAGGGGGGCCGCTAAACGAAGAGCGAAATCGGCTCGCCTTACCACAGGGATGGGGCCAGGAAGGTGACGTGCAGGTGTCGGCGCCTGTCCGCGTCCGCCGCCGCGGACAGGCGCTGGTTCGTTTCCCCCAGGTCCTCGACCACCTGAACGTCCCGCAACTCGGCGTCGCGCCCCAGGGCATCGGCCAGGCGCCGCACCTCGGCCGCGGTGCCGTAGACGGTGGCGACGTACTCGCCGGGGCCCGCGCAGTCGGCCCCACGGACCTCACAGTCGAACCCCGCCCCGGCAATGCTGTCCCGCAGCCGTGCCATCACGGCGTGCAGCATCTGGGATCGCTTCATGGCCCGTGCCCTTCAAAGGTGCGAAGCCGCTTGCGGCTGGGTGCTCATCACCGATCGGTCCCGATCTGGATCAGCGCGTCGCTGGCCAGACGGCGCACCTCGGGATCGGAGTCGCGGAGGGCGCGGTTGAGGGCGTCCGTGGCGGCGCCGGCGTCGGGGCCGTACCTCGCGAGGGCCTCGCCGGCGATCCGCCGCAGGCGGACGTTCGACTCGCCCAGGGCCGCCGCCAGGACGGGCACGGCCACGTCGGGGTTGCCGCCGATGACCTTGATCGCGCGAACCGCGGCGATGCGCGCTTCGATGTCGCCGCGGCTGGCGGCGACGGCCAGGGCCGGGATCGCGGCGCGCCCCCCGTCGCCGAACTGCTCCAGGGCCAGCGCCACCCGCAGCCGGACGTCGGGGTCCGGGTCCGCGAGCACGCGCGCCAGGCCGGCGACGGCCCCTTGCTGGACCCTTTCGCCGTCCTCGGTGTCGCCCAGCGGCGCCATCTTGCCCAGCGTCCGCGCCGCTGCCCAACGGACGAAGCGATCGTGGTCCGACAGCGCCCGCGTCAGCCCCCGCGCAGCCAACGCCGCCGGTCCCTTGCCGACCTCCTGGGCGAAGGTCTGGTCGCCCGGCCGCGGGTTGGTGCGGCGCACCGCGTTCGGAGTGGCCACGGTCTCCAGGGCGTCGATCGCCGCCAGTCGGTTGCGTACGTCGTCATCACCCAGGGCGCGAACGAGGGCGGGAATCGCGTCGGACAGCGGCGGGGGCTCGTCCCGGAAGCGGGCCGGTGGGGCCTGCGCGGTCGCGTTCGTCAAGGCCAGGCCGGTCGCCGCCCCGGGCGCCGCCGCCGCGGGTTTCGGGAACGGCAATGGCGACGGCTTGGCGGGCACCGGTTCCTTGGCCGGCGCCAGCGGCAGCAACTCGGGGTGCAGCCAGTGTAGCCGCACGGCGGCCATCTCTTCGAGGGCGCGCAGGGCAGTGAGGCGGACCAGCATATCGGGGTCGCGGGTGGTTTTGGTCAGCGCGTCGGTCTGGGCCCAGAGGGTGTTGATCACCGGTCGCAACTGGCGGTGCACCTCCACGGCCGTCTCGCCGGAGCGCACCTTGACGTTCAAGGTCTCACCCACCTGGCGGAGGGCGTCGGCACAGAGCCGGCGCACCTCGGCGTCGTCCTCCCGACCTGCGAGGACCGCGCCGGCCGCCTCGGCGACTTGCGGGCCGAACTGGGGCAGGTTCGTGCGCTCCGGCTCCACGGACGGGGAGGCCGCATAGCCACCCCGGTCGGCGGCGCGCGTGCCCCGCAGCAGGTCGCCCAGGGCGGCGGCCGCGGCCCGCCGTACCCCCGCGTCGGGATCCCTCAGCAGCGCCCGCAGCGCCGGCACCGTCACCGGCGTCGTGAGCGGCAGCTCCAGATCGTCGCTCCGCGGCGTGTTTTCCTTGATGGGGTCGCTCTGCAGCTTGGCCAGGCTCCGCGCCGCCGCGGCGCGAACCTCGGGCGAGCGATCCGTCTTCGCCACATCGGCCAACGTCTCGGTGAATTGGGGGAGACTGTCGAGCAGCTGCCCGCTCCCCCGGTGGGCGCTCAGGTAGTCGCTGCGGGAGTTGGCCGCGAACTCGCCGATCAGCGTGACGACGGCGGCCCGCAGGGTGGGATTCCGCGTCTGCTCACCCCAGGCGAGGCCCTTTTTGCTCAGCCGGACGAAGCGCTCGAACAGCTCCTCGCGGGCGTCGCGATCGACCTTGCTGATGTCCGGGCCGCTGGAACTCTTCTCGTACATCCAGTTCGGCAACAACAGCGCCTGGGTAATGTCGCCCATCGTCTTCAGCTGGCTGCGGTCGTCGGTGAGTTCCTTCAACGCCTTCGCTCGATCCTTAAGCGCCTTGTTCAACTCCTCCGTCAGATCGCTAGGCGGCAGCGACTGGTCCAGGGCCTGTCGCAGGGCCTCCACGGGGGGGGAATAGCGGCGCTGCTCCTGGGCCCGTGCCGGGCCGAAGGTCGTGAGGAGAAGGGCCAGTCCCACGAGGAGGGGTCGGCCGCCCGATCGAGAAAGCATGTCACGGATCTGCATGGGTCGCACCCCGGATCGTGTTTGGCACCAAGGAAAAGGTCCTGCTGCTTGCGCAGCGCGGAGCTTGCGCCCGGCTCGGCGTTGAAAGAGATCGGCTTTTCGAGGCGACCACCCTTGCCGGCATTAAGGCAGCCGACGCGGTTCTCCCGGCCCGCGGGGCCGATTGTAACGATTCTGCCAAGGAGGAGACCGCCCGGCGGCGGCGCTCCCGGGCCGATCACCTGCCTTGACGGGACGAGGGAACTTGGGCAAACTCTGTCCAATCATGATGGCTCACGACCAGGCGGAAGGCAAGGACGATTGCGGGCGCGCCGGGGAGACACCGGCACCCCTCCTTCTCGAAAATCTCGCACAAGCATCACGGTCCGCCCAAGTGTTCTTCACGCAGTTGCCATCGATGCCGCTCACAATGACCTCAATTGAGCCGAAAGGCGGAAGGATCGTCCCATCTTCCCAGGTCCGGCGGCCAGCGCCGGAAGGAGCGCACCCGTGATAGCCCCCGTCGCATCGCTGCTCGGTCTGCCGCGGCCAGCGGCCTACGGCCGTAAGCCGTCGCTGGTCCTCGTCAACGGCCTCGCCGAGCAGGCCGAGACGTGGTTCCGCAACCTCCGCGCCTGGCGGCGGCACTTCGACGTGTACACGCCGAACATCGCCTGCTACGACGGTCCCGCCCTGCAGCGGCGGATCGCCGACGGGCTGCCCATCGACATCGATTACCTCGTCGGGCAGCTGCACACCTACCTCGACTCGTTCGTGCAGGCCCCGCCCTACTTCCTCGTCGGCAACAGCATGGGCGGCAAGGTGGTGGTCGAGTACGCCGTTCGCCACCCCAAGCAGGTGGCACGCCTGGTCCTGCTGTGCCCGTCCGGCCTCGGCGACGAGGAGCAGCTGCCGATCGTTGAGGGCGTGCGCCGCAACGACATGCGGGCGATGGTGGACAGCGTGTTTTACGACGTTCGCCTGGTGGACCGCGACTTGGTGCGCTTCTACCAGCAGCGCTTCACCGACCGGCGCTGGCGGCTGGGACTGCTGCGGACCATCCGCGGCACTATGGGGCACAACGTCCGCGAACTGCTGCCGCGCGTGGAGCAGCCGACGCTGCTGGTGTCGGGGCAGGAGGATCGCATCGTCGATCCGGAGCACGCGGCCGCCGTCGCACCGCTGCTGCCGCGCGGCCAGTTCGTGTGCCTGCCGCAGTGCGGCCACGCCCCGCAGATGGAGAAGGCGAAGGTCGTCAATCGCCTGGTCATCGATTTCTTGACGCGACCTCTCCCCCAGCCGCACGGCGCCGCGTAAAGGCCGCTTGCGGCTTCGCAGCCACGCAGCCGCAAGCGGCACGTTCGCGCCGCGCCGTCAGTTCGAGGATGTCGGCGGCGATATCGGCGGCCGCGTCGGGGGAGGCCAGCTGCCGCGCCTTCGCCGACATGAGCGGCAGCGCCGGGTTACCCGGCTCCAGCCACACGCGCAGCGCACCCGCGGCCCGCTCCGGCCGCGGCTCCCAGGCGCCGACCCCATTGCCGACCACGAAATCGACGTTGCCGTCTTCCTGACCGGGCACCTTGCCGATGAGCACCAGGGGCAGTCCGGAGAGCAGCCCCTCGGTGATCGTCCCCGGCCCGGCCTTGGTGACGAGCACGTCGGCCGCGGCCATCCATTCCGGCATGTTGTTGACGAACCCTTCGACGCGCACCGGCAGGCGCCACGGCTGCGCCCGCAGGCGCTCGCGCAGGGCGGCGTTGCGGCCGGTGACGACCACCAGCTGCGGCGGCGGCCCGTCGATGGGAAGGGCGGCGTCAAGGGCGCGGGCGGTGTCGAACAGCGGCCCCAGGCCGTCGCCGCCACCGACCAGGAGCACCACGCGCCCCGCGGGCGCCAGCCCGAGTTTCGCGCGGACGGCCGGCTTGCTCGGCGCCTCCCGCAGCGCCTGGGTGAAGCGGCGCGCGACCGGCAGGCCACGGACGGTGATCCGCTCCGGCGCGACGCCGTAACTGATCCCGCGCTCGCGCGCCCCAGCGGTCGGAACGATAATGTGCGTGGCGTGCGGGTAGAACCAGAAGGCGTGTGCGGTCCACAGGTCGGTCACGACGGTGATATAGGGCAGGCGCAGTCCCATGTCGCGCATGGTCCAGTTGACGCAGTGGTTGAAGAGCGGGTGGACCGAGACGATCGCATCGGCCGGGTGCTCGGTCAGCAGCCGGCGCAGGTGCGGGCTGACGTAGCGGTACACGGCGGCCGCCAGGGCGCGGGCGCGGGCCGGCGAGTCGCTGCGGTGGAACGTGGCGGCGTAGGCGCGGCGGAAGTGCTTGACGATCCAGGGGTATGACGGGCCGAAGCGATTGAAGGGGAACGGCGTGTAGTGGCGGAAGACGTCCACCAGGTCCGCCGCGACGCGGCCGGGATGCTCGGCGCGCCAGGCCTCGATCAGCGCCTCGCCGGCGCTGCGATGGCCTCCGCCGGTGTCGGAAAAGAGCAGCAACAGCCGTAGCGGACGCCCGTCGGTCAGCCCAACCATGGATCGCTCCCAGAGTAGCGCCGCGGCCCCGGCGCGCGGCATTACGATGAGTCGATTGCTACCCTCCTGATGTGGGTTTATTGTGAAGGCCAGGCGGAGATGGGACGAGGGAAGGCGGGGCGGGCGGCGCAACCGTCAGCGTCGGGCGTCGTGATCTTCCAGGACGCGGCGCACCTCGACTTGCAAGCGCGGCCCCTCGTGGTGCCGGACGGTGCTGTACCCGGAGTAGAGCGTCATGATGGTTTGCAGCGGGATGGGATCGTCCCTGATGACGGGGAACTCGTGCTTGGTGCGCTCCTTATCCGGGGTGTAAAGCTGCTGGTGGACCCCGGCCGCGAAGTCGTTGTTATTGTAGCGAAACTCCGGCAGCACCAGCCAATCGCCCTTCTTCAGCGCCGAGCGAGGGGGCATCGGGATCGGGACGTCGTCCGGGGGGAACGCGGAGATGGGCCGCATCCCCTCGCGCTCGGCGTAATACTGGAAGCCCCAGTGGCCGATGTACCAGATCGTGCCCCCTTCGCCGCGCTCGCGAATCAGGCGCGCTGCCTCTTCGACGGCACTGCGCTCGGCCAGTGCCTCGACCAGGTCAACGCAGAACACCAGCAGGCCGAGGACGGCACTGTAAGCGGCGATGCCGTACACGACCCGCCGCGCCGCCAGCGAACGGCACCGCAGGGCGGCCACCCGGCCGACGATGAGCATGATGACGACGACCACGCCCATGAGGCGGCGAATCGTCGGGGTCGGCGACAGCGCGACGTAGCCGACGACCTCCAGGGCCAGCCACAGCAGCAAGAACAGGGTCACGCGGGACGGGCGCGGCGGCGCCAGGGCCCGCCATAAGGCCCCCGGTCCCGCGGCCCAGCCCTGGAGCAACCGGTCCCCCCATCGCGGCAGTGTCACCGGTGGACGGCTGAGGCGCCAGACGGCCGCCACCCCGATGAGGATGCCGGCGGCGCCGAGCGTGCCGAAGACGACCTCCTCGAAGGTGAGTATGGCGCGCGCCGGGTCGGAAATCCCGAAGACTTTCTCGCTCCGCTGGAGATCGCCGCTGAGGCAGGCGACGGCGGCGTACGACAGAAGTCCCACCACACCCGCCACCAGTAACCCCCGCCAGCGCGCGCCGAGGCCCACCAGGGCGACCATCGCCGCGGGCCATGCCGCGGACCCCAGGTTCGTCACCAGCGCCGGCATCAACCGCGCCCACTGTAGACCGGTCCCGGTCCTCTCGCGTGTGTGCAGCAGGAAGTGCGACTCGCCGTAGAGCAGCGACATGAGGAATTCCCAGCTGAGGAAGACCTGTGCGGCGACGACGGCCGCCGCGGGCCAGAAGCGCAGCCGTCCCAGGCAGACGGCGTACAGCAGCATCGCGGCCGGGGCGAGAAAAACGGTATACTTCATCTCCATACCGAAGCCGGCGACCAGCCCCGCCAGCGCGGCCAGGACGAACGAGCTGCGGTCGCAGGCCCGGCAGAACACCGCCACCGAGGCCACACTCAACGCCGTGGCCGGCACGTCCAGCATCAGGTTGAAGGTCGGCAGGAACGTCGGCGAGAACAGCGTCAGCGCGACGAGCGGCAACTCCAGTCCGCGGGCGAAGCGGCGGCCGAGGTCGTGGATCGCGTAGGCGAACAGCACGGCCAACGGCAGCAGCGACATCTTCCACAGGAATGGGCGCTCGCCGAACAGGCAGATGGCCGGCGCCCAGTAATAAGGGAGGAGCGGCGGCGCGAGCACCTCGTTGGCGACCTCCGGGTAGCCCCACCAGTAGGCGCTGAAGCCGTAGGGGTCGAGCGGCTTGTCCGCGGCCCGGGCGGCGAAGGAGTGGTAGGCGGTGTCGTCGATGGTCAGCGGCTTGAAGGCGTTGATCAGCGTGTAGACCAGCGCCAACAGCAGCAGAAGCTTGTGCGGAAAGGTGCGCAAGGTCGGCCAACTCCGTCTCGAACGCGGACGATGGGTATGCTGTACTGGATAGGGACCAGCGCTCGCCCGGCCACTGCGCCGTGGCGAGAGGGCGAAGCATCCCGGAGGGACGACGATGGCGCGCGGCGTTTACGGCCTCTTGAAAGAAACCATTGCCGAATGGATCGACGACAAGGCGACCAGCCGAGGTGCCGCCCTGGCCTACTACAGCATGTTCGCCATCGGGCCCATCGTCATCCTGACGATCTGCCTCGCCGGACTGGTCTACGGCGAAGAGGCGGCGAGCGGGAAGGTCGCCGGACAGCTCAAGGGCACCCTGGGCGATGAGGTCGCCGGGGCAATCGAGTCGCTGGTGCGCAGTGCCAGCAATTCGACCTCGTCCACCCAGGCCGCCGTCATCGGCCTGGTGGTCGCCTTGTTCGGGGCGGCCGCCGTCTTCCTGGAGCTGCAAGATGCCCTCAACACCATCTGGAAGGTGACGCCGCGCCGGGGCGGACCGATCCTGGGCATCATCCGCGAGCGCGCCTTCTCGTTCGCGATGGTGCTGGCGGCCGGATTGCTCCTGCTGGGATCGCTCATCGTCACGGCCGCCCTCAACGCCATCGCTCGCTTCCTCGACCCCGCGTCCCTGCCCGGCGGCGTCTCCCTGTGGCAGGGGGTCAACTGGCTGGCGTCGTTCGCCTTCGTCACGTTCCTCTTCGCCCTGATCTTCAAGATCGTGCCGGACGTCCGCGTCGCCTGGCGCGAAGTCTGGGCCGGCGCCGCCCTGACCGGAGTGCTCTTCACGGTCGGCAAGTACCTGCTCGCGATCTACCTGACGCGCACGAGCGTGGTGTCGGCCTACGGGGCGGCGGGGTCGCTGGCCGTGGTGCTGGTGTGGGTCTACTATTCGGCGCAAATCCTGCTCTTCGGGGCGGAGTTCACGCACGTGCAGGCTCGGCGGCGCGGCTCCGCGTGCGTCCCGACCCGCGGCGCCGTGGCGATCACGGCGCACGGCCCGGGCTGAGAGTCTGTTCCGGAAGCCCCTCGCCCCTGTACTCAGGGGAGAGGGGAGGCGTCTGGAACAGACGCAGAAGTGCTCCGCCCTGTGCGGCATTTCTTCGACGTCTATAATGAGACGCTGCCCCCCACCGCCGCGCCGACGCCGCGCTCTCCCTCGGAGGGAAGCCGATGGCCTCCCAGCCCGCGCCCTGGAGCCTCACCCTCCCCAGCGACCTGCGCCAGGTGGTCCTGGCGCGGGCCTTCCTGGAGGCGGTCTGTGAGGTCTGCGGCGTGGACCGGGCCACCACGGACGCCGTCGTCCTTGCGGTACACGAAGCCGTCAACAACGTCATCCGCCACGCCCATCACGACCGCCCCGACGCCCAGGTCCAGATCCAGTGTTTCCTGGGCGCCGACGGCCTGGAAATCCATCTACTCGACGAGGGCGCTCCGTTCGACCTGGCGTCGGTGCCGCACCTCGATCCCGCCGAGATGCGCGTCGGCGGTCGCGGCGTCTTCCTCATGCGCAAGCTGATGGACGAACTGAGCTGCCACCCGCGCGGCGAAGGCGGCAACACCCTCCGCATGGTCAAGCGCTGCGTCTGTTCCCCGACCGCGGTGCCGCCGAAAGGCGCGCGACCCAGATGAATTCCGTTGCTGTTCCGGTCGAGCCGCCCGCACGACGCCCCTTGTCCCGCACCCGGCCCTTGCCACAGCCATCCTCCGTCTTCTCGTCCTCTCCGAAGCCGCACGCAGGGTCCGCGGAATGCATTCGCCGGACGATTCCCGGCCTGCCGGGGCCGTCCCGGGCACCGGATTTGCCTCAACCTTGTCCGGCGGCCCGTCGATACAACAAGTAGAACGGCGGGAGTGAGCAACTGAACAGGTAGCGAACTCCCCGAAGCCCCGGGTAATCAGGGACCGGGGGCTGCGAGCCCGGCCGGAGGCCGGCAGCGGTTGCCGGCCGGGGGCTGCCGAAGACCCTGCGGAATCGGTGTAACCCGTCACGCTTGTGGTCGCACGTTCCTGTCTGGGCGACCTCGTGGGTTGATTCAACTATCCCCCACGGTTTAAGATGTGCCTGTCGTGTCGTCCCCGGCCCTTCGTGCGCCGGCCCGACCCGACAGGGGAGAAAGTCCAATGCACTCACACGGCCCCAGCTGTCTGCCCGGCCCCCTCACCCGGGACCTCGACCACTGGTCGCTCCCCGCCGGCGCCGACAGCTTCCTGAACACCGACGGCGCCCGCCACGCCGCCGGCCCGATTCGACACCACCTCGTCGAGCGCATTCGCCGCGAGATCGCCGAGGGGACCTATGAAACGCCCGAGAAGCTCGAGGCGGCCCTGCAGCGCCTGCTGCGCCGTCTCAACGAGGAATGAGGCCGGCGGCAGCGGCGATTGGCAGGCCGCGCCGCTGTGGTATAATGCCTCGGACGCCCCATCTTGCTTCGCCGGAGCTTGCGTCGCGTGTATCACCTTGAAGGAGAAGCTGCCGTGCCACTGCCCGCCGTGGAAGTGTCGGTGAGCCCGGAGGACAAGTTCCGGGAGTACCTGGGGAGCCGGCCGCGGCCGCAGCGCTACACCGACCAGCAGCGCGACATGGTGCGCTACATCTTCGCGCAGCACAACCACTTCGATGCGGACCAGTTGATCGACGACATGAAGAAGGCCGGCTTCCACGTCAGCCGGGCGACGGTGTACCGCACCCTCGCCAAGCTGGTGGACGCCGGCCTGCTGCGCCGCCTGGAAGTCGGGCCGCGCATGTTCTACGAGCACGATTACGGCTACCCGCACCACGAACACATGCACTGCGAAAAGTGCGGCAAGATGATCGAGTTCCAGGATCCGACCATCGACGCCCTCATGGGCGAGGTCTGCCGGCGGCACAACTTCCAGAGCAGCGGTCACACCTTCATCATCCGCGGCACCTGCGCCGACTGCAACCGCACGCGCGTCACGCGCCGCCTGCTCGACCTGGTGTAAAAAGTTCACCACAAAGGGCACAAAGTACACAAAGACCGGACGAAAGGACGGCCCGGCCGCCTTTCTTCCTTTGTGTTCTGTGTGCCCTTTGTGGTTGCAGTCTTACACCTTATCCGGCATCACCAACCGCGTCCGCCTTTTTCGGCCCGAGCCCTGGCGGCAAGAAGGCCCCGGCAGGTAGAATGGCGGCATGGCGAAAAAACGGTCCCCACCTTCCGAAACGGCCCCGCCGCGCTGGTATCGCGGCAAGGACGTCCCGATGCGGCTGATCCGCCGCTTCGCCCGTGACGTGGCGGAGAAGTTCCACCCCGAGAAGATCATCCTGTTCGGCTCTTACGCCTACGGCACGCCGCACGAGGACAGCGACGTGGACGTCCTTGTCGTCATGCCGGCGCGGAACCAAATCGATCAGGCGGTGCGGATTGATCGGGTGATCGACGCGCCATTTCCCTTGGACCTCATCGTCCGCACACCGAAGAACATGAAGTGGCGCCTTGCGGAGGGCGATTCGTTCCTGTGCGAGATCGTGTCGAAGGGGAAGGTCCTGTATGAAAAGGATGACGCGGGAGTGGCTGCGAAAGGCCGAGGCCGATTACCGGCTCGCCAAAAAACTCGCCGAGGGAAGCGAGCCCTTCTATGACCAACGCTCCTTCCTCTGCCAGCAGGCTGCGGAGAAGTACTTGAAAGCGCTCCTGGAAGAACTCGACCTACCGGTCCCGCGTACCCATTTGCTGCACGACTTGCTCGGTCTGCTGTTGCCCCATCACCCCTCGTTACGACCCTTGCAACGGGGGTTGAAATTCCTGACGCGCTTCGCCGTGGCAACGCGCTATCCCGGCGACGATGCCACCAAGCGCCAGGCCGAGGCCGCCTTTCGCTGGGCCGACCGGGTGCGCACGGCAGCGCGGGCGATTCTCGGGATCCGTCCGCGCCCGACGCGGCCGAAGAAATAACAGTCGTCACTTCGTCGCCGCGACCGTCTTCCGCGGCATGGATGAACCACTACTCCACCGTCAAGTCGAACAGCTGGAGCGCCTCCGGTAAGACGCCGTCGCTGACGAGGATCGTCAAGGGAAATGATCCCTTGACGGTCGGCTTGCCGCTCAGGATCGCCGTGCCGTTGCCCTTGTTGACGAGCGTAACGCCGCTGGGCAGGGTGCCGCTTTCCGTAATCGTCGCCGCGGGGAAGCCCTTGGTCGTGACGGTGAAGCTGCCCACCTGACCCACCGTGAAGGTGGCGCCGGCAGCGCTGGTGATGGTCGGGGCTTGATCCACGTTCAGGGTGAAGGTCTGCGTCGTCTGGGATCCTGTGGCGTTGCCGGCGGTGAGGGTGATGGTGTAGCTGTCCCCCGTGCCGGCAGCGGGCGTGCCGTGCAAGGTGGCCGTGCCGTTGCTGCCGGCGGTGAAGCTGACGCCGCTGGGCAACTTCCCGCTGGCGCTGAGTGTGGTTGTCTTCGGCAGGCCGGCGGTGGTCGTGATCGTGAAACTGCCCGCCTTGCCCACCGTGAAGGTCGCGTTATTGGCGCGGGTGATGACCGGGGGCTGATCGATGGTCAGCTTGAACGTCTCTGTGGCGGTCAGGGCGATGCCGTTGCTGGCTGTGATAGTGAAGCTGTACGGGACGAGCCCGGCGGTGCCGGCGGCAGGCGTGCCGCTGATGGTCGCGGTGCCGTTGCCATTGGCGATGAAGGTGACACCGCCGGGCAGAGTGCCGCTCTCAGTGAGGGCGGCCGCGGGGAAGCCCGTGGTCGCGATCGTGACGCTGTTGACCTGGCCGGTCGTGAAGACGACGGCGGTCGGACCGACGAAGGCGGCAGGTCGCGGCACCTTGTAATTCGCAGTCTTCAAACGGAGGCTGTTGCGAACCGCCTAAAGGCGGGACTCCAACGGCTGCGGTCTATCTGCCGCTGGGGCGTTACCACCCGCGCATCAGCGACTTCGGCCTGGCGAAGGTACTCGAGCACGAGGCAGACCTCAGCCGAGACGGCCTGATCATCGGGAGCGGCCCGTACATGGCCCCCGAACAGGTGCGCGGCAGCCAGGGGGAGATCACCGCGGAGGCAGACGTCTACGCGCTGGGGGTTATCCTGTACGAACTGCTGACGGGTCGGGCCCCGTTCCCCCACGACCGCAATCAGCACGAGCTTCACAAACTCATCCTGGACGAGAAACCTGAAAAGCCGTCTCGGCTGGCAGCAGACATCGACGCCGACCTGGAAGCCATCTGCTTGAAATGCCTGGAGAAGGAGAAGGAGCGGCGCTACCCCAGCGCCGCGCATCTCGCCGACGACTTGCGGCGCTGGCAGGCCGGGGAGCCGATCCAGGCGCGGTTGGTGGGCTACGCCGAGTGGGTGAAGAAGTGGGTGCGGCGCAACCGGATTGTGTCGGCGCTGATAGCGGCCGTCGTCGTGGCGCTGGTGGGGGGAATGATCGGCACCTGCACGAAGTACCTCGATGCCAAGGAACAGGAGGGCATCGCGAACGCCAGGAGTGCGGAACTGCGCGACGAAGTCGCGGCCAAGGAGAAGGCACTGGCCGCCGAATCAGCGGCGCTGGAACTCTCCGGGCAGTCGGGCAGATGGCAAAAGGGGCCAGCGTGAATTGTTCCCCCAAGGCAAGCGACAAGGTCGGCAAGCTCAGCAGGCGCCGCAATTTGCTACCTGCCGAATCGTTTCATTGCCCCCCCGAAGGGTGTCTACCAAAGGCGTGAAACGAATGGGGTTCTGGCTTCTGGCGGCGCAAGTCGAGGAGAGAGAAGGACATCGGGAAACGCGATTCGTTTCACCGGGCCGTGAAACGAATCGTCCCCTGGCAGAGCGTTACCCCAATGCCCCCGGAAATGAACCAGGCCTGTCCCGGGCCGATTGCCGCTGGCCCATCTTCCCTGGAGCGCCCTTCCGGCAAGGACGAACACCCGTAGGCCAGCGGCCGCGGGTTAACGGCCGATGACGGCTGCACGTCGCCCCCGGACCGGAATAGAACAACGTGAGTGGGTTCTTCGTGGCTCAACCAACAGGAGGCACAGCATGGCACGCACGACCCGGATGGTGACCTTCGCCCTCGCCGCCGTCTCGCTGGTCCTGCTCGGGACTGGTCGGGTGACGGCGCAAATCGTCGTCGTATCCCCGCCCGCCGTCAGCTACTACAGCCCGCCCGTCGTCTACGCGGCCGCGCCAGCCGTTTCGTACTCCTACGCGCCCGCGCCGGCCGTGTCGTACTACTACGCTCCGTCGGTGTCGTACTACGCGCCGGCGGTGAGCTACTACGCGCCGGCGGTGTCCTACTACCCGGCCCCGGCCGCCGTGATGACCACCCGTTACGGCCTGTTCGGCCGGCCGCGGGTCACCACCACCTATTACCCTCCGGTCTACTACCGGCGGTAAGGGGGAGATCTTCCCTCGGCGACACGGCGCACCGACCTGCGAGACCGGCAGGCCGGTGCGCCGTCCGTCCTGGTTCAGGTCACTCCCGCAGCCAGCGCCTCGTAGAATGCCGTCACCTCAGCCCGCGCCTGCCCCTCGGTCAGCGCCTCGACGTCCACCAACCCAGCGGCCAGGGCTTCCGGCGGCTCGCTCTGCAGCGCCAGCAGCACCTGAACCTGCGCGGCCGTCAGGTAGCGCAGGGCCAGGGCGCTCTCGGCGAAGGTCCGTCGATTCTTCCGCTGGTCGCGGAGCACGCGGCGTAACCGCCGCGGTGTGATCCACCCCAGCCGCCGCAGAAGCCGGCCCGCCAGGAGCGGCGGCGGCGGGGCCGCCCGCAGCGCCGCCTGCACCTGCTGCTGCGTCACCGCCTCGCGGGCCAGCAGGAAGGTGCCGAACAGCCGCCGGCGCACCTCCTCCACGAAGACCTCGTCCTCCGCCTCGAGAAGCGACGAAAAATGGACCCTGTTCTTGCCTATGCCCTTGGCGGCGAACATCGCCCGGTCGGCCTCGGCCAGCACGTCGGTCGCGGTCCGCTGCGTGCGCCGCGGCACGCACACCACCGCCCCCACCGACGCGGTTAGCTGCGCCGACTGCCCGTCGTACCGCACCAGCAGGGCGCTGACGGCGTGCCAGACGCGGTTGGCCAGCGTCCGCACCCCTTCGGGTGACGTGTTCGGCATCAGTACGCAGAACTCGTCGCCGCCCCAGCGCGCCACCACGTCGTCGCCATGCACCTCGTGCCGCAGCGCCGCCGCCACGTCCTTCAGCACCTGGTCGCCGAAGGGGTGGCCGTAGCGGTCGTTGAGCCCCTTGAACCCGTCCAGGTCGAGGAACAGCAGCCCCAGCATCGTGCAGCGCCGCCGCCCCCGCCGGAACTCGCATCGCAGCGACTCGTCGAAGGAGGAGCGGTTGAACAACCCCGTCAGCCGCTCGCGCGTCGCCTCGCGCCGCAGCCGGTGCGCCAGTCGCTGCCAGCGCAGAAGTTCCTGGTCCGCTTGCGTCTTCTCCTGCCGCAGCCGGGTCGCCTCGCCGTCGCGCTCCAGGGTGAGCTGAATCAGCTCGACCGTGGCGTTGGCCACGATGGTCGAGTAGTTGCCCAGGGCGCCCACGTCGAGCTGCAGCAGGGCGCTGAACTCGCCGATCTTGCGGTCGAGCGGCTCGAGGAATTCGAGGAAGCTCCCCTCGCTCAGGCCGAAGCGGTCGCAGGCCAGCGTCAGGACTTCTTGCAAGAGGGCCGGCTGACTGTTCGGGGCGATCTGCAGTTGCGCCGCCCGCGTCGCCAGGTAAAGGAGCCGGCTGCGCTCGGCCACGGCCCGCTCGTGGGCCGGCGAGGCGGCGGGGCGGTGGTGGTGGCGGATCGGCTGGGTGATATCGTCGGGCAGCCGCCAGCGGCCGAGGATGAAGGCGCTGACGTCGGCGTGGTTGAGGCCCAGGTGCTGCTCCTCCAGTTCGCATTGGCGGTAGGCGAGCACGTCTGGCGTGTGGGCCACGACTGGGCCGTACTCGGCGGGAAACACCTGCTGCAGCACGAAGACGCCGAGGTCGCACAGCAGGGCCGAGACCATGTCGTCCTCGGGGTCGGGCCGGCCGAGCTTGACGGCCAGTTCGCGGGCCACGATGGCCCCCGCGACCGACGCCTTCCACCAGTCGCACAGGCGGGGATCGGTACTGGTCTGCAAGCGCATGGTCGGCAGCGACAAACTCAGCACCAGCGAGCGCACCGACTTCAGGCCGAGGAAGTTCAGGGCGCGGCCGATCGAGCCGATGGGCCGCTGCAGGCCGAACATCGCCGAGTTGACCGCCCGCAGCATCTGGGCGCACAGGCCCGGGTCGAGGGCGATGATCCGGGCGATGTCCTCCATCTCGCAGTCCGCCTGCGACGCCTTCTGAATGACGTCGAGGGCCACCGGTGGCGGCGTCGGCAGGCTAGGCGACTCGCCGATGCAGGCGAGCCGTTCGGCAAGGGCCGGGAGTGTGGCGTTGGTCATCATTGGTTGCGTCTCGCCCCGCGGCACCCTTCCTTTCCCGAGACGGCCGGGGGAAGGGCCCGTCACGCTAATCTCGCTCACGAGCGGTCCGCGGTCAAAAAGCGCCGCGCTGGGGGGTTGCTCTCGTTCGGCCGGGCGGACACAATGAAGGTCTCCCGCACGGCAGCGGGCCAGTCCCCCTGCACCCACCCCGGAACGGCGTATAGTTTGGCAGGCGCCTTGCCGGACGCCCCAGGTGACATCAAGAGGGAAGGGATTCATGACGCAGCCCGCGCCAACCGCAGCGCTGCCGGAGGCCACCACGCCGGTGCCCCCGGCCGGGTCGTCCCGCGGCGGGGCCGAGTGGGGCCTGACTCGGGGCGGGAGCATCGGCCCCCACCCCGGCGACGAGGTGCGCGCCGTCCTCTCCCGCCGGCTGCGGATCCTGGCGCCGCTGATGCTCGCCGTCCTCGTCTTCTATTTCTTCCGCAACCTGAAGGGGAGCGGCGAGTTGGCGTCGCCGCGCATCGGCTTGCTCCTGCAGTTGGTGCTGCTGGCCCTGCTGACGGCCAGTGCCACGCCGCTTTACGGCGGGCCGCGCCTGTCCCTGCGCGGCCTGCGCGGTCTGGAACTGATCCTGTTCGGAGTGGCGGCGACCTACTTCGCCTGGCTGCAATGCGGCACCCTCTTCGAGGCGTGGGACCTGCGGGCCGCGACGCCGACGCGCGAGGCGGCCATCCTCCGCCTGGCACTGGAGGCGGCTTCGGCGCGTTGGCTCCTCCTCATCGTCGCTTACGGCGCCGTCATCCCCAACACGCGCCGGCGCTGCGCCATCGTTTTGATCACCCTGGTGCTGATGCCGTTGATCATCGCGGCCGGGGCCGGCCTTGGCCACCCGGCGCCCCGTGCGCCGTTTGCCCTGGCGACCCTGCAGATGACGGGTACTCTCGGCACCGGCGGCGCCGCCGCCCTCTTCGCCTGCACTCGCCTCAACGCGGTGCCGGCCCAGGCGCTGGAACACGAGATGGTCGGCCAGTATCAGCTCAAGGACCTGCTGCGCGCCGGCGGCATGGGCGAGGTCTACCTGGCCGAGCACGTGCTGCTGAAGCGCCCCTGCGCCCTGAAACTGGTCCGCCCCGGCCTGGCCCGCGACCCGGCCGTGCGCCGCCGCTTCGAGCGCGAGGCGCGAGCCATGGCGGCCCTGCGCCACCCCAACGCCGTCGCCATCCACGACAGCGGCCGCGCCGCCGACGGCACCCTCTACTACGTCATGGAGTACCTGCCGGGGCTGAGCCTCGATGACCTGGTGGCCCGCGACGGCCCGCTGCCCTCGGGGCGCGTCGTCTACCTCCTGCTGCAACTGTGCGACGCCCTGGGCGAGGCGCACAGCCTGGGCATCCTGCACCTGGACATCAAGCCGGGCAACATCCTGGTTTGCGACAAGGCCGGCGCCGGCGAGGTGGTCAAGCTCCTTGACTTCGGGCTGGCGCGCGAGGTGGCGCCCCACGGGCTTGGCCTGCCCTCGTCCGGCGCGGAAGGGGCCGGCTCGCCGCAGTACATGGGCCCAGAGCAGGCGGCGGGACGGGGGCCGCTCGATAGCCGTGCCGACCTCTACGGCCTGGGCGGCGTCGCCTACTTCCTGCTGACCGGCCGACCCCCCTTCGAGTGCGAGAGCGCCCTGCAGCTGGTGCTGGCTCACGCCTGCGACCCGGTGACGCCGCCGAGCCGCCTGCGCCCCGACCTGCCGGCCGACCTCGAGGCGGTGGTGCTGCGCTGCCTGGAGAAGGAGCCGGGACGGCGCTTCGCCGACGCCGCCGAACTGGCGCAGGCACTGCGGCGCTGCGCGTGTGCCGGCGACTGGGACGCGGACCGGGCGGCGGCGGCGTGGCAGCACGGCGGCGACGCTGCGACCGTGGTGCAGGGGACCTAGTCACCGCCTGACTTCCTCAGGCCCGGATCAAACGCTGGTGCCGCACCTCGCTACCGTGAAGCCTTCTCTCCGGGCTTGGCCGTCAATCCCAGCCGGCGGCGGATCTCCTCCTGGATCTCGGGCGCCTCCTTCATGCCGTCCACAGCCACGACGAGTTCCTTGCGACGGAACAGGTCCAGGATGGGCTCGGTCTTGGTGTGGTAGTCGAGCAGTCGCGCACACAGCGCCTCCGGGGTGTCGTCGGTGCGCGCGATCAGCGGGCCGCCGCAGACGTCGCAGACGCCGGGCGTGGCCGGGCGGTGGTAGATCAGGTTGTAGTCCAGGCCGCATTTCGTACACAGCCGCCGGTTCAGGATGCGCTCCCAGACGCTCCGGTCCGGCACGTCAATCAGCAGCACGGCGTCGATGTCGTAGCTCTCCAGGAAGAATTCCGCCTGGTGGTGGCTGCGCGGGAAGCCGTCGAGGATGAAGCCGAAGTTCCAGTCGTGCTGGTCGAGGCGCAGTTTGACGACCTCCTCGACGACGTCGTCGGGGACCAGGCCGCCCTCGGCCATATACCGGCGGACGCGGGCGGCCAGCTTGGTGTGGTTCTGGATGTGCCAGCGGAACAGGTCGCCGACGCTGATGTGGACGAGGTCGAAGTCGCGCGCGAGCAGTTTCGCCTGCGTACCCTTGCCGCAGCCCTGCACGCCCATGATGATGTATTTCCGCATCGCCGTCCCTCCGGTTTCATCCGCGAGCGGAGCTTATCTTACGCCCCACTCCCAGAGACCGTAGGCCGTCTTTTGATCGAGCGGGTGTCCCGTTCCCTTGAGCGTCCAGCCGACCTGTCCACGGTGGTGGGATTCGTGGGCGATGAGGTAGCCGAGGAAGGCGACGGCGTGCGGCTTGAAGCCCTTGACCTTGCCGCCCGGCGCCAGGCCTTTCCGCAGCAATCCCTCGACCGCCTTCCCGGACGCCTCCAGCGCCTTCGCGAGACGCTCCTTGGCGCCGTCGGTCCCTTCCAGCTTCTCCAGCCCGGGGCGCAACTCCGGTGCCGCCGACTTCAGCCACATCAGTCGGACGTTGTGGACGTGAGCGAAGAGCTGGTAGAGGGTCCGGTGTTTCGGCGCCAGGGCGGACCCGAGCAGCTCCGGCGGCACGGCGTCGAGCAGATAGAGGTTGACGCGATTGTGGATGTTCCACGTCTCGATGAGTTGGTCTTCCATCGTGGATTCTCCTTCGACGAACGCGAAGGCCCACGGGCCGCGGCCCGTGGGCTCCTTGGCCTCCCTTCTCGGGCGCCTCAGCGCGACTCGCCGGCCGGCGCCTTGACCGCCGTATCCAGCTTCGCAGCGGTTCCGTTCGCCGCTAGTTCGTGCCGGCTCTCGTCGCCCAGTTCCGCCTCCCCGCGGGCGCGGCGCCGGCGGGCCAGGACGAACTCGACCACCATCGGCATCACCGAAATCAGCACGATGGCCACGATGACCAACTCGAAGTTCTGTTGGATGAACTCGAAGCCGCCGAAGAAGTAGCCGCTGAACACACAGATCAGGACCCAGGCGGCGCCGCCGGTCGCGTTGTACACGACGAAGCGGCGGTACTCCATCTTGCCGACGCCGGCCACGAAGGGGGCGAAGGTGCGGATGATCGGGATGAAGCGGGCCAGGATGATCGTCTTGCCGCCGTACTTCTCGTAGAACTGTTGCGTCCGCAGAAGATGCTTCTTGTGGAACAGCCAGGACCTCTCCGAGCGAAACACCGCCGGACCGATCTTCAGGCCGAGGTAGTAGTTCACGGCATCGCCGAGGACGGCCGCGCTAATCAGGAGAGCCAGCATCAGCGGCAAGCTCATCGTTGACGTGGACAGGGCAAGGAGGGCGCCGACCGCGAACAGGAGCGAGTCGCCGGGCAGGAACGGCGTCACGACCAGTCCCGTCTCGCAGAAGATCACCGCGAATAGCAGGACGTACAGCCACGGCCCCATCTGGTCGGCCCACACGGGCAGGTGGACGTTGAGGTGCAGTACGCGGTCGAGGACGGTGCGGAGGAAATCCACCATGCCGGCAACGCTCCTTACCTTCCCTGGCGCCGGTCGCTCGAGCGGGTCGGGAAGGGCGACAGGGATTCGAGTTGGTCCACGCAGGGGAAACGGCAGCGCGGCGGTGGGCGGCCGGCGTCCCCTCCCCGGTAAGGGGGCACTATAACCTAGCGTGTGCTGGCGCCCGAGCAAGGGCAATTCGCAGTCGGGGGGAGATCACGGCCCCTGCGCAGAGAACAGGTTCAGTTGCCAATCCGTCAGGCTGAGGCTGGTGACGTGTCCGTCGCAGTAGAGGACGTTGAATCGTCCGAGGTGCCGCGGCGGGTAGTGGCGGGCGACGTCCGGGGCGGTGGGAGGCACCGGGACTGCCGGCGAGCCCGGCAGCGAGGTGGCGCAGGAGGGCACGTTGGAGTGGTCCCAGGCGAGGAGGACGTTCGAGGAGCCGTTGCCGTTGGTGAGGACCACCAGCGACACCCCGGACGGCCCGCCGGCGCTGCCGTTCATGCCGTAGCTGACCTGGAAGGTCTGGCCGAGCGTCGGGCTGCCGGGGAAGGTGTCGATGCCGTCGGGGCAGCTGAACGACTTGCGGTTGTCCTCCAGGAAGGGGAAGAGCAGGCCGGCGGGCACGTAGTCGGGCAGCGCGAACGTCGGGCTGGTGCCGGGGCGGTTGTCGTAGGGCGCCCACCAGATGTCGTTGGGACCGGTCCAGAAGGTCAGCGACGGCAGGGCGTTGCAGTAGAGGTCGCTGCCGTTCATCCAGGGGGCGGGACAGAGGCGCGGCCGCGGCAGGGTGCCGCTGGCATCGTTGTACGTGTGGGCGGCGAGGCCGATCTGGTGCAGGTTATTGCCGCAAGAAATGCGGTTGGCGGCGGCGCGCACCTTCTGCGCCGCCGGCAGCAGCAGGGCGAGCAACACGGCAATGATGGCGATGACCACCAGCAGCTCTATCAGCGTGAAACCGCGCCGCCGCATGAGCGCCTCCCTGAATGTACCTCGTCGGGACCGATTCTCCCATCGTGCGGGGACAAGCACAATTGTCCAGAGGAATGAACGCAGACGACGGGGGAGCTTGCGCTGAGAGCCCGGGGATCCGGGTCAGAGGAGTTTCCGAAACTCATCGTTCGTTAGCCCCGCGTCGCGGACGATGCTCCCCATCGTGATCGCATTAACCGGGTTGTGCCGCGGAATGGTGACGACCCGGCTACCATCGGTCATCACGATATGTTTCCCTTGACGT
>Ga0116217_10001620_pt1 | contig 21470 bp, 17 predicted proteins | sample Sb_taG_6_FD_89697 | JGI IMG/M metagenome (GOLD analysis project Ga0116217, IMG submission 89697) | Peat soil microbial communities from Weissenstadt, Germany - Sb_50d_4_PS metaG | ecosystem: Environmental > Terrestrial > Soil > Wetlands > Peat | place: Germany: Weissenstadt | collected 2010-09-21 | reverse complement strand
GATCTTTGACTTCATGGACCGCCGGCCGCGCGTCCGTCCCAACGCCGAGGGGCGCCGCCTGGAAGCCGTCTGCCAGGGTATCGAGTTCCGCGACATCTGCTTCTCCTACGACCCCGACAACCCCATCCTGACCAACGTCCACCTGCACGTCCGCGCCGGTGAGACGGTCGCCCTGGTCGGCAAGAACGGCTGCGGCAAGACGACCCTCGTCGGCCTGCTGCCGCGCTTCTACGACCCGGACCACGGGGCCATCCTCATCGACGGGGTGGACGTCCGCAAGATGAGCCTGCGCAACCTGCGCAAGCAGATTGGCGTGGTTACGCAGGACGCGATCCTCTTCGAGGGAACGATCTACGACAACATAGCTTACGGCAACCGGCGGACGACGGCGGCGCAGGTGGAGGAGGCGGCGCGCATGGCCAACGCCCACGAATTCATCGCCGGCCTGCCCCACGGCTACCGGACGCAGATCGGCGAGGCGCGCAGCCTGTCCGGCGGACAGAAGCAGCGCATCGCCCTGGCCCGGGCGATCCTGCGCGACCCGAAGATCCTCATCCTCGACGAGTTCACCAGCGCCGCCGACGCCGAGAGCGAGGCCGCCATCCACCGGGCGCTGCGCGAGTTCAAGCGCGATCGCACCACGTTCGTCATCACCCACCGCCTCAACACGTTGGAGATCGCCGACCGCAGCGTGGTCATGGACGAGAAGCGCATCGTCGCCGTCGGCACGCACGCCGAGCTGATGGCCACCTGCGCGCTGTACCAGCGGCTGCACGAGGCGCAAGGACAGAAGCTCGTCGCTTAATGGGAAAAGGCATGGATGCGAGCGCTGATTCATCGTTTCGCGAAACGATAAATCGAGTCTCGCGGCTCAACGCGCTTCCCGTGGCCGGTCTGACCTTTCTGTGCTGGTTGCTCTTCTTCCGCGGCCTCGGCGAGCGCGACCTGTGGAGCAGCCACGAGGGCCGCGCCGCGATGGACGCCCAGTCGCTCCTCGACGACGGCTTCTCCACGATGCCGCATCTCTTCGACGGCCGCGCCGAGGTGCAGAAGCCGCCGCTCTACTACTGGCTGGTGGCCCTGGCGGCCCGCGCCGCCGGTACGCCGGTCGATGCCTGGACGGTGCGCCTGCCGGCGGCGCTGTCGGGACTGGTCGGCGTCCTGCTGCTGTACGGCTTCGCCGCGCGGCGCGGCCGGCCGGTCGCGGGACTTGTGGCGGCGGTCGTCCTGGCCACGGCGCTGCACTACACCTGGCTGGCGCGGGTCGGCCGCATCGACATGCCGCTGACACTGACGACGGCGGTGGCGCTGCTCGCTTTCTATCGGATGGGGAGAGAAGCGCCGCCCCGAGAGCGGCGGCTAAGAGACTGTAACACTAAGGACATCGCCGCTTGCGGCTTCGCAATCGTTCCTGCGAAGCCGCAAGCGGCAAGAGGGTTTTTAATACTATTCCTAAACGGGTTGGCGGGATACCTCGCCGTTACTGCGGGGTTGCTGCTCAAGGGGCCGATCGGCGCCGTACTACCGCTCGGGGTCGCCGCCGCCTGGCTCCTCGTCAACCGCGACCTGCGCCGACTGCGTCACTGCGGCTTGTGGTGGGGCGTGCCGCTGGTGGCGCTGATCGTCGTGCCGGTCTACCTCTGGGCGAACGCACAGACGGGCGGCGAGTTCTTTCGCGCCTTCCTGTGGCACCACAACGTCGAGCGCGGCTTCGGGGGCTCCGAGGTGCTGCGCGCCCACCCGTGGTGGTTCTACGCCCCGCACCTGGTCGCCGACTTCCTGCCGTGGAGCCTGCTGCTGCCGGTCGCCGCCTGGGCCTTCGTCCGTCGCGGCTGGTGGCGTGACGACCCCGAGGCGCGCTTCGGCCTCGTCTGGCTGCTGACGATCACACTCCTCCTCTCGGCGGCGCGCTTCAAGCGCGCCGACTACCTGCTGCCCGCCTTCCCGGGCGCCGCCCTCTTCCTTGGCTGCGTCGGCGAGCGCTGGTATCGCGGCTCGGACCATCCCGCCCGGCTCGCGGCGGGGTTCGCCATGATTGGCTTCGCTTGCGCCGCCGGCTGGTGGCTGTACCTGGAGCACCAGCTGCGCGCCAACGAGCCGGGGCGCGAATCGGTCCGCTTCGCGGAGGCGGCCCGTCGCATCGCCCCCGCCCCGCAGCCGATCCTCTTCTTCCGCACCGAGGCGCAGGCCGCGGCGTTCCACGTCGGCCGGCCGCTCGCCCTGTTCGTAGAATGGGAAAAACTGGACGCCTGGGCCGCCCGCCCCGAGCCGGCTTACGTCGTCATGCCGGCCCAGGTCGCCGCCGAGTGGCCGCGCTTCGTACACACCGGTCGCCTCGAAGAAGTGCTGCGCGAGCCGGCCCCGCCCGGCGGCGGCGACTGGGACCTGCCCGCCTGGCTGCCGGCCCGGCTGCGCCGCGACCTGGAACGGTTCCAGGCCGGCGAAGGCCACGGGCGGCCGCTGGTGCTGCTGCGGACGGTGCCCCATTCCGCAACCCCCGCGCCGTGACCGAGCCCGACGATGCCCGAACTGACTCCGCTCCCTCCCATCGCCGGCCAACCCATCAGCGTGGTGCTCCTCGCCCACGACGAGGAGCCGCACCTCGAAGCCGTCGTCACCGAGTGGGCGGCCCTCCTTGAGGGTCTGAAACGCGATTACGAGATGCTGCTGGTAGATGATGGCAGCGCCGACCGGACCGGCGCTCTGGCCGAGGCGCTGGCGGCGCGATTGCCGCGCCTGCACGTGCTGCGCCACCCGGCACACCGTGGCCGGGGGGCGGCGCTGCGCACCGCGCTGGCCGCCGCGACGAAGCCGCTCCTGTTCTACACAACCGCCGACCGCCAGTATCAGCCGGCCGACTTGAAGCGACTGCTGGCCGAAATCGACAAGGTCCACCTCGTTTCGGGCTTCCGCCTCTGGCGGCCGGTGCCGGCACCGTTGCGCTGGCTCGGCCGCGGCTGGCGGCTGATCCTGCGCGTGTTCCTGGGCCTCGGCCTCGAGCCGCTACCCGGCTGGCTCGGCGGGCGCGAGCACCTCTACCGGGCCCTGTGCCGGGCGGTCTTTGCCCTCCGCCTGCAGGACGTCAACTGCGCCTATCGTCTCTGCCGCCGTGACATCTTCGCGCGCATCCCCATCCAGTCGGACGGCGACTTCGTCCACACCGAGGTGCTGGCCAAGGCCAACTTCCTCGGCTGCTACCTGAATGACGAGGTGACGGTCGCTTACCGGCCGCGCGAGCGGGACGCCCGGGGGCGCATGTGGAAGGACGGCTACCGCGTCTTCGCCCGGCCGGACTTCGGGCCGCCCGTGCTGCCGGCCGAGGGGCAGGCCCAACCGGCCCCGCCAGCCTGATCCCCGTCGCCCTGGCCAGCGTGGCCGCCTCGCTCATCCGTCCCTTCCTGCTCGGCCACGGCCCGCTCTTCAAAATTCCCCCGCACGACACCCTCCCCCTGGAGGCGCTGCTGTCGTCCGGCGGGGCCGGCCTACTCGCCGGCCTGATGGCCCTCGGCTTGACGCTGGCGGTCTACGCCTGGGAAGACCTGTTCCTGCGCCTGCCGATCCACTGGATGTGGTGGCCGGCCATCGGCGGGGTGGTCGTCGCGGCCGAGCATTCGCCCCGGGCCGCAAGCGGTACCAGGGGGGATGCGCGAGTCAGCGCCCGGTCAGAGCGCCGCGCAGCTGGTTCTGCTGCTGCTGCAAGGTGAGCAGCAGGGCAGTCACCTGTTGCTGTTGCGTGGGGGTCAACTGCTGTTGCTGCTGCACCGCGGTCAGCAGCGCGATCAGTTGCTGCCGCTGCTGCATCGCGGTCAGTAAGGCGGTCTGCTGTTGCTGCATCGCGGTCAGCAGGGCACTCTGCTGAGTGGTGCCCAGTTGACTTCCCGTGGTGCCTTGCGTTCCCAGGGTTCGGGTCCCGCTCCTCTGTCTGCCCGCGCAGCCAGCCCTCGTCTGGCCGTGGGACTGCCCTGCCGCGAATAGCAGCGACGCCGCGGCCAGCAGGACCGCGCTCGCCCCCTTTGCCGAAATCATGCGTGCCTCCTCCGTTGGTGTGAGACAGGGGCCTGCCAACGCGATCCGATGAGTAGTTCATCCCGAGACCGCCTTTACTTACGTCCGGCGGACGCGGGAACTGTACATGAGCGCGCGAAGATTTCAGGCGCTGGTGACGACGGCCGTGAAGGCGGCGCCGGCCAGTGTCCCGTCGCTCGGGGTGACCTGCGGCGTCGGCCGAGTGTTATTACCACCGTGCGCTCACTTACGCCGCCTGGGGACAACCCGAGGTCGCCGGCGGCGATGACGACCGCGCCCGGGCGCTGGCGCTCCGGCCCGCCGCCTGTTACCCACCACTGAACCTTGCCGAACCCCTCCCGGGTCGCATAATAGCCCCTTGTGTAGCCGAATCCCGCGCCGCCCGGCGCGGGAGCGGGGGATCCATTGGGCCGAGTCATCGACCCGGGGGCTCAGGTCCAGACCAGCGGACCGGGGCACTTACAAGCCCTAGCCCGTCAGCTAACCTCGTAGGCAGGTCGTGGCGCGGCGCCGCGGCCGGTTGTAGGGGCACACCCGTCTGGCTGGTTGCGACGAAGAGCCCGTCCGCTGCTTCGACGGACCGTCGAAGAACCCACCGATGTCTACCCCCGAAGGCACGCCGGCGCCGTCCAGCGGGCTGGTGCGCCGCCTCGCCCGGCCGGCGCAGGTGATCATCGTCAGCAGCGTGATGTTCACCTTCATCAGCTACTGGCGCACCGCCGCCGTCGTCCTTTGCGACCTGGCCAGCACCGTCTACTACATCGGCGGCATCGTCGAGAACGCCATCGGCCCGGCGGCCCCGTGGTTCATCCTGGCCGTCATGCTCTTCAGCTACACGGTACGCTCCGTTTACATCGAGAGTTGTTCGCTGTTCGTCCGCGGCGGCGTTTACCGCGTCGTCAAGGAGGCGATGGGCGGCTTCCTCGCCAAGCTCTCCGTGTCGGCGCTCATGTTCGATTACGTCCTTACCGGGCCGACCTCCGGCGTCTCGGCGGGGCAGTACATCATGGGGCTGATCGTGCAGTTCCTCAGCCTGATCTCACCGGAGACCTACAAGGCCTGGGGGCTCGACCAGACCGACCCCGGCCAGACCGGCGAGCAGGTCATCCGCTGGGGCTCGGTCGTCCTGGCCCTGGGGGTGACGCTGTACTTCTTCCGCCAGAACCTGATCGGCATCCACGAGTCGAGCGACAAGGCGCTGAAGATCATGTACGCCACCACCGTGATGGCCATCGTCATCATCGGCTGGTGCATTTTCACGTTGATCTACAACGGCGGCCCGGCCCAGTGGGTGCCCCTCCTGCCCGACCTCCACCCGAAGGTCGAACACGTCGAAATCCCCGCCGAGGAGGCGGCCGACCCGTCGCGGTACAACCTCCCGCAGGAGGACAAAGTCTGGGTTCGCGACCCGGACAGCCCCGATCACCTCAAGCCCAGGGAGGAAGATGGCCAGCCGGTCCCCAAGGAGAACGAGGCGATCAAGGAGATCGCCAACGTCACCGGAGTGAAGGCCCACAAGCCTGACGACCCGCTCGGCTTCATCTCCTCGACGGGGCTCGGCCAGGCGATCCAGAAGGCCGGCATGCCCGGGTATTCGTGGCTGAGCATCCTCGGCATCCTCGGCCTCTTCCTGGCGTTCGGGCACTCGATCCTGGCCATGTCGGGCGAGGAGACGCTGGCCCAGGTCTACCGCGAAGTCGAGTCGCCGAAGCTGAAGAACTTCAAGAAGGCGGCCTTCATCGTCTTCGTCTACAGCGTGGTGCTGACCGCCGGCATCAGCTTCCTGGCCGTGCTCATCATCCCGGACGAGGTCCGCATGAAGTTCTACAGCGGCAACCTCATCTCCGGCCTGGCCCGGCACGTCGTCGGACCGCCGACGTTGAAACTGGTCCTGGAAACCTTCGTCGTCGTCATCGGCTTCCTGATCCTGGCGGGGGCCGTCAACACGGCCATCATCGGCAGCAATGGCGTCCTCAACCGCATCGCCGAGGACGGCGTGCTGCCCGACTGGTTCCTCAAGCCGCACCCCCGCTACGGCACCACCTACCGCCTGCTGATCCTGATTACGTCATTGCAGCTCGGCGTTATCCTCATCAGCATGGGGCACATCATCGTGCTCGGCGAGGCGTACGCCTTCGGCGTTGTCTGGAGCTTCGTCTTCAAGGCCCTGTCGATGGTCGTGCTGCGCTTCAAGGACAGGACGCCGCGCGAGTACAAGGTGCCGCTCAACGTCCGCGTCCGCGGGGTCGAGGTCCCGATCGGCCTGATCCTGATCTTCCTGGTGCTGCTGACGGCCGCCGTCCTTAACTTCTTCACCAAGGAGGTCGCCACGGTCAGCGGCCTGATCTTCACGGCCGGCTTCCTGACGGTGTTCGTCCTCTCGGAGCGCTACCACGAGAAGAAGCGCGGGCATGCGGCCCACAAGCACATGGAGCAGTTCAACCGCCAGCAGGCGCCGGTCGTCAGCCTCGAAGCGCTGGGCATCAGCAAGCCGTATCGCAAACTGGTGGCCATCCGCTCGACGCAGAACCTGGTGATGCTGGAAAAGGCGCTCGCCGAGGCCGACCCCGACACGACCGCCACCATCGTCATGACGGCCAAGGTCATGCCGATAGGCGACGCGCCGTCCAACGGCAACGTCGATCTGGACGCCTACGACCAGCAGCTGATGACCGCGGTGGTGGACAAGGCCGAGCATGCCGGCAAGCAGGTCAAGCCGCTCATCGTGCCGACCAACAACCCGCTGCACGCCGTCCTGCAGACCGCGGAGCAGCTGCACGCCAACGAAGTGGTCATGGGGGCGTCGAACAAGTACACGGCCGACGAGCAGCTGGAGCAGATCGCCTTCTACTGGATCAGCATGCACCACGGCACGCCGGCGCCGCTGACGGTGCGCGTCCTCGGCGCCGACCGCGACATGGCCCTGGACCTGGGCGGCGGCAACCGCATCCCGAAAATCAGCGAGCGGCGGGCGCGGACCGTCGCCGAGCTGCGCGCCGCCGGCGTCGGCGTGCGCCGGGTGCTCATGGTGCATGACGGCACCCCGGACAGCAGCGACCTGTTCCAGCAGGTGCTGACCATGCTCGACGCGCAGGTCCACCTGGCTGTGGCCCCTGTGGCGCCGGCCGACGAGCAGCCGCCGACGAGCCTGAACCTCGTGCCGCACGACCAGGAGCGGGCAAAGCAGCTCGGCCGCGACGTGCCCCTGGTGAGCCTGACGAGCAGCTCCGGCGAGGAGATCGTGCGCGTCGCCAAGGAAGGGCAGTACGACTTGCTCGTGGTGGGGCTGCCGACCGAGCCGCCGGCGGGGCAGAACGGGCGCGTCGATGCCCGCGCCCGCTACGTCATGGACCGCGCCCATTGCCGCGTCTTTTTGGCGGCGGCGCCGCTGATCCCCCGCGAGGTCGTGGACACGCGCCAGGGGGTCTGAATCCAGCCGCTTGCGGCTACGGACGATTTATCGTTTCGCGCTCGTATATCATGGCGCGAGCGCGAAACGATAAATCGTCAGCGCTAAGCCGCAAGCGGCCCAGCTGGGGATGCCCACGATGTCCCTCTCCCGGCCGGCGCAGGTGATCGTCGTCAGCAGCGTGATGTTCACCTTCATTAGCTACTGGCGCACCGCCGCCGTCGTCCTCTGCGACCTGGCCAGCACCGCCTACTACATCGGCGGCATCGTCGAGCAGTCGATCGGCAAGGCCGCCCCGTGGTTCATCCTGGCCGTCATGCTCTTTAACTACGCCGTGCGCTGCGTCTACATCGAGAGCTGCACCCTGTTCGTCCGCGGCGGCGTCTACCGCGTGGTGCGCGAGGCCCTCGGCCCTTTCGCCGCCAAGCTCGCCGTCAGCGTCCTGACCTTCGACTACGTCCTGACGGGGCCGATCAGCGGCGTCTCGGCGGGCAAGTACATCGTCGGCCTGGGGATCGCGACCCTCGACGCCTTCCGCGACAAGCCCCTGCCCCGCGAAAGCACCGCCGCCTGGACGACCTGGGGGCCGGTCCTGATCGCCTGCGCCGTCACGCTGTATTTCTACCGTCAGAACATCCGCGGCATCCGCGAATCGAGCGACAAGGCGCTGAAGATCATGGCCGTCACGACGGTCATGGGCGTGCTGATGCTGGCCTGGTGCGGCATCACCCTCGTCGATCGGGCGGCACGTGGGACCGCCCCCGAAGTCCCGAGCCCGGCCCCCCGCCTGACCCCGCGCGAGGACCCCGCCACGGGGAGGACGGTGGACCCGCTCGGCGCCCTCGGCTCGACGGGCGTCGCCGCGGAGGTGGAGGCGGCCGGGGAAGAGGCCGGCCCGTCGTGGCTGAGCCTGGTCGGCCTCTTCGGCGTCGCCGTCGCCTTCGGCCATTCGATCCTGGCCATCTCCGGCCAGGAGGTGCTGGCCCAGGTCTACCGCGAGGTGGAGTCGCCGAAGCTGAAAAACTTTAAAAAGGCGGCCCTCATTGTCTTCATTTACAGCCTGCTCTTCACCGGCCTGATCAGCTTCCTGGCGGTGATGCTCATCCCCGACGGCGAGCGCGTGCCGAGGTACGCCGACAACCTCATGGGCGGCCTGGCGATGAACGTCCTCGGCCCGCCGCCGGCCCGGCTGATGCTCAACGCCTTCGTGGTGGTGGTCGGCTTCCTGATCCTGGCGGGGGCCGTCAACACGGCCATCATCGGCAGCAACGGCGTGCTCAACCGCGTCGCCGAGGACGGCGTGATGCCCGAGTGGTTCCTCAAACCACACCGCAAGTACGGCACCACGCACCGCGTCCTGACCCTGGTCGTCGGCCTGCAGCTGGTCATGATCCTCGCCACGCGCGGCAACGTACTGCTGCTCGGCGGGGCCTACGCCTTCGGCGTCGTCTGGAGCTTCGTCTTCCAGGCGCTCTCGATGGTGGTCCTGCGCTTCAAGGACCGCCGGCCGCGCGCCTACAAGGTGCCGCTGAACCTGCGCGTCCGCGGCGTCGAGGTCCCGGTCGGCCTGCTGCTGATCCTGGGCGCCCTGCTCGTGGCGGCGCTGCTGAACCTGCTCACCAAGCAGGTCGCGACCGTCGGCGGCGCCCTCTTCACGGTCGCCTTCTTCCTCGTCTTCTGGCTGTCGGAACGCTCCTCCCGGCGGGCGCGCGACCGGGTCGGCGAGCGCCTGGAGCAGTTCAACGAGCAGGCGGTGGACGAGGTGACGTCCGAGAGTCTCGGCCTGACCCGGCGCTACCGCAAGTTGGTGGCCATCCGCTCGCCGCGCAACCTGTTCATGCTGGACCGGGCCCTGGCGGAGGCCGACCCGGAGACGACGGGCATCGTGGTGCTCACCGCGAAGCTCCTGCCGCCCGCCGCCGCCCAGCCGGAGCGCCTGCAGCTAGACGTCTACGAACGGGAGTTGTTGACGGCGGTGGTACAGAAGGCGGAGTTGGCCGGCAAGGAAGTCAAGCCGCTGGTCGTGCCGACGAACAACCCGCTCTACGCCCTGCTGCGGATCGCCCGCGACGTTCAGGCCCACGAGGTGATCGTCGGGGCGTCGAACACCTACACCGCCGACGAGCAGATGGAGCAGCTCGCCTTCTACTGGATCAGCCTGCACGACGGCGAGCCGGCGCCGCTGACCGTCCGCATCGTTGGCCGCGACCGGGACGTGGCCCTGGACCTCGGCGGCGGCAACCGCATCCCGAAGATCACCGAGCGGAAGGCGCGCAGCGTCGCCGAACTGCGCGCCGCCGGCGTCGGCGTGCGCCGCGTCCTGATGCTGCACGACGGCACGACGCCTTGCAGCGACCTGTTCGGGGCGCTGCTGACGATGCTCGACCCGGAGGTGGCCCTGGCCCTGGCGCTGGTGCCGGCGGCGCCGGGCGACGAGGCGCCCGGCGACCCCACCTCGATTGTGCAGGACCGGGAGTGGGCGCGGCAGTTGCGGCGCGACCTGCCCGTCCATGAACTCCCGGGAGGCGGCGAGGGCGTGGTGCGCCTGGCGAAGGAGGGGTGTTACGACCTGATCGTGCTGCCGCTGCCGCCGGACCTGCCGGCGCGGCCGCACCGCCCGCTGGACGAGCGCTCGGCGTACATCCTCCAGCACGCCCACTGTCACGTTTTCCTCGCGGGCGCGCCGGTCATCCCGAACGAGGTGGTTGATGCGCGCCCGTAGCCGCTTGCGGCTTAGCGTTCGCGTCATCCCGCGATGACGCGAACGCTAAGCCGCAAGCGGCTTGCTTTTGGTAGAATAGTCTGATCGTCCAACCATCATTCGTGAGGGCTTACCGATGCGGCAACTTCTGCTCCGCTCGGCCGTGCTGGCCTGCCTCCTGCTGACCGGTGCGCGGCTGAGCGCCGCGGAACTCCTGTCCGACCTCCATTCGCCGGCGGCCAGCGAGGCGCGGCTCAAGAGGGATATCACCTACCTGGCGTCCGACGAGCTGGAAGGCCGCGGCGTCACCACCCGGGGCATCAAGCTCGCGGCCGACTACATCGCCGCCGAGTTCAAGAAGGCCGGCCTCAAGCCCGCCGGCGAGGACGGCAGCTATTTCCAGCCGTTCAGCATGGCCGGCTCCGTCCTTATCGAGCCGGCCTCGCTCAAGTTGCTCGGGCCCGAGGGACAGAAGGTCGAGCTGAAGCCCGGCACGCACTTCCAGCCGCAAGGCGTCTCCAGCTCCGGCCAGGTGAGCGGGCCCATCGTCTTCGCCGGCTACGGCATCACCAGCAAGGATCCCGAGATCGACGAGTATGCCGGCCTCAACGTGTCCGGCAAGGTGGTCGTCATCCTGCGCGACACCTTCCGGGCCGACAATCGCTTCACGGTCAATCCCAACTGGCGGCGCAAGTACGCCTCGCTGCCCGAGAAGATGACCAACGCCGTGGCGCACAAGGCCGCGGCGATCCTCCTGGTCAACGACCGCGACACCGCCAAGGACGGCGACGACCTGCTCAACTTCGGCTACTACGCCGGCGCCGGCGGCTCCCTGTTGCGCCTGCCGGAGATCCCCCTTCTCCACGTCCGCCGCGCCGTCGTCGAGAAGATGCTGGGGGCGAAGCTGGAGGACATCGAGCGCGACATCGACCACGATCTGAAGCCGCGCTCGCGCGAGCTCACCGGCTGGAGCGCGAGCGCCGACGTGAGCGTGTGGCGCGCCAAAAATGCCCTCAAGCTGAAGAACGTCGTCGGCGTGCTGGAAGGGTCGGGGCCGCTGGCCGACGAGACGGTCGTGCTCGGCGCCCACTACGACCACGTCGGCTACGGCGGCGCCAACAGCCTCGCCGACCTGAAGACGATGGCCATCCACCACGGCGCTGACGACAACGGCTCGGGGACCACGTCGATCCTGGAACTGGCCCGCCGCTTCGGGGCGGTGCCGAAGCGCGAGGGACGGCGGCTGGTCTTCATGACCTTCAGCGCCGAGGAGAGCGGCCTGTTCGGCTCGGAGGCCTACTGCAAGGACCCGCTCTTCCCGCTCGACAAGACCGCCGCCATGATCAACCTCGACATGGTCGGCCGGCTGACGAAGGACAAGGACTCGGGCAAGGACCGCCTCACCGTCTACGGCACCGGGACGGCCAAGACCTTCGACGCCCTGATCGAGGCGCTGAACAAGAAGTACGACTTCCAACTGAAGAAGGTGCCGACGGGCATGGGGCCGAGCGACCAGATGACCTTTTACGAGAAGAAGGTCCCGGTGTTCTTCTTCTTTACCAACGACCACGCCGACTATCACCGGCCCAGCGACACATCCGACAAGATCAACGTGCCGGGCATGCGCCGCATCGTCGATCTGACGGAGGAGCTGGCGGCGCACCTGGCGACGGCGGCGCGGCCGGAGTACGTCAAGGTGGCCGGCCCGAGCCTCGGCGGCGGCGACGGCCCGCGCCTGGGGATTCGGCCCGATTACGGCGACGCCAAGGAAGGGGTGCTGCTCAACGGCGTCATCGACGGCGCCGCGGCGTCGCGAGCCGGGCTCAAGGAGGGCGACCGCATCGTCGAGATCGCCGGCCAGCCGGTGAAAAGCCTGGAGGGGTACATGGCGGTGATGCACGCCCAGAAGCCGGGGAGCACCATCGACGTCGCCGTGCTCCGCGACAAGGAGAAGAAACTCTTCAAGGTGAAGCTGGATTAGCGCCGCTTCTGGGAGCCGCTTGCGGCTTCGCAATCGCCTTGCGAAGCCGCAAGCGGCGGCGCGGCCTCACTTGTCCTTCTTGTCCTTCTCCTTCTCGTAGTCTCCCTCCACGAGCTTCTTGGCCTCGTCGCTGGTCTTGGGCGAATTCAGCTCGCTGATGACCAGCTTGTCCTTCTCCACCTTGAAGTGGAACGAGAACAGGTCGCCCACTTCGGGGCCGCCCTCGATGTTGTTCTTCGTGATCTTGCTGACGCGGGCGAACAGGACGCCGTCCTTCGACGTGCCGTAGTCGGCGGTCACTTCGATCTTCCGGTCGCCCTCGCCCTTGAGGCTGGCGGTCAATCCGTCGGCCTTGATGCGGAAGGTGATGGTGGTCTCGCCTTCCTTCTTCGTCCAGGTGCCGACCGGCTTCTTGGCCGGCTCGGCGGCGGCCAGCGGCGCGGCGCAGATCACGCCCACAACCAGAGCCGCGATTACCCATCGAGTCATCGCACGATCTCCTTTCGACTGCCGGGGGGAAAGGGAGCTGCATCGACATAGGGTAGCGGCCCGGGAAGCCGATGGGGAGTGAAAAATCGGTGTTGTTCCGCGGGACCGGGGGACGGCGCCACTTGACAATCGACGACGATCCAGGCATTGATATACTAAACGGGGTCCGCTTCGCACCTGGCGCTCGACGTCGCACACGGACAGCGCTGGGAGCAGACTCGTTCGCTCACGTCGCCATTTTTCCTTTCATTCGTCCGGAGGTGCGCACGTGCCATTATTCCGAGTCTTCCGCCGTTGGCGGGGCTTCACGCTGATCGAACTGCTGGTGGTGATAGCGATCATCGCCATCCTGATCGGCCTGCTCGTCCCGGCCGTCCAGAAGGTCCGCGAGGCCGCCGCTCGCCTGTCGTGCGGCAACAACCTCAAGCAAATCAGTCTCGCGACGATCAACTGCGCCGACACGAACACCGGGCTGTTACCGCCGGGCGACGGCCTCTACCCGAACACCAACCCGAGCAACTACAACTCGTATGCCAGCGTGTTCTTCCACATCCTGCCGTACATCGAGCAGGACAACGCCTACAAGGCCACGCTCGCCCAGGGGGACGCGCACGGCAACAACGGTGGCTTCCTGACTTACAGCCCGTTCTGGAACACCCTCAACGCCAACGTCAAGACCTACATCTGCACCGCGGACCCGAGCAACGGCAGCAGTGGCGGCTGGAACTCGGGCCAGAACAGCTACGCCTACAACGGCCAGGTCATGCCGGTCTACTGGGAGGGTTATCGCCGCTACCCCTCGAGCATCAGCGACGGCACGTCGAACACGATCTTCTTCACCGAACAGCGGGCGTCGTGTGACGGCTTCTGGCCGGACTGGGGTCCGTCGATTGCCGACGCGGACTGGCCGCAGCCGATGGGGCCGGCCGCCATGTTCGTGGTGCGGCCACCGGGGACCGGCTGCCCCTATGGCGGCGGTAACCTGTACCAGGCCACGTCGCCGCACGCCGGCGGCATCAACGTCGGCCTGGGCGACGGCAGCATTCACTTCGTGAGCCAGGCGGTCAACCCGAACACCTGGTGGGCCGCCCTGACCCCCGCCGGCAACGAACTCCTCGGCCCCGACTGGTAAGAAAGGAGGATCACGTCAATGACAATCGCATTGCGGACCTCCCTCTTCCGTATCTGCGGCGCCGCCTTGCTGGTGACCTTCGCCTTGCTCTCGGCCGGCTGCGGGGGGACCGGCACCGTCACGGGGAAGGTTTTCTACAAGGACAAGCCCCTGGGCGGTGGCACGGTGGTGTTCTGGAACATCGACGGCAAAGGGAGCAAGACGAGCCGCATTCAGCCGGACGGCAGCTACACGATGGAAAACATGCCGGCCGGCCCGGTCAAGATCACCGTGGAGACGAAATCGGCCCGGCCGAGCGGCGCGGGCCAAGCTCCGGGCCAGGGCCGCGCGCCGAAGATGCCGGCGCCCCCGACGGATAAGCTCCCACCGGAGGCCGACATGGGCAACGTCTACGGCGCCCCGCGGCCGCCGGGCGAGAAGTACGTCGAGATCCCCGCGGACTACGGCGACATGGACAAGTCGGACCTGACTTACACCGTCACGAAAGGCGCCCAGGAACACGACATCAAATTGCCGTAAAGTGCGGGCTGCTTGCGGCTTCGCACGCCCTGCGAAGCCGCAAGCGGCCGACGCCCCCATCACTTCCCCGCCTTCCCCAGGTTCTTCCAGATGGACAGCAGCTCCCCCTTGGGGGAGTCGAAGTGTCCCACGACGAGGTCGGGGCGGCCGGTGCCGTACAGGTCGCCGGCCGCGCAGCTGACGTAGTCGCAGTCCCCCGTCTCCAGGGTGTGCCGCTCGAATTGCCCCTTCTCCGTCTGCCGCAGCACGATGATCGAATCGAGCTTCCGCTCCGAGCGCTCGGGGAAGTGGATCCTGGGCAGGAAGCTGACGGCGATCACGTCGGTCTTGCCGTCGCCATCGACGTCGGCCGCCACCGCCCGGTGGACGCCGTAGAGGGGCGTCAGCGGGTGATGGATCCACGGGAACTTGTCGGGGCCGGGGTTCTCCAGCCATTGGATGCTGTGGTACGGCTTGAGGAGGTACGGCTTATCGAGCACGTCGCCGTTGGTGTACAGGATGTCGAGGCGGCCGTCGCCGTTCATGTCCACGAGTTGGATGCCGCTGCTGCCGTAGCCGGGGTGCGGGGCGGTGTAGATCGTCTCCTTGCGGAAGTTGCCCTTGCCGTCGTTGAGGAAGGCGACGATGGTTTCGTGCTCCTGGCTGATGAGGGCGACGAAGTCGGGCTTGCCGTCGCCGTTGAGGTCCGTCACCGGCACGTGAATCGTGCCGTGCCGGTCATCGACGACGTGCGGCACGAACTTCGGGTGGTCCCAGTCGGTGGTCTGGTTCTCCAGGTAGATGATCTCGCCGGTCTCGCGCCAGCCGAAGGCGGCCACGATCAGATCGATCTTGCCGTCGCCGTTGAAGTCCGCCGCCTGCACGTCGGCCACTCGCCCCACGTCGTCGAGCAGAGTGATCGGCGTGAAGGTGCCGTCCGCCTTGCCGCGCAGCCAGACGACGCTGCCGACGTGGGCATCGACCGGGGTGAAGCTGCCGAGGTTGGCGACGATGATGTCCGGGATGCCGTCCTTATCGAGATCGACGACCTCGGCGTGCGCGGGGTGCGGCTGCGTGGCGAGGAGCCGCCAGGACGGGTTCGCCTCGTAGGGCTTGTAGAGCAGGACGCGGCCGCCTCGCATCTCACAGGCGAGCACGTCGAGCTTTTTCGGGTCGGAAAGGTGGACGAGGTTGACGTTGGAAACCGCGATGTCGGTGGCGGTGCTGTCGTCCTGTTGGCGGAGGAGGGGGCAGGCGCTGCGCCGGAAGGTGACCGGCAGCGGCGTGTCGGCCTTGGTGAAGACGGCGGGCGGGAGCTTGTCGGGGGCGCGTTCCTCGAACCAGGTGACGACGCCGTCGATCGGCGGCAGGAGCAGGCGCTTGTTGGAGGAGGCGGCGAAGCGGTAGGCCTGTTCGACCTCCTCCTTCCAGGCGGAGCGCGGGAAGGTGTCGGGCGGCGGGAAGGCGTGGCAGTACGCGCAGCCGCGCTGCACCTGCGCCTCGAGGTCGTCGGGGGGCGCCGGCGGGGCCGCGGACGGCGGATCGCCGTTGCGATTGCAACCGGCGGCCAGGGCGACGGCTAGGACGGCCGGCCAGACGGCGGGGCAGGCGCGTGAGAGGAGTGCAGTCATGGCTCACCCGAATGACGAGGAGGACGCGAGAAGAATGATGGGTTCAGTGTAGGGGGTGGGTGGAGGGGAGATCAAGGCGAACCGATCCGCGGTGCGACCCCGCCAAGGTAAGCGCGGGCCATCGCGGCGAATTCGGCGGAATTGCGCTGGTGCTTTTCAAGCATCTGTTCGTTCCGCCGCAAGAGTTCGCGATCTTGCTTCGAGACCTTCTCACCGCGCTTGTCCTCCCGGGTGATTTTGCGTTGTAGGGCGTCGCGGTTCCTCACGACCAGGCCGAGCATGTCCAGGAGGCAGCGACGAGCGATTAGCAGGTCGATGCGGTTGAGCTGCAAGCAGTCGATGGTTGCCTGTCCGCGCGGGCTGCTGTCGATGGCCACGGCTACTGCCCTGTTGAATCCGATATGTTCGGCCGGATCCTCGGTCGCCGGATCGATCAGGAGAGGCTGCTCTTGCCTCACGTCATCGTGGTGACACAGTGCGCGCCGGGCGGGATCGACGAGGGGAAAGACGGCGTTCTTGCAGGGTCCGTTACAGGTGGCGCATGCCAGGAGCAGGTTCGCCCATTCATAGGCGAGCCAGTAATACCCCGGCTGGCTCAGCGGCTCCTCACGCTGCTGCTGGCAGCCGGACTTGGGCCGGAAGTGCTCGACATCGCATTTCGTCTTCCGTTCGCAGAAGCAGCATTTGTCATGTTGCGCTTTGCGAAGGGCTTCGGTGACGGTGGGGTGGGCGTAGATGCGGGCGTCGAAGCGGCCGAACGATCGTTCCCCGCTGTCGAAGCGTTCGTGGAGCCGCCGTGTCGCGGCAGCGCCGCGCGTCAGCAATACGGCCGGCGGCCGACTCGGCTTGGTCACGCGGATCATGGTTGGGCGGTGAGGTCCTGCTTGAGGAGTTTTTGAGTCTCTTCGACCAAGTCGAGCATCCTGCGGGCCTCGACGGCTGTTTCCCCCCCCGGCAAAGTGCCAATTGTCGCCTCGATCTTGTCCAACTCCTTCTTCTCCGCTTTCGTGAGTCGAGCTTTGGACAGGAGTTTCTGGTATCGCAGCATGAGAGCATCGAACTCCGAGGGACGTGCGCTGGGCAAGCCGACAAGTTCGCTCGTCAGGAGTTGATCGATGCTCCAACCGCGAATCGAGGGCGGGTCGTTCTCGATGACGACGTGGTCCCCCTCGCGCTTAAGCACGACCAGGTTGGCCCCGACGCTGCCGGCGGCCTGCACGATCAACGGGCTATGCGCCGTGGCGATAAACTGCGTGTTAGGGAAGCGCTCGGTGAGATAGCCGATGAGCTGCCGCTGCCACTTCGGGTGCAGGTGCAGGTCGATCTCGTCCACGAGGACGACGGCCGGTTCAGCCAGCGGGTCAGGGCTGTCGGGGTAGCGCTCGACCATGCGACTAGCGAAATCGACCATCCAGGCGATGAGCGTGCGGTAGCCGTAGCCGAGTTGGCGGAGGGGTACCCAGCCGTAATGCGTTCGGAACTCGACGCGCGGCTTGGCCCAAGCTGTCCCAGAGACGACGAATCGGATGTCGTTGACTTCACCCTCGGGCAGGATGCGCAGAAGCAACTCCTTCACTTGCTCCAGCCGCCGCTTCTGCGTCTCCTGAAACTCGGATCGCTTACTGGCGGTGTAGTCCGTTTGGAGGAGCCATTCCTCTGCATTCCGAAGGTCTGCTTGTTCGGAAAAAAGGCTGGCGACAGCATCATCGGGGCCAGATTCGCTCAGGCCGCCCTTCCCCATCCTTCTGCTTGCGCCGTAAGCGTAACAAGCCGGCGGAGTTACATTGTTCGGCTGGAAGCGGGATATGGCAAATCCGTCAGCGGGTGCGTTCCGTTCCCAGGAGCATTCGATGCGCTCGTGCATAGAAGCGGATCCTGTAAAGGGAGAGCCGCGAGCGAATTGGAGCCGTAGCTTTGCGGGGACAGCGGGTGTTCGCAGGAATGGGTGCTCTCCAAGATCGGGGAGGTACAACAACATGACGCGCGTGAGGCGCGTATCAAGCGGGCTCTCCGGCACGGAGTGTCCCAACCGCTCGAACGATACCAGTGCCTGCAGGATGGTCGTTTTCCCCGTTCCATTATCCCCCAACAGGATTGTCCATTGGGCAGGCACGTTCTCGCGGCAACACAGATCTAGTGTTTGCTCTGGCTCACCGAAGCAGCGAACGTTTTGGAGGCTCAGCGACAAAAAGTATGCCGCTTCCGCGGTAGCCCCCTTCGTGGTCCTGGGCGCGGCCGGCGCAGCCGACACTCCGTTTGACTTCTTCGTTCCCATGACACTGACCTCGGCTCACTCCGCGAACGCGAAACGGTAAACGGACGGCTGTCAGATCACCTCGTCAATCGCCTTCCCCTCATCGAGGATCGGCACCGGCCGGCCGGTGTGGTCCTTGAACGTCTGCGTCGGGTCGATGCCGAGGACATGGTACACCGTCGCCAGCAGGTCGGCCGGCGTCAGCGCACGCTCCACGGGATGCTCGGCCTTGGAGTTGGTCTTGCCGACCACCTGGCCACCCTTGAGGCCACCGCCGGCCATCATGGCGCTGATGGCGTTGCCCCAGTGATCGCGGCCCGGGATCGGGATGCCCGGCTGGCCGGTGTTGATCTTCGGCGTCCGCCCGAACTCGCCCATCACCACCACCAGCACGCGGTCGAGCAGGCCGCGCTCGCCCAGATCGTCGAGCAGGGCGCCGACGGCCATGTCCACGTGCGGCAGCTTGTAGCCGTGGCCCTCCTTGATGTTCGAGTGGTCGTCCCAGTTCGGCATGTCCACCGTGACGAAGGTCACGCCCGCCTCGACCAGGCGCCGGGCCATCAGCGTGTACTGGCCCCACGGCCCCTGCCCGTAGCGGTCGCGCAGCCGGTACGACTCCTTGGTGAGGTCGAAGGCCGCCCGCGCCTTACCGCCGAGGATCATGTTCAGCGCTTCCTGCTGGTAGCGGTCCAGGGCGTCCATCGTGCCGCTGTTGTCGAGGTCGCGGCGCACCTTGTCGAAACTGGCCAGCAGGTCCTTGCGGCTTTCGAGTTTGCCGGGCGTCCCCTGGCTGAAGTTGTCGAGGATCTTCGGCCGGCCGATTTTGATGGCCGAGTTGGCGGCCAGGTATTTCTGCTCGCGGTCCACGTCGAACGGGTTGTACGACGGGCCGAGGTACGCCGAGCCCATGTAGCCGGGGAAGAGGTAGACGCTCTGCGCCGCCGGCAGGCCGACGTAGGCGGGCAGGCCGGGCGCGTTGGCGCCCCTGACGCGCGCCGCGTAGGAACCGACCGACGGGTACTTCTGCGGCAGGCTCACGGCGGTGGAGCCGAAGCGGCCGGTCAGCATCCAGTGGGCGGCGGCGAAGTGGTCGCCGTTGTCGTGGTGCAGCGAGCGGACCAGCACCATCTTGTCCATGTGCCGTGCGTGCTGCGGCAGCATCTCGCTGACGAGGATGCCGGGGACCTTGGTCTTGATGACCTGGTACGGCCCGCGGTAGTCGGTGGAGGCGTCCGGCTTGGGGTCGTAGGTTTCCAGTTGTGAGGGGCCGCCGTCGAGCCAGAGGAGGATGACGGCGGTGTCCTTCTTCTCGGCCGACCCCTCGGCCCGCAGCCGTAGCAGGTCCGGCAGCGTGAGGCCGGCGAGGCCGAGGAAGCCCGCCTTCAGGGCGGTGCGGCGCGAGATGCCCTTGCAATTGCGGGCGGCGGGGCCTTGCTGGATTTGGAGCATGGATCGATCCTTCGCGGTAGGCGGGAGGGCGGGGCGGGCGCAATTGTTACTCTAACAGGCGGCGCGGCGCCTCGCCATCAGGCCGGCTTCACCTCGACGAAGGTGTGCGTCACCTTGCCCTCCTTGGCGCCGCAGAGGAAGTAGCCCTTTTCCTTGCTGCCGTCGTGGTTGTCGCGGGTGCGGGCGCAGCAGCGGTTGGTCGTGAGCACCACCTCGCCGGCGGTCCGCTCGGTCAGGGCGTGGTAGTGCCCATTGAAGACCGCCCGCAGGTTGTATTCCTTGAAGCGGGCCAGCACCTCGTCCGCGTTCCTCGGCCGCACCAGGATCCCCGGCCCCAGCGGGAAGTGCGTGAACAGGATCGTCGGCTTCTTCCGGTCCAGCTTCGGCAGGGTGTCGTCGAGGTAGCCCAGGGCGTCCTTCTGGACGTTGCTCAGCAGGGCCTTTTTGCCTTCCGTCGAGTCGATGCCGACGAACTGCCAGCCGCCGTGGTCAAAGTGGTAGTTGAGGCTCTTCGGGAAGAGGTCGTCGTAAGCCTTGCGGTCGTCCGGGGTGAGGTAGTCGTGGTTGCCGGGGACGTAATAGAGCGGAAGGCCCAATCCCTTGAAGACGTCGCGCACCGGCTCCAACTCCGCGGGCTTGCCGTGGTCGGACAGGTCGCCGAGGTGCAGGCAGAGGGCGGGCTTCTCCTTGTGGGCCTTCATCTGCTTGACGACGCGCGCCAGCCAGTCAGCGTCCGCCTTGCCGACGGAGTGGGTGTCATTGATGACGAGAAAGTGGAAGTCGTCGGACTTGGCGTCGGCGGCTCGGAGGGCGCCGGGCCACAGGCCGGTCGCGAGGAGGCTGCCGGCGCCCATGCGGAGCAGGTCGCGGCGGGTGATCCGCTTCGTCGCAATCATCTTTGTTCTCCCACGGTCGTTTCCGCCTCGCGAAACGTCTACTTTATGCTTGCTGCTCCAACCGCTGTAGGATTTCGGACAACGGCTTGCCGACGCGCTGCTGACGGCGCATCTGGATTTCTTCGTCCGAGAACGGCGAGCGAGGCGGCGGTCCGCCCCCGTTCGTCCCGACGGGTACGAAATAGCCGAGCGTCTGCCCGGACCGGTCGCACACTTCCAGCAAGCCGTCCGGGGCATGCAGCTTCGCCTGCGTGTCGGCATCAACCATGATCTTCGTCATGACTTCACTCCTCAACTTTCAGGGGCAGATGGGCGGTTGAATTCTACCGCCACCTCGGCCGCGCTGTCGATGCCCGTCATTCGCCGATGATCTTCACCAGAACGCGTTTGTTCCGGTTGCCGTCGAACTCTCCGTAGAAGATCTGCTCCCACGGCCCGAAGTCGAGTTTCCCCTTGGTGATGGCGACGACGACCTCCCGCCCCATGACCTGGCGCTTCAGGTGGGCGTCAGCGTTGTCCTCGCCGGTGCGATTGTGGTGGTAGTGGTTGGGATCGGGGTTGAACGGCGCCAGCTGCTCCAGCCAGACGCCGAAGTCGTGGTGCAGGCCGCGCTCGTCGTCGTTGATGAACACGCTCGCCGTGATGTGCATCGTATTTACCAGCACGAGCCCTTCCATGACCCCGCTCTTGCGCACCGCCTCGGCCACCTGCGGCGTGATGTTCACGAACGCCATCTTCGACGGGATGTTCATCGTAAGGTATTGGGTGTGCGACTTCATGGCCTGCCCCCGGGACACGAAAAGGGACACTCCTTGCTGATCCCCACCGCTCCGGCAGGCAGGAGTGGCCGTAAGTGGTTAGGTTATTGACAGTTAAAGCCTGTGTCCGTATCAGCCCAATAAGTCTGGGGGAGAGCAGCTGCGCCGGGCTTTCTGCTGCGTAGAATGGAGCATGACCCTGGCGCTGCCTGACATCCCCGAATCCGAGCGCACCCCGCTTGTCCT
>Ga0116217_10001599_pt1 | contig 21638 bp, 19 predicted proteins | sample Sb_taG_6_FD_89697 | JGI IMG/M metagenome (GOLD analysis project Ga0116217, IMG submission 89697) | Peat soil microbial communities from Weissenstadt, Germany - Sb_50d_4_PS metaG | ecosystem: Environmental > Terrestrial > Soil > Wetlands > Peat | place: Germany: Weissenstadt | collected 2010-09-21 | reverse complement strand
GTGTCCATCAATCTGGAAAATATCGGGATGAATGATCGGTGATTGAGCCCGAAACAGGATCGGCGGTTCCCCTGGCTGCGCCCTTCCGCTTGCCACGCGTTGACCGCTTTGAAGAGTGGCTGCACGCTCCGGCGCAACTGGAGTCGATGCATCCGCGCTTCGACGTCCGGCGGGCGGTGCCGGCGGAGTTCGATAGTATCTACGACTTGGTCAACGACGCCTTTGGCTTCAAGCGATCGCGCGTGCGGTATGACTGGATCTACCGGCGCAACCCCTATGGCACAGCGCGCTGTTGGGTAGTATTCGACCGCGCCAGCGGGCGGCTCGTGGGCTGCACGGCTTCCTGGCCATGGCCGATGGCGCGGGGGGCGCATCCTGTGGAAGGCGCTCAATATGGTGATGCGGTCGTCGCTCCGGGATGGCAGCGCCAAGGGATCAGCGCATTGCGCGCGGAGGTGTGGCATTCCCATGCATGGTACGCCAAGACTATCGCGCTGAGCTGGCCCAACGAGAGATCGCACGGAGCGGGAATCAAGCGTGGTCGCGCCGCCTACATCGTGGGGCCGGCGCCCAAGGCCGTGTTGGTGTTGAACGCCAAAGCCTACCTCGCCCAGCATAACTGGCCCGCCCTCGTGAGTGCAGCCGGCGGGGCGGTGGTGGACACTGCTCTGACGGCATGGCGCAAGCTCGTACTCCAAGGCCAGGCCGGGCTCGCGTTCGAAGCGGTTCGACGCTTCGAATCGAGCGTTGATGAGGTCACCCAGCGGTGCATGGCCTGGCCCGGCTTCTGGTCGCCACACGATGCCGAGTTCCTGAATTGGCGCTACCTCGGGCATCCAACGGCGCGGTACCTCGCTTTCGCGCTAGTGGACAGCTGCAAGCTGGCGGGCTACTACGTGTTGAAAATTGACGGGCACGCGAGTTGGTTGATGGAATTTGTGACGCCTGTTTCGCCGCGCCGCCTCGCCTCGGCGTTGCTACTGCACCTCATCGAGACGGCGCAAGCAGCCGACTGTACCCATCTTACATTTTCGGCGCCGCCAAGGTGGCGGCACTGGAAGCTTTTGCACGCGGCCGGCTTCTTACCGGTGCCCTCCGAGATCTACCTCTGGCTAGGGGGCGAGGAACCGAAGCTCAGACAACTCACCATGTGGCAATGGGTGCCGGGCGACATGGACGACTTGTGACCACGGTTTCAGACGACGGTTCCTCGTCAAATGTCAAGAACATGCGAGAGGGGGCTTGAACCCCGCGCCTTGCGGCACCTGCATTTAGCGGCTCTTTTATTCATCGAATCTCTGGGACATCACACTAGGCCCAATATCTGCCGCACTTTTCGGACCACCAACAGGTAATCCAGATCGCCTCGTAGCATCCCCACGAAATCGGCAAAGCTATCCATGGGCGCCAGGCCCATCCTGGGAATTCTGAACGGGTCGAGGTTGTCGGCGACCACGCTGTGGCGAACAGTTACTGCGCTTTCGTAACCGCACTTCCTTACCCAGTCGACGTTCTGGTCGTTGAATAATCCAAAAGGATAGGCGAAGTGTTTACAGGGTGCGCCGACCTGCTGGGTGATTATTTCCTTTGAACGCATCAGCTCTTCCATGCCGACGTCAGGGCGCAACCCTCTCATGTCCAGGTGGTGGCAGAGATGGGATCCTATATTCATTCTCTCGCTGCTCATTTCTTGCACCTGGGCCCATGTCACTGTTGGCTCGCCCGGGAAGAATCCTGGAATCGTGTAGAAACGCTCCCCGCGGTCCCTATCGAGGCCGGACGTCGTTACATAAAGAATCGCCGGGAAGTCATAACGGCGAAGAATGGGGTAGGCGTGTTCATACACGCCGACGTATCCGTCGTCGAACGTTATTGCGCAAGTGAGCGGTGCAGTGGAATGGCGACATTGGCCGTTCAGCATAGCGTCCAAGCTGATGACCCGGGCATGGGCCTTGAGGTAGCTCATTTGAGCCTCGAAGGCGTCCGTGCTGACACAGTGAACGGAGTTGCCGACCGCGTGATACATGAGAACCACGGAGCGGGTTTTCCGGCGGCGGGCGGCGAGCCGGCTCAGAGCACGCAATGCGCTTGCGGCGGCGCGGCGTTTGCGCGAGACCACCATCTCAGGGGAGTTGAGACCGTAAGATTCTTTCCTTCTTGAGTCCATCAAGCGGCAGCAGGAGATTCGACGGCATTGTCTGCGATGGCCTGGGCCGCGGAAAAACGCAGGCGTCGTTCCCGCGCGGTCTGTGCGCACTGAGCCAACCTCAAGCGACTCAGCCTGCCGGAACCCGGGCGAACATTGAAGGAGGCGGCAAGGGTCCGCGCTATTCGCGTCCCGGCTCGCGTGCGATGGCGCACGGCCGCGATCATCTGGCTGCCATCGGCCGCGAATACCGGCTGGAGTCAACCAGCACGCCGATCAGCGCGCCCCATTTCGCATCCATGCTCTTCTCGCTGAACTCAAGCTCGACCAGACGACGCGCCTGCGTGCCGAGCGCGCGCCGCTCGGCCTCGTTGCCGGCGAGGCGGACAAGCGCGTGCGCGCATTCCTCCGCATCGTCCTGCGAAAACAGGTAGCCGGTGCGAGCCGGGATCACTACCTCGGCGACGCCTCCGACGCGCGGCGCCACCAGAGGCAACCCCGCGGCGGCCGCCTCGATCAGCGACAGCGGCCCCGCTTCCATCCAGCTCGCAAGCACCGCTACGTCGGAAGCGGCAAGCCATTGCGACACTTCGTCGCTGTGCCCGAGCCATAGAATTCTGTCGGCTACTCCCAGTTCGTCAGCCAGCCTCCGCAGTTCTTCCGCGTAGGTGCGATGTCCTGGGTCGTTGCCGCCCGCGCAAATCAGGGCGACGCGGATTCCCCGTCGGGCCGCATGGGCGACAGCACGGATCAGGAGCTGGTGATTCTTCACCGGATCGACCCGCGCTACGCAGGTCGCGACCAGATCAGCCGATGGGACCTGGTGCTGCAAGCGAAAGCGCTGCCGCTCGTCGTTGCTCATCGAACACCGGCAGATCCGCTCGATATCAACGCCATTGTGGACTATGCGGAGCTGCCGGCGCGGGTACCCTAACGCCTCGAGCTCGTCGCGAATAGCTGTGCTGGGGCAGACCGCGATCGCTCCCGACAGACTCAGCAGACGGACGCTGGCGGATCGCTTCAGTCGGCGTGACCACGAATTGACCCCCATAGGAAAGTTGCACATCCACAGCAGGTTCACATTCGTTCCGGCTGTGGCGAGCGCCGCGCGAACCCCCGACGCGTAACCCATTGCGATACAGCCGCACGTGAGCTCAGAAGACAAGAGTTTTCGCAGCGCCCGAAGGTTGCGAACAAGCGAGGGAAGCGTGCGAACCCGAAGCTTCATCTCAAAGTCGAAACTGTCCACGTGGTCAAAGCATTCGCGCAACTCCGCCGGAATCGTCCCTGTTGAGCCGAAGACCAAAGCCAGGTCCACTCGCGCCATCGTTCCGGCCAGCCGTGCGATGTGAGCCAGGACTACCTCGCCGCCACCCATTAGGCGCGGATCCTCGTGAACGAAGAGAAGTCGGGGGCGAGGCGGTTCTTGAGCCGCGAGAAAACAATGCGCGGGCTCAGGTCTGACGCTTTGTACACCAGGCATTTCCACAGACGTCTCTGTCAGCCCCCCATATCCAAAGCTGACGCCGGACTCCGTATAAAACAAAAGTGGAGAGGGATGCCCTTGAGAACCAGCGCATCCAGAACTATACGGTGGAAGCGGACGAGAGTCGATTCAAACGTCCTCATCTGAAGTCGATTCCTGAAGCAGGTCTGCCGCCGGTTTCCGCGGAGCTTGTACGAATAGCGAGTCCGCAAGCCCATCCTATCCAGATTGTAGGAGAGCAAAGGCAAAAGGCTGTGCATACTGAAAACTCCCACAAGCTTGAAAACTCAAGAGATTTCCGGTGAAGTCTGCGGAGAATCTCTGAACGTGAGGACTGCTTGGCGGTGCCATTGGACAACAGTGGCCGGCTTGACCAACACCATCACCTCCAGACAGCGTGGCCACAATCGGTAGAGCAAGACCCAGAGCAAGCGGTCGATCGCGAACAGGCGCGGCCAACCCGGCCGCCGGCGGCGAGGAACGTGCAGCTGATGACGCAGGGCGAGGTTCTCGAGTTCCACCATTGCCCGACTACGGAATCGGCATCCAAGCCGACAGACGATCGATCGCACGAGCTTAAGCATGCCGGCGATATTGCGTCGGTGAATCCAATAACTCCAGACTCTTCGGCGCTTTCGGAGTTGTTAATAGCCACACGTAGTAGGGCTTTCCCGCACTTGCGTCGGTCGGCATGACATCCCCTCCTCGCATCGCGGCAGCACGGACCACCGGTCGCCGCGTGAGAATTGGTTTCACTTTTCCGATATCCAGCAAATGACCTATAGAATCGTGCATTCACCAACGCAAGCGCTGCTCTGCTATGCCTGGCGCGGCAGTGGCGATCGCCGTCGTAGCTCCACTTATCGATCAGCGAACTCCAGGACCGTGGGTTAGGCATGGCGTCGCCAGCCGTTGTATACATTGCGCCAAAGTAGCAGGAGCGTTTTGCCATCACGCCCATAGATTATGGCGATTACGAATTCCATAAAGATGAAGCTCATCGTCAACCAAGCCTACGAGAACATGGGCCTGGCCTCCATCCAGACGCTCGGGCCGATCCTCGGCGGGCTCATGCGCAACACCCCCGATGCTCACCGCTTCATCGAGCTGGCCAAGCGCGAGGGCGTGTCGAGTGCAGTCGCCGCGCGGGACGGCGCCTTCGGCGACTACGGCCAAGCGCCCCGCGAGGAGCAGCCCAACCGGGCAAACGTCATCCGCGTCAAGGATTTCTGACACGTATCGACGCATTCTACCCGCGAATCGAGGAGAGCGCAGGACAACTCTCTGGACTTTTCCCAATTTGCCGAGATCTTCGCGCCGTTCGACTTCGAGGGCATCAACCTCGCGATGCCGACGCGGACGTTCGAGCGCCGTTCGGACCTGCGCGTCGGCAGCAACACCGTCTGTCTCATCGAAGTCGGTCCGGCACACACGCGTGGCGACGTATAAAGTCACTTGGCCGCTACGCTGCGGCATGGATCGGTGGCCGCCGGTCGCTCCAGCGAACCTCGCCCTCGAGTTGCGCCGCAAGACGGAACAGGAGATCTTCGCGGCCCATGGCGGCGATGAACTGAACTCCGATCGGAAGACCTTCGCCGTTCCAATGCATCGGGATGGAGACCGCGGGTTGGCCGGTGATGTTGAACGGTATGCAAAAGGCGAGGATCGCGGCGCTACGCGTAAAGGCGTCGAGCGGTTTGGCCGGGTCGGGCACGAACTCGCCGATCCTCGGTGAAGGACGCGTGATAGTAGGGGTCACAAGGATGTCAAAGCCGTTCGCCCACCATGAGGCAATCGCGCGGCTGAAGTGATTATAGAGTTCGAGCGCCGCCAGATACTGGGTTGCCGAGACTCCTTTTCCTGATTCGGAGACCAGCCAGTTGTCCGAGTCCAGGTCGCCGGGACGTATTTCGCGCCCAACGACCTGTCCGAGCCATTCCACCTCGCGCGCCTGCGATGCGGGGACCACCCTCAGGGCGGACTGCATCGTATTCATCTCCACCAGCGCGGCTGGGTACGATGCTTCAACGTTGTGGCCCAGTCGTTCGAGGAGACGGCCGGCCGCTCGCACCGCTTCGCTGCAATCGGGATGAACCTCCTGGCCGGGATAGCTGTGCATGAGGCCGATGCGCAGCCTGCCCGGCGGTATCCCGACCTCCTCGCGGTAGGGCCGCCGAGGCGGAGGCGCGCCGTACGGGTCACCCGGCATCGGGCCTTGCACGCAATCGAGCAGGGCCGCTGTATCGCGCACCGTGCGCGTCACCGCGAACTCGAAGACCATCCCTGCCCATAACTCGCCGACGTCGGGTCCCAATGAGATTCGCCCGCGGCTGGGCTTCAACCCGATAAGGCCGCATTGGCTGGAAGGGTTGCGGATCGAACCTCCCCCATCGCTGGCATGTGCGAACGGCACGATTCCGGCTGCGGTAGCAGCGGCAGCGCCGCCGCTGGATCCGCCAGAGGAGCGCTCCAGGTTCCAGGGGTTGCGCGTGGGGCCATATGCGGCAGGCTCGGTCGTTGACCATGCGCCAAGCTCGGGGACATTCGTGCGCCCGACTATCACCAAGCCGGCGGCGCGGAACTTGTTCACCAGATGCGAGGTCGTCGTAGCCCGGTAATTGGCTTCTTTGAGAACGCGAGTGCCCCAGTGCATTGGATCACCTGCCAGGTTTCCGCCTCCAAGGTCCTTCAACAAAAACGGTACGCCGCGAAACGGCCCGTCGGGCGGCCCGCTGCGCGCTTGTGCCATCGCGCGCTCAAAGCTGCGATGGATCACCGCGTTGAGCTTGGGGTTGAGGCGTTCGATCCGCTCAATTGCGGCCTGAACCAGATCAAGCGGCGATGCTTCACCGCGACGGACAAGCTCCGCTTGCGCGGTGGCGTCTAATTTCGCGAGCTCATCACTCATGACGTTCCTCCCAAGCGATGGAAACCATCGCGCCGCCGCCTTTGGTTCTCGATCTCTTCCGTTCGAATCGGTCGCAATTTAGCGCATTTCAATTCACGCCGGCAATTTTTGCGGAGGACAGTCAGATTTCGACGCGAACGCCACCCGACTTTTCTTTCACCTCGATCGCCGGGCCATTGGGAGACCGCCGCAGCACGAACGAGAGACGGCCATCGCCGACCTTCAGTCCGTCGATGCTGAGCCAATCCAACCACGATGGAATCAATTGAGTGTCGAAGACCACGCGGCGCTCGAATCCGAGCACGCGCATCCCCAGCATCGCCTGCAGGATCACAAAAACGCTGGCGGCCGACCACGCCTGCGGATAACACGCCACTGGATATGGCACCGGGCCGAGACCCGGCTCGCGCCGGAAGCCGCAGAAAAGCTCGGGCAGACTCGAAGTATTGAGCTGCTTGCATGCATCGAACAGACCTTCGAGCACCTTGACGACGCCAGCGCAGTTGCCCGTGCGCACGAGTCCGAGCGCCGCCATCGCGTTGTCGTGGGGCCACACCGAACCGTTATGATAGCTCATCGGATTGTAACGCTGTTCGTTGCGCGAGAGCGTGCGAATTCCCCATCCGGAATACATATCGTCGGCGAGCAATCGTGTGCACATCGCGGCCGCACGCTCGCCATCGACCAGCCCTGTCGCGAGACAATGAGCGCCATTCGATGTCATCACTCGGCATGGGCGGCCGTCGGCGTCGAGCGCGAGCGCGATCATTCCCTCGCGATCGAGCCAGAAATCGCGCTCGAAAGACCGCTTCAGCGCGGCGGCGCGCGTGAGGAGCCGATCCGCGACGTCTCCATGCCCAAGCAGTGTCGCGACGGATGCCACGCTTACGCACGCCGCGTAAACGTAGCCCTGCACCTCCGCCAGCGCGATCGGCGGGCGCGCAAGCTCGCCGTCGTGATGAAAGATCGCTTCAGCGGAATCCTTCCAGCCCTGGTTGTCCAGGCCGCGAGGGGTTTCGCGCATATATTTGACGTAACCGTCGCCGTCGCGATCGCCCCATCGTTCGATCCACTCGATAGCCCGTACGACGTTGGGCCATAGCTCGCCCGCGAGCCCGAGGTCCCCGGTCGACTCTACGCAGCGCCCGTACAACCACAGAAAAAGCGGCGTCGCATCTACACTGCCGTAGTATCGGCCGAACGGAACTTCGCCCGTCGCCGCCATCTCGCCGCTTCGGATCTCATGCACGATCTTGCCCGGCTGCTCATCGCGCGCCTCGTTGATCGAATCGCCCTGAAACCGCGCGAGCGTGCGCAGCGTTTGCGTCGCGATTTCAGGATGAAACGGCAATATCGACAGAGCGGTGATGATGCTGTCGCGTCCGAAGAGAGTGGCGAACCAGGGAACGCCCGCCATGATGAACGCGCCACCATCGCCGCCGTGGGCGATTAGGGAAGTCAGGTCGACCGCCGCGCGCCGAATCATCGATGCAAACTCACGATCGCTCGCCGATATGCCGGCCCAGCCGTTGCGGATCCCTGATAGTTCGGACTGCCGTTCGTCGAGCGCCGCGCGGAAGTTGCCGGCGCGGTGGACTACGCGGCTGGAGACCGAGGGCCCGCTGGCCGTGATTTGGCACTCCAGCTTCCGGTCTTCGCCCGGCTCGAGGCGCAGCGCGAACACCGCGCGCTGCTCATTGATCTCGTTGGGAGCGCAATCAAAGCGAATCTCGGTCGAACGCTCGGCGTCGTCGAGACCCCGGTAACGAAGCTCGACCCGGCGGCCGTCGACGGAGGAACTCAGCATCTGACCGCGACCCGCGCGGCGAAGGCCGCGTACTTCAAACACATCGGCGAAATCGACGCCGTAGAAAAAATCGACCTCGATTTCCACCGCCGCGCGGGCGTAGTTGCGTAGCGTCAACTGATGGTACAGCGCGGCGCCGTCGAGGACCCATCCGCGATCCACTCTGATCGAGTTGCGTGGCAACCAGCTCGGACTTCGCCGCTGGCCCAGATCAGCGTTGGTCAGTGTGGCGCGGAATTGCGCGCGATCGTCGCTCAGATACGAGTTCAGAAAGTAAGGCTTAGCCCCTGCGATCAGAATCTCGAATCGGCTCAGATGCCGCGTATCGCAGTTGAAAAATCCGAGTGCCTCGAGTGGTGAATCTATGATGTCGCCCGCCGTCTCGAAGACCGCGAAACTTCGCCCGTTCGCGAGCACCTGGTTCGCACGGCGCGTGGCCAGCGACGAGGCCAGCACATAGTAATCGGAGCCGACTTTGACGACGGTCTGCGCTGGCTCCGCGGTAGCCCTGCGTTCTGCCATGATGAGTTGTCGGAAGCGCCACGACTCTCGGGCTGCCTCTCCCATCGGCAGTGTATCATCCGCCGAGACTATCTGCCGACAGCCTGTGCCTGCCGACATCGCGGACATCAAGGTGCTTACGGCTTACTTCGAAGGCCGCGCCTTCTGAGCAGGCTTGATCACGCGGGCTTGGGCCACACGCCGGGAACGCTGGTGGAGAGCCACTCCACGAGCGCGGCGTTCACCTCGCAGGGCTTTTCCGGCGCGACCCAGCGGCCCGCGCGAATCGTCTCTTCATGCAGGTTGCGGCAATAGGTGCGCATCGGCTAGGCACACCGCCGCTAAATTCCGACAAGTGGCTTCGAAGGTCGCCGGCGAATTCGTGTCTCGTGACGCGTCCAGTCTCAGACGCTTTCGAAGACCCGCACCCAGTCGTCCAGCGCGGACTCATGTCCCGGCACGAGTTGAACGACGAATTGATCATAGCCACCTTCGCCGAGCGCGTGGATCCGATCGCGCAGTTCGGACGCGGTCGCAGTAAAAGTAGTTGCCGCGATGAATTCCGGGGAAAGGAATTTCTCTTCTTCCGGCCGCACGCCGAGTAAATGCATAGTGTGCATCTGCAGGTAGCGCGCATCGGCCGGCTGATAGGTAGCGTGCTGCTTGCGATAACTCTCGAGCACCGGCTGAATTTCGGGCGGTAGATTCAGTCCGAGCGTGGCTTCGACCAATCCATGCAGAAAAACCACGGACATCGGACCCGCCTGAGCCTTGGCGCGCGCGCTCGCCGCAGATTCTTTTTCGCCCAGCACGCATCCCAGCGCAAACACCGTTCGGTAGAGACTCCTGGGAGCACGCCCAAGAGCCTCGCACGATTTCGCGAGCTCGCCAGCTTCGCGGATCGCACGCGGTACCGAGGAGGAAAACGTCATCCATCCGTCTGCGATTTCGGCGGTGAGTTTGCGCGCCTTGGGCGCGAAAGCCGAAATATGCAGCGGAATCCTATCGGTAATATTGACCAAACCCTCGGGATTCAGAAAACGGATCTTGCGGCGCGCGCCCTCACACTCCCATTCGACCGTGTTGCCGGACAACAATTCGCGAACGACGCGGATATACTCACGCATCTCTGTAAGCCGCATCGGCCCCAGCCCCATCGTATTGCGCGCAGTGAAGCCGGTACCCACACCGAAAATAATCCGGCCGGGCGCGAGCTTGTTGAGCGACGCGAGTCCATTGGCCGCGACCGGCGCGATGCGGTTGGTTGGCACCATGACTCCCATGCCGAGCTTGATTCGGGAGGTTTTGTCCGCTGCGAGAGCCATTGTGACGAAAATGTCCGGCGACAACATCTGTGTATCGTAGAACCATGCGTGTGAGAGACCCAGCTCCTCGGCGCGCTTGACGGTTTTCCACGAATCGAGCATCGAGGGTAACGCAATTCCAAAATCCATGGTCATTCTCTTGGATCCGGTGACTTGTGACTTATAGCCTGCAACGTAAGCAGATTGCTTCAACTATCATCATTGCCGCCCTAGGAACATCCGCAGCTGGTCAGCTAAGTTCCTCAATCCGCGGTCCACCCCCTTGCTCCACTGCCCCGCTGGGGGCAAATACATCAAACGACTCTACTTCTCACGTGATGGGCATTCGGGAGCAGGCCGCGGTCTATGCGGAGAATCTGAACAGAACTTCGGCTGGCGGCTCGGTCGCCGCGAGCATCGCTGCGCGAATTAGATGTCAGCGCACGCTTAGATCGAAACCGGAAGCGGGCGGCCGATGAGCTGCTCGGCGGTCGGGCAGGAGGCCTTCATGTGGCGCTCAAACTCCCGGCGTTCCATCCGGGGAGCCAAAAAGCGGTCTCGCCCCCAGTTGGTCAGCATGAAGTAGCGCTCGATCGCCTCCTCGCCGCGCGGCACCACCCCCTGATGGAACAGATAGCGCCAAGTGAGCACGTGGCGGGCCTCTTCGGGCTTGACGTTGTGATTCACCTGATCGATGAGCTGGGCGGCCAGCGGATGGCTCCATCGCGCGCAGGCGTCCAGCACGATCGGAAAGGCGCGCTCGAGGGCAAGCGTTTCGACACCGCCGAGGACAGCCATCAGGTCGAGCACCTTCTGCGTGTTGATCGCAGGGTCGGCCACCGGCTCGAGAAAGTCGCCGCCGCTGTTGAGCTGATCCTCGGTGAGCAGCGCCGGGGCTATGCCGCCCATCTCGTAGTAAGCGGCGCCGAAGACCTTGTCGCCGTGGCCGGCTTCTTCCGCTGATTGCTGGTTGAGTGCGACGAAGGCGGCGTCGCGCACCCGGGGCGAGAGGTCGGAAACGATCGCGACGCGGGCCGCCTTGTAGGTCGGCTCCTGACCGGCTTTTTCGGTCACCGAGTATGCGCGCAGCATCAGGTAGAATTGCGCCACGCTCATCGCGTTGCCCTCATAGTCGGTTGCGATAATCGGGCGCGGATCGATTCCTCGATCGCCAAGGCGTGCGGATGCGGCGGGCAGCTCCACGAGCATCTTCTGCCGGATAAGCTCGTTCATCCGCTCGCGTTCGGCGCGGATATTGTCGTTGGCGAATGACGATTCCATCGTGCCGCTCTGTTCTGCCATCGTGCTTTTTCCTCAGATGCCGGCCAGCGCCGGCCTAGCGTCACATTTCCAGACCTGGATGGTACATCTGATACCTCGAGTCAGTCGAACTGCAAGCTCTCGCGAATCTTCGCGCCAGTGCGATTCGCAAAACTATCGTCTGGCGAGGGGTCGAACTTCGAGCGTTCGACAAGTCAACCGCGAGCTGACCTCCAGATGCTGCGATGCGTGCCGTGGCAGGACGCTTACTCGGCGATTCGTTTCGAGTGTCCGATCCAGTAGCGATCCTTGATCAGCCGTTTAAAGAGCTTGCCGGTCGGATGCCGCGGCAGCTCCGCGTCGAAATCAATTGTCCGCGGACACTTGATCGCGGACAGGTGCGCGCGGCAGAAATCGATCAGCTCGGCCGCGAGATCCGGCCCGGCCTGATTGATATCCACCGGCTGCACGACGGCTTTGACTTCTTCGCCAAAATCCTCGTTCGGCACGCCGAACACAGCGACGTCCTGAACCTTTGGATGAGTCGCGAGCAGGTTCTCAGCCTCTTGCGGATAAATGTTCACGCCGCCGCTGATGATCATGTTCGCCTTGCGATCGGTCAGGTACAGATAGCCGTCCTCGTCGAGATAACCGATATCTCCGAGCGTGGACCAACCTTTGTCGTTGCGCGAGCTTTTCGTTTTTTCCGGATCGTTGTGATATTCGAACACCCCGCCACCCTCGAAGAAGATCGTCCCCGCCTCGCCGGTGCCGAGCTCGGCTCCGTCATTGCCAACGATATGCACCTTGCCCATGAGCGGCTTGCCGACCGAGCCCTTATGCTGCAGCCACTGCGAGCTGTCGATCGCGCAAAACCCGTTGCTTTCGGTCCCCGCGTAGTATTCGAAAATCTTCGGTCCCCACCAAGCGATCATCTGTTCCTTGATCGCGATCGGACACGGCGCGGCCGCGTGGATGGCCACCTTCAGTGTTGAATGGTCGTATTTGCGGCGCATCGGCTCGGGCAACTTGAGCATCCGGATAAACATCGTCGGCACCATCTGCGTATGCGTCACCCGGTATTTCTCGAAAAGCGCGAGCGACTGTTCCGGGTCGAAGTGCTCCATGACGACCACCGTGCCGCCAATCCGATGCACCGCCATCGTGAACTGCAGCGGCGCCGAATGATAAAGCGGCGCTGGCGACAGGTAGAGCATCTCGGGAGTCGCCTGGTAGAGCCCAGCCAGCACCATGCCGATCGGATTTGGCGCGCCCAGCGGTTGTTTGCTGAGCGGATGCTTCACGCCCTTGGGTTTGCCGGTAGTGCCCGACGAGTAGAGCATCGCGGCGCCTTCGGTCTCGTCGGCAATCGGAGTCAATGGCTGCGAACCGACGGCATCCTCCCACGATTCATAATTCGCGATTGCGCCGTCCATCATGTAGCGCTTGACGCCGCCCGCAATCATCTTAGCCGCGTCCATCCGGCCTGCGACGTCGGCCATCGCGCGCGTTGTGATGAAAACTTTCGCCTCGCAGTCATTTGCGATGTAGGCGACTTCCTCCGCCGTCAAGCGTGAGCTGATCGCGGTGTAGTAGAGTCCGGAACGCTGCGCCGCCCAGAGAACCTGGTGGTAGCGGTGATGATTCTCGGCGAACAATGCGATTCCGTCGCCCGGCTTGAGCCCAAGCGAGCGCAATAGATTCGCAGCGCGGTTCGATTCATCGTCGAGCTCGCGATAAGTGACAACCTTGCCGGTCGCCGCCATGATGTATGCGGCCTTGTCAGGATTGCTCTTGGCGTGAATTCCGGGATGCATCGGTTCTAACAGACGTTAGCCAAACTTAGCCAAAGCGGCGGCTGCGTGGCAAGCGAGTTGAACGGCGATCAATATTTTCGTACCACGCCTCAATTCGAGACCGGCGACGCGTGTTACTCCTGCCTCATCCAGAGCATCTTCGTGGCCGGGCGGCGGATCGCGCCCGCTGGCGTCGAATACAAGGTGTACAGAGTGGCGTAGCGTGGCGGCTGGTTGGACTCGACCGCCACCTACTTCTGCTGGATTGATTCGATATAATTCACCAGCGCCGAAATCCTGCGAGTGACTTCTTGCTTGGTGCCTGTAGGCAGCTCTCGATCAGGCCGCTGGTATTTGAGGCCCCAGGTCGGCATGTCGCCGACGAAGTGTGCGGGAAAGCGCTTGCGGCCGTCGATCGCGTCATAAACTTCCTGATGGGGAAACAGGCCGCCGTTAGCCTTGCCAAGCTGGGTAAGGTCAACCGAGACATAGCCCTTCACCTCTCTCATCTCCGCGACGCTTCCCTTGCCATCTACCCCATGACAGCGCGCGCAATCGACCATGTAATCGGTTTTGCCCGAGGTCTGCGCGAAAGCGTTTCCGAACGCGGTCAGCCACACCAGCACCGCCATCATAGTCAGCGTATTCCTTTTCATTTTTTTCCCGCGCCCGCCTCATTCGAAGTTGCCAGAATTCGTTGATCGGCAGATTTGATTTCCGTTGGCCCGCTCAATTGCAACGGCAGCGTATCCAGAATACCAATCGACCGCGAGATCCGCGATCTCATCCGACGGATGTGGTAAGAGAACCAACTGTGGGGAGCGCCGCGGATACGTCGCGAATCACTCGACCACCTCAGGGTGTTCAGCGAAGCGCACTTGCGCGACGTGCTTCGTCGAGCCTGCGGCGGAAAGCCTCATGAGCGAGCATCGTCAGCGACATTGCGAGAACTGTGAGAAACGACACGGAAACGACACAGTCGGCCCGTCAAGATGGCTTCGTGGCTCGTCGCAACGCCTCCACCGCGATTGCGGCGAATCGCTCAGGTCCGCAATTCCTCAATGTCGACGCGGGACTTGCCGCCGCGCGGACAGGAAGCGATAATGCATCTTCCCGGTGGACGCATAGCTCAGCCCGGTTAGAGCGCTTGCCTCACATGCAAGAGGTCCCTGGTTCGAGTCCAGGTGCGTCCACCAAATAATTCAAAGGCTTTTTCTCAATTGAGTTTATCGGGGGCTGCTTGCTGGGCCCAATTTTGTTTCCCCTCGACAGAGGATTCTGCCGCATCCGCGACCACAGCCGCTTTTTCCAAGGCCGCAATAGCCTGTGCCTTATTTGGGTCCATATAAGGCACACCAGGTAAAAATCGGAACGCAACATTCTTACCGGGCGAGCTAAGTCTATCGCGCACCGACAGCTAGCGGCCGAGGTCTACTTCCAGGCTTTCGACGCGGACGCCGGCTTGCTCGAAGCGAATCACCAGCTGGCAGCCGCTGGTCTTGAGCGTGAGTGCGTATGCGCCGGGACTCCGCTGCGTTGACGTTATCTGCTCGACCGTTTGGCCTTTGAGCGTTGCTAACGCCTTGTTCAGTTCGGCTAGCGACTGCGCCACTTCGCGGCCGCGCGGCGTTTTCATGAACAGTGCGTTGAGCGATAGCTCGGCGCCCGGACCAAACAGCCGCCTGACGCGGCCGCTGGTGAGCGCGACCTCGACGATCGCGCCCAGACGAAGCTGCAGATCCGCCGGCACTTCGAGCGACTCGATCGCCGACTTGAGCGAGAGATAAACATCGCGTGCCTGCGGATCGCTGGTTGCGTCGAGGAACGCCTGAATTTGCGGAATGAGGACGTCGCGCTGAAGACTGTCGAGCGTTATCGATTCGCCCGCTTCGGGCTGGTCGTCGCTCGCCATCACCGTCGCTACGATTTGTGTCCGCCGTCGTTTTGACCGAGCAACGCCGCCAGCTCGTGCTCGAAGCCGCCCGTCTCGATCGCACAGTGCATCCCGCATTCCTTCGGCGCGCCTGTTTCCCACCACCACCTGCCCGCGCGAGGGTCCTGTCCCCCGCCGACGGCGCGCGTGCACGGCGCGCACCCGATCGACTTGTAGCCCTTGTCGTAGAGCGCGTTGTACGGCACGTCGTTGGCGCGGATGTAATCCCAGACTTCGTCTTCCGTCCAGTCGGCCAAAGGCGCGAGCTTCACGATACCGCCGTGGTCATGATCGATTTCAATTTTGCGAATGTTCGAGCGCGTCGCCCACTGATCGCGGCGCAGTCCGGTCACCCACGCGCCGTAATTCATGAGCGCACGGCGCAGCGGCAGCACCTTGCGCACCTGGCAGCATAGCAGGCGCAGGTTGACGTCGTTGTAGAAAAGATTGTTGCCGTGCCGGGTAACCATCTGCTCCACGACTGCCGTATCGGGCATGAAGACTTCAACCTTGATTCCGTAGCGCTGGCGATACTTGTCGATTAGGTCGTAGGTCTCCTGCGGCGTGCGGCCCGTATCAATCGTAAACACGCGGATGTTGGAATCGATCTTGTGCGCCATGTCGATCAGCGCGCAGCCCTCGGCCTGGAAGCTGCAGCAAATCGCCAGCTCCTTGCCGAACCGATCGATAGCCCACGCCAGGACTTCCTGAGGTTCCTTGTCGTCGAGCTCGACGGCGGCTTCGCCCGCCTCGAGTTCGTCCATGATGAGGCTCAGTTCGGGTTTTTCGATTTGCGCTTGCGGTACTGCGGCCATGACAGAGTCCTCGGGGCTATACCCGGTTCAGGCGGCGGCGATATTGGCGCCGGTTGCGTCTCCACTTGCTATTGAAATCAGATCGGCGTCGGGCGTGCGCACGCAAAAATGCGTGAACGTCTCGTTGGCGTTGCGCCGTTCGAGGTAAGTCCCGAACAGCCGCGACACGTAGTCTTCGACCATCGCGGACGGCACGCGGCGTATAATCGGCTTGCCGATCGCTGCGTCCTTGCCCAGCCCGCCGCGCAATATAATGTCGAAAGCCTCCAGCGGCTCGCCCGCGGGTCCGCGGCCGGTCGTGCCCTGCAACCCGATATCGCCGGTCCAATGCTGCGCGCACGCGTGGGGGCATCCGTCGAGATTCAGCTTGAGACCGCCGACCTGCTCGCCGAACTGATTCACCAGCCGCTCGATGATTGTCGCGAGCTTGGTCTTGGTCGGGGTAACCGCGTAGTTGCAATGCGGATCGCCGATGCATCCGATCGACGACGCGTAGAGGCCGTTCGCATTCAGCGGGAAACCGATCGCGCCGACTTGCGCGATCACGTTGTCGAGCTGCGCGGTCGGAATCCCGGTGACGATGAAATTCTGCCGGCGCGTGAGACGGATGTCGCCGCCGAACGAGGCCGTGAGCGCCGCTATCTCGCGCATCTGCCGCCCGCTCATCAGGCCCAGGTAAACCGGAAAGCCGACATAGTTGAGCCCCGACTGTTTCTGCTCGCGGATGCCCATGTGATCGCTCTCGGTCTCAGGCAGCGGCATCGCGGCGAGATTCTCGAGCGCGAAGCCGAGCCGCGCTTCGACCAGCCGGCGAAATTCCTCCGGCCCGTAATCGTCGATCATGAACTTGAGCCGCGCCTTGACCCGCGAGATCCGGTACTCGGTCGTCCCCTTCCACACGTCGATGATCGCGCGCATCACCGGCATCGCCTGCTCGCGCGTGACGAACACGCCCAGATGCCGCGACAGGCGCGGCGTCGACGACTGTCCGCCGCCCACGCGCACCGCAAAACCCTCGCGCCCGTCCTTCACCGTCCCGACCAGCGCGACGCAGTTGATCTCGGGAGCGTTGCACTGATGCGGGCATGCGGCGATCGATATCTTATGCTTGCGCGGCAGGTCCGAGTACTCTCGATTACCGTAGAAAAATCCCGCGGCTTCGGCGACGAGCCGCGTCACGTCGAAAAGTTCGTCCCGATCCACGCCTGCGACCGGGCATCCCGTGATGTTCCGCACCACGTCACCGCATCCGCCCATCGTCGTCAGCCCGACGCTCTTGAGCTTCTCCAGAATCTCGGGGAACTTGTCGAGCGTGATGTAATGAAGCTGGAAATTCTGGCGCGTGGTAAGCTCGCCCTGGTCGCGCCCATAGCTCTCGGAGATTTCACCGATTACCCGCAGCCCCTCGGCGCTCAGGACGCCGCTGGGGATTTTTATCCGCATCATGAACGTGCCGATCTTCGGCTTGTCATGGTACATGCCGAACCACTGGAGCCGCACGATGTCTTCTTCGGGAAGTTTTTCGTACGAGGTCTGCGCCAGCCGGTCCCATTGATTCGCAAGCTCCGTGGGAAACAGCTCGCGCTTGAGGCGCTCGACGGAATTGCGCTTCAAGACCATTTCCCAAGCCGGCGGTTCTCTCTTCGGCACTGATCAAATCTCCTGCGAACCTAAAAAGTAACTTAGGTTACTGACTTAGTCAATTAAGTAGATGACTAAGATGGTCGCCTATTCCACCGATTGACCCGTTATGCTAAGAATAAACGGGGAAGCTCCGGGAAGAATGAAGTTCGGCGTCGGCGTTGACTACTCCTTGAAGGCCCTTCTGCTACTGGCGGAGCGTTATCCTGCCGCTTTGCCCGTTCGAGTCGAGGAAATAGCCGCGACCCAGGACATCCCAGAAAACTACCTGCGCCGGCTCCTGATCGAGCTCAAACGCGGCGGTCTGGTCGCCAGCCAGAAAGGGCCCAGCGGCGGATACATGCTGGCCAAGCCGCCGACGCGAATCACGATGGCGGACGTGGTGGAAATAATCGAGGGCGACTATACCCCGGTCGAATGCCTCGAGGAAAGTTCGTCGACATGCCCGCTCGATCAGCAGTGCGCGATGCGCGACGTTTGGCGCGAGGTCCGCGATTCGGTCAACGGCGTCCTGCGCCGAGTCACGCTGCAGGCGCTATCGGAAAAGCGCAAGCACGAAATCAACTACAGCATCTAGCCATGCACGCATGCGCCGCGTCCGGGGCCGCATTTCTGATAGCGGTATTGTGGTTTGACCTTATGTTCGACGTGCAGACGCGAAAGCACGTCGGCCAACCGCTTCCAAGCGGGGTGTTGGCGTCGATCTCGGCCTACTACCGGCGCGTCACCATCGAAGCATGGCCGATGAACCGGCTCGTCGCGGTGGTGATGCTTCTGACGTTGCTGACGATCATCGCTGAAATTGTGCGCAACGCGGATCATTGGTGGACTGGATGGGTCTCGCTTGTGGCCGCGGCAAGCGCGATCGGACTGGCCCGGGCGCGCACAATTCCAAACGCAGTGCGGCTAGGACGCGCGGCGGGTTCAGCCGACGAGCAGGTCCGTCTCGCCCGTGCGATCTACCGGGATCATATCTACTGTCTCGCGGCGATGAGCGTAGTGCTCGGACTCCAGCTAAGCGCGCAGCGTTGACTGTCGCGCGCGCGACAACGGAGCGCGGCGTTAACACTGGCCTCCCGTGCCAACGGGTCTTAATACTGGCCAGCCGTGCCAACGGCCAGGGGTCAGCCCTGCTCACCCCTGCCTACACGTGCGCGAGGACCTTCTCGTGTAGCTTGCGCATCAGCTTTTCGTCCTGCCCGACGGCGCCGGTAAAGATAACCTGCGACGTGCCCCATTCCTTCGCGCGCCGCTTGAGCTCGACGATGCATTCCTCGGGCGTTCCGATCAGCGTCATCGGCGAAGCCAGTATCGCTTCGGGAGTCTGACCGAACATCGGCGCCATCATCTCGGCGGTCTTGCGGGTGGCTTCGCGCGAGTCGGTGACAACTGCGGCGAAAATGAAATTGCTGATCCGGACCGCGTCGGGTTTGCGGCCCAGCCGCCTGGCTTCCTCGCGGATGAAGGTCACTTTCTCGCGGAACGAGTCGTCGGTCGTGCGCTTCACAACTTCGAGCGAGATATATCCGCCCTTGCCCGCATCCGGAATGATGTTGACGTAGTCTGCGTATTTGGCCGCCAGGCGCAGCAGACCTTTGCCTCCGCCGCCAACGATTATCGGTGGATGCGGCTGCTGTATGGGCTTGGGCCACAGGATCGCATCCTTGAAATGGTAGAACTCACCGTCGAAAGTCGTGCGCTCGTTCTTCCACAGCGACAGGATGCAGGTCATCGCTTCGTCGAGCATCCGCAGCCGCTCGGTGATTGGCGGGAACGCAATCCCGCTCATCTTGAATTCCGTCTCGGTCCATCCGGTGCCGAGTCCGGCGACGAGCCTGCCGCCGCTCAGCCGGTCCAGCGTCATCAGGCTCTGCGCCGTGATTGCAGGATGACGAAACAAATTGCACAGCACGAGATGGCCGACGCGGATCTTTTTCGTGGCATCGATGACGGCGGCGGCCATCACGATATGGTCATACGCTGGTGACTTCGGGTCGTATTGCCGCTCCGGACCTTCGTTCACCAGATGGTCGGGAAAGACGATCAGGTCGTAGCCAAGCGCCTCCGCGGCTTGCGCATTGGCCCGATACTGGGCCGGCTCCATGTTGCCAAGCTGAACTCCAAACTCCATTTTGTACCTCGCAAAAAACCGGGATTTGAGTCGGCTAGGTTAGCAGACCGGCCAGCCTTCAAGAAATCCAATTCCGCCCGAGCCGTTGAACTCTCTCCGATGCACTACGCGCCGTGTCCGTTGGTGAAAATCGCGGCACCTCCTCTCACGCACGACGAGGCCACGCGTCGGCTCTGCCGGAAATTAGAACAGCGCTTTTGCGAGTTTCGACAGCTTTTTTCGTTATTTCACGGACAGTTGCTGCGTCACTGTGCAAGCCGTTTGGTGCCGTGGGCTGCCGATGCCTATGAAAACATCAAAACTTGCATTAGAAATCATTGCAGAATCAGTTTAAAATTGTTATGTTGCATTACAGGATGATGAACGGGATGACGAGGTTGCGGTTTCGCCCTGCATGCGCCTGCCGATTAAGAGGTTGCCTGCGCGAACTGCCCAACAAAGGAGACCGATGACTCCAGCTAGCGCGCCAACATCTTCGCCAGTTGCACTGCAACCCAGACGCCCCTCGATGCTCAACGCATTGGGCGAGCTCCGAGTTCCGCTCGAGGCCTCCATTTATTGGCTCGGCGCACTCGCCTATCCGTGGCCACACGTAGAGCCGCACGACCGCAAAGTCGTCATGCTCATTCCGGGTTTCTTGGCTGGCGACGTGACGCTTGCGCCGTTGGCGAATTTTTGCCGATGGCTCGGCCATCGCGCGGTCTATGCGGGAATCTGGTCGAACTCCGAGTGCCCGCGAGAAACGATGCGGAAATTGAATTCACGGCTCGCTCTCGCCTACGAGAAATTCGAGCAGCCGATCGTCGTGATCGGCCAGAGTCTCGGCGGCGTTTACGCGCGTGAGATTGCCCGCGAGCAGCCCGAAATGGTCGAGCGGGTGATCTCGCTTGGATCACCCATCAGACAACCGCGCCACGCGGCCAACCTTGCCGTGCAGGTTGTTCTGCGATCGGTCGCCGCGGTTCGCGGCAAGGCCGACGGATGCCTCAGCGAGTCGTGCAAGTGCGGAGTGATGTTGAGCGACGAATCGCCCGCAAACGTTCCGGCCACGCACGTGTACTCGCGCACCGACGGTGTTGTGCACTGGGAGAGTTGCATCGATCTTAGCGGCACGCCGACGGTGGAAAACGTCGAGGTGATGGGCAGTCACGTCGGGATGGGATTGAACGCCGATGTGTACCGCGTGATCGCGGATCGGCTGGCGATGCCGCATAGATCGCGGCTCCATTTGGCGAATTCACAGCCGCAGCCGCGCAGAGTTGAATCCGACGCGCTCTCTAACGCGCGTCCGTAAACCGGCGGTGACCGCGCCCGGCGTCACGCGGCAATCGTTCGAGCACAGATAAGCGATCGCATCCTGCGCGAAGGCGCCGCGCCTTGACTGTTAAGTGTCCTGAAAATCCTCCCAAGTACTTAACGGCTTAAGTATAGCAACGTAGATTCTTGCTCATTTTGGCGCCTCCCACTATGCTGCGGCGCGATGGATGATGCAGTCCGATGCGAACTGCTCTCCGCATCAAATTCCCTGATCATCAGGGAAAATACAGGGAATTTTCGCGATTTCGGCCGACTTGGGCACGAGTTGCAGCCGAAAAAGGCTTGTCCTTTCTCGGGTTTTCGTCGAAATTCCCTACTCGACCGAACAGGGAATTATTTTGGAGGAACCGGGAATTTTTTCAACGGATCAGGGAATTTTCAGGACGTATCAGGGAAACTCAGGCGGCCGGTCCGAAGCGAGGGGCACGTTCGGGTCTGGATGAAGTTTTGAGAGGACGCATCGCTTTTTTCCAACTTGATATTCGTAAAAGCCAAGATGCTGCTCCCGCTAGGATCGGCGACGGCTAGTTTTTCTTGCCGTCGATTTCGTCGAAGACCTCGCGTGCGATACGCAGGCCGTTTACTCCAACCGG
>Ga0116217_10001598_pt1 | contig 21644 bp, 28 predicted proteins | sample Sb_taG_6_FD_89697 | JGI IMG/M metagenome (GOLD analysis project Ga0116217, IMG submission 89697) | Peat soil microbial communities from Weissenstadt, Germany - Sb_50d_4_PS metaG | ecosystem: Environmental > Terrestrial > Soil > Wetlands > Peat | place: Germany: Weissenstadt | collected 2010-09-21 | reverse complement strand
GCTCTTCCTGCTGCTCACGATCGCCGCGGTCTATGCGGCGCGACGCGAACGATGGCCGCTGGCCGGGCTGTGCGGTGGCCTCGCTGCCGCGACGAGCTCCGACGGGATCCTGCTGATCGTGGTGCTGGCGCTCATGTACCTGTACGGCCCCCGTGGCCGCTCGCCGCTCCGAGAGCGAGCCGGCGCGTGGTGGCGCCCGCGCTTCCCGATCGAACGCGAGATCGTATGGCTGGCGCTCGTGCCCGCCGGGCTGGCCGCTTATCTCGGATACCTGACGGTCGCGCATGGCGATCCGCTCGCGCCGTTTCACGCAGCCACCGCGGACTGGGGCCACAGCTTCGGTCCGCCGCTGGCGTCGATCGTCAAGGCGCTCGGCAACGTGCCGGGTGATCTGCGGGCCGTGCTCAATCGCACCACGACGCTGATCGGGCCGGGCGACCCGATCAGCTGGCAGTCGCGCAACCTGATCGACGTCGCGTTCCTCGGGCTCGCCGTCGCGGCGCTCATCGTCGCGTGGAGCCGCGTCCCGCGCGTCTACGTGATCTTCGCGATGGTGCAACTCGCTGAGGTCACGAGCTTCCCAACGGGCACGGAACCGATGATCGGCCTCGCCCGCTACATGCTGCCGATGTTCGCGCTGTTCATGGGCGCCGGCGCCTACCTGGCGGAGCGCCGCACGGCGGCGCGGATCACGCTCGTGACATCCGCGCTGCTACTGGTGGCGTTCAGCGGGCTATGGGCGTACTGGTCGTTGGTGCCGTGACCCGCCTGCGGATGCGGCCGCGCCAGAATTGAGGCGTGACCGACCGGACCGCCAGCCGGATCTCCGCGACCGGTGAGGTGGCTGACCTGTCGCTGCGCGAGGACGTCCGCGCGCGGGCGAGCCGGCTCGGTCTGCTCGGATGGGTCCGTCTGGAGCCTGACGGCTCGCTGTGCGTGCACGCCGAGGGGGAGGGAGCCGCGATCGCGGAGCTCGCGGTAGAGCTTCGGTCGATCCCGGGCGTTGACTCGGTGTCGGATCGCCAGGTCCGCGTCGAGGGGCACGAACAGCTCGCGATCCGCGGCATTCCTGCGGGTGTGTTCGTCGTCCAGGAGCATCAGGCGACCGCGCATCACTTCGACGTCCGCCTCGAGGTCGACGGTGTGATGCGATCCTGGGCGGTGCCCAAGGGACCCTCGATGGACCCGACCGTCAAACGGTTCGCGGTGCAGGTGGAGGACCACAGCCTGGCGCACAACGACTTCGAAGGGCGGACCGGCAAGGGCGGGGTAATCATCTGGGATCGCGGTCAGTACGAGCAGGGTGGCCGCGTGCCCTGGCCCGAGGCACTCGAGCGCGGTCACGCCGTGTTCGTGCTGCATGGCGAGAAGCTGCATGGCGGGTTCGCGCTGCAGCGGACCGGCGGGGGCGAGAAGCCTCAGTGGCTCCTGATCAAGCGCAAGGACGAATACGCCGCCCGGGGATCGGACATCGTCGCCGAGCGTCCCGAATCGGCTCAGAGCGGCCTGACGCTCGCCGAGCTGATCGACGGCTAGTCGCTCCGACCGCGAACTGCACGTCACCGCCAGCGTGTCGCGCCGGTGTTCGAGCGATGGATTCCGCTGCCTCCGTGGATCTATATGGACACAACACCCGAAGGAGGCTTCGATGAGCAACATCAAGACAATCGCGAACCGGTCAGTGCTCGTCACCGGCGCGAATCGCGGTATCGGCCAGGCGCTGGTCGAGGAGGCACTGCGGAGGGGCGCGAAGCGCGTGTACGCGGGTGCCCGCCGGCCGTTGGCTCACCCTGATGAGCGCGTCACGCCGCTCGTCCTCGACATCACCGACCCGGAGCAGATCGGGGAGGCCGTGGACAAGGTCGAGTCGCTGGACATCCTGATCAACAACGCCGGCCTGGCGCTTTACGATGACCTGAGCGATCGAGCCGTGCTCGAACAGCATCTCGCCGTCAATCTGTTCGGCACCTGGGGCATGACCCGGGCGTTCCTGCCATCGCTGACGCGCAGCCGGGGAGCCGTCGTTAACGTGCTGTCGGTGGCGGCGTTCGCGGCCCTGCCGATCATTCCGGCCTACTCGATCTCAAAGGCCGCGGCACTCTCGCTGTCGCAGTCGTTGCGCGCGCTGCTGGCCGGGAACGGCGTCAGCGTCCACGCCGTCCTCACCGGCCCTACGGACACCGAGATGTCCCGGGACCTCGACGTACCGAAGGCCTCTCCGCAGTCGGTCGCGCGGGCGATCCTCGACGGCGTGGAGCGAGGCGACGAGGACATCTTCCCGGACCCGATGTCCGAGACCGTGGCCACGGACTGGCGCTCGGGCGCGGCGAAGGCGCTCGAGCGCCAGAACGCGGCGCTCGTCGGACCGCAGCTCGTCGGCTGATGACCGGAGCGATGACAGGCCAGAAGGCGGCGGCGCTCACCGCGACGCTCGGGCTCGCCGCCGCCTGCTGGGTGCTTTCCGTCGAGCGGATGAACGGCATGAACATGGGCGTGGCGGTGTACGCGTTGTACCGGCCGCACGGGACCGTCGCCGCCGGCGTGGTCGTGATCGCCGCGGGGCTCTACGAGCTCACGCCCCTCAAGCGCCATTTCCGCCGGCGCTGCCGCGAGGCGGCTCGCTCTGGACTGGAGTTCGGGGTCGAGTGCGTGGGCTCGAGCGTCGGGCTGATGGTGATGCTGGTCGTCCTGGGCGTCATGAGCGTCGGCTGGATGTCCTTGATCACCGTCGTCGTGGTCGCCCAGAAGCTGCTGCCCGCTAAAGCCGCCGTCGACGTACCGGTCGCGGTGGCGATCGTCGGACTCGGGATCCTGATCCTCGCCGCGCCCTCGGCGGTTCCAGGACTCATGCCAACGATGTGACAAATCTCGATGTGACACAGAGAGGAAGAGAGACATGACCGACCACGATGTCGTGACACGTGAAGAGTGGCTGGCCGCGCGCGAGGAACTGCTCGAGCGCGAGAAGGAGCTCACCAGGATGGGCGATGAGCTCGCCCGACAACGGCGGGAGCTCCCGTGGGTGCCGGTGACGAAGGAGTACACGTTCCAGACCGCGGGCGGACCCAAGACGCTGGCGGAGCTGTTCGACGGCCGGTCGCAGCTCGTGGTCTACCACTTCATGTTCGGACCGGACTGGGAGGCTGGGTGCCCCGTCTGTTCGTCGATTGCCGACAGCTTCGACGGCGTCGTCCGACACCTCGCGGCTCGCGACGTGACGATGATCGGCATCTCGCGCTCGCCGATCGAGAAGCTGCTCGCCTATCGCGAGCGGATGGGCTGGACCTTCAACTGGGCCTCGAGCTACAAAGGCGATTTCAACTGGGACTTCGAGCACTCGCAGACAAGGGACGAGGTCAGCGCCTGGGTGGACCAGGCGCCGCCGTTCGTCGAGCGCTTCGCGTCCGCGTGCGGGACCGACGTGACCGGGTACTTCTCGGAGGGGCCCGGGCTGACGGTCTTCGCGCGCTCGGGGGATGACGTCTACATGACCTACGCGACCACCGCGCGGGGGCTCGAGATCGTAATGACTTACTACGAAATCCTCGACCGCGTGCCGCTGGGGCGAGACGAGCGCGAGCCGACGTTCCAGTCTTGGATCCGCCGCCACGGCGAGTACGAGAGCTGACCGTGTCGCGGGTCGTACACCTCGAACTGCACACCGACGACCTGGCGGCCGCGAGCGTGTTCTACAGCGAGTTGCTGCAGTGGCCGACGGAGCGGATCGACAGCCGGTGGGGCAGCTACAACGCGCTTCTGCTCGGCGAGGGCCTCGACGGCGGGATCGTCGAGTGCGGGACCTGCCAGGCGGGGTGGTTGCCGTACGTGGAGGTGGACGGAATCGAGAGGGTGACCGAGCGCGCGCGCGATCTCGGCGCCACCGTGCTGCTGGCTCCTCGCGAAGGGCCGGCCGGCTGGAGGTCGGTCCTATGGGCACGCGGCGCCGGCGAGATCGCGCTGTGGGAGCAGAAGCGGTGAGCCCGGAGGAGCGGAACTACGGCGAGCGGCTCGAGCCGCACCGCCGCGCGCTGCACGCCCACTGCTACCGGATGCTCGGCTCGGTCCAGGATGCCGAGGACGCCGTGCAGGAGACGCTGCTCAAGGCGTGGCGCGGGCTCGACCGGTTCGAAGGCCGCAGCTCGCTGCGCTCGTGGCTGTACACGATCGCCACGAACGTGTGCCTGCGCATGATCGAGCGGCGGCCGACTCGGGTGCTGCCGATCGACTACGGTCCGCCGGCGGATCCGCATCTGCCGCTCGGCCCGCCGCTGGCCGAATCGATCTGGATCGAGCCGTATCCGGATCGCCGGCTCGGCCTGGAGGAGGGGCTCGCCGGGCCGGAGGCGCGGTACGAGCAGCGGGAGGCCGTCGAGCTTGCCTTCATCGCCGCGCTGCAGCATCTGCCCGCGCGTCAGCGGGCGGTGCTGATCCTCCGTGACGTGCTCGGCTTCTCGGGGGAGGAGGTCGCGGGCGCGCTGGAGACGACGCCGGCCTCGGTCTACAGCCTGCTCCAGCGCGCGCACGCGAGCGTCGACGATCGCCTTCCCGAGCGCAGCCAGCAGCAGACGCTTCGCTCGCTCGGCGACGAGCGGCTGAGCGAGATCGTCGACCGTTACGTCGAGGCTTGGGCTCGAACCGACATCGACGCGATCGTCGAGATGCTGACCGAGGGCGCGACGGCCGCGATGCCGCCGTTCCTGAAGTGGTTCCTCGGCCGCGAGGCGTTCGTCATCGGCCTGCGCGCAGGGGCGCTCGACGGTATTCAGCAGTGGCGGCTGCTCCCGACCACCGCCAACGGTCAGCTCGCGATGGGCGCCTACAGGCTCGACCACTCCGGCGTCTACGTGCCCAACCATCTCGCCGTGCTGACGCTGAGTGGAGACAGGATCGACCAGCTGCAGGCGTTCCACGACGCCTCCGCGCCGGAGCGGTTCGGTTTACCCGCTCGGGCGTGACATTCGCAGTCCACACGAGGAGAACACTCACCATGAACGTAGAACCGACACCCGTAGAGAGCAGCATGTCTGACCTCGCCGGCAAGAAGGCCGTCGTCGTCGGGGCCAGCCGGGGCCTCGGCCGCGGCGTCGCGGAGGCGATCAGCGCCGCCGGCGCCTCGGTTGTGGCGCTCGCGCGCGACCGCGCCGGACTCGAGGACCTTGCGCGCGCGGATCCTTTGATCGAGGTCGCGGTCGCGGACGCGACCGACCCGGTCGTCGCGGGCACGGTCATCGACTCGCACGATCCGGACATCCTCGCGGTGATCGCCGGCGCAAGCCCGCTCCTGCATCCGATCCACCACCACACCTGGGAGACGTTCTCGCTGAACTGGCAGGTCGACGTCCGCGTGGCGTTCAACTGGCTTCGCGAGGCCATGCTGAAGCCGTCGCGGCCCGGCAGCCGAGTGCTGCTGATGAGCAGCGGGGCCGCGCTGCGCGGCTCGCCGATGAGCGGTGGCTACGCGGGAGCCAAGGCGACGATCCGGTTCATCGCAGCGTACGCCGGCGGGCGCCGGCGAGGCGTTCCTCGAGCTGGCCGCCGGCGAGCCCGATGCAGGAGCCGCGTACATGCTGACCGGCGACGGCCTGGTGGCGCTCCCGGCATCACCGTGAGCGGCCACGTCCCTGACAGGAGCCGCCCGCGGGGAAGCGAACATTGCGTAAAACCTGGCAAGAAGTATTCGCCGGGCTCGCGTTGCCGCTGAGGTCATCCCGGTCAGTTGAGGCGGGCCTGCAAGGCTCGCAGCTCCGCCCTCAGCGTCGTCTCGAGCGAACGCTCGGCCGGCAGCGCCAGGCGCATGCGTGCCGCGTGGATCGCGGCGGCGAGGTCGGCGCGGCGTTCGTAGCTGCCGACCAGGTTGTTCAGCATTCGCATCGCGATCTCGTGAGGCCGCCAAGGACGCAGGACGTCATGCCCGACCGGCGCGCCGATCAGCGCACCTCGCTCGAACGGGTCCAGCAACAACGGAGGATGAGCGCCGAAGTGCGCTACCACGAAGTGGCCGGGCAGGCCCACTCCTCCGATGGGAATGTCCGCTCGGCGGGCAACCTCGATGTAGACGACCGACAGCAGGATCGGGAGGCCGGTGCGCTTGGTGAGGACCACGTCCAGCATCGAGTTGTCGGGATCGTCGTAGCTCTCACGATCTCCTCGGAAGCCGTGTTGCCCCCCCAGCAGCCGGCTGCACGCGCGCGCGACCGTCTCGGGAGCGCCGCTCGTCGCGGCCGCCCTCTGCGCCAACTCCGCACCCAGTGCGTCGAGTACGCCCACGGCGCGGTCGACGTCGACATCGCGGAATTCCCGCGCGATCGCCAACGCGAGAAGATCCATCCGAGGATCCTGCGTGCCCGCGAGATCGGCGAATGACGGCGAGCCTGTCACTCGCGCATTGTCGCCTGCGTGGCAGGTGTCTACGTTGGCTCGTGTGGCTCCGCGAGGGCGGCGCGGATCGCAGCGGCGAACTCACGGGGCGCTTCGAGCGGGACGAAGTGGCCTACGCCCGGCAGCGGGGTGAGCGTTGCATCGGCGAAGAACTCGGCGAGCCGGTCGCCGCAGCTGGGCGGAAACAGCGGATCGAACTCGGGCCAGAGAGCCGTGGTCGGCGCGGCGCCCTCACAGCACATCGGGGGAACGTGTGCAACCAGAAGGTTTCGGATAGTGCCCACGCTTCTGCCGTCCCGGTTTCGCGCTCTCGTCGAGGTGTCGATTTCGGGCGGTCGCGTTCGTATAGGGGGTGAGAGGCCGGAATCACACCGGGCTCGGGAATCCCAGGCGGCGGGTCTGGATCGCGCCGTCGAGACCGAAAGGACAGGAGATGGGGAAGGTGATCGTGATGAATGGGGTGACGCTTGACGGCGTGATGCAGAGCCCGGGCCGCCCGGACAAGGACACGCGGGACGCGTTCGAGCCGGCGGCTGGGCGGTCCCGTACGGCGACGAGGCGACGGTCGCCAAGATGGGCGAACGGATGGGCGAGGATCGCGCGTGGCTGTTCGGCCGGCGCACCTACGAGCAGCTGCTGGCGTCGTGGAACGAGCGGGGAGGCCCGTTCAAGGACGCGCTCAACGACACTCGCAAGTTCGTCGCTTCGAGCAACACCGCGACGCGGCTCGACTGGCCGAACTCGACTCTGCTGCACGGCGACGTTCCGGCTGCCGTGGCGGAGCTCAAGGAGAGTTCCCCCACGAACCTCGTGATCATGGGTAGCGGCGTCCTGATCGGCTCGCTGATGGCCGCCGATGTGATCGACGAGTACCTGTTGATGATCGCTCCTCTGGTGTTAGGCACCGGACGGCGGCTGTTTGCCGGCGGCGTGCAAGCATCGCTTCGGCTCGTGGAGAGCGTCGCCACGGGCACGGGCGTGTTGATGGCCACGTACGAGCGTGCTCGGGATTAGAAAGGACCGCGCAATGCACGGCGACGGTGCTCAACCCGCGCAGCGAGGAGATGCCGATGCTCGATGGGCCATACGTGGAGGGCAAGGAGCACATCGGCGGTTTCGCCATCATCAAGGCAGAGAGCCTGGACGAGGCGCTGGCGTGGGGACGGAAGGTCGCGCGGGCGACGACGCTGCCGGTCGAGGTCCGCCCGTTTCAGGGCGAGCTCGAGGGCTGACAGCAGCGTGTCGACGGTCACCCGTTCGGAGATCGAGCGTGTCTTTCGCGAGGAATACGGGCGGGCGGTGGCCGTGCTGGCCCGAGTGTTCGGCGACATCGACATCGCCGAGGAGGCCGTTCAGGAAGCGTTCGCCACAGCGGCCGCGCGCTGGCCTGACAGCGGCCTGCCACCGGCGCCGGCCGGCTGGATCATCACGACGGCTCGTAATCGCGCGATCGACCGGCTGCGCCGCGAGGCCTCGCGCGATGACCGCCGCGCCCAGGCGGCGCTACTGCGTCAGGCGCGCCGCGAGCCGGTGCAGGAGAGCCCGGTGCAGGACGATCGCCTGCGTCTGATCTTCACCTGCTGCCATCCAGCCCTGGGCAGGGCGGCTCAGGTGGCGCTTACGCTCAGGTTGCTCGGCGGGCTGCGCACCCCGGAGATCGCGCGGGCGTTCCTCGTGCCCGAGGCGGCGATGGCGCAGCGACTCGTACGCGCGAAGGGGAAGATCCGGGACGCCCGTATCCCGTACCGGGTCCCGAGCGAGGCCGACCTGCCGGAGCGTCTCGCCTCGGTGCTGGCGGTCGTTTACCTGATCTTCAACGAGGGCTACGCCGCCAGTTCCGGCGAGCGCCTGATCCGCGAGGAGCTCGCGACCGAAGCGATCCGGCTCGGACGCCTGCTCGCTGAGCTGATGCCCGACGAGCCCGAGGTGCTGGGGCTGCTGGCGGTGATGCTGCTCCTGCACTCACGCCGCGCCGCGCGCGCGACCACCCAGGGCGAGCTCGTACCGCTTCCCGAACAGAATCGCGGCCTCTGGGATCACGATCTGATCGAGGAGGGACAGGGGCTTGTCAAACGATGCCTGCGCCGCAACCAGCCAGGTCCCTATCAGCTCCAAGCCGCGATCAACGCCGTCCACAGCGACGCCCGCACCGCAGCCGACACCGACTGGAGCCAGATCCTCGCGCTGTACGACCAGCTTCTGACGTTCACCCCGACCGCGGTCGTGGCGCTCAACCGTGCCGTCGCGGTCGCGGAGATCCACGGCCCGCGCAACGCACTCGAGCTGATCGACGTCCTACCCCTCGATGGGTACTACCTCTACCACCCGATCCGAGCAGACCTTCTACGGCGCCTCGGTCAGCCGCACGACGCTACGGCCGCCTACCAGGCCGCGATCGACCGCACCGACAACGCCACTGAGATCAGGTTCCTGAGAGGCCGCATGGCCGCGATCCGCACTCGGTCCACGCCCGACGGTCAGACCGACTGACCTCGTGCGTCTCGGCGGGGAGTGCCGACGACATCCGAGCCGTGCTCTCCGCCGGTGTCTCCCACCGGCAGATCGGGGACGCGCTAGCCGTCAGCTTCGCCTTCGACACGACCGACCGCCTAGCCAACGCCTTTCCCTTCGACGTGCTCAGTCAGGAAGGCTTCGAGGCCGGCGCGAAATATCTCCTCAAGCGGGGCTACCGATAGTCAGCCCAGCGGAGTCTTGCCCGCGGCGGCGCGGCCGCCGAACCGGAAGCAGCCAGCATGGCCGTGGCAGCGAGGCCCGCCGCCCAAGCGAACCGCCGGCGGAACCGACCGATCCAGGTGTAACGGTTGGTCAGAGAATGAGGTCGAGGCATGTCGTGTCGTTCTTGTCGAACGGGAGTGGACAGGGGGTTCAGCGCTGACGTTTCGCCAGCGAGTGGATGTAGGTGGTGAGCAGCCGCTGGGCGGCAACGGAAGCGGTGGCGTACTCGCGCGAGGTCACCTCGAGCACCCCTTGGGAGTCGAGGCTCGAGACCCGGCCGGCTGCGATCCAGTCGCCCAGGATTTTCGGCGTGACCTCCGGATGGAACTGAAGGCCGAGATGTCCGCCGGCGATGAATGCCTGCGGCCCGACCCGGTCGTGCGCGAGCAGGCGAGCCCGAGACGGGAGGCGGATTACGTCCTCTTGCCATGCCAGCCACGGGCCTGACGAAATCCATCCCGGCATCGACGTCGACACCCAGAGCCAGCCGTAGCGAGGCCTCGGCGCTCGGTCGACGCCGCCTCCGAGGGCCACGGCCAGTGCCTGCGCACCGAATCCGACGCCAAGCACCGCGGTCCCTGCCCGGTCGGCTTGGCGAAGCCAGTCGAGCTCAGCCGCCACCCAGTCGGTCCGCCCGTCGACCGAGCCGTCGCAGCCGAGCGTGACCGCCACCGTGGACGATCCGGGATCGGGCAACGTCTCGCCCCGGTCGACGCGCACGATCGTCGAACGAAAGCCGCTCGCCGCCAGCACATCGATCAACAGGCCACCGGGAGCGTCGTCCCGATGCTGAAGCACAACCGCGGAGGGCCCGGGAGCCTCGCGTCCAGTACTCATCGCACCACCTCGTTCTTGGGATCAGGGTCTTGCAGCCGCGGGCACGAATCGCGACCGGGCTGGATCGCGGCCAGCGCGGCACGAAGCCGCCCTGGCCGCGAAGAGGAGAGATCCCCAGGCTCGCTCCAGTGCTGGCCCGAGCCCGGGGCGGAAGGAGGGCGGTCTACGCCCTACATCGCGCCGGCATGCCTGCGGCAGCCAGCCGGCCACTGGTTGCGGTGATGCCCCGGATCTCGACATCCGGGCGATGGATCAGGCCATAACTGAACAATGTCAATCGAGTTTATTGAGTTTCAGGTCCGCTGTCAACGACCGGAGTCGGCTTTCTAGAAAGGTGCTCCGGGGGTCCGGCCTCCAGCCGACGTAAACTTCACAAAGTCTGTAAGAATTCTGAAGATTGCCGGGTCGGGCGATCACCTCATCAGCGTGGAGTACCTGCAAGGCGCGGCCGACCCGCCGTGTCACTCGATAGACGGAGGTCTAGCTGTGTCGCATCGCAAGGCAGAGCGCCGCACCGGACGACGGTCGGCGCTGGTGGCGCTCGCGTTGGCTCTCTTCGGTTGCCTGCTCGTGCAGTCGGCGCTTGCTGCCACCCCGACGCCGGAATCCTCGACCCTGTGCGGCGGGACCCTCAAGCGTGCCAAGCCCACCGCCGACGATCCCAATCTGTTGAGCTACAAGTTCAATTGCGACGGTGGCATCAGCGCATACACGCTGATCGTGCTTCGCAAGTCGAACGACTTCAACACGATCGACGACTTTGACAGCAGCGTGTCGGTGTTCGACGCCACGGGCAACCCTCTCTCAACTGCGAGCTTCAGTTGCTCGGGAGAGATCCCGGGCGCCGGCGTCAACTGCAACGCCGGCGCGGGCGGCTCGATGGCCTCGCCGGACTGGGCCGAGGGCACGTTCGATACGACCGAGCCGTACTGCGCGAACATCCCATCGGGCTCGCCCACCGGCACGAAGCCGGCCCCTGCGGCGGTGGTCGAGCTCGTGGTCAGCGACACGACTGGCGCCGAGGACGGCCCCTTCAGGCTGCGGCTCGCCGGCAAGTGCCCGGCGGTGCACGCCAAGCCGAAGCCGAAAACCAGCAAGAAGACGGCGAACAAGCGCGCCCTGAAGAGGGCGGCGGCCAAGTAGCAGCGCTCACGGGGACTTGAAGCTGCCCGGTGGCGAGCGGTGGCGCTACGCGCCGGGCAGCACCGTGCTCCCGAACGAGCGGGCGCTCGTGGCGTGCACGAGCGGCGTGCAGCCGAGCAGATCCTCGATCGTGCGGAGTACCGAGTACGGACCGTAGGGACCGGAGACCGTCCGACCCTTTGCAGCTAGTGGCGAGAGGATCAGCGCGCCAGTCCTGACCGGCCTCTGGCGTCCCGCGCCGGCGTCGGCGGCAGGCATTCCGTCCGCAAACACGATCATCAGCACCCCATCCTTCTTGTATGCCTGGGAGGCGAGAATCAGCGGAACCCAGCGCTTGAGGAAGGCGTCCTCGGCGGCGAGGCCGTCAGGCTTGTTGTCGCACGAGGTTGCGGCCGGTTCGTCGCACAGGCCGGGCGCGATGTACGCGTAGGTCGGAGTGCGCTTGGCGGCGCGCAGGTCACTCGCCAGGTGCTGGATTCCGACGTCATTGCTGCTGCATCCGCCCAGGTCGAGGAGCGAGTGGAAGTAGATGAACGGATTGCGTCTGGTGGCGTAATCACTGGCGGCTCCGGTCAGTGGCGCATCGTCTGGCGCGTTCGAGTCCGCGTGGACGCAGGTGGAGGAGCCCAGGCCGGCGAGGTAAGCCTTCCATTGCTTTCCCGCTGCGGTTACCTGATCGGCGACGGTCAGGGCCGTGTTCGGGTACACGCACCCGGGTCCGTTGAACTGACCATTGCTCTGAGCTTTGGCCGATGAAGGAAACTCCGCGTAGGTGGCGCAGTCGCTCCTGGTGTCGGCGTTCGGAGCCTGGCCGCTGATCATCGCGAGGTAGTCAGGCAGTTCGGTGTCACCGAGCGTTCGGTAGCCGCTCAGCAACGTTCCGTGCCGGCGGAGCGTGCCGTTCAGATAGTGCGCGACCGAACCGCGACCGAAGGCGGCGTGGTAGCTGTCCGTCGTGAGCGCAATCACGAAAACATGCTTCACCGGACCGGGGGTGCTCGCAGGAGTCGTCGCGGTCGCTGGTGCGCTCACGCCGGCGCTCGTGTTGGCCGTGCCGTCGCCGCCGCCTCCCACTCCGTCGCCTGTCGTGCCGGCCGTGCTTGTCGCCCCGCCTTCGTCGACCGGGGAACTGGGCAGAGGCGAGACGTCCCCGGTGCTCGCCGGCGCCGGCGGCGGCGTCGGCGCGTGCTGTGTCACCCGCGGAGCTGCCGGCCGCGGTGTGAGTGTGTGAACGACGACGCCTCGTCGTAGGGCAGAGAGAGCCGCGTACGGCACGCGGTCGCGCGGCGCGCTCGCGTGGATCACGACGACTGTGGCGAACGCAGACGACACCGCGATCAATGCGATCTGCGGCCACGTCAGGCGGACCGAGCGCAGCCGGGCGATCATGGCGCCGCGAGGGGGTGCGCGCACTGGGCGCAGAACGCGGCGCCGCGCGCGTACACCGCTCGGCACGCCGGGCACTCCCCGCCGACGTTCGAGCTTCCCGATTCGATGATCCGGTCGAGCTGGCCGAGCTCAGCGTCGACGCGCTGCAGCTCGGCTGCCTTGGGGATCAGGACCTCCATTCGGACGTGATCGCGGATCGCCATCTCGTAGAACAGCCCGCCGAGCTCGGTTTGCATGAGCGTGAACCGCTCGACCAGCCGATCCCGCTGGGCGAGGAGCTCGGGGTCAGGGGCAGGCGCCGCGCCGGCGTCCTGCGCCGCACTCGTCGATCGCTTGCGACGAAGCGCCGTCACGGTACGGAGATCGCGTCCGGCAGCCCTTGCTGCGATTTCACGTAGCTCCCGTTGATCTCCTTGCTGACCCGGTTGACAACCTTGCCGCCGGAGGCGAGCTGGCCGGCGCTGGGCTTGAAGCCGGAGATCTGGTGCGCGGAGCCATACGACGTGCTGGAAAGCACCTGGCTGGAGCTGCCGACCGGGCGGACCGCGATCACCTTGGCGGCGGGGAACGCGTGATGGAGCTTGGCGAGCGCCGCCGTCGCGTCCGCGCTCGAGTGGTACTGACCGGAGTAGATCACGTAGTCACCCACGGGCGGCGCCGGCGTGATCTGAAAATCGGCCTGGCTGATCAGACCGACCGCGGTCGCTCCCCGCGCTCGCGCGCGTCGTTCGGCTGCCGTGACGGTCGTCGGGGTGGTCCCGGAGCCCGGCAGGGTTTCGATTTCGACGGCGTAACCCTGCTGAAGCCCGAAGCTGCTGGTCAAACGGGCGACCGGTGTTGCCGTGGCGTGGGCGGGGCCGGTCGTGCTCGCCGTCGTAGCGCCGCTGGCCGCGCCACCGGCCTCCACGTTGACGACCGTGGACTTCTGCGCGCGGAGCGCGGCGAGGAGCTTGCTGTTCGCATCGTTTCCGCGGTTCCCGAGGAGCACACCGGCTGCGACCGCGAGCGGGATCGCCGCCAGCACCAGTGCGAGGGCGAGCCCCGGCGACCGGCGCTTGGCTCGGGCCGGTCCACGTGCGATCCGAGAAGCTGACCGAGACCGGCTCGTGGCATCGGCGAGGAACCGAGCCGCCGGGTCGTAGACGTGCCTGCGGTGGGTCCCGCACACCACGCAATAGCGCTGACTGGCTTCGACAGGGGCCGCGCACTGGTCACAGGTCGCATACTCGGCCCGAGGCTGCGCCACCGCCGCCGTCTCGAGAGTGGGCTCACTGTCAGTCGCGCTCATGCTCATGCGGGCTGCTCCTAACTGAAGATCGTGGGTAGTGCGATCAGCCGCAGCACGACCCCTTGGGCCACGCCGAGCAGGGTGATGCTGAGAGTCGCGGTCGCGTTCGTCCCGAGGTGAGTGATCTCCGCCCGTCCAGCGCCAACGGCCCGTCCCGCGCGGACGGCGACCGCGTACACCTGAAGACGGTACTGCGGGATCTCGGAGCGGTTGGCGATCGACACCTCGACACTCGCGCCCGCCGACCCTCCCGCGCGCGGTGATACGTCGATCCGCGGCAAGGTTGTGCCGGTTGAGGGATGCAGTTGCGGGAAGCCCACCCTCACGAACGGTCGCCCCCCGCGGACTCGCCGATCGGTCGTGAACACCCAGGTCGTGACGGCACGCGGGCCGATCGCCGCGACGTGGCTTTCGAAGTAGTCGAGGTTCGCCGAGCGGTTGAGATAGAGCCTGTCACCGCTTGTGGTGCGGACACCGACGGAGATCGGGAGGTCGGTGACGACGCTCGACGAGTGGTTGCGGAGCGGCACGACGATCGCGGTTCCGGTCCGCGTGCGGATCAGTGCCGCGCGACCAACCGCCACGTCGGAGTTGGCTCGCTCCACCTGAGTCGGGCCCTGGCTCGCCAGCACCCGCGCGCTCACGAGACGTGCGCGTGCGGCGATCTGCTGCGTCGACACGCACCCGGTGAGGACGATCGCGAGCGGGAGCGTGGCGACACAGGCCGCGGATGTGCGCCTAACCGAACGCACCACTCACGTACTCCCGGGTTCGCTGCTCGCGAGGTGAGCCGAACGTCTTGTGGGCGCCTCCGTATTCGACCAGCTCGCCGAGATACATGAATGCGACGTAGTCGGCGATGCGATAGGCCTGCTGCAGGTTGTGGGTGACGATCACGACTGCGACGTCTTCGCGGATCTTGATGATGAGCTCCTCGATCAGCCTGGTCGATTGGGGATCGAGAGCGGAGCAGGGCTCGTCGAGCAGTAGGACCTCCGGGTCGGCGGCCAACGCGCGGGCGATGCACAGGCGCTGCTGCTGCCCGCCCGAGAGGCGGAGCGCAGGGTGGTCGAGATTGTCCGCCACCTCGTCGAGCAGGCCGGCGCGCGCGAGCGCGTCGCGGACCGCGCCGCGCACTACGGCCCGTCGCGGACGGCGTGAGGCCTGCTCACGCAGCACGTAGGCCACGTTGTCGAACACACTCATCGGGAACGGGTTGGGCTGCTGGAACACCATCGTCACCCGGCGACGCAGTGCGGTTGGCTCCAGCGTGGCGATGTCGACGCCGTCCAGGGTTATCCGACCGGACGCCGACGCGCCGCGAGTGAGCTCGGTGAGGCGATTGAGCGAGCGCAGCAGCGTCGTCTTGCCGCAGCCGGACGGTCCGATCAGCGCGAGCACTTCGCCCTGGCGGATCGGCAGCGACACGGACTTGACGGCCGGCCGGTTGCCGTAGCTCACCGACAGATCCTCGACCTGCATTCGGTCGATCGCCACGACCGTGTCGCGCATTGCCCGGGACGACGGCGCCGCGAACGCGGAGCTCGGGCGGTGCCCGTTGCCGTTCGAGCCGGCGCTGTGCGCGACGATCTCGGGGGGCGGGGGAGCAACCTCCGCCCGCGGCGTGTAGCCCTCGTTCCCGGTGAGGCGCCTGACCGGCGGCGGCTTCCTCAGCTCCACCTGACCGCCCTCTGCGACCGCCGGACGACGAAGTCGACGCCGAGGTTGAGCGCGAGCACCATCAGCATCAGCACGAACGCCGCCGCGTACGCCTTCGACGGCTGGTTCCCGTCGCCGGTCGGCGCGTTGTAGTAGATGTAGCCGGTCAGTGTGTCGCCCGTCCCTCGCAGCATGCCGAGCAGCGGGGTCGAGTTCGCGCTGCCGAAGGTCAGCGTCCCCCCGAGCAGCAGCAGCACGATCGCGGTGTCGCCGATCACCCGACCGAGGCCGAGCATCGTTCCGGTGATCATCGATGGCCGCGCGGCCGGGAGGAGCACGCGCCGGGTCGTGGCGATCTTGGTCTTGCCGACCGCGTAGGACGCCTCGCGCACGTGGCTCGGGATTGCCTGGAGTCCCTCCCGGGTGCTTGCCACCACCATCGGCAGGCCGACGAGCGAGAGCATCGCCGCCGCGGCGAAGAACGATTGCCCGAGCACGATCCCGTGCGAGGTCTGGATCAGGAAACCCAGCTCCCGCACCGTGAAGAGGATCGTCCCGAACAGGGCGAGGACGACCGACGGCTCGCCCGCCAGCATCTCGACCGCCGACTCCGCCAAACGCGCGAGCCCCGTCGGCCGGCCGAACTCGCTGAGCCACACCGCGATCCCGACGCCGACCGGTACCGCGATCGCCATCGCCATCACTCCCACGATCACGGTGCCGAGCAGCGGGTCGAGGAAGCCCCCGGTCTGGCCCTCGCTCAGGCCCGGTGCCGGGTTGGTCACGAGCAGGTTGGGGCGCAGGTACCGGATCCCCTCGACGAGGAAGTAGACGACGATCGCCGCGGCGATCGCGCAGAACAGCAGCCCGAGCAGCCAGGCCAGCCCGAGCCCGATACGGTCGGACAACCGCCACGACGCGTTCGACTCCGAGCGCTTCGGGACCGCGGCGGTGGGCACCGTGCTCACGGGACCACCCCATAGCGGCGCATCGGCTGCTTGGCCGCCCACCCGATCACCGACAGCATCGCCGAGGAGAACAGCAGCACCGCGGCGATCGCGTACAGCGTGTGCTTCATCGGCGGGGAGTTCAGCTCCTCGGTGTTGGCGATGATCGTCGCCGCGAGCGGCCGGGACGGCTCGAAGAAGAAGATCAGCCCATCAACCGGATTGGGCGCGAACCCGACGCCGCCCGAGACCATGCTGACCATGACCGCCTCGCCCAGGGCGCGCGCGGTCGCCAGCACCGTGCCGGCGACGAACACGGGCCTGGCGGTACGCACGCCCACCTTCCAGAACGTTCGCCACCGGTTGATCCCGAGGGCCAACGAGCCCTCCAGCCAGCCGCGCGGAACCGCGCGGAGCCCGTCCGCGAACACCGCGATCATGATCGGGGCGATCATCACGGTCAGGATCAGCACCGCGGCCAGCAGGCTCGAGCCGCTCAGCTGAATCGTCGGGGTGACGGACGCCTTCTCGCCCTGCGTGATCAGGTGATTGCCGATGAACGGCACCAGCACGAGCACACCGGCGAGCCCGTAGATCACCGACGGGACGCTCGCCAGGAGCCTGACGACTGGCTCGAGTATTCGCCGCAGCCACGGCGGAGCGAACTCGACCATGAACACCGCGATGAACAGCGAGGCGACGAATGCGATCGCGACCGCGCCGATCGTGATCAGGATCGTGCTCCAGATCAGCGGCCAGGCGTGGAACGTGTAGACGGGCGCCGTCTTGAGGTCGCCCGAGGTGAAGATCGCCTGGATCTGCTGATCAACGCTGCCGCCGCCGCCGAACCATCCGATGCCGTTGTGGGCGAACGACGGCCACGCTTCGTGGAGCACGAACGCGAGCATTGCCACGAGCAACGCGACCACCACGAACACCAGCGCGCCGAGCCCAAGCTCGGCGCGCTGGTCCTGGCTGAGCCCCCGGTCCCGCTCGAGGAAGCCGAGCTCTCGGTCCGGCTCGAGGAAGATGTCCTCGTCCATTCCTCGTCAGGGCGCTGCGCTACTTCTTGTTGAACGCCGGGACGGCTCCGGCGCGGGAGATGATCTGCCCGGCCTGCTTGCTGGTCCTGACCCAATCCAAGAACTTCTCGACCGTGCGGCTCGCGCCGCTCGTCGGCAGGACGCCCCAGATGTAGCGGAACAGCGGATAGGTCTCGTTCTTGATGTTCGCCTGATTGCACGCCACGCCGTTCAGGGTCACCGTCTTGACGCCGCTGCCGTTGCCCGAATGGGCCAGGCCGACATAGCCGATGCCGCCCTGATCCTTGGACACGGCGGTCGCAACCAGGCCGTCGGAGGTCACCGGGTGGACGTTCGACGACTGCGTCTGGCCCCCGAGCACCGCCTGTTGAAAGAACGTGTACGAGCCGGCGCTGGAGTTGCGGCCGACCGGGTCGATCGTCGTGGTCAGATTCGAGCCGGCGATCTGGGTCCAGTTGGTCGCAACGCCGGTGAAGATGTCCTTGGCCTGCGCGATCGTCAGTCCGCTCACGCTGTTCGCCGGGTTGACCGCCACGCACAGGCCATCGAGGAACAGCTTGAAATACGTCGTTCCCGCGTCGCTTGGGAGCGGCGGACGGGTGTTGACGGCGAACAGACGCCGGCCGGCTTGGACATCCTGGACGCCGGCGTTGCCGCCGTCAGGGAGATAGTTGAAGCGGATGTTGTGATGGAGCCGGTTGTAGGCCCTGAACAGCACGTTGAGGATCGGCTGCTCGGCGCTCGAACCCGAACCGAACAGCGTCGTCGCGCCGGCGGTGGCCGGCACGGCGACCATCCCAATCGCGACCGCAAGCGCAGCCAGATCTCTGACCCTTGATCTCAATCTCGTTTCCTTTCCTATCGAAGGTCAATCCCCACAACTTCGATCAAAATTGCCGGGTGAGAGTACCAGGCTTCTGAGCTAAGTCGATGGACTTGCTGAACTTTAGCTCGGAGCGTGGGTAGACGACGTTCGGTTACCGCTATATGCTTTTCTCGATTGATTTAGTGAAGTTAGACAGGTTCCTCTGCATTTGCAGGCAAATCTCCTTTCAGCCACGCCGCGGCGCGATAACGCGCTGCTGTGCGAGATGCTCCGCGACACCGGGGCGGGAGTGATCCCCGCCTCGCGTGTGATCGAGCCTCGACGCGACGATGGACGCGACGTCACCTGGCACCCTTCCGCGCTCGACCGCGACGAGCGATCGACGGCGATCGATCAATGCGGTGCGACGGTGCTGCTGACCGGGCTGCCGGCGTCCGGCAAATCTACGATCGCGGTAGAGCTCGAACGCCGCCTCGTCGACGCCGGCCAGTCGGCGTATCTGCTCGACGGCGACAACATCAGACACGGGCTATCCGAGGATCTGGGGTTCTCCCCGGGTGACCGCGCCGAGCACATCCGGGTCGGGCATGTGGCGCTGCTGATGGCGGACGCCGGAACGATCGCGCTGGTCTCGCTGATCTCGCCGCTGGCGGCTCATCGTGCGCACCTACGTAAGACCCACGAGCAGGCCGACCTGTTGTTCGTGGAGGTGTTCGTCGACCCAACCGTCGAGGAATGCGAGCGCAGGGACCCCAAGGGCCTCTACGCCCGCGCACGCGCGGGAGAGATCAGAGGCTTCACCGGCGTCGATGCTCCGTACGAGCCGCCTGAGCAGCCCGAGCTCAGGGTCGACACCTCGACTACTGGCGTCGAGCAAGCAGTTGCTCAGATCATCGAGATACTCCGACCCCGCTCGGGGTCCAAGCGAAGGGGGCCAAGATGAGAGTCTCCGCCAAGGCGGACTACGCCGTGCGAGCAGCCATCGAGTTGGCGGCCGCGCCGAATGGCAAGGCGGTGCCGGCCGAGCGAATCGCGACCTCGCAGGGTATTCCGCTCAACTTCCTGGAGCACATCCTCTCGGAGCTCCGGATCGCCGGGGTGGTCCGCAGCCAACGCGGATCCGACGGCGGCTTCCGGCTTGCCAAGGAGCCACGGCAGATCACGATCGCCGACATCATCCGAGCCGTAGAGGGGCCGCTCGCGACCGTTCGCGGCGGCAAGCCGGAGGACACCGAGTACCCCGGTGTCGCCAGCCAGCTCCCGCGCGTTTGGATCGCCGTCCGTAAGAACCTCCGCAGCGTCGTCGAGCACGTGACCGTCGCGGACCTGGCCAATGCCAGCCTGCCCGACTCCATCAACGTGCTGGCGGACGATCCCGAGGCGTGGGTGACTCGGTAGGACCACAGGCGTGCGAAACACGCACGCGGATCTTCGAAGCGGCCGGCAGCGCCTCGCTCCCGAGACGCGATGAGATGGGATGCGCAGGGCAGCGGCGCGTGGCGGGCGGCCGGGTCCGCTTAGGCGCAAGCGGGACGAGCTCGAGGAGCGGCTGGCCGCGCTTGGCTGGAAGATCACCGTGTACCCCGTCGGCTGGCGGTTCTTCTACGCCAACGGCCACCGGGCCAAGAGGAAGAACTAGTCCTCCTCGAAGACCGCTGGCAGTTTGCCCCGGGAACGTGGCCCGGCCGAGCGTCGAACCATCGCCGCGCAAAGAAACGCAGTCGGCGCGGCTAGCGGGGCGCCTGGCGGCCTGACGCGCGAGAATGTCGAGATGAGCGTCCCGAACAACGAGGGCGAGCCGATCACCGAGGCGGGCCTGGCGGCACTCAAGGCGGAGCTCGGGGAACTGGAGACGGTCGGACGCCGTGAAATCGCGGCGCGGATCCGCACCGCCCGCGCACACGGCGACCTCAGCGAGAACGGCGAGTATCACGCGGCCAAGGAGGACCAAGCGCACCTGGAGACGCGGATCCAGCGACTGCGGCAGCGGTTGCGGGATGCCGTCGTCGTTCAGGCCGCCGAAGGCCCCGGGCTGACACTTGCCTTCGGTCGCTCCGCCGAGGTCCGCGACGAGGGCACCGGTGAGGTCCATACGTGGACCATCGTCGGCGCCACGGAGGCCGACCGCACGCGCGGGAGGCTCTCGGTGCAATCTCCCGTCGGCAAGGCGCTGTTGGACCATCCTCCCGGTGCCACTGTGGAGGTCCGCGTTCCCGGCGGTACCCGCCGACTCACGATCGAGCGCATCCTCTAGACGATCCTGTCCGCGATTTCACAACGGCCGGCCAGATCTAAGGCAGAAACGACGGGCTTCTTTGAGGTGCCCAGGGATCATCGACGGCATTCGCTGACCGACCCAGGCGTGACGCGATAGCAGCGCGGCGCCGTCGGCGGAACGATCCAGTCATGTGGATCTCGCACTCCGATCCGGTACTCGCCGTTCACGATCTGGACGTGTCCGCCAGTTGGTATTGCGACGTCCTAGGCTGCGAGCTCGAGGACGTCGACCCGGGCAGTTGGCGCTTCTGTCGCGCCGGCGACGTGACGTTCATGCTGGGTCGCTGCCCAGACGTTCCTACCGCCGGCGAGATCGGCGATCACAGCTACGTCGCGTATCTCCACGTCGACGAAGTCGATGGTTACCACCGGAGGGCCGTCGCTGCCGGCGCCCAGGTGCTGAAAGCCCCAAGAGACGAGCCTTGGGGGATGCGTGAGCTCGGGCTTCGATCACCCGACGGCCATCGATTCATGCTCGCGCAGCGGATTGGCCCGGCCTAGCCTCCGGTATCCCTGCCGTTGCGGTGAGGGGTCGACAGAGTGCCCCGGCTTGGGGTCAGCCAACGCTGCTCTGTTGCCATGCAAAGTGTCACGGACTCGCCACCGGAGGTCATCACCGACTCAAGTCTGCTGACCCGAGGCAGCAGTGGCGCGCACCCGGTTTGGTCCGCGTCGCCCTCCGGCCGAGCCGCCGCAATCCTCAAGTGGCCCAGTTTTCAACCGGCGCTGTGGTGCACTTTTCGTTTCCTGAAACTGGAGCAGTTTTCGGTTCCTGTTGACACGGCCATCCATAGACGCGCGACACGTTCCCGCGGGAACGCCTACCGTGGCGGTCGGAAATGCGCGGTGTCGGGAGTCGCATTGCGGTTGTTCACGGCTCTCGTGTTGCCCAGGTGTTGCCCACGGATCTGATGTTGCCGGGGAGCGCGACGCCGAGTCCGGTTCGACCCGTACGCTGGTTGGGGTGCTAAGCCTCGCCTCCGACGCGCCCGCTTTTGGCGTGGCGGTGGCGCTTGTGGTGCTTCTTGACGACCTTGTGGGTCTTGACGTCGTGCTCGATGTGGACCGCGGATACGCTCGGCGTCGGTGTGTTGGCCGCGATCTCGGTCTGGATCCAGCCG
>Ga0116217_10001594_pt1 | contig 21688 bp, 18 predicted proteins | sample Sb_taG_6_FD_89697 | JGI IMG/M metagenome (GOLD analysis project Ga0116217, IMG submission 89697) | Peat soil microbial communities from Weissenstadt, Germany - Sb_50d_4_PS metaG | ecosystem: Environmental > Terrestrial > Soil > Wetlands > Peat | place: Germany: Weissenstadt | collected 2010-09-21 | reverse complement strand
TGCGGGACGGTGTATGAACAATACTGTTCTCCGCGACCAACGATGGACCAGATAGGAGAACGCAGTAATGGCAATGGTCTATCAGAAGGGCACCGCGTACCTGCAAGGGGCGCGGGAGAGGAAGTGGTATGGCAAGTTCCGTGTCTATTTGAAGGGCCGGAACGGAGAGGAGGTTGAAAGAACCAGAAAGGTGGTATTGGGAAAGAAATCAGAACTTCGCAAATGGGAGGCAGAAGAAAAACTCAAAACCATCGTCCAGGAGGAAAACGGAAAAGGGGTTCGAGGTTTTGTCGCGAGAGCGGACGATTCCGTCACCTTTGGCTGGTTCGTCAGTGAGAAGTACGTTCCCATGCGTTGCGGGCGATGGCGTCCCGCTACAAAACAGAAAACCAAGTTCGAGATCAACAAATACCTGGTCGAGAACTTCAAGAGTGTTCCGATTCGCGAGGTTGGACTTTTCGAACTGCAGGTCCATCTCAACAAACTCGCCGAGCGTTATTCGGAATCGATTGTGAGACACGCGTTCGTGAACATTCGCTCGATCATGCGTCTGGCGCGCAAGCTGAAGTTCCTACAGGAAGATCCTGCCGAGGAACTGAAGATGCCTCAGACCAAAGAAGTGAAACGTCCGACCATGACCGCGAAACAGATCAGCGACCTCATCAGCGTGATCGAAGATGTCCACGATCTTTGCCTGATGAGCATCGCCCTGTTCTGCGCAACCCGAACCAGCGAGACGCTCGGGTTGACATGGAAGTCGTATGCCGGGGACAAACTGATTCCGTTGAACACTGCCTTCGAAGGACAGCTCTACGAAGGAAGGCTCAAAACACGGGAGAGCCGCAACGCGATCCCGATACCGGAAGATGTGATACCGATCATTGAGGCTTGGCGCAGCGTGTCGAAGAACACTTCACCCGATGCGCTCATGTTTCCAACATTCGGCCGTGGCATGCGGAAAGGAAAAGTGGTGCCGCGTCAGGGACGGAACTTCCTGAAATGGAGAATCCATCCAATCGCCGACAAGCTGGGCATTCCAAGGAAACTCGTGACCTTTCAAGTGATGCGCCGCACGCTGGGTACCGACCTGCAGGGGCACGGGACGATGAAGGACGCGCAGCAGATCTTGCGGCACGCCAGCATCAAGACCACAGCCGAGATTTACATGCAGGAAATTCAGGCGAGCGTGCGCTCGGCCATCAACTCACGGACGCGGGAGATTTTCAGCCAGCGTAAGAAAGAACTGAGTCAACTGGCGAACCCGGTTTCTCACCAGAGGAAGCCCAATTCTCTCAAACCTCGGAACACAACGGTTCCAAACGGTTCCAAGTTCGTGTGTGGGGTATTTGCAAATGGCTGAAAAGAATGGCTCCTCAGGTAGGACTCGAACCTACAACCCTCCGGTTAACAGCCGGATGCTCTGCCATTGAGCTACTGAGGAGTGGGAGCACGCTTGTATGCATGCTTGAATTGCCAACGAAATCATATCAGACGCTGCAGTCGATTGGAAACTCGCGCGTGGGCACCTCGCACGTTCCCGAGAGGCAGATTCTATTCTTCCGCATCTTGCGGTCCCGAATAGCCTTGGATCATCGAGGTTGCTGAGAGGGCGCGTTTGTCAGGTTGCTTTTCTGCTAACCTAATTCTCGGCGTCTCGTCCACGACAATTGTGAGGTGTACATGCTGGGAGGTTCGCGTTTGCTGACTCTTTTCTTGATTCTTCTTGTCGGCGTGGCTGGTCTGGTCTTTGCAGAGGATTCCCGGGCTGCGGATTCTACGGCTCCTTCCGAGCCTTCGTCCGGTCCTTCTTCCGGTCCTCCGAAAGCCAAAGTTGCCCCGGTCGAGGACACCGTCCAGGGACACAAGATCGTCGATCGCTACCGCTACCTGGAAAACCCTAACGATCCCGACACCCAGCTTTACGTCGAGCAGGAACTCGGCTACACCCGCTCCATCCTCGACCCGTTGCCCGGGCGCGACAAGATCAATGCGCGTCTCTCGCAACTGCTTGAGATCGGCAACATTGGGGCTCCGCAGATGGGGGGTAAGTATTACTTCCATACGCGCCGTGAGGGCAACGAGAATCAGCCTATCCTTTATATGCGCGAGGGATTAAATAACCAAGACCGCGTGCTCGTCGACATAAATAAAATGTCCGCCGACGGCACCGTCGCGCTCGACTGGTGGTATCCGTCGGAAGAGGGCAAATACGTCGCCTATGGGACGTCCGCCAGCGGATCGGAAGAGAGCACGCTCCATATCGTCGAGAGTGCGACCGGCAAGCTGTTGCCGGATACCATCGAGCGCACGCGCTTCGCCAGCGTGGCCTGGATGAAGGACAGCTCCGCTTTCTATTACACACGCCATCCTAAGAAAGGCGAGGTTCCGGACGGAGAAGAGGTCTATCACGTCAAGGTTTTCTTCCACCAGATCGGGGGCGATCCCGCGAAGGATCCGCTCATCTTCGGCGAAGGCCGGAATCCACAGGACGTCTTTGCCGTCACTCTCTCGGAAGACGATCGCTTTCTGCTGATTAATGTGGGTGAGGGTTGGACGAAGACGGAGATGTATTTGATGGATCGCCAGTCGAAAAATCCGCCCCTCGAAATTACCACCGGCAAGGATTTTCTTTACGACGCTGACTTTTTTGAGGGCAAACTCTACATCACCAGCAACGAAGATGCGCCACATTATCGCGTCTTCGTCGCCGACGCGGCCAAGCCCAAGCGCGAAAACTGGAAAGAGCTCATCCCGCAGTCGGACGCTGTGTTGCAGTCGGCGAACGTGACCGGAGGCAAGTTGCTGGTGCAGTACGAACACAACGCGACTTCTGAATTAAAGTTGTTCGGGCTGGACGGCAAGAAGCTCGCCGACATTTCGTTGCCGGCCATCGGGAATGTTTTCGGCGCCTCCGGGAAGTGTGACCGCAACGAAATTTTTTTCGGATTCCAATCCTTCACCGTGCCGCCCTCGGTGTATCGGGTTGATCTGGCCGACGTGAAAAGCGCGCTCTGGGCCAAAGTCGACGCGCCCTCCATCGATCCTTCCGCTTATGACGTGCAGCAGGTGTGGTACAGCTCGAAGGATGGTACGAAAGTCCCGATGTTTGTCGTCAGCAAAAAGGGAATCGAGAAGAACGGCAAGAACCCAACCTTGCTGACCGGCTACGGCGGCTTCAATGTATCGCTGACTCCAGCCTTCAGCCGCAGCATGTATCTCTGGATGGAGCACGGCGGAATCTACGCGGTCGCCAACCTGCGCGGCGGCGCCGAGTTCGGCGAGGACTGGCATCGCGCCGGCATGCTCGAGAAAAAACAGAATGTCTTCGATGACTTCATCGCTGCCGGCGAATACCTGATCGCTCAGAAATACACCGACAAGGATCACCTGGCCATTCAAGGCGGCTCGAACGGCGGTCTCTTGATGGGTGCGATGATTACTCAGCGTCCCGATCTTTTCCGCGCTGTAGTGTGCCAGGTGCCGCTGCTGGATATGCTGCGCTATCAGAACTTCCAGATCGCGAAACTCTGGATTCCAGAATACGGCTCAGCCGACGACGCCAAGCAGTTCGAGTGGCTCTACGCTTACTCGCCCTATCATCACGTGAAGTCGGGTCAGGAGTATCCCGCCATCCTCTTTATGACGGGCGATACCGATACGCGCGTCGATCCCATGCACGCCAAAAAGATGGCCGCGCTCATGCAAGCTGAAGCCAAGAACGGCGCCAGCCGACAGAGGCCAATCCTGTTGCGCATCGACATCAAAGCCGGACACGGCCAGGGTAAGCCGGTCGCAAAGCAGATTGAAGAGAGTACGGATATGTATTCGTTCCTGTTCTGGCAGCTGGGGGTGAAACCGTAGCGTTCCCCTGTGCTCCTCTGTGTGCTCTGTGGTTAAATGATGTCGGTGGCCACTGATCAGAAAATCCGCGTGCTGGTCGCAAAGCCCGGCCTCGACGGCCACGACCGCGGCGCCAAGGTCATTGCTCGCGCCCTTCGCGACGCGGGCATGGAGGTCATCTACACCGGCCTGCGCCAGACGCCGGAGATGGTGGTCAGCGCCTCGCTCCAGGAAGACGTGCAGGTCATCGGACTCTCGATTCTCTCGGGCGCGCACAACGCGATTGTTCCGCGCGTGATGGACCTGCTCAAGCAAAACAAGATGGATGACGTACTGGTGCTGGTCGGCGGCATTATCCCGGATCAGGATATTGAAGGCCTCGAGAAAATCGGAGTGGCCGGCATCTTCCAGCCGGGTACTCCCATGGACGACATCGTGAAGTTCATCCGCGAGCACGTGAAGCCGCACGGCGTACCAGCGGTTTAGTTCGCGGACAGTACGCCTAGGTTCGAGGTGAGAAACTCGGCGTTGCCGCACGCAAGAACAGCAGTTCCTTCGCTTCTCCACCCCATCGCGCCAAAACCGGGCGCGCTGGGGACCCCGGTTCGCTCAGGATGACAAAGTTGGGAGGGAGGACAACGCTTGCGTGAACCGCACTCTTCCCGCGTCTGATAGTGCATCATGTTTCCGTGTCTTCTTCTTTCTTTCAAATTGAGTTCAGCGACCCGGCGCGTATCCTGCGTCTCGCGTCGCCCGACGGCACAAACCGTCTTACCCGCGCCTGCGTGTTCGCCATGACCGCAGCCGTGGAAGAATTGAAGGCAGATATGAAAACCCAGCTCTGCCCGCTCATCATCGCGGGCGATCGCCAATTTTTCTCGGTGGGCGCTGACTTGAACGAAATTGCCGCACTCACCGGCCCCGAAGCTTACCAATTCTCCGCCATGGGACAAGCGCTGATGAACGCAATCGCCAGCTATCCTGCGCCCGTCATTGCCGCGATCGAAGGCCATTGCATGGGCGGAGGTCTTGACCTTGCGCTCGCCTGTCATCGCAGGATCGCCGCGCCCCACGCCGTTTTTGGGCATCGCGGCGCGGCTCTTGGACTTATCACCGGATGGGGAGGCACGCAACGCCTGCCGCGCCTGATCGGGAAGGGTAGAGCGCTGGAACTTTTCATTGCTGCAGAAAAAATCTCTGCCGCACGGGCGCGCGAAATCGGATTGGTGGATGCCATCGCCGACGATCCCGTTGCCGAGGCTATGCGTCAACTCCGCTAACCAAGCGGTTCGACGTTCCGCTCAAAGTCGTCCGGGCGGCGGTGCTTAATCTTTTTTCCAGCATCAGGCACCAAGCCACGCTCAGGAGGATCAAACTCCACGAGATTACCGGCGAAATCAGGAACAGCCGCACGCAGTAGCGCAGCGCGACGAACCAAGCGAACGTGAGGCTCGCTCCGACCAGAAGGGGCCATCTGCGAACCGACTGGGCGAACGGGACCGCCACAGTCCAAGCCGCCTGGAAAATCAGCGTGAATGGGACCGCGACCACTAAGTCCACTAGGTAGTGTTCCCCTAATGCCAGCGTGGAGAAAATTGTCATCCACAGGAACAAGCCTGCCATCACTCTTCCCCATCGGGACCAAAGGCGCGAGTTCCACCACATCGCCAGCGCGCCCGCCAGGTGAAGCGAAGGCATGCAATTGCGGGGCGCGTCGGGTACCGGCATGGGTTGAACGGCGATCTGATCAAGCAGCGGCGGATTCCAAGGGTATAACGTGCCAAACGCATGCTTTGGACCAACCGCGGGATAGACTCCGTATAGAGTGAAGCCCACCAGCATCAGGGAAAGAAACAACGCGAGAATCCGCACGGGTTGCGGTTTCCCCACGCGCTCGGACGCAAGATGGGATGCATAGAGAACGCAGACCGCCAACGGCAGCGCGTAATAAACGACCGTAGTCAGGCCCCACCCGTTGGAACCCTCCGGCAGAAGCCGCCCCAGAACGAAGCTTGGTTGAAACCCGAGGCCGCCATCAAACGCCAGCAGGAGAGCATCGTAGGTCCTGGGGCGGAGCCATGTGGTCAGTGGAACCGTATAGCCGATCAGCAGACTGCAGAGAGGAAAGACGGCTCCGGCATAGAACGTCTTGCGATAAGTTTTCCTGTCTGGGTTAGGTGATCTGTTAGGGGATCTGTCGGGTAATCGGTCGGGCATTCGAGCGCGCATTCGAGCGACCTGGGTGGCCAGAACCATCAGGCTGGCAATACCGAGAAAAGCTCCCCAGCTAATCCACCACACGCCGTAATAAGCGCCCAGGCCTCCCATCAGACGTATGCACGCCGAGCGCAGTCCAACCGCGACAATGAGAACTGCTAACCATGCCGGGCGCGACGGCCGCGTCCACATATAAATCACAAACGTGCCGAGCAGTGTGAAGGAGAATGTCGGATTGAGTTCAAAAGTACTTGGCATTGGCAGCTATTCTCGATTGACGGCTTACAAAACCAGTGACCAGCTCAGAAAAGCCCACATCCAAGTCAGGTTCAGCAAGCCGAGCGCCGTGACGCAGAAGCCGAACTGCTTCCCACTCCAATGCTGTGCATAGCTGCCCCAGACCAGAAACGCTGGATACACCATGAGCAGATAGCGCGCCGCCCCGAGCAGCGGGCGCCCTGTGTACATCAGCATCTGCAGAATTACCGCCAGCGCGAACGCTTTGTCTTCGAGCCGCACATGGATTCGCGATTGGCGACGCAGGCTGACCACGGCAAACACCATTACTACTGCCAGCTTGATGGCCAGCAAAGCATCGTGCCCGGTTACGATCAGCCGCAGAGCTTCCCATAACCCCCTCCACGGCGGAACCATGGTCATGCCTTGATAGAGCCGGTAAGCCTCCACCACCGAAATTCGCCCGGACCATCGCAGCCAGCCCCAATAGCTAAGCAATCCGAGAGGGGTCAACGCCAGCACCAGCGACCGGGTTTGACGGCTGCGGAATGCCATTACCACAAGCGGGATGAAAACCAGCACACCTGAAGGCCGCGCCAATCCTGCAAGCAGGCCGCAAGCCGTCGCCGCTTCCCATCGCGCTTTCCGTGCGGTTTTCCGTGCCGCTTCCCGTGCGAAGACGACGGCCCACACCACCAGCGCCAGCGTTAAGGAATCCGCGTAGCCTGCGAAGAGCACGAAGCTGGCCGGCCATACGCAGACCAGTAGCAGCATGCGGAGCCGTCCGTCCTCCGATAATTCGCCCGGTAGTTCGCCCGACGACAGACGCAGCAGTCCCCACAATGAAAAGAACGCCGCCACGGTCGAGACCAGCAACGCCGCCGCGATAGCCGGCATCAGCCCACTCGCCAGCCGAATCGCTGCCGGATACAAAGGATAAAAAATCACCGCCATGGGCAGGTCGTAACCGTGCTCCGCGATGCGCAAGAACCAGAGCGTATCGAAGCGTTCCCAAATCCCAAGCAACGCGTAGTGCAGACCATGCGGCGGCGACAGATTTTCGGTGAGCGCATTGCTTTGAACCAGCGCCGGATCCGGATGCAGAAACGGCAAAAATGCCGCTGCCATTGCGGTATAAAGCAGGCGCAGCGCGACCGTCGCCGCCATCGCGATCTGCCAGTCTGGCCGGGATGCGAGCTTCCGCAACATTTTTAGATTGTAGCGTTAGCGTTCGCCCAAGCCGCGCACTTCGAATCGCCGCGCTCTTAATCGCCGCAGCCCGGTTCACTCCGCTGGTATAGTAAGTTGTTTCGTGAGTAGTTTCGAAATCTGCCCTCATGCGCGAACGTACCGATTCCACGGCTCTTTCCATCAACAACGTACTCCCCACCAAAGTTGACCCCAGCTCTCTGCGCTTCGAATCCAACATGCGTGCGCTCGCCGACCTGGTTGCCCAGGTCCGCAACGAAGAGGAAATCATCCGCGAAGGCGGAGGGGCTAAAGCCATCGAAAGCCAGCACGCCAAAGCGCGCCTCACCGCCCGTGAGCGTATCAATCTTCTCGCCGACCCCGGCACTTTCTTCGAATTCGGCATCTATGCCGCGCACAAAATGTACGAAGAATGGGGAGGTGCGCCCGCTGCCGGCGTCATTACCGGCCTCGCCCGCATCCACAGCCGCATGGTCATGCTCATCGTGAACGACGCCACCGTCAAAGCTGGCGCTTTCTTCCCGATGACCACGAAGAAAGTCATCCGCGCGCAAAACATTGCCATCGAAAATCGCATCCCGACTATTTACCTCGTCGACTCTGCCGGAGTTTTTCTCCCGCTGCAGGAAGACGTCTTCCCCGACACCGACGATTTTGGCCGCGTCTTCCGCAACAATGCGGTCATGTCGGCCATGGGTATCCCGCAGATCGCCGCCATCATGGGCATGTGCGTCGCGGGAGGCGGGTATCTTCCCGTGATGTGCGATCACGTCCTCATGACCGACGGCAGCGGACTGTTCCTCGCCGGCCCCGCACTGGTGCAAGCTGCCATCGGACAGAAAGTTTCCGCCGAAGAATTGGGCGGCGCCGCCATGCACTCCGCCATCAGCGGGACGGTCGACTTCCGCGAGCCCAACGACGAAGCCTGCCTTGGCCGCATCCGGTCGCTCATAGAAAAATGGGGATACCGCCGCCAGTCTCTCTGGGATCGCAAGAAGCCCGTCGACCCGGCGATGACGGCCGAAGAAATCTACGGCGCCTACGATGCCTCGCCTGCGCGCCCCTACGACATGAAAGAAATTCTCGCGCGCATCGTGGACGAAAGCCGCTTCGACGAATACAAGCCCGAGTACGGCAAAACGCTGATCTGCGGCTACGCTCGCATCGGAGGCTTCGCCGTAGGCATCGTCGCGAATCAGAAACTGCACGCGCACCAGACCGACCATGAAGGCCACAAACGTGTCGAGTTCGGCGGCGTCATCTATACCGAGTCTGCCGAAAAAGCCGCCCGCTTCATCATGGACTGCAACCAGAACCTGATCCCGCTCATCTTTTTCCACGACGTAAACGGCTTCATGGTGGGACGTGATGCCGAGTGGAGCGGCATCATCAAGGCGGGAGCAAAAATGGTGAACGCAGTGTCGAACTCGGTCGTGCCCAAGATTGCCGTGATTATTGGCGGTTCTTTCGGCGCCGGACATTACGCGATGTGTGGCAAGGCCTTCGATCCGCGCTTCGTCTTCGCCTGGCCCACTGCAAAATATGCTGTTATGAGCGGAGACGCCGCCGCGGGCACGCTGGTGGAAATCAAAGTGAAGCAACTGGAGCGCAGTGGCAGGAAGTTGAGCGAAGAATAAAGAAAAGAACTTTTCGACTCAACGACAAAAACCTACGAGGAGCAGACCGACCCTCGCTACGGCGCCGCTCGTCTCTGGATCGATAAGATCATTGACCCGATGGAAACACGGCAGGCAATTACGCAAGCGCTGGAGGCAGCATCGCTGAATCCGGAAGTGGCGGAGTTTAAAGTGGGAGTGCTGCAGACATGATTTTGCTTTGAGCGGAGGAAAGCAGGTCCTTCGCTTCCCTCAGGACGACAAGATGATTTATTGAGTGCTAGATGCTGAGTGCTAGATGCCAACTGCTGATTCCGTCAAACTGATCGAGTGCCCGCGCGATGCCTGGCAAGGCCTCAAGGGTCAGATCCCTGCCGATCTGAAGACCAACTATCTCCAGGCTCTGATCTCCGCGGGCTTCAAACACATTGACGCGGTCAGCTTCGTCTCTCCGAACGCCGTCCCGCAGATGGCCGACTCCGAAGCAGTTCTGAAAGAACTCGATCCGCCCGACGACGTGGAAATCATCGGCATCGTGGTCAACGAAAAAGGCGCGCAGCGAGCGATCACGACCGATGCCGTGCGCACCCTGGGTTTCCCGTACTCGATCTCGCCCACCTTTCTGCAGAACAATCAGCGGCAGACGCTGGAAGACGCTATCGAGGAACTGGAAAAGATCGAGAAGAAAGCGGACGAAGCTGGGCTTGAGACCGTCGTCTACATCTCGATGGCCTTCGGCAATCCTTACGACGACCCCTGGACTGTCGACGAGGTTGTCGAAGCAGTGGCCTTACTTGAGTTGCAGGAGATTCGCATGATTTCGCTAGCCGACACCGTGGGCGTGGCGCCGCCAGAGAAGATTCGCGAAGTGGTTTCCGCGGTGATGGCGAAGTACGACTATCTCGAGATCGGAGTCCACTTGCACAGCCGTCCCGACCAGGCCGCCGCGAAAATCATCGCTGCGTATGAAGCGGGCTGCCGCCGCTTCGACTCCGCCATCGGCGGCCTGGGCGGATGCCCCTTCGCGCAAGATGCCTTGGTGGGGAATATTCCGACAGAGACAGTAATCGAAACCCTGCGCGGCCGAGGTGCGCAATTGCCCACGCTGAAGCCACTGGACGCATTATTGAGAGCGACAGCCGAAATCGGCACAAGGTACAAAAACTCATCGGCGGCGGACTGAGTACACCATGAACTACAAAACGCTCCTCCTTACCTTCGACTCCACCGTCGCCACCATCACCCTCAACCGGCCCGACAAGCGTAACGCCATCAGCTACGAACTCATTGGAGATTTGATTCGCGCTCTCGAAGAAGTGAACAACTCTTCCGCACGCATTCTGATCTTGACTGGGGCAGGGAAGGCCTTCTGCTCGGGTATGGACCTCGACAACCTGAAATCCCTGATCGGCCGCATGCCCGAGCAAAATCTCGAAGACTCGCGCACCATGGTTGGCTTGTTCCGTTCGCTCTATGAATTTCCCAGGCCAACGATTGCCGCAGTCAACGGCGCGGCCATCGCCGGTGGCACCGGACTGGCCCTGCTCTGCGATTTCACGCTTGCCACGCCGGACGCCAAGTTTGGCTATACCGAGGTCCGCATCGGATTCGTGCCCGCCATCGTCTCGACTTTTCTCCTGCGTCAGGTCGGCGAGAAAATCGCCCGTGATCTTTTGCTTACGGGCCGCATCTTCGACGCCGCCGAAGCCCTGAAGATGGGCCTGATCAACGAAATTGTTCCCCCGGAAAAACTGCTCGATCGTGCTCGCGAATTTGCCGCGCAGTTGGCGGAGAACAGTCCGCTTTCACTTTTTCATACCAAGCGTCTGCTTACCGATCACGCGCGCGCGGAACTCGATGCGCAAATTGAATCCGCCATCCGCGAAAATGCCGGCATCCGCCAGAGCGCCGACTTCCGCGAAGGGATCGAGTCGTTCCTCGAAAAGCGCAAGCCGAAGTGGACGGGGCGATGAGCCGGCGCCCTACATCGATATCTACGAATGCAGATCAGCGGATGACAGTGAATGAAACCCGAATCCGCGTCCGCTACGCCGAAACCGACCAGATGGGCGTCGTTTATCACGCCAATCATTTCATATGGTTCGAAGTCGGACGCGTCGAACTCCTCCGCCAGTTTGGCTTCACCTATAAAGATATGGAACGCGAAGACGACTGTTTCATCGCCGTTGTCGATGCCCAGTGCCGCTACAAGGCTCCCGTACACTATGATGACGAGGTCATCGTACGCACGCACCTGAAGCATGTGCGGGAGAAGGTGATCCGCTTCGGATACGAGCTGCGAAAGGCGGAAACAGGCGAGTTGCTCGCCGAAGGCGAGACCACGCACATCGTCGCCGATTCGAAAATGAAGCCGCGCGCGCTGCCAGAGAAATATAGGAAAGTGTTCCGGGCTGCGTTGGAAAAATAGTAGGGATAGTGGAGACAGGAAAGAAAGAACCGATGCAAGAATTCCTCTACAAATTGCAACTCGTCCGCGGAGACATGCTGCGCACCGGCCCGACCGACTCGGAACAGGCGGTGGTGGCTGAACACTTCGCATATCTCCAGAACCTCAACGCGCAGGGCGTAATCATTCTCGTGGGCCGCACCCTGACCACCGATGAAAATACCATGGGGCTCACGGTCTTCCGCGCCGAAACCGAGGACGCGGCCCGCCAGATTATGAACGGCGATCCGGCCGTGAAAAAGCGTGTGATGACGGCAACGTTGTATCCGTTCAAAGTGGTCTTGCAAGGAAAGTAAGAAAGAAACCAGGAATCGGAACTACTCTTGAAAGCGCTGCACATTAACGGAAACGATCTCACGCTTGAAGACGTGCGCGAAGTCGCGCATACCGATGTCCACCGGCCCGTCTTGCTCGATCCCGATGCGCGCGAGGCCGTCAACCGCGCCCGCGCCGTGGTTGACGCGCTGGTCGCCGGCAATAAAATCTCTTACGCCATCACCACTGGGGTCGGCAAGCTGAGCGATGTGCACATCGTGGGCGATCAGGTTCGGGAGTTGCAAGTGAACCTAGTGCGCTCGCACGCTGTCGGCGTGGGCGAACCGCTTTCGGTCGCGGACACGCGCGCCATGATGTTGCTGCGCGCCAACTCTCTGGCGAAGGGCAACTCGGGCGTGCGCGCCATCACCATCGACACCATCTGCGAGATGCTCAATCGCGGCGTGACTCCGATGGTCCCATCGCAGGGAAGCGTCGGAGCTAGCGGCGATCTTGCGCCACTGGCACATCTGGCGCTGGCATTGATCGGGGAAGGCGAATGTCTTAATGACGCCGAAAAAGGCGGGCGCATCGCCAGTGCTGAAGACTTGAAGCGCGCACAAATCAAACCTTTGGTGCTGGAAGCGAAGGAAGCGGTGTCGCTCATCAATGGCACACAAGCCATGCTGGCGATCGGCTCGCTGATGCTGCTGGCGGCGGAGACGCTGGTCGATACAGCCGACGTCATCGGTGCGATGGCGTGCGACGCCCTCAAGGGAACCAACGTCGCCTTCGACGAGCGCATTCAAAAGGCCCGGCCCCATGCGGGACAAATCAAAACGGCGGCAAACCTTCGCCGTCTGCTTGAACAGAGCGAGATCCGCGATTCGCATCGCGATTGCGGCCGCGTGCAGGATGCTTACTCGCTGCGCTGCATTCCGCAGGTGCACGGCGCGGTGCGCGACACGCTTGCTCATTGCCGCCTCATCTTCGAGACGGAGACGAACTCGGCGGTCGATAACCCGCTGGTGTTCGTGAAGAATCTGAAGGCGATGGACGGTGAGGGCGACGTGCTATCCGGCGGAAACTTTCACGGCCAGCCGCTGGCCTTCGCGCTCGACTTTCTTGCGATTGCGTTGAGCGCGCTGGCCGGCATCAGCGAGCGTCGGCTGGAGCGTATGGTGAACCCCGCCCTAAGCGAAGGCCTGCCGCCGTTTCTGGCGCCGGGTGCGGGCATGAACTCGGGCTTCATGATGCCGCAAGTGACTGCGGCCGCGCTGGTAAGTGAGAACAAGGTGCTGGCGCATCCCGCGTCGGTCGATTCGATTACGACCTCGGGAAACAAGGAAGACTTCGTCTCCATGGGCATGACTGCGGCGAACAAGCTGAAGAAGGTGGTGGAGAACACGCGGAACACGCTGGCTATCGAGGCCATGGCGGCGGCGCAAGCGATTGACTTCCTCGCGCCGCTGAAGGCTTCCAAGCCGTTGCAGCAGGCGCACGCGGCGATTCGGGCGGTGTGCGCGACCATGGAGAAGGACCGTGTGATGTACAAGGATTTCGCGCGCCTCGCGGAGTTGATCGCCAGCGGGAAAGTAGCCGAAGTGCTGCGCTAGCTAAAGAAACGAAATTCCTCCAGAAGATATGTCTCTTCCAAGTGACTGTCGCAAAATAATGCGCAGTCTTCCCTTGGATGGGTGTAAGCAAAAAAAGACTAGCGAACTCATTGCCAAGCGCGCAAGAACAGGCTAGCATTGCCGCATTTCGCTCAGCGGGCTGGAGTCGCCACGGGGTCAGCAATTCAAGCGCGGCACTTCATGTCCATGTTTCAACACTCACTACTTCTGAAGTCTTGGATCGCGACGGCCGGCACGTCGTAGGTGCACAGGCCCTTCAGTTCTGACTTCACGCAACTCTCCCAGGGGAGGGAGCAATGAACAAAAAGAGCAAATCTGCAAACGCAGGTGTCAGTTTTGGATGGCTGGGTGTTGTAGTTGTAGTCGCGATGAGTTGTGCGCTGTTGCCGGCCCGTACGGTGGGCGGGAAACTCGTCGCGCACAACACACCCGGCTATGTCCTGACCGCGAAGAATCTAGGACGTGAGGTTCCGTCCAAGACCATCGAGGTCAGCATCTGGTTGAACCCTCATAATCGCGCCGAGCTCGATGCTCTGGCATCTCAACTTTACGATCCAGCCTCTCCGAAGTATCGTCAATTCCTGAGCCGGTCGCAGTTCGCGGCGCGCTTTGCGCCGACGGCGGAAGAGGCGAAGACGGTACAGCAGTTTTTCGAGGCCCATAACCTGAAAGTAGTGAAGGTCGCTTCCCACAACTTTTTCGTGAGAGCGCGCGGCACCGTGGCTGACGTTCAGTCGGCTTTCCACGTGCAACTGAACAATTACCAGGTCGGAAAGAAGATCCTCCGCGCCAATGACCGCGACCCATACGTCGATGGCGCTGCCGGGGCGCTGGTGAAGTCAGTTTCCGGCCTTGACACAGGCGTGTATGAACATCCGATGATGGCTCGACCAACCGCTTCTCCTGCCTCAAAGGCCGCAGGTGTCAGCTCGAAGGCAACGCCGGCAGACGGCAGTTTCTACACCAACAATTGTTTTAACGGTTTGGAGACCGAGACCTTCTCCAACAACAATAATGGCTCGTTCCCCATTGGGACCTACTCCGGAAATCACTTGAATCTGCAGAGTCTGACCAGTCCGGGCTGCGCCTACACGCCGCCGGAAATTCAAACCGCCTATAACCTTTCCGGCCTGTATACCGAAGGCTATGACGGGAGCGGCCAGACCATCGGGATTATTGACTGGTGCGGTTCCTCCACCATCCAGGACGACGCCAACGCGTTCTCGGCCTATTTTGGATTGCCAGCGCCGAACTTGACCATCACCTACATCCCTTCGCCCAGCCTTTGCATCTCCGCCGATCAAGTAGAAATTAATATTGACGTCGAGTGGGCACATGCGGTTGCTCCCGGCGCAAACATCAACCTGATCGTTCCTCCTTCCGCTACCTTCCAGGACATCGACCAGGCCGAATATACGGCCATCGACGATGGTCTCGCCAACGTTCTCTCGGGCAGTTATGGGGCCGAAGAGATGTACGTCCCCGCGAGCGAGTTGGATAACGGCAATCTGATTTCCGAGATTGGCGATATCCTCGGAATTGCCACCGACTTTTCCAGTGGTGATAGCGGCGATTTCACCTACGGATACAGTGGGATTCCGGCGTCGGTTAGCTACCCGGCGGATTCCCCTTATGCCACGGCAGTAGGCGGAGTCACCCTGGCGCTAAACTCCGACAACTCGATTGCATGGCAGGATGGTTGGGGGAACAATGAAATTCTCCTGGCCGAGACTGGATACGTGCCTGATCCGCCCCTTAACTTCGGCTTCTACGCGGGCGCGGGCGGTGGACCCAGTACCTGCGCAGTCCAGGACTCCTCCGGCAACTGTCTGGCTGGCTTCAAGAAGCCTGCCTACCAGAAGCTGCTCCCGGGCAAGTACCGTCAACTTCCCGACGTTTCCTGGCTGGCCGATCCCTTCACCGGCGTTGTAATCCTCATTTCCGTGCCTGGTCAGGTTCCCGAGCAGGTATGGCAAGTCTGGGGAGGAACGAGCGTGGCCTGTCCCATGTTCTCTGGGATCTGGGCCATCGCCAATCAGGAAGCCCTGGCTGGAGGGGGTGCAGCGCTCGGTCAGGCTGCGCCGTACCTGTATTCGATGCCGGCGGGAACAATCTTGGACGTGGTTCCGCAGACCTCAAAGACCAACGTTAAAGCAAGCATTCAAGAGTCGACCGGCACCAACAAGTACACCCCGGCGGAAGTGGCTGGAGTCACCAGATCGTTCGTCGATGCGATCTGGGACTATCCCTTCTATGAGGACACCGCGCTGGTCATCACATTCGGTACCGATTCCGGCCTAAAAACGAAAAAAGGCTGGGATAACGTGACCGGGGTTGGAGTTCCGAACGGACAGGCATTCGCCGACTACTTCTACGGAAAATAACAGCTGGCGTCTCTGAAAATTGCCCTGCCATCTTCATGGGTGGCAGGGTTTTTTCTTGGCGGGATAAAGCGGGATACTACGACGCGGACGGACAGGTTTCTGCAGATGCATCCAGTTGAGTTCTACGCACTGCCTGCAAGGCCCAAATCCTTTGCAATCGTCTTCATGGCAGCGATGCAGAAGGCAATGTGCTCTTCAAGATCCAAACCGAGATCGGCCGCGCCTTCGATGATGTCTTCGCGGTGAACGTTGCGGGCAAAGGCTTTGTCTTTCATTTTTTTCCGGACGGATGGGGCTTCGACTTCGGCAAGCGACTTGCCCGGCTTGACGAGCGCGCAAGCGATGATGAATCCGGCCAGTTCATCGCAGGCGAAGAGAGTTTTTTCCATCGGCGAGCGGCGTGCGACGCCGGTGTACTGGGCATGCGACATGATGGCGCGGCGCACTTCTTCGGAATAGCCGCGTTCTTTCAGAATCTCGTTGCCCCGGTAAGGATGGTCCTCGAGGCTCGGATATCTCTCGTAATCGAAGTCGTGGAGAAGGCCGACTGTTCCCCACAATTCTTCGTCGGCTCCGGCTTTGCGGGCGTAGGCGCCCATGCACGCCTCGACTGCGAGTGCATGTTTCCGAAGACTTTCCGACTGGGTGAACTCAGTTAGTAAACACCACGCTGCATCGCGCTGATTCATGGTTTTCTACCTGTTTTGTTGTGATTTTACCTGCTTGCGTGCTGCTTTCTCAGGTAAGCGCTTTGTTTTCTCCTACTTTTGTCTTGACATCCACAGGCTCAATCCAGCAGATTACGCACTAGTTGGCTTTGAGAGTAGCCCCCGCTCTGGCACTCGCAAAACCTGAATGGCTACCACACTAACCCCCGTGGACTCACGGGAAGTTGTACGCTGCGACCGTTGTCTCTTGGTGCAATTCCGCACATCAAACAGCCTCTGCCGCCGTTGTCATTTGTCATTGGATGAGGACGAAGCCGAGATTGCCGCACTAACTCCGGTGCCAGAAGCGCTGCCGGTAAACCTCCATTCTAACGGGCGCGGGCATCTGAAGCTGGCCTTCTCGATCCGTTCGCTGCGGCTGCGCAACGGCTTGAGTCAGCGGCAATTGGCGCTGCGCATGTCGGTGCCGCGGACTTACGTGTCAAAAATCGAAAACGAGAAGGCGACGCCGACCCTGTCTTCGCTGGAGCGACTGGCGAGGGCGCTCGAGGTCAGCGTGCCGGATCTGCTTTCCGGTGGAGAACGGAACCGGCAGGAGGAAGTCCGCGAGTTGATGGAAGATCAGTTCGTAGCCGAGGTCATACCGTATTTGTCACAGCTGAACGGGATGCAGATGTCGAGCATTCTGGCGCAGATGCGGGACTTGACGGTGCGGCCGCGACGGAGTGCGTAATTCGCTCTCGCCGCTAGCTGCTGACTGGCGAGATGCGGCTCAGGCTGCGTTTCCACGGCGGCTGCGCAAAACGCTTAGTTTTTAATTTTTATCCGGGCACACCAACCAAACTGGACAGCCGGGGCCTTCGGGCTCCGGCTTTTTTGTTGGACGAGCATGCTGGCCGGCGTGGATTTAAAGCGGCTTGGACATCTGGATGAGGTGGACAGGGACTTTGGTGACCTGATCTGCCGGAAAGGGTAAGGTGCCGTTCGCGACATAGCCGAATTGCTGGTAGTAGGCGGATAGTTCCCGCCTCAGATTCACGAACGTGAGATCCATGAACCGGCATCCGGCGGAGCGGCAGTGCTGTTCGGCGGCGGCGATCAGGCGAGCCCCGATCCCCGAGTGCTGACGCTGCGGATCGACTGCCAGCAATCCAAAATAACCGCGCTCGCCGCGGAGTTCAATGTAAACGCAACCGGCCAGCGTTCCGTCTTCGACGTGCAACAGGAATTTCCCTTTCTGAAGAAGAGCGCCAACTTTCTCAGGATCTGTGCGGTCGGCGTCAATGAAGAAACGCTCAGGGCGAACGGCGTTCACCAGGCGCGCGATTGCGTACGCGTCAGCGGGATCGGCGGTACGCATCTGCGGAGGATTCGGCAACGGCTGGATTTTAACTCACGGCCGGCCCTCATGAAATGGCCAGCCAAACCCAGCGGAGCGCTTTAGAGGCCTCGGAATCTTAATTGGGTTTGCGGAACTTACTATCGGCGAGATACCGCAGCATGATGGCGTCAGTGGCGCTCTGGAACTGCTGCTCCATTTCGGGGGCGCGCACGGGGGCCTCCTGCCGTAGGGTCTGACGGAACTTCTCACCCATTTCGGAATCGCTGGTGACGACCTGCATGTAGAACCAGAGGAAGTGGCGCATCTGGTCGAGGGCGGACTTGAGCACCTGGATGGATTCCATCTCGGGCGGATCGGCGAGAGCTTCCATGAGCTCGGGGTCAGTGGGGGCCTGCATGGCAGCGCAGTTGAGTTCGCGCTGGATGATGCGCAGGTCGTCCGTAACGCGCAAAATGCGGAGATGAATGTCTTCCATACTTTCCCGATTCTCGCGGTCCATGGGGTTCCTTTCCGTCCCTACCAAGCGTTCTTGACGAACGCGTGCTACCAAGATCGCATCCCGGAGCGCGGGGGGAAAGGTTCCCCGTGTGCATGAGCTTCGGTAATTGAAGTTACCTTAGGTCGAAAAGCCGCACGCGGCGGGCGATTTCAGGCGGTCATTTCAGGCGCTCTTCGGGTTTCATGGGACAAGTTCAGTCCGGCAGCACGAATTTCGGGGACACCGGCGATGCCAGTGCCCCGCGACGGGCGATCCCAGAGCCCCGGGGCCGCTTCAGATTGCCAGACTCGCGGCCCGCGAAGAAGTTTGGTCCAAAGAAGTTTAATCCAAGGGAGGGGCTGGATATGGTACAAACGGTTTCGCCATGACATCCCCGCAAACTGGCCAGGTGCAAACTGGTCATGCGCAAACTGGATTAGTGCGCGCCATTGGCCGTTGGAGCCTGGCTGCGCTGGCGGTGAATTCGATTATCGGGAGTGGCATTTTCGGGTTGCCGGCCACGGTGGCTGGGCTTCTCGGCAAACGCAGCGTGGTGGCCGTGTTGATTGCGGGGGCTGCGATGGGCGTGATCATGGCCTGCTACGCCGAGGTGGCCTCGCAATTCTCCGAAGCAGGCGGACCTTACCTCTACGCGCGCACGGCGTTCGGGCGCCTGACGGGAATTCTGGTCGGTTGGATGCTCTATCTGGCACAGACGGCGGCTCCGGCGGCGAATGCCAATTTGTTTGTCATTTATCTAGCAGAATTCTGGCCGGGAGCGAAGGAACCGTGGCCGCGTTTTGCGATCCTGACATTACTGGTGGGGCTGCTGGCGCTGATCAACGTTCGGGGCGCACGGCAAGGCACGGCGGTAAGCAACGTGTTCACGGTGGCGAAAATTCTGCCGCTGCTGATGGTGGTGTCGGCGGGGGCGGCGGTTACGATCATTCATCCCGCGCCGTGGGGTGCGGCGGCCACGATGCCGGCAAGCGTGTGGATGAAGGCCATGGTGTTGCTGGTCTTCGCTTATGGCGGATTTGAATCGGCGATGGCGCCCATGAGCGAGGCCAAGAATCCGGGCCGGGATGCCGCTTTTGCACTGTTTGTCGCACTGATCGGGTGCACCGTGATTTATGCGCTGGTGCAATGGGTGGTCGTGGGAGTGTTGGGACCTGGGGCGACGACGGACCGTCCGCTGGCAGAAGTGGCGCGCATCACGATGGGGAATCGCGGAGCGGGACTGGTTGCGCTCGGGGCTCTGATTTCGGTCTATGGTTACTTGAGCGCCAAACTGCTGGGAATGCCACGCGTTACCTTCGCGCTCGCCAAAGGTGGCGATCTGCCGCAACTGTTTGGCACGGTGGGCCCCAGATTTCACACGCCCTGGTTTTCGATTCTCTTTTATGCGGCGGCAGTGTGGGCCCTGGCGATCGTGGGAAGTTTTGCCTGGAATGTGACGCTGTCGGTGGTCGCGCGGCTGTTTTACTACGGGGTAGTTTGCGCAGCGCTGATTGCTCTGCGGCGAAAGCGGCCGCTGGCTCCCGGCTTCCGGTTGCCCGGGGGACAGGCGCTGGCGGTCTTGGGAGTTGGGATTACGGTGATCCTCGCGACCCAAGTGGATCGGAGTAAGTCGCTTATCCTGGGCGCAACGGTCGTGCTGGCTTTGCTCAATTGGCTGTGGGCTAGACGGGCGCGCCTTGCGGAGTAAGTCGGCTTTGAGTTCAAACGGTGGAGGCCTCTTGTTCAAGTTTCGTCTGGCTGCCTTGTTTCTTGTTACTTGTGTTTCTTGCTACGCGCAGCGGGAACCCGTGCTCAAACAGATTGATTTGCCGCATCCCTATTACTTCAGGGAAATGTATCTGCCGCAGTTGACGACGGGGCCGAGTGCTGCGGCCTGGTCGCCGGATTCACGCAGCCTGGTGTATTCGATGGCGGGCTCGTTGTGGCGACAGGAACTGCGCAGCGCGAAGGCGGAGCAGCTTACCGCCGGACCGGGCTACGACTACCAGCCGGACTGGTCGAGGAACGATGACGGGCGGTGGGTGGTGTTTGCGCGATACGATCACGATGCCATCGAGTTGTGGTCGCTGGATATGCGGGATGGGCGGACGCGGCAGATGACGTCCGGGGGCGCGGTGAATCTGGAGCCGCGCTTCTCGCCGGATGGGAAGCGGCTCGCGTTCGTGTCGACCTCCTATAAGGGGCACTTTCATATCTTTGTGGGCCGTTTCGAAGACGGGTTACTTAGCGGCGTTCGGCAACTTACTCCGGAGAATGTCAGCTCGCTGCCTCGCTATTACTACAGCCCGGTAGATCACGAGATCAGCCCGGTTTGGACGCGGGATGGCTCGGAGATTCTGTTTGTCTCGAATCGAGGACACATCCACGGCACCGGCGGATTCTGGAAAGTCAAAGCAGAGCCGAGCGCCGAAGCGGCCGTTCATTACCAGGAGATTCATTACGAAGAAACGAACTGGAAGGCGCGTCCGGACTTTTCGCCGGACGGCAAGCGCATGGTGTACGCGTCGTATCTGGGCCAGGCGTGGCATCAACTGTGGATGATGCCTGCGGCGGGTGGAGATGCATTTCCGATTTCTTATGGCGCTTTTGACAATGTGAATCCGCGGTGGTCGCCGGATGGGACGAAGATTGCATTCATTTCGAATCGAAACGGGAATACGTCGCTGTGGGTGCAGACGATTCCGGGTGGGGAGCAGACGGAGGTGGTCGCGCGCGACCGGAAATATCTTAAGCCGATGGGCCAAATTTCTCTGCGCGTGGTGGATGGTAGCGGAAATCCGGTAGCGGCGCGAGTTTTCGTAACCGGTGCGGACGGCTTGGCCTACGCTCCCGAAAACGCATGGATGCACGCCGACGACAGTTTTGATCGCTCGGAGCGTCCGTTTGAAGCGCACTATTTCGACACGTCAGGAGTGTCGGAGTTAACGGTGCCGGCGGGCGATGTCGAAGTGGACGTCATGCGAGGTTTCGAGAATCGTTTCGAACAACATAAAGTCAATGTTAAAGCCGACAGCACCACACCGCTCATGGTCCGAATGTCACCGCTTTCTGTCGAAGTGAATGCAACATCGAGTTGGGTGAGCGGCGATGTTCACGTGCACATGAACTATGCGGGGACTTACCGCAATACACCGGCGCACCTGGTGGAACAGGCGGCAGCTGAGAATTTGGCGATTGTGGAAGATCTGGTGGTGAACAAAGAGCAGCGCATCCCCGACATGGCCTATTTCTCGCCTCAACTCGATCCGGCATCGACCGCGGATCATCTGCTGCTGCACGGGCAGGAATTTCACACGAGTTATTGGGGACATCTTGGA
>Ga0116217_10001578_pt1 | contig 21792 bp, 23 predicted proteins | sample Sb_taG_6_FD_89697 | JGI IMG/M metagenome (GOLD analysis project Ga0116217, IMG submission 89697) | Peat soil microbial communities from Weissenstadt, Germany - Sb_50d_4_PS metaG | ecosystem: Environmental > Terrestrial > Soil > Wetlands > Peat | place: Germany: Weissenstadt | collected 2010-09-21 | reverse complement strand
CTGTTGCAGGGTTTGGGATTCGAGAAGATTGAGTTCGAGTAGCGCTTGCCATGGTGTGATCTTTAATTTCCGAATCAATTTCCACAATCAATCAAAAGTCACCGGCGGCGGACAGCAGTGTCCGCCCTACACACGGGTGTATGATTTTTGGGCTGTGAGGAATGTCCTATGGGAATCGCACTGGCTGACAATGTCAAGCAACTGCTGGATCGCCCTAATTTTGCTCATCTGGCGACGCTGATGGAGGATGGCTCACCGCTCAGCACTCCGGTGTGGGTGGGCCGTGAAGGCGATCGAATCATCGTTTGCACGAGCGGGAAGTCGCTCAAGGCGCGCAACACTCAACGCGATCCTCGAGTGGCACTCTCCATGGTCGACTTTCAGGATCCCTATCGCGAGCTACAGCTTCGTGGGCGGGTGGTTGAGCATCGTCCTGACCCTCAGTTGAAACTGCTGGACGCAATCTCGATGCGGTACGTTGGCAAGCCGTTCCCGATGCGTACTTACGAAGATCGTGTGGCTTTGATTATCGAAGCCGACAAGGTGCGCTATTTGAAACTTCCCTTTGAGCACACGCCCGCTGCGTAGGGGTGGGCTACGCGGGCGAGGGCGCCCGCGCCACATGTCGATAACCAAATTTCCTTGGAGAAGTCCATATTGGAGGGAAGCTGGTTCTTCGGAGGTAGCCATGAAGCGTCGCGATTTCATCGTCCATGCGGTCCGCGGATTGGGAGCGGCTTGGGTGGGCTCGCGGGGCTTGGCGGCCTGGGCTTCTTCCGCGCCGGCCTTGACAAAAAAGTTCAGCGCGTCGGATACGGTGGTGCTGGGACAGACCGGCATCAAGACCAGCCGGCTCGCGATGGGGACGGGCACGATTGGTTACGACCATCATTCAAATCAGACTGCGCTTGGCGTCAAAGGGCTCTCTGAATTACTGCTCAATGGTTACGACCAGGGATTGCGGTTCTTCGACGCGGCCGATGCCTACGGAAGCCATCCGCATGTGGCTGCGGCTCTCAAGCAGTTGCCGCGCGATAAAGTTACTGTGCTAACGAAGACCTTCTCGCGCGATCCCAAGTCCGCGCGCGCCGACCTGGATCGCTTTCGCCGTGAGCTCGGCACCGATTACCTGGACATTTGCCTGATCCACTGCGTCACGGAAGGCGATTGGACCGAGCGCTATAAGGGAGTGATGGACGTCCTCTCTGAAGCCAAACAGAAGGGCATCATTCGGGCGCACGGCTGTTCGTGCCACAGCATTGAGACGCTGCGGGCGGCGGCCAAGTCGACGTGGGTAGAGGTCGATCTGGTGCGCATGAATCCAATTGGCGCGCACATGGATTCCGATCCCAAAACCGTGGCCGAAGTATTAGTCCAAATGCGAGCTGCCGGGAAAGGGATTGTCGGCATGAAGATCCTGGGCCAGGGAGATTTGCGTGCGCGTCAGGACGAAGCTTTGAAGTATGCGTTATCGTTGGGGCTTCTGGACGCATTCACGTTTGGGGCGGAGAGCAAAGCCGAGCAGCAGGATTTGATCCGGCGGATCGGGATGGCGGCGTGAGCCGGAGCTAGAGTTGCTTGATGTATTCGAGCAGCGGCATGCCGAAAAAATCTGCGATGTTTGCCGAACGACGGTACCCGTTTTTCTCGTAGAATTTCATGGCGGCCTGGAGCGGCAAGGTTGTGTCCAGCGTGATTCGGTTGCATCCGCGCGCGCTCAAGCAGCTTTCGATTGCGGCGAGTAATTTCGCGGCAACACCCAGACGGCGCCACTCGGGCAAGACTGCCATTCCGCGCAAATGACCTTCTCCGTCGTGGCACACCCCAGAGATCGTTCCCACGACATTGCCAGACGCGGTCGCAACCAGGACATGCATCTGCAGGAAACGAACGTGCACCGTTTCTTCGTCCAAAACGGTGTCGGCAAAAGCGGCTGGTGAATATTCTGCGCGATAGGGCTCGAAGGCAGCAGCCAAGCACTTCAGGATAGCGCCGGCATCGTCCTGGCCGACGGGGCGAATCTCAATCTCGCCTGGTGACTCCATGTTGACTGCTGCCGCTCGTCACTGCCCTCCCAGCAGTTGGTAATTGGAATTTGTCGTCGTTACCTGGAGCTGCTTGGCGGTTGCGTTTAGAACCGACTGTTGCACGTAGTTGGTGCCATCAGGCAGGCTCGCCATCTGAATCGCCAATGTGACTACGTCCTTGGGCTCATCCATGTACGTGTTGACATTTACGGTGGTGATCTTTCTTGCGCTCGTATCAAAAGAAAGCGTCATCTGATCGCCGGGCTGAGAGTAGTTCTTGAAGATGATTTGCGCCACCGGCGACCCCGGAGACGAACTCAATGAGGCATTGCCGGCCTGGAAGGCCTGCGCCATTTTCTGCGGGTCCGGCGGTACATAGAGGGCGAGAAGCGTCTTTACCTGGCCCATGTACTGCTGCATCTCTTCTGTCTTCTTCTCAATGATCCGCTGCTTCATTCTGCCTCCGCTGGGAGGTTGCGGCGGCGGCCCCATCGGAGTCTTCTGGACCGTCCCATCAGGGCCGTACTGGCACATGGACGTCTTGGGGGGCTTGGGATCGCCCTTAAGCGTGAGCTGGGTTGTTTCCATCCATTGGTAGCGATGCAGCTTCTGCTGATTCTCCGCAGCAGACTGCTTTACGGCTGCTATCTTCTCTTGCAGTTCTCCCCCGGGGGCCCCACCCATCTGGGCGATCGCAGGAACCATGGCGGCAAGCACTACGGCAGCGACGAGCAGTGTACGCTTGTACGTATAGCAAGGGATGTTGGTGACCGACTGCGTCGCATCGGTAGTGAAGATGAGTTGGTTCATTTAAGTCTCCTGTTGGAAGGCAAATGGTGGACGTTGTCTTTCGGTATTTTGAGAGACCCCACGATAACTCTTTGCCTCATACAGGTCAACGTTAACGTTTGCTAAATGTTGAGAGCGCAGAATCGTATGCTGGCCTGAAACTCCGGGCTTCTTCGGACCCGGAACTTTGGTTCTGTAAAGTAATGTAAAACCTGAGTGGATTCCGCTCCCGCTGGTTTACCTTTTACATAGATGAAGGTGAAAGATCCGAACGGATTGGCGGCGTCTTCACTTCCGGTTTTTCCCTTACTGTCCGTCCTTTGTTAATCTAGAGGGAACCCGTTTTCACCCGATCTGCGAACGCAAGGGCTCTGCTGAGACAGCATGTAATTGTAGGGTTGGATTTCAGAGGCCGGAAGGGTAGCCGGCGCGAAGCGGGATTTTAACTGAAGACTCGACGTCCTACCCACGGAAGGGGGAAGGTACTGCTTGCGTTTTTTTCTGCCGTTAATGCTTATCTTGTTGGGACAGGGTCTATGGGCGCAAGAGCGCAGTTCATTTTTGGCGCCGGCCGTTTCATCGGAGTCTTCGGAACCTGCTGCGACTGCATTGCCCGACACGCAAAGTCCACAACAGAGCTCGCCGCCGGAACAGTCCGGGACATCGAACTCTGGCAGCAACACGAAGGAATCCGATGCGAAGAGTGCCGCCCAGAGTACGGCGCCTGCAAACCAAGAGGTGGCGCCCGAAAAGCAGCAACCGAAGCGAATTCTGGGCGTGATGCCCAATTTCCGTGCGGTCAGTGCCGGCACGCACCCGCCGCCGCCGACGCCGAAGCAATCCTTCATCCTCGCGACCCGGAACAGCTTCGACTACTCGTCCTTTATCTTCGTGGGCATCACTTCACTCATGGCTGAGGGAACCAACGCTCACCCACAACTCGGGAAAGGCATCGGTGGGTTTGGGCAATACTACTGGCGGGGCTTTGTCGACAAAACCGACGGCAATTACCTCGTCATCTTTGCCCTGCCCACCGTATTCCATCAGGACGAACGCTATTACGCAATGGGACAGGGTGGTTTCTGGAAACGTGGCATCTATGCAGCCTCTCGGGTCGTTATCACTCCGAACTATCACGGACACAACAGCTTTAATATTTCCGAACTGCTGGGTCGGGGCATTGCGCAAGGAATTTCGGCGGCGTATTACCCAAGCCAGGCCCGGACCGGCGAGGCGCTCGCCACGAAGTACGCATACGCGATTGGGCGAGACGCGCTGACCAACGTGTTCCGCGAATTCTGGCCAGATATCGCCACACATGTGCTGCACCGGCATCCGTAAACCATGGCGTTCGCCCCCCGCTGGCGGAGGCGCCTCGTCAAATAGATTCCTAGGCTTCTGCCGTGAGTAAGTCCTGAACTACAGGAGGCGCATTCATTTGAAGACCCTTATAGCCTGCTCTTTTCTGTGCTGGGCGCTCGCAAGCTCACTTTCGCTCACTTCGGCTGCACAGGAAACTGCACCTTCGAATCCGCCCGCTCCCCTGCAGGCCCAGACTACCCAGGCTCAACCAACGGACCGGAGCAAGGATGCCCCAGCCAAGGTCTCCGATAAGAATGAGGGCACCTCGAGGGACCGGCTTTTCTATACGCTGCCAAACTTTTTGACGCTGGAGAACGCGGGACAGGTTCCGCCGCTGACTGTTGGGCAAAAATTCAAAGTAGTGGCTCGCGGCTCTTTCGACTACATTCAAATTCCCTGGTACGCTGCTCTGGCTGGCATCAGCCAGGCTGAAAACAGCGAACCCGGTTACGGACAGGGTGCTGAGGGCTACGGGAAGCGTTTCGGAGCAGCCTTTGCCGACGGCACCATCGAAAACTTTATGACCGGAGCGGTTCTGCCGTCCCTGCTCCGCCAGGATCCTCGCTTCTTTCAGCAGAGCGAGGGAACATTCTGGCATCGCACTGGCTACGCGATAAGCCGCATCTTTATCACCCGCACTGATTCCGGGCACCAGCAATTCAATTTCTCTGAGGTTTGCGGCAGCGCGGCGGCGGCTGCCATTTCCACCTATAGCTACCATCCCAGCGCCGATCGCACTCTGTCGAACACCGCGAGCGTTTGGGGGACGCAGGTAGGGTACGACACCATCACGCTCGTGGTAAAAGAGTTCTGGCCCGACATTCGCCGCAAGCTGGGCAAGAAGAAAAACCCACCCTCCAACTGATCTATTCCTTCGAGGTTTCTGGATTACAATCGCTCGCAGTCCAGTGAGCTAAGGGAGAAGTCTGCATGTTTCAACCCGACCTGCTTCACCACAAACGCATTCTCATCACCGGCGGCGGCACAGGTTTAGGGAAAGGCATGGCCCACCGTTTTCTGGAGCTGGGCGCTACGGTTTACATCTGCGGACGGCGCGAGCAAGTTTTATCCGACGCGGAAGCTGAAATGGAACGCTTGGCGCCGGGGAGGATTCGGTCTCTAGCTTGCGATATTCGCGATCTGGCCAGCCTGGAAGAAACTATAGCGGCAATCTGGAAAGATGGCCCACTCGATATCCTCGTAAATAACGCTGCGGGAAATTTCCTGGCTCGTACGGAAGAGTTATCGCCAGGCGCGTTTGAAGCCGTGATTGGAATCGTGCTGATGGGTACGATCAACGCGACCATGGCTTGCGGACGCAGATGGTTGCAAGCCGCCCACCCCGGCGTCGTCCTGAACATTGCCGCAACCTATGCATCGACTGGTTCGGCGTATGTCGTACCTTCCGCGATGGCGAAGGCTGGAGTCGTCGCACTGACCCGCAGCCTGGCGGTGGAATGGGGAAGCCGAGGCATCCGCATGAACGCTATCGCTCCAGGGCCGATTCCTACCGACGGAGCGTTCTCCCGTTTGCTTCCGCGTCCGGAGCTCGAAAACTTTGCACGTGAGCGAAATCCACTTCGTCGCTTCGGCACCGTCGAGGAGTTGGCCAATCTCGCGGCATTCCTGGTGAGCGATGGCTCGAGCTACATTAACGGTGACGTGATCGTGATGGACGGCGGCGAACAACTGCAAGGCGCAGGCGAATTCAGCGCGCTGGGAAGATTGCTGGGGGAGGATGACTGGAAATCACTTAAGCCGCGCAAGCCGCCCAAAGCAGGTCCGTGAGTGCGTCAGAGAAACGCCGGAAAGCTGCTTCAATATTATTATCTCTGCGGTGATGGCATTACCAGCCACTTGAGCAGCATGTTCACCAGGGTGAGCACGATGCCGCCCACAAAGGCCGCGCCGAAACTTCGGATGTGGAAACCCGGCACGAACGTCGAGGCTAGTTCCAGCATGATGGCATTGATCACAAACCAGAACAGTCCCAAGGTGAGGATGGTGAGCGGAAAGGTAATGATCTTTAAGAATAGCCCCACGGTCGCGTTGACCAGGCCGATGACGATGGCCGCAATGAGTGCGGCAGCCGCGCCATCCACATAGAAGCCGGGCACCACGCGGGAGGTGATCCATACCGCCAGCGCGCTAACGAACCAGTGCAAGAGCATTCGGAGCATGAAGATCCTCTCGACTGCACACAGACTATAAAGCGGCTGGGCGTGGCATAGCAACCTTGATCATCGCCTCCCTCGCCCGCGTAAGGTGCAAACGCTTTCTAAGCTATCTCATCGATGGGGTCGGCAGGAGGCGTCGAGGACAAGAGCCGCGGCGTGCCTAAGTTCCTTACGCACAGCCTCATAGGCGGGTTTCCCGCCCTGCGATCGGTCGGATCTAAAGTTATCTGCAGGATCGCCGATAGTCCGAATAACGGTAGTTTGAGGGAGGAACGATCATGGCAACTCCGATTTCTGGAGGTACGGCTTTCGACTTTGGTGCGGCGGCACAAACCACGGCTGCGCAACCTCAGGCCACAACTGCTCCCGCTGTAACTGCGAAGCAACCAACCAAGATTGAGCCAGCAGGGGACACCGTAAGGCTCTCTGACAGCGCGCAAGTCCGTCTTTTAAGAACACAGGGTCAGACGGTCGCACAGATCGCCATAAGCGCAGCCCTGACGGCTCAAGCGGTGGATAGCTACTTGGGGATTACCCAGGCGGCACCACCGGTCGCAGCGAGCAACAAGTAGCTCAAAATCCACTGGTCTTGGCGGGCGTCGCCCGAATGAGATCGGACTTCGGGGGAGGACCGATCTCACTTGGCGCCCGCCGCGGCCTTATTCTCCATTCCTTCAAAAACATCTTCTGCCCGCCGCAGAGCTTCTTGCACATTCTCGCAAATGTTTTCGCGTCCAATTACGTCTTCAAACTCGGCCTGCCGAATGAGTTGAGCGGGCTGTTCGCGGGCGCCACAGAGAATCAGCGTCCGATTCGATGCGTGCAGTTCCCGAGCCACTTCCTCTAACGCGTATAACCCCGTCGCATCGATCGCGGTCATGTTGCGCAAGCGCAAAATGACCACGGGCGGCAGTTCATGGATTTTCTCCAGGATCGTCGCGATCTTGTCCGTCGCTCCAAACAAGAACGGCCCATGAATACGGAAGATGGTTGCGTAGTAGGGAATGTCTTTGTCTTGCAGGATGTGTACCCGGCCGTCTTCGACGTAGTCATCCGTGACCTGAGATACGGTCGTGGTATTTGCGACCCGACCGATGAACAACAGGGCGGCCAGAATCATCCCGGCCTCGACTGCGACTGTAAGGTCGGCGAACACTGTGAGTGCGAAGGTCACCAGCCAGATACTGATATCGGTCTTAGTCAGTTTCAGCAGTTGCGGGATCTCGCGCCACTCGCCATGTTGTAGGCGACCACCAGCAAAATAGCCGCCAGCGATGCCATCGGAATAAAACTGGTCAGATGTGCGGCAAACAGGAGCACACAGACGAGAGTTAAGGAGTGAATCATTCCGGCAACGGGTGCCTTGGCCCCGGCTCGGATATTGGTCGCAGCGCGCGCAATCGCGCCTGTGGCGGGCAGCCCACCAAACATCGGCGAAACGATGTTGGCCATGCCCTGCGCCATCAGTTCGACATTCGGATTGTGATGGTCATTGCTCATGCGGTCCGCCACCACCGCGGACATCAATGACTCAATCGCGCCCAGCATCGCGACCGTGAAGGCCGGGCCCAGCAGCCCGTGAATGAGATCGGCGCGGAAGCGCGGAATCGCGAAGTGGGGCAGGCCGCTCGGAATCCCTCCGAAACGCGTTCCAATGGTTTCAACCGGCAGTTTGAGTGCGACCACCGCGATTGTGCCTGCGACCATCGCCACGATGGGTCCGGGAATACGGTTCGGAAGCGCGCGGCATACCAGTAGCGTCACCAGCGTACCGACGCCGAGAACTGTCGCGGTGTACGACAAGGTATGAAAATTGGCTGCGATGCTTTCCATACGCAGCCAGAACACTCCGGGAATCTTATCGATCCTCAATCCAAAGAGATCTTTGATCTGCGTACTCGCGATCAGAACCGCGATTCCATTGGTGAAACCGATCACGATGGGCCGCGGGATGAACTTGACAGCCGTGCCCATTCCCGTGACTCCGAGAATGATGAGCAGAACTCCGGCGACAGGCGCATGCTCCGGCATTCAATGAATAGTCGGGCACGTAGGTGCTACGACGATCCTATTTTGTTGATATGACTCGCCGGGGCTCTGCAGCCATCATGCGGTGCCTTTACTCCCATCCTGACGCGCCAATCCGCTTTCCGGTCTGCAAGTAGTGATTGATCGCCGCCTCCCAACTTTGCATCTTATGGCGAAACCATTTCTGATCGTAACGTTCGACCTCCCGATTACCCTCAGTCGACAGGCCTGTGTATGTGTATTGGATGAACGCGTTGGTGTGGCCGGGTGAAGTCTGCGCTCCAGAGCTTCTGCTAAGGCAGATCCTGATTTGTGCCGCCACCAGTCCAGGATTCATCCACGCATATGCAATGCGAAAGGATGCAGGATCGTAATCAGTGACCATCCAAGTGGTCTCAGTGCCGTCTTCGTTCGGTGTGATGAAGACGCAACCGTACTCGGCGACGCCCGATTCCGAGTAAATCAAACGATACTGCCATGCCGGAACCCAATCCGCCTCGCGCACTGGACATAACAGCGGGAAAACTTCTTCGGGCGGAGCCACATTGTTTTGAGCGTATTCGTGAGTGATGCGCTTGCCGTGAAATTTCGACATCGTTCATCCTCCAAAAAAGAAATGGCCCGCGCCATTGAGCGCGAGCCTGGATCTCAATACACAAAGAAACGGGCCGGACTGATTGCTCAATCCGGCCCTCGTGCTGAACTTATTATCGCACGAGCCTCGCTTCCGCACAACCCGCGTGCTGGGAGGGGCTATCCCAGTCTCCTCTCAACTGCAACTGCTCAGCCCACTCTGCGACAGTTCTCTGCGGTCTCCGCGTTTTAAGATCTTGATGACACCCGCCAAGCACAAAATCTTGAATCGCAGAGATCGCGGAGCAGACTCGCAGAGTGTGCCGAGATAATAAATTGCCTTCCTGCGGCTTAGAACAGATTCCACAGGAACTGGTTGTAGACGTCGTGGTGATACTGCACTTCGGGGGCTTTCACGAAAGTCCCCAGAAGGCGCGGACAGCGATCGGCTGAGGCCTGCTTCAGGTCCGCATAGCGAGCCTTGACATCTTCACCCAGCAGTTTCGTCGTCCACTCCGCATTGCGAAAATTCGCCAGCGCGTCATAGATGTTATCCGGCAAGTAGCGCTGTGCCTGCCGCAGGTTCTTGATCTTCGCCGTGTCACCGTCGACACCGGTTTTGAAAATCGAATGCATGACTAGATAAGGATTCGCGTCCGGCGCGACGGAGCGAACTTCCACGCGCATGCTCTTCTCGTTGCCGATCGGAATGCGAATCATGGAGCCACGATCCGTGGGCGACGCCTTGATCTGGTTCGGCGCCTCAAAGTGCGGGTCCAGGCGGCGATACGCGTTGACACTGGGATTCAGCAGCAGGCAAAGATCATTCCCGTGGGTGAGGATGCGATCGATAAACTCCCAACCCATTTTGCTCAGCTTCTCCTCGCCGTTCGCGTCCCAGAACAGATTCTTGCCGCCTTTGCTGATCGAGACATTAGTGTGCATCCCGCTGCCATTGACGCCCACCACCGGCTTGGGCAGGAACGACGCGGTGCAGCCCATCTTGGTCGCTACCTGGCGGCAGATCAGTTTGTAGAGCTGAATCTGATCGGCCGCAGCCACTACTTCACCGTAGCCATAGTTGATCTCGAACTGCGAGGGCGCCACTTCAGGGTGATCCTTTTCATTCTGGAAGCCCATCGCACGCTGCACTTCCGCCGTGGTATCGATGAAGGTGCGCAACACATCGCCGGGCAGTGAATGGTAATAGCCGCCAGTATTGACGTACTCGAATTTGCCAGTTTCGTGATAGCGGCGCTCCGCATCCGGCCCTTGAAACAGGAAGCCCTCGATTTCGTTGGCCGCATTCAGCGTGTAGCCGTGTTTCTTGTACAGACTATCGGCGTAGGTCTTGAGAATGCCACGGATGTCAGCACTGTAAGGTGTGCCGCCTTTATCGATCACATCGCCGAAAACCAAGACCTTGCCCGGCCCGAAGATATCGGCCGGTCCCCAGTAGAAGGCGCTCCAATCAATGCCGAGCCGCAGATCGCTTTCCCGCTGAGCGGTGAACCCGCGAATCGATGAACCATCAAAAGTGAGATTGTCCCAGCTCTTGATCAGAAACTTCTTGTCGTAATCCAGCATGTGCAGACGGCCTTCGAGGTCGCTGAACAGCACGGTCACGGCCTTGATCCGCTTTTCCTCGGTCAGATATTCGATACGCTCCTCTTGAATCTTATGAATAGCAACACGATTCTTGCGTTGCTCCTTGGCGTTCAAATTCATCTCTTCCAGTTCGTCGTACGGGATGGCCAGGAAATTTCGCAATTCAGTCGGCATGGATCTCCTTATAAGTTTTGCAAACAAAACTCAGATGTGTTTCGGGGGATGATCAGAACTTGGTAGGGTAACGCGGAGCACCACCCGCTGCCAATCAAAAAAGCTTATAAGACGGATTAAAGGAATCTATTCGACGAGCTTGTGTGGGGACACCCGCCCTCGGCTGTCCAGTCGAGCGAAGCTCGACTCGCCCCCGACCTGCTTCACCCAGAGCTTCTGTACAATCTCTAAGACTTGGGCAGCATCGAGGGGGTCACGCGATGGACATAATCCTGAACGACGTCGAAACCCGAGTGCTCGGCTCGCTCGTGGAGAAAGACGTCACCACTCCCGATTACTATCCTCTCTCTTTAAATGCGCTGGTCAACGCCTGCAACCAGAAAAACAACCGCGACCCGGTGATGCATCTGGAAGAAGATGCGGTGCAGGAAGCTCTGAGCACTCTCCAGGAAAAACGTCTCGCCGGCCCCACCAGCAGCGCCGACAGCCGGGTCACCAAGTACGAACATCGGCTGCAGGAGGCCTTCAACTTTACTCGCGGCGAGACCGCCGTCCTCTGCGTGCTGTTATTGCGCGGCCCCCAAACCCCCGGGGAGCTCCGCGGCCGCACCGAGCGTATGCATCGCTTCGAGGACCTCACTGAAGTGCAATCCACCTTGCAGCGCCTGATGCAGCGCGACCCCCCGCTGGTTAGAGTTCTTCCCAGACAACCCGGAACCAAAGAATCCCGCTACAAACATCTGTTGGCGGGTGACGTGGAAGACTCTGCCGATGTCGCGCAGGCGCCCTCGTCCGCATTTGTAGCCAGCAACTCGCACGACACCGACCGTATAACGCACCTGGAAAACGAAGTATCTGACCTCAGAAAAGAAGTAGCCGACCTCAAACAACAACTTGCCAGCTTCCGAAGGCAGTTCGAGTAGCGGGCTCACGTGGTCCATTGTCCCCGGGTCACAGCCTCGGTCAGAACAAGGACTGCCCCTCCGCCCGTACATCGCAAGTAGGTTAAACTAAATAACTTTCTTCAGGAGGAATTTTCATATGCCCGAAGCCGCCCTGAGTGGCGCCGAATTTAAACAGCAACTGCGCGAAGGCACGCCCAAGCTAGGCCTGTTCCTGAACGCGCACGGCCCTACCGTCGCCGAGCAACTGGCCCACAGCGGTTACGACTGGTTGCTGGTCGACACTCAACACGGGCCCATGGACCATGAGAAACTTTCCGCTATGCTGGCGGCCATCGCGAACGGCGGAGCCAAGTCTATCGTCCGCGTTGGCGGGTACGACGACCGCCCTGGCATTCAACAGGCGCTCGATCTGGGCGCCGATGGGGTTCTCATTCCCTACATCAACAACGCGGAGGAAGCGCGGCAAGCTGTGAGTTGCAATAAATATCCGACGACCGGTACGCGCTCGGTGTACTTTCCTCAGCGCAGCATGAATAAGGCCGGTCTGCTTGGTTATGCCGGCAAGGCCAACAAAAACCTCATTGTCGCGCTGCAGGTGGAAACCGCATCCTGCATCGAGAACATGGCCGAGATCGCCGCCGTACCCGGCGTCGATATTTTGTTCCTTGGCCAGAACGATCTATGTATGTCGATGGGTCTCTACGAGAAATACGAATTTCCCCACATGTACAACCTCGCCGGAGCTGGGAGCAGCCACGCAGAAACTCATCGAGCAGGCCCGCAAGAATAAAGTCATTCTCGGACTTTTCCTGTTCGGTACCGCGCGCGTTGGCGAGTTTCTGGAAAAGGGATTTACCTTCATCAGTGTTGGCAACGATCTGCACCATCTCCTGACCCAAGCCGGCGCCTATGTGAACGACGTGGAGAAAACGGCTGCAGAAAAAGGCAAGGCATGGAAGCGGCGCCCAACCGCGCTTTTCTAGGTCGATGAGTCCTTGAGAGAATAGGTCACGCCGCTCGGTCACGCTGCTCTTGCAGCGTGGCTGGGTCTGCGGGATGTTATCCTAGGTTCATCGGGCTAGCGACGAGCAATGCGAAGCAACAAGTCGAGTCACTATTGCACAAGCTTCCGGAGAACTGTTCCCTCGAGGACATCCAATACCATCTTTACGTTCTCGACAAGGTGCGGCGTGGGCTGGATGACGCCCGGCAGCATGGCACGTTATCGCAGGAGGATGTGGAGAAGCGACTGAGCAAATGGCTCCCCGAGTAGTGTGGTCAGCCCGCTTTGGCCGATGTGGAAGCCATCGCCACTTACATCGCCTCCGATTCTCCTTCCTACGCAAACGCGGTTACGAGAAAGATTGTCGCCCTGACTCGAACGCTGAGAGATTTTCCCCGGTCCGGCCGAAAGGTACCGGAACTCGACGACGAGAACATTCGTGAGTTAATTGCGTACAGTTACCGAATTATCTACCGCGTCGGCGGGAGAGCTGTCATAGTCGCAGCTATAGTCCATGGTAAGCGCAGTTTGGAATAGATTGAGCACCGAAAACAAGGGTGCCAGACTAGCCAAATCATGCCAGCCCATACGTACTGGCTCCCTTCGTGCGATTCGACCGTTGTGTCCTAGCCGCCACAGCGTCTCATCCGTTCCACGCGGTTTCTGAGCCAGGGTCCTCTAACCCGCTTGGAATCAGTCCATTTCGCAACGGCTGCGATCTTGCTCCTGCTGTTCTTGACTGGAGGAAAACCAGCACAGGAGGCCAATATGGCGCACTTTACGCAACTCGGATTATCAGCAAGTCCAGACAAGAAACCAGCAACACCGGCAACAGGAAAAACAACACCCAACACACCGAACACACAACATCCAAGCCCAAAGAAATCGAGCGACAAACAGAGGAGGGTAGCACTCGTCGGCTCGTTAATTGCGACGTCGCTGTTAGGAGTCTTTTTGCTGGACAGCGGTTGTTCAAAAGAGTCAGACAAGACGTCTGCCATCTTGACGCCAAATCAAAGCGTCTCCAGCCAGCCGTTGACACCTGTTGTGACCACGTCTATTTCAACATCCACGCCGGTGGTCAGCCAGCCGCCTGCGAAAAAGAAGTCACGTCAGCGAAAGCTGTCAGCGTCTACGTACACGAATGCCGCCTATGGAGTCTCGTTCCGCTATCCCACTTACGGCAGCCTGAAGGAAGACGATGAGGCGAATCTGGAATTGGACGGGTTGGGACCACTCGAAATGAACTTCGTCCAGCCCGGCGGAACTACCATCAGCGCGGTGGAGTTGCCGCGCGAACTATTTGCCGGCACAGACTTCAACACCGCGTTCTTTAATGTGAGCGTAAATCCCAAGCTGACCGCCGCGGAATGTGAGCAATTCGCGTTTCCGGAAAAGGACGATCTCGAAGTTACGAGCTCAAAAACAAAAGTTGGCCCCACCGAGTTCGAAGCAGTGGAAGCGTACGCCGAAGCAGAGAACAACCAGGCTGATGTGAAGTTCTATCATGCCTTCCAGAACGGAAGCTGCTACGAATTCGCTCTGGGCCTGGAGACCGCCAGCGAAGAAATCCCAGATGAGGTCAAGCTCGGCGTCGAGCCGGCCGTCAAGCCAGCCATCAAGCCGGTAGATCGCAACGAAGTTTTTCGTAAGCTGAATTGGATGCTTTCCACGGTGAAGATCCAGCCTGCCGATTTTCCCGCGACTACCGTTCCGCAAGTGGCCGCCGGCACCACGATTACTCCTGCGAACGCAGAGATGAATGAAGCAAAGATCAACGAAGCGCACTAAGAATTGAAAGGCCACGCTCAGTTCCCAGCGTGGCCTTTCTCATTCCTGCAATCATCCTCACAAAAGGACGTTAATTGAAATCTGAACTCCAGGATGCACCGGGCTCAGCCAGTGATATCCGTCGTCGATGCAATCGACGTAGACTGCGTTCGTTTAAGCCCAGCCCACTGGCCAAGGTTGAGCGATTACAAACCAATAGCCGCCATACCGTTAGTGAGTTCCGGAATTCTCTCTGGAGCGGGATCTGATTGTCCGGATAGGCTCAGACATGCAGATTCGAACTTTGGTCGAGCAGGACGCGGAAGCATTTTGGCAACTACAGTTGGAAGCCCTCGAAACCGAAGCGATGGCTTTTTCTTCATCAGCCAGCGCGCACCGCATGACCGCCCCGGACTCCGTGAAGGTTCGCCTTGCTCCCCGCGACGGCGAAAGCTTCGTGCTTGGTGCATTCGTCGACGGCGAACTGGTCGGCATGGCGGGATTCTTCCGCTCTCCCGAAGAGAAAACCAGGCACAAGGCCCGCGTTTGGGGCGTATACGTCAAAGGCGCACATCGCGGCAAAGGCATTGGACGAGCACTGATGGAGGAAATTCTTCGCAGGGCACAGCTGCAATCGGAACTGGAACAGGTGACTCTAGCCGTCGCCAGCGGACAAGCCGCCGCCCGAAAGCTGTATTTGCAATTGGGTTTTCAAATCTACGGCCGGGAACCGGAAGCGCTGAAGGTGGGCGAAGTGTACGCCGACGAAGAACTGATGACCCTTCGGCTACACGAAACCAAAAGGCGTTCTAGCTGATGGAATTGGTCGGGACGGGCAGATTTGAACTGCCGACCCCTCGCACCCCAAGCGAGTGCTCTACCAGGCTGAGCCACGTCCCGACGGTTGGAAATCCGCTGCATCACTCCTGCCGCAGCGGATTGGGGTTGACTCAAAGATTTTACACCAGCCGCCGCCCTTTTCGTTCGCCCGCAGTCGTTTGGCGCGCCTTAGGGCAAATCCATCCAGAGTCCGGCTTCGACGTACGAGTACCTCTGCGCATCCCATTCGGATAAACTCACGGTAATCGCCATGAAGCTACCCTTCCTGATGGTCGTTCCAATAGCGCTCGCCGTCCTCTGGGCGCCCCATGTACGCGCGCAGAACGGAGCGCTGCCTCAGGACAAGTGCATGATCGTTGGAACAGTAATCGATGCAGTTAGCGGCGAGCCGCTGAAGGGCGCAGTCGTCAAGCTGGCGGGCACAGCTATGCCGAATGACCCCGCTCCCGCTGCGCCATCCGTGTTCGCGAGCACCGATTCCAACGGCCGGTTCGCGTTTGAGGGTTTATCGGCTGGCCGATATCTTCTTTTGGCATCTCACGACGGTTACGTGAAATCCCAGTTCGGCGACTTACGGGGGAAATCGCTCTTGCTCGCGCCCGGCCAGCATGTTAACGACGTCGTTGTTCGTTTGCTGCCCAATTCCTCGATCTCAGGCCATATCACCAACGAAGCCGGGAAACCGCTTCGCGGTGTCTCCGTGCAGGCGATGAAATCCTCCTATCTGCGCGGCAGGCACGAGCTTCATGACGTGGCCCGTGCCGTGACCAGCGAAGCGGGTGAATATCGGATCACGGGCCTGCCCCCGGGTAAATACTGCCTTTACTTCAAGCCTCCTGCTTCACCGAAGCCCGTTGCGGCGCACGATAAAAGTAACGATAAGAGTTACGTACCTGTTTATTATCCCGCTGCGAACGACCGAGCCCACGCGATCGCCCTCGTAGTTCGTGCCGGGGATGAACTCGCGGGAATCGATATGAATCTCGTACCCGTGCGCACGGTGCACATTCGAGGCCGGGTCATCAACGCGCGAACCGCCTCGCCGAGCAACGAAGCTGAAGTCACACTGCTGAGCGATCAGGGAGAAACGATTTTTTCGTCGGGCAGGAGCTTCTCCGCTGGCGCCTTTGAGTTTCGCGGCGTGCCTCCTGGGTCTTACGTCGTGGTCGCTCAACAACCGAGCACTCCGAAAGAACCGAAAACCATGTGGGGATGGACGTCCGTCGAAGTCAAAGAGACCGACGTTGAGCATGTGGATGTCGTCGTTAGTCCGGGAGCGGATGTGACTGGCCATATTCGGGTGGAAGGCAAGACCGCCGAAGATTTCAGCAAAGAGATCGGCAGTATGGCGGGCGTTTTGGAACCGCAGGAAGCTCAGTCCCTGGCCAGCCTCACGCCCGACATCGACAACGCCTCGGTCAGGTCCGATGGAACTTTCATTTTCCGCGAGGTTCCCGAAGGCAGCTACCGCATCAATTTTTCCCCTGTGCCAGCAGGCTTTTATCTCAGGTCGAGTGATGCCAGCGATACCTTCGAAGTCGGCATCACTGTCAGTCGAGGTCATTCTCCGGCATCCCTGGAATTGGTCTTGAACCCCGGTGCCGGCCGAGTTGATGGCACTGTAGAGAGTGACGAACAACCTGTTCCCAGCGCCGTGGTGGCACTGGTGCCGGACGGGAAGCAGCGCGCTCAGCCGAACTATTACCGGCAGGCGTTCACCGATCATTTGGGCAGATTTGTCCTGCGGAATATCGTGCCCGGCAACTATACCCTTTTCGCCTGGGAGCAGGTCGACCGAGACGCCTTCTTCGACCCCGAATTTCTTGCCCAATATGAAGACCGTGGCAAAGCGGTTCACGTCGAAGAGGGTGACCACATAACCGTGAAGTTGGATGAGATTCCAGCGGCCGATACGGTCCCTTGAAAGAATTAACTTCCCGCGCCGTTCCCTCCAGCGGTCACAGCAGCGGAATGGGGCCAGGACTGACGGAAAGAATCAGGGTTCCAGATTGACTTGGAATCCAAAGGCCTTGAGCAGGTCTGGGGGAACATATTTGTGGTCTTTGTTTTGCAATACCCACTCTCGGAGTTCGGACGAGCTTTGGTATTGTTCGGGCGAGAGCTTCAGGGAATCGACTACTTTATCAAACGAACTCTCCAACAAAGTGGGCGGGTTAGTCCCTCCGGGCCGGTTAGAGTTCGAGGTGCCGCGCTGGGGTGCCATCAAGATCCTCCGTTGTTCACGAATTACATCTGGCCGGGTACCCATTCAATTCTGACAGCAGACTATACCTTTTGTCACCTGTTCCGGAAATTCCTTCACACCCAGCGGACGGACGCGGCTTTTCTCTCCTTGCGATTTGGCCGGTTCTCGGGTAACTTGAACCCCTGGACGGCGCGGTGGAATGGCGCTGCCAACGGCGGGTTCGTTTCGCTGGAGCTCTGGAAAGAAATTTAAGCTGCCTGGTGAGAGAGTATGAAACGGATTTTTAGTCTGCTGCGACGGTCTCCGAGCACGCGGCTCGGACCCTTGGAGCAGGAACTGCTTTCCGCGTTGTGGATGCGGGGAAGCGCGACGGTTCGCGAGATGATCGATGCCGGCGGCATCAATCTCGCCTACACAACGGTGATGACAACCCTCGACCGGCTTTACAAAAAGCAACTGCTGAACCGCTCCGCTGAGGGCCGAGCCTTTCGCTACTCCCCGCGATACACACAGGAAGAACTCGAAAAAGCGGCGGTGGGCGAGGCCATCCGGCAACTGCTAGGGTCGGGCGAAGCGGCCGCGCTTCCACTGTCGTACCTAGTAGAAGCGGTCAGCGAACATGATGCTGGTCTGCTGGATGATCTGCAGCGCTTGCTGGATGAAAAGCGTCGCGAGCTTCGGAGTGAACTCCGCAATAGGGAGAAGCGTTGATGTTCGCAGCGCGCGGCATCGGGGTTTCGCTCGCCGTGTTCATGCTGCTGTACCTGTCCCTCTCTCTGGCAGTTTCTCGGGGATGGAATCTGATACGACGGTGGTTTCAACCACGCTCGGCACGTAGCTCGGCTGATTTGTTGTTCGTTCTGCGTGTGCTGCCGCTGGCGCTGTCTTCCGTGGTGACGCTGGGGTTTACTTTGCCATCTTTCTTGCTGCTGGAACCGCGCTCGACTAATGAAGCGATCGGCAGCGTTCCCCTCGCGCTGGGGTTCTGTTGTTTGATCCTCATCGGGGTCGGGGTTGCTCGTGCGTGGATGGCGCAACTGAGGGCTTCGCGGGCACTGGTGAAATGGCTGGACGGCTCGATGCTGATGGGATCCCAGATCACGGAGTCTGGCGAGGCTGTCCCTGTTTTTCGCACTGGCAACAATGCTCCGACCCTTACCGTCGCGGGCGTCTGTGCCCCCAAGGTGCTGGTCTCTGAGGCCGCCGTTGCCATGCTGAGTCCAGCCGAGCTCCGGACGGCGCTGCGGCATGAGATCGCGCACGCACTCCGCTATGACAACCTGAAGAAACTGGTCTTCCGTTTTTCTGTGTTTCCGGCGATGGCGGGTTTAGAGCACGCCTGGTCGGAGGAAACGGAGATGGCCGCCGACGATGCCGCCGTATCGAGCTTCCATGATGCGCTCGATCTCGCCGCCGCATTGATCAAGGTCTCAAGACTGGGCGCGATGGAATCTTCCTGTGATCTGACCATGGCCTTGCTGCACAGCTCGACTGCGTTACGTGCACGAGTACAACGGCTGGTCACGTGGAAAAAAGAGCGGAAGCCGCAAACCCATCGAAGCTGGTTGTATGCGATACCCGCGGCGGCCGCGGTCGTCGTCGTGGTTGCGACCTACGGCTCGGTCCTCAACCAGATGCACGCCGTGACCGAATGGCTGGTGCGCTGAAGCGGCCGAAGCTCCCGCTTAGGCTGGTCCACCACAACTCATAAACGTGTTGTCATCCCGAGCAGAGCGAGGGATCTGGGTTCTTGCCGGCAAGCGTTTATGATTCCTACGAGGCGAGGCGGAATGCCTGGGGCTGACCCCAGCCGCGGCTTAGATCGTCCCACTTGGGGGTTCTTAGCCTCAACTAACGCGACTCGCTTAGCTCGTGTCCAAAATTTGATTTTCTTCTCGCAGTCAATCGCATTACGCACGTCTTCAAAGACTTCGAAATAGACGAGTCGATTGATGTTGTATCGAGCCGTGAGGCCAGGGACCAGCTTGCGCTTATGTTCGTCCAAGCGGCGACGGAGAATGTTGGTCATGCCGGTGTAAAGAGTGCGTGAAGGATTGGTGATTATATAAACGTAGTAATACTTTTCGCCACTCATCAACATAACCCCAAAACATGCTGTCATCGCGAGCGAAGCGAGGGATCCGGGTCTCGCATGCTCAATCAGGGACTCCAGGGTCGGCAAGAATCCAGATCCCTCGCGCTGCTCGGGATGACAACTCCATCGTAGGGAAACCAATGCGTTCTAACGCCGTGTAGCAGATACCTTGGCCGGTTCCGGAGTTGCGCTCGGCATGGTTGTCACCCGCCCACTCTGCGGCGCAGTTTGAGCTGGCGCTGCGACGGGGGCTGGAGCCGCCGTCGGCGTCAATCCCAGTTGCTTTCGCACCTCAGCATCGAGCTTGATCAGCGTGTCTTTATTTTCTTTGAGGAAGGCGCGCGCGTTTTCTCGGCCCTGTCCGATGCGTTCTCCTTTGTAGCTATACCACGCGCCAGACTTTTCCACGATGTTGTGAACCGCCGCAATGTCGAGCAGATCGCCTTCTTTCGAGATGCCCTCGCCGTACATAATGTCGAATTCGGCTTCGCGGAAGGGAGCGGCTACTTTGTTTTTTACGACTTTGATTCTGGTGCGTGAGCCGGTTACTACGTCGCCCTCTTTGATCGCGGCAATGCGGCGAATATCAATCCGCACCGACGAGTAGAACTTCAAGGCGCGGCCGCCAGTCGTGGTTTCGGGGTTGCCGAACATCACGCCGATCTTTTCGCGGATCTGGTTAATAAAAATCAAACAGGTGCGCGACTTGGACACCGTTCCGGTGAGTTTCCGCAAAGCCTGCGACATCAGCCTGGCCTGCAGGCCCATATGGCTGTCGCCCATCTCGCCATCGAGTTCAGCTTTCGGTACCAGCGCGGCAACCGAGTCGACGACCAGTACATCGATCGCGCCGGAGCGCACCAGAGCCTCGGTGATTTCGAGCGCTTGTTCGCCGTAGTCCGGCTGCGAGACCAGCAGGTTGTCCACGTCGACGCCGAGCTTCTTAGCGTAGCCGGGATCCAGCGCGTGTTCAGCATCTACGAACGCAGCCATGCCTCCCATCTTTTGCGCCTCGGCAATGACCTGTAATGTGATCGTAGTTTTACCTGAGGATTCAGGCCCGAAAACTTCGACCACGCGCCCGCGCGGGAAACCGCCGACGCCCAAAGCCGCGTCGAACGAAATCGCGCCCGTGGGGATCACAGCAATGGGGACGATCGCTTCCTTCGATCCCAGGCGCATGATCGAACCCTTGCCAAACTGCTTTTCGATTTGTGCAAAGGCCAGATCAATCGCCTTCGTCCGTTCGTCGGCCATCATGGAGGCTCCTTTATAGGTAGGTAAGGATGGTTCAGTGCGAATTATACATGCGAGTATAAGCGAAGAAAAGGCGAATTATGAAACAATCGGTGGAAAAGTTCCCGAATTGGAGCGCAGAGTCGTCGTGCGCTGAGGCGGATTTTACATCGATTTGACAAACACGCACCTATTTCCCAGCCAACGAAACCGATTTTGTAGTAACATTCGCGGCATCAACACCTGCCAAGCGGCAGTGTGGGGTAATGTGACGCCTCCCGCGCCACCACTTTCCGACCTCGGAGGTTTGCGTGGAAAATCGGGCCCAGGGTAATTCCTCGACAGATGCACGCGGTTCTCAATCTTCTGGAGCGCACCGCGAAGGCCGCGGTGTCTGGGTTCTTACCGCGTACGGCATTTCTGGATTGGCAGTGTTCGGAATACTTTTTTATTACGTGTCAACCTACGTGACGCATTAGCGGCGGAGAGACTTTAAGCCGTTCGCTTGAGAGCAGTCCAGTAAAGTTCGCGCGAGCGCATCGGCTGGCAAGCCGGTGGGTTAGTGTATCCAAAACTTATCGCCGATCCTTGCGGTCGTTTCATAACCACTCTGGCAGCTCCGCAGCGACACTCGCGAACATGCTACAATGAGCCGCACTTAAACGCTCCTTTCGAGCAACACGAAGCCCAGCATTACCCCGCAACCTTTAAAGGGAACCAGCACTCGTGGCCCAGAGTCCAGCGAACGACGCACCTATTACTTACGCCGACGCCGGGGTTGATATTGACCGCGCCAACCGCACCAAGAAGCGGATCAAGTATCTCGCCCACAAAACCTTTACTCGAGGCGTACTGAGCGAGATCGGCGGCTTCGGCGGCTTGTTCGCCGTTGACAAGACAAAATATATCGACCCTGTATTGGTTTCGAGTGTGGACGGGGTCGGCACCAAACTGAAAGTCGCCTTTGAGATGAAGGTGCATCACACCATCGGCGCGGAT
>Ga0116217_10001572_pt1 | contig 21837 bp, 23 predicted proteins | sample Sb_taG_6_FD_89697 | JGI IMG/M metagenome (GOLD analysis project Ga0116217, IMG submission 89697) | Peat soil microbial communities from Weissenstadt, Germany - Sb_50d_4_PS metaG | ecosystem: Environmental > Terrestrial > Soil > Wetlands > Peat | place: Germany: Weissenstadt | collected 2010-09-21 | reverse complement strand
CCCGTGGCCAGCGTTTTGCCGTCCGGGCTGAACGCCACGGGGTAATCGACGGGGTCGGTCCCCGCCTTGAGGGTGGCCGTCTCCTTGCCCGTCTCCAGGTCCCAGAGCTTGACGCTCCGGTCCCTGCCCGGCGAGGCCAGGGTCTTGCCGTCCGGGCTAATCGCCACGGAAACGACCCAGTTCGTGTGTCCCGGGAGAGTGGTCCGCAGTTTTGGTTCCTCCCCGGGACATCGATCGACCAGCAAGCCGAACAAAGCCGCGCCCACGACTCCAACGACAAGTGCCTGCCTTTTCATGCGATTTCTCCGGAAATGAACAAGAGCCGCGCCCGGGTTTTCTGTCCAGAATACACGCACGGAGGATCAGAAGCCAGCGACAGCATCCGAATGAAGCACCCGTGGTACCTGAAGTACTGAGTCGCCGGGACGCTGGCCCGCCCCGGCGACTCCGTCTTCTGTCGTTTCTTTGCGGCCGGACCCGGTTCGGGCGGCCCGAGGGCGTCACGCTCACGTGTAGGTGAACTCATCGGCGGAAGAGGTCGCCGACGTGCCGTAGAGCGTCGCCACGGTCACATCCACGGTGCCTGCGACGGAGGGCGGCGCCACCACCGTGATCGAGCCGTCCAAGTTAACCATGAAGCTCGTGGCCGCGACGGAGCCGAACCACACGCCGGTCGCGGTGCTCAGACCGGTGCCCCAGATCGTGACCACAGTCCCACCCGAGGCGGGCCCGGACGATGGGCTGATGCCCGTCACCACCGGCGGCGCGACGTAGGTGAACCGGTCGGCGGACGACGTGGCCGACGTGCCACCGCCCGTCGTCACCGTCACGTCCACGGTCCCGGCAGCGCCGGCCGGCGCCACCGCCGTGATCGACCCGTCGCCGTTGACGACGAAGCTCGTCGCCGCGACGCCGCCAAAGGCCACCCCGGTCGCTCCGCTCAGCCCGGTCCCCCCGATCCTCACGCTGCTCCCGCCCGCGGTGGACCCGGACGACGGGTTGATGCCCGCCACCACCGGCGCCGATAGGTAGGTGAACTGGTCGGCGGACGAAGCCGCCGACGTGCCCCATGGCGTCGTCACCGTCACGTCCACGGGCCCGGCCCCTTCCGCGGGAGCCACCGCGGTGATGGATCCGTCCGAATTGACGACGAAGCTGGTGGCTGCGACGCCACCGAAGGCCACCGCGGTCGCACCGCTGAGTCCGCTCCCCGAGATGACCACCGCCGTGCCCCCGGTCGTCGGACCGCTATTCGGGGCCATCCCGATCACTTTGGGGGGAGCAGCGAAGGACACCGCGAAGTAGAGCAGCTGCGCGTTGTTCTTGACGACCGCGCCGGTATCCGTGCCAGGAGGGTTGATGTTATCGTTGATGGCGGCGAACCCCCCGTCGATTGCCGGGGTCCCCGCGGGACCGCTGTCGTCGAAGAAGTTGAGCGCCTGGGTCGGCAACTTGCGATCCCTGCTCGTCAAGTTGAGGAAGCCGCCCACCGTGAGGGCGCCCTTGGTATCGTCCAGGCGGTCGGCGGTGTTGTTCCCGCCGGTGAAGTTCATCATCGTCTTCGTGATCCCCAGGGTGACAGGGCCCTGGACGGTGACGGTTCCGGGCGTGCCCAGCGTCGAGTCCACGAAGACCAGGGAGGTGATGGCCGTGCCGCCGAAAGTCAGCCCCGCCGCGTCCAGTTCGTCGGCGGTGCCCCCGCTGGGCGCGGTGAACTGCAGCGTGCCGGCGTCGATCTCGAACGTACCGACGCCCGTGGGGTTGCCGAACCCGGTCGCGGCGATGTTCCCGCCGGACCCCACTTGCAGCAAGGCCGTACCGGCACGTTCTTGCCAGTAGGCATCGCCGTTGGAGTCGTTGGCGGTGATGTTCAGCAGGGACCCGGCTACGACGGAGACGGTGCCTCCCAGGTTGTAGATGGCGCCTTGGATTTGCACCTGGTTGATGGTTCCCGGCGGGGACGTCCCTCCCTGTCGATTGAGTGTCCCGCCCGCCTCCACCTGGACGACGCGGCCCGCCTCCCCGAATGGGGCGACGATGCCACCATCGACGTTCACCCGACCCGGGGCGCTGATGGTCTGCGCGAGGCTCAGCGTACCCCCGTTGCCCACATCGATGTAGGCGCGGGCAATGCTCAGGGTGAGATTGCCGGTCATCGACGACAGGACCACGTTACCCGCGACCCCGGTGGCCGGAGAGGCCTGGACAACCATCTCCGTCCCCAGGGTCCACGACGTCACAGCGGCGGGTACAGCAGCATCGGCCAACTGTAGGGTGCTGCCGGAAACCAGGAAGGTCGAACCGGCCGCACCGCCGATGGTCCCGTTGGTCCAGACGTTGATTCCAATCGCGGCACCCCCAACCCAAACCCCAGCCAGATTTCCGAGGCACAACTGAGTGTTGGCGGCCATCGTGATGGTCGAGCCATCCGTGAGCGCGAAGGCGCCCGCCCCGGTCACGAGCAGGCTGTTGTTCAGGGTGAGCGTGTTGGCCCAGCCGTCAAACACCAGGGTCTGAAGGGGATTGACGCCGACATTCAACGTCGCCGCGGGTGCGCCGGCCTGATCGAACTGCACGACATCGTTCGCCGAACCGGGCATGCCCGGGTACTGTCCGGCGCCAGGCACGGCTCCGTTAAGGCGCCAGTTGAGCGGATCGGACCAGTTGGAGTCCAGGGACAGTAAGATCCCGCCCGGCAGCGTCAGGCCCCCACACACCGGCCGGACACAGGCGATCTTCCAGCGCCTCGACACGCGGCAGGGCGAGTTTCCGGAGGCGGGCGAATGTCGCCGGGGGCTTTGAGGACTTATGCCTCCCCCCAAGTTGAAAAGCGGCGGTCAGCAGTGCGAACAGCATGGTGCGAACTCCTTCGTCCAGGGCGACGGTGTCAGAAACGACACACGCCCGCGGGGAAGCCGATGCCGACCCCGCGCGCGAAAGGGACACAGGCCAGGCCGATAGGGGCGCGGCATCAGTGTTCCGGCTGACGGGACAGCCGGTTCCCGAAGGCAATGCCTTTCGGGGATCACACGAGAAAGTGACGCCAAGCCATCGGGCGATGTAAGACGCGACTCCTTGCCGGATAACGTGAGAACGTCCAGAAAGTACACCGGATGGATGAGGAAAGTGATATTTGTGCGAAAATCCCTACCTCATCCCGAATGAGGACAATTATCGGAATGCCGTACTTCCTTGTCAAGGACATTCACCAGGAAAAGCGAATTCTTCACACCGGCCTCACCCTGGCCCACGTAGAGGCCATCGTCGTGCCAGGCGGCGCCTCGGCGCCGGCAAGGAGGTTACGCAGACACAGGCTCCGCCAACCATTTAATGATCCGGTTTTGGTCCGCTCAGCCGGCCCTCGGCCTCCCCCCGCAGCGCCGCCGCCTCGGCCCCCTCCTGCCACGGCAGGCGCTCGGCGTTGCTCTGCCTGGCCTCGGCATCGCTGGGCGCGTCCAGCCAGCGCACGGCCTGCCCCAGCGCCTGCCGGGCCTCAAGAACCATCGGGGGCGGGAGTCGCCGGGCGCTGGCCCGCCGCCCGCAACAATTCGTCGGCCCAGGTGGCGTCGTCGGCGTCCAGCGGCGGCACGGGCGGTACGGTGTAATCAATGTCGTCGTAGCGGCCGTGGCGGTACACCTGGGCGATGAGCGCTTGCAAATCCAGCGGCACATCGGCATCGGTCTCGCGCAGCGGCACGCGAATGGTCGGCAACGGCTCACGCAGCGGCAACCGGTAAATCTCGGCCCTCGCCTTCCAGCCGCGATGGACACAGACCTTGTAGGGTGTCCGATAGGATGGGGGATACTGCCCCAGGGGCACTTGCAGCACGTGGGGACCGGCCCGCAGTAGGTCGATCTCCACGAGGCTGACACAGCCATCCATCAAATCGCGCTGCTTCTGCCGATAGAGATCCCGGCCGCGTCCGGCATATTTGTTCGAGGGACTGAGAACCTCCACGACCGTGATCAGCCGGCGCTCCGGGCGGGTTTCGACGATTTCGATGAACCCTTGAGTCTCCGGCTCGATAAACGGAACCTCAAGCGGCTCAACCATGGTCCTTTCGGACACGGCCACAGCCGTGCCGGCCTGCCCCGGACGTTCGTGCTCCACCACCCGGACATCGGGATAGTACACGCGGTCCTCGCTGGGCAAATCCACCACGACGCGTTCCTCGACGCGCGCCCTTAGCCCGGGGGGAAGACACTCTTGAACTTGGTCGCTGGCATACTGGACAAGGCGATGGTGAACATCACCCCAGTGCTGTTCCAGGTACGGGTCCATGCCAGGAAACGGGCTTTTCATGATCGAACCTCCCTTCTCGGGGAATCATACCTGGTTCACCGCCGCTCTGCCAGCTTGGGTGCCTCCCGTCCGCCCTCGGCCGGCGTGATGCCAGAAGCCGACGCCGAGTAGCTTGCATTTTCCCCCGCCCGGGCTAACCTACTCATAACCCCGGCTCCGTCTCCCGGGCGTTCCCGTCCAGCAACGTATGCGTGTTCCCATCCCCCTCGGCGTTTTTGCGCCCGGCCGCGCCCGGCCCCGTTCTGGAAGAGGAAGAGACATGACTCGCCGTCCATTCCCCGCTCGCCGCCCCGGCGTCGAACAGCTCGAAGACCGCACCGTGCCCTCGACCGTCACCGTGAACGTCGGCCAGGCCATCCGCACCGCCACGGCCCTCGACCTGGGCGTCAACCTGACCTGGTGGGACAGCGCTCTGAACACGCCGCAGACGCAGCAAATGGTCCAGGCGGCCGGCCTGAACTTCTTCCGCTTCCCCGGCGGCTCCAGCGCCGACACCTGGCACTTCAACGTCGGGCCCACCTGGAATGGCGAGGGCACCTCGCCGAGCATGGCGAGCTTCATCGCCGCGCTCGGCGGCACCGGCCTGGTCACGCTCAACTACGGTACCGCCAGCCCCCAGGAGGACGCCGCCCTCCTCGCCTACCTCAACGGCTCGACCGGCAACACGACGGCCATCGGCGTCGGGCCGCAGTGGAGCGACGCCAGTAACAGCTGGGTCAACGTGGACTGGAAGACCGCGGGCTACTGGGCGGGCCTCCGCGCCGCCGCCCCGCTGGCCCAGGACGACGGCCTCAACTTCCTGCGCCTCGGCCGATCGGCCCCATTCGGCATCCACTATTTCGAGGTCGGCAACGAGATCTACGGCAGCTGGGAGACCGACCACCACGCCACGCCGCACGACCCCGCCACCTACGTCACCTTCGCCAAGCAGTTCGCCGCCTACGCCGCGCACATCGATTCGACCATCGCCATCGGCGTCGATGGCAGCGGCACCGGCGGCAGCTACAGTCAGGTCCCCGGCAACTGGACCGACCAGGTCTTGCAGCAGTGCGCCACGCAGGGCTTCACGCCCAACTTCGTCAGCGACCACAACTACATGTTCGACCCCGGCAACGAGAACGACGCCAACCTGCTCTTGCACAGCGCCACCGACCCCAACGCCAGCGGCTACGGCGGGCCGATCGACTGGGCCGGCCGCGCCGCCGCCTACCGCAGCCTGATCACCAAGGACCTCGGCGCCGCCGGCGCCGGCGTGCAGCTGTTGGCCACCGAGTTCAACTCGGTCAGCTACAACCCGTCCAACCAGACGACGAGCCTGGTCAACGGCCTGTGGCTGGCCGACGCCCTGGGCGGCCTGCTGGAAACCGAATACGCCGGCGCCACCGTCTGGGACCTGCGCAACGGCTACGACACCAGCCACGACAACAGCAGCCTCTACGGCTGGCGCACCGGCGGCGACTACGGCCTGATCGGCTCCGGCAACGGCTCGCCGCCGGCCACCGGCACCTACGTCCCCTACCCCACTTACTTCGCCGAGCAATTGCTGTCGAAAATGGTGCATACTGGCGACACGGTGGTGCAGGCCACCAGCGACGACGCCACCCTGTCCGCCTACGCCGTCAAGGAGCAGAACGGCCACCTCGACCTGCTGATCATCAACAAGAACCAGAGCACCAACCTGACCGGGCAGTTCAACGTCAGCGGCTTCACGCCGGCAAGCCAGGCGACGGTCTGGCAGTACGGCGAGGCCCAGGACACCGCCCAGAGCCAGACGAGCGACGGCCATTCCAGCCTGGCCAACTTCACGCAGACGCTGACGGTCAACGGCGGCGGCTTCAGCTTCACGGCGCCGGCCTACTCGATGACGGTCCTCGACCTGGCGCCCGCCTCGTCCGGCCCCGGTTTGCCGCCGGGCTGGAGCGACAGCAACATCGGCAGCCCGGGCAAGGCCGGCAGCGCCAGCGACAGCGGCGGCACCTGGACGGTCAGCGGCGGCGGCGCCGACATCTGGAACAGCTCCGACCAGTTCAACTTCGCCCACGAGTCGCTGAGCGGCGACGGCAGCGTCGTCGCGAAAGTGACCAGCCTGACGAACACCAACGCCTGGGCCAAGGCGAGCGTGATGCTGCGCAACGGCACCGCGGCCAACGCCGTTTTCGTGGACATGGTCGTCACGCCCGGCGAGGGCGTCGCCTTCCAGTGGCGCGCCAGCGCCGGCGCTGTGCCCGGCAATACGAACATCACGGGGATCAGCGCTCCGGTGTGGGTGAAGCTGACGCGCAGCGGCAACAGCTTCGCCGGCTACTACAGCAGCGACGGCGTGACGTGGAAGCAGGTCGGCTCGACGCAGACGATCACCATGCCTTCGAGCATCCAGGCCGGTTTGGCGGTGACGGCCCACGACAACAGCAAGCTGGCGACGGCCACCTTCACCAACGTCGCCGTGCAGGCCGGCTTCACGACGCAGCTCTCCCGGGCCGGCTGGGTGGCGACGGCCAGCTCGACGGAATCGGGCGGCTCGCCGGGCAACGCCTTGGACGGCAACGCCGGCACGCGCTGGAGCACGGGGGCGCATCAGGCCGCCGGCCAGTGGTTCCAGGTGAACCTGGGCAAGGCCATGACGTTCCAGGAGTTGGTGCTGGACACCTCCGGCTCGCTCAACGACTACCCGCGCGGCTACGCCGTCTACGTCTCGCAGACCGGCACCGACTGGGCGACGCTCAAGCCGGTGGCGACCGGCAAGGGCAGCGGGGCCGTGACGACGATCACGCTGCCCGCCGCCGTGACGGGGCGCTACGTCCGCGTGGTGCAGACGGGGAGCGACCCGATGTGGTGGTGGAGCATCGACGAGTTCAACCTGTACGTTTAGCGCCGTGAGCAGCGGCTACGGAGTGCTCGTAAACCAGGCCACGTCGCCGATGTTGGGATCGCGCCCCAACGCGGACCACTCTTGCTCAATTCGCCGGAGGGCTTGATCGGGGGACAAGCCCCACGCGATGAAATGTCGGCCGTCCGGGGCCGGATGCCCGACCTGCATCCCGCGCTCGCGCAGCAAGCTCCCAACGAGGCGAAGTGTCATGGCCCGGGTCTCGGAAGGATTCGTCGAACCGAGATCGAACTGCACGGCCTCAACAATCTCCCAGAGACCAACATGATCCCTGTGACACTCCTCGGCCAGACTCTCCAGAACATCCTCCGGGGTCATAGGTGCCACCTCTCAATTGACGAACTTGATCTTCTTGATCGGGATCGGTTGCCCCGCCGCATCGACTGCTTTGACATCGATCGTTGGCGGTCCACTCTTGGAAGCCGGCCGATAGCCGACCGTCCCTCGGGGCTGCCTGGGTGCTTTCCGCGGAATTGTTCGCGGTCCTACGGCCCATTAGAATGATTGGCGCGTGGCCCGCCGTGCGGCCGGCCGCGCCGAAAGTCGATTCCAGTCAGGAGCAAGTCATGGCCGTGTTGCACCTGGAAGGCGTGCCCGACGAATTAGTGCGGGAGATCGAGCAGCTTGCGGGGCGCGAGCAGCAAACGCCAGCGGCAACAGCTATCAGCCTGCTGCAACAGGCGGTGCGGCACGAATCCGCGCGGCAGCGCGGGGGCGTGGGGGAGATCCTCGCGCGCATCCGGCAAAACCCCATTCGTCCCGACCCGAATGGGCCGAGCGTCGTCGAGATGCTGCGGGAGGATCGCGAACGATGACCACGCCGTATGTCTGCGTGGTCGATGCCAGTGTGGCCGCGCAACTGGTCGTCCCGGAACCCCTTTCAGGCCGGGCCGCCCAACTCTTCTCGTTGCTCGACAAGGGGCAGGCGACGTTTCACGTGCCCGACCTGTTCTACGCCGAATGTGCCAACATCTTCTGGAAGAAGGCTTACCAGCGGGGCGTCTGTTCTCCCGCCGAAGCGGCGAAGGCACTGGATGATCTCCAGGCGCTTCCTCTCTTACGGACAACATCGTTCGACCTGGCCGGCGACGCCTTGGCCCTGGCCCTCGCCCACGGGACCTCCGCCTACGACGCCTGTTACGCCGCCCTGGCCCGCCGGCTTGGGGTGCCCCTGATTACCGCTGACCAGAGGTTGGAGCAGAAGCTGGCGGGAACGGGGTTAGCCGTGGTCTGGCTCGGCAACTGGACGCCGCCGGCGCCTTCGACGCCCTGAACGGCCCATTACCGATCCGGCCCGAGAACATATTCCAAGCGCTCACCGATGCCACCGAAAACGCCGCGAGCCCCCGGGCTGTTACCCTGGGGGCTCGTTGCCGAGGCGGGCGGTCGGCCGGAGAGGAATGGTCCTTACGCGGCCGGGTCGCTCCTCTCGGCCACCGCGGGGGCAAACTCGATACGGAGGGCACTGGAGGTGAGCAGGCCCAGCCCGTGGAGGCGGCCGCGGAAGTCGGCCTCGTCGCGCAGGTGCGGGTGCCTGGCGCGGACCGTCCCCTCGTGTGCGGCTTCCAGTCTCCAGCCGTCGGCCTCCAGCGTCTTGCGGAGCGCGGCGACCGAGCGCAGCATCTGAATGTAGACCTTCATGGGGCCCTTCCTTCATCGAAGTTCAGTGTGGCGATCACGGTGCAAACTCGACACCGGACGGCTTGCCGCCCCCACGCGAGGCGCTCCGAGAGTTGGCTCCATTGCCTGTCCGTCAGGAGCAGAGGTTCTCGTCACTGCCGATTCTATTGACTGCTGGCCGGCATCGACAGGGGGGAAGCCGCACTTGCGTCCGCTTTCCATCGGCCAAGCCCTTCCGCCGCGCCCCCTTGATCCGGCCCGCAAATGTGCGACAATCGGCACCGCCCCTTCCTTCGCCCGGAGGACCCACCCATGCGTCTCGCTTCCCTGTGCGTGCTCCTCGGCCTTGCCACCGCCGCCGGCGCCGACGAGCCGAAACTGGTCAGGACCCTCGAAGGGCACACCGACGACGTCAACGGCGTCGCCTTCTACCCCGACGGCAAAAGCCTCGTCACCGCCAGCGACGACAGGACGGTCCGCCTCTGGGACGTCACGACCGGCAAGGAGCGGCAAACGCTGATAAAGCACGATCGCCGCTTCATCGCCCTCGGGCTGGCCCGGGACGGCTCGACCCTCGCTGCGAGCGACAGTTTCGGGAGAGTCCTGCTGTGGGCGAAAGGGGCCAAGGAACCCACCACTCTCGAGCCCGGAGCGGCTGTTGGCAGGCTGGTCATTTCGCCCGACGGCAAGTTCCTGACGGACAGGATAGTCGTCTGGGACGTGGCGGCGCGCAAGGAAGTAGCGAGTCTCAAGGGGGCCGAGGGCAGCTCCCTCCGCCCCGCCTTCTCGCCGGACAGCAAGCGAATCGCTGCCGCGTCATCCGCGGGCGCCCTGCGCCTGTGGTACGCGACAGACCTGAAGCAGAAGGTGATTGGCCTGTGGGACCTGGATGGCAAGCTGCGGGCGACAGTCGGACCGCCGGACATGGCCTATGTCGGGGCGCTGGCGTTCGCGCCGAGCGGGAGAAGCCTCGCGATCTCCGGCTCGGACGCTCGGGGCAAGCCCTTCGTGGGGGTGTGGGACGTTCATTCGGGCAAAGGGAAGCTGCTGCCGGGCGGGCCAGGGCACATGCTGACCTCGTTGGCCTTCTCGCCCAACGGGGGCCTGCTGGCCGGCGGGAGTTCCGCGGGAATCGTCACTCTCTGGGATATGCAAACGCATAAGGATCATTCCACCCTGACCGGGAACGATACCGATTTCGGCTGTCTGGCGTTTTCCCCGGACGGCAGGTGGCTGGCCGTGGGCGGTCCGAAAGGCACGGTGAACCTCTGGGAGCTGCCCGAGGAGTTTCGCGGGTCGGCTCCCCCCCCGACCTCTGATTGGCTCGAGACCGAAACCAGCCTGCGCTCCCTCGCCCTCCGCCCCGACAGCAAGGAGCTGGCCGTCGGCGGCGACGATGGCTCCGTGGCGCTGTGGGAGCCCGGCAAGGACGCACCGCGCCTGACGCTGAAGGGCCACACCAGGGCCGTCGTGGCCGTGGCCTACTCCCCCGACGGCAAGGCGCTGCTCTCGGCCGGGCTCGACGGCACGCCGCGCCTGTGGGACCTCGCCACCGGTAAGGAGCGGGCGACGCTGACCGGCCACAAGGGCCCGGTGCTGTGCGTCGCCTTCGCCCCCGACGGCAAGACACTCGCGTCCGGCGGCTCCGACCGCACCGTGCGCCTGTGGGACACCGACGGCAGCGAGCGGCGCAAGTTGGCGGCGCACGCGGGGGCGGTGCGCGGCCTGGCTTTTACGCCGGACGGCAAGGGGCTGCTGACGGGCAGCTCGGACGGCACCGTCAAGGAGTGGGACCCAGCCGACGGTGGCAAGCTCAGGGAGCTGCTGAAGGCCGAGCACGGCATCGCGGCCCTGGCGCTGACGCCAGACGGCAAGGCGCTGTTCGTGGCCAACTGGGATGCAACGGTGACGCGCCTCGACCTCACGGGGGGAAAAAGCCAATGCGTCGTCGAGAAGTCGCCGGAGATGGTGCAGGGCCTGGCGGTGTCGCCGGACGGCAAGACGCTGGCGATGTGCGGCCGGCTGGACGAGGCGGTGCGCCTGTACGACGCCGCCAGCGGCAAGGAATTGCCCGCGCTCGACTGGCACAGCGCCTGGGTCAGCGGCGTCGCCTTCAGCGCCGACGGCAAGTTCCTCGCCTCGGCCGGCACCGACGGCGCCGTGCGCCTCTGGCGGATGCCGGCCGGTACGGACAAATAGACCACGGATTGGACCCCTGCCGGCTTGCCCGGCAGGTGAAGGAGGTCGCTCAGCTAAATGGGGGGCGGGGAAAAACCGGCTCGACCCCTGCCGGCTTGCCCGGCAGGTGAAGCAGGTCGCCTGGCTAGAACGGGGGAAGGGAAAGGCTTTTCCCACCCCCTTGTCTAGCTGACCGACCTCCTTCACCTGCCGGGCAAGCCGGCAGGGGTCGAATCAGTTATTCCCACCCCCTTGTCTAGCTGACCGACCTCCTTCACCGGCCGGGCAAGCCGGCAGGGGTCGAACAACAGATCCCTCGATCCTGCCTCAGGGGCCGGGCGGCCCGACGTTCGGCGAGTTGTCCATTTCCCAGAGGGCGTACAACACCATCCCGGCGACGAGCACCAGGAAGGGCGCCCAGCCGTACAGGGGAGGCGGGCCCAGCGAGAGCGGGGCAGCGAAGAGGTGCCAGAGCAGGCCGCCCAGCGGCACGAGCACCAAGGGCGACCACTGCACCCAGCTCCTCAGCGTCTCCGAAATGGTCGCCGCCGACTCGCGCAGCACGAAGTACGCCCAGCAGTCGTAAGCCACGGCGATCAGGATCCACAGCACCACGAAGGCCTTACCCATCCCCTGCGGAGTCATGGCTTGCTCCCTTCACGTGGGGTTGCTATTACCTATTTATCTCTCTTCATAATCTTCACAGGTCTTGCACACTTCGAGGGTACAGACCGCGTGAAGGCCGCAGCCCCGCAGCCATTTGCCGGGACACGGACAGCCGCCGCGCTCCAGCACCTCGCCCAGGTAGACGCAGGGGAGCGCCCGGGCCGGCGGCGCCGGCTCCGCCGGCGGCCCGTCCCAGAGGGCGCGGTATCCGGAATCGTTCACGTACAGGAAGCACAGCCGGCACAAAGCCGGGCTGAGCGGGTGGTCAGCGTGGCAGGGCCTCATGTCGTCACCGTGGCCGTGAAGCTCTGGCCGTTGCAGCAGTTGCCGGGGAGGCTGCCGGTCAGGTTGAAGACGACGTTAAGCGGGCTGCAACTCGCCGAGCTAGCGAACGCGCCGGCCCCGCAGCCGCCATTGGTCTGCGACACGACCAGTTCCCACTGGTTGCCGACGCACTGCAGGGTGACCGGGCTAGTCACGCCGCCGCAGATCGTCGGGCCGCCGGGGTTGGGTGTGCTCCAGGCCGTGGTGCCGTTCCAGGTGAGGGCATACGTGCCGCTGACCCCGTTCGTGAACGTCACGTGCAAGGTCTGCGGGAGACTGCAGCCGCACTGGGTCACGTTGTTGCTGTTGACCGTCTGCGTGAGCGAGCCCTGCGCGTTCTGAAATCCCGCGCCGGCCTTCGCCGTGAACTTCGCCGTGATCGTGTGCGTCCCGACCGCCAGGGACGAGGTCGTGAAGGTGCTGGTCGCGCTGGCGCCGCTCCCCGAGAGGGCGCTGCCGGCGCCAAGGTCCGTGAGGCCGTCGAAGAACTCCACCGCCCCCTGCGGCGTGTCGGAGCCGTCGCTGTCCGTGACGGTGGCCGTGAAGGTGACGGCGTCCCCAAAGTTGGAGGGGTCCTCGCTGGAGGTCACGCCCACGGCGGTCGCACAGCCGGCGCAGGGCGTGACCGGCGGCTTGACGAGCTGATAGCCCAGTTTCTTGTAAAGGAATCGCCATACGAATTTACCCGGGGAGCCCCAGACGGTCGCGAGGTTGTAGAGGCCCTGGTTCGACTGCGGGTAGAGGCAGCAGACGCCGGGCACGCCGCCGAGTGTGTGGCCGTGGTAGCGGCGGCTGCCGCGCTTGAACCACACCGCCAGCTTGTCGTCGCAGGTCAGGATGAACGCATGCACCCACGACGACGCGGGGAAGAAGCATTTGCGCGCTTTGATCGCGGCCACGACTCACCCCTTCAATTGCAGATTGCAGATTGCAGATTGCAGATTGCAAAAGCCCTCTGCAATCTGCAATCTGCAATCTGCAATCTGCAATTCTTCCTACCCCTGGTCGGTGCCGACCGTGTGGCGGCGGTACGGGGCCAGGAGCGCCCGGACGTCGGCCGGCGGCGATTCCCGGCCGCTGGTCACCGGCCCCCAACCGCTGGTCGTGCCGCTGCCGGGGACCTGGTGCAGCAGGGCCGGGTCGCGCTGGGCCAGGTAGTAGCCGTAAGCCACCCAGCGGGCGCACGCCTCCTGCACCGCCTCGGGGACGGTCGTGTAGCCAGCCGTGTACTGGACACGGAAGTTGTTGACGCCCACGGGGAAGACAAGGTCCTCGGGATGGAGCAACTCGGGATCGGTGTAGGGGATGGCGCGCAGCAGCCAGCCGCGGGCGTCCCACTGGTAGCCCTGCAGCTCGTAGGTGTGCATCTTCAGCTCGGCATACGAGCCGGCCACGCCTTGCAGGGCGCCCTGGCTCTGGAGGACGCCGGACCCTTCCAGGGTGTCGCCGTAGGGAGCCGGCACGTAGAGATCGGCACTCGGCCAACTCCCGTAGTTGGTGCTGTCGCCGACGGCCTGGGCGCTCCAGCCGTTGCCCACGGCGTTGACCGCGGTCGCCAGGGCCGATAGCGTCGGGTTGCCGGCGAACGTCAGGCCGGCCGTCACGGTCGTCTTGGTGCCGGCGTTCACCGAGACAAGCTGCAGCCCGGTCGAGAGGACGGCGACGCGAGCCTGGACGTTGGCCGCCGTGTTGTTGGTGATCTTCAGCACCGTCACCGGCCGGTAGCGCACCGCCTGCACGCTCTGAATGGGGTACTGGCGCAGCAGCAGGCGCCGCTCGCCGTTGCCGTCGTACACCTCGTCGTAGCTGGTCGAAACGAAGCGACGGCGGCAGTACTTCTCGACGGCCTCGCTGTAGGCCGTCACGAGCGTGCCGACGAGCGTGTCCTGGTTGCTGACGCCCTGGAGCGCCTGGTAGGCGCGGCTGAGCGCGATCAGGTCCTTCGTAGCCATGTCAACGCCCTCCGCCGGTGGCCCAGAGAAACTTGCTGACCTTCACCGGCCGCAGCCCGAGGTCGGCGACAAAGGCCGGCCAGGGCGCCGCTGGCTCGCTCGCCTTCAGCTCCAGCACGTTGAAGGGGAGACAAAGGCCGGTGTCGGTGCAGATGCCCGTGTCCAGCGTCAACCGCTGCCGGCCGTCCTCCCGGGCGAACCGATGACAACACACCTCCACCACGGGGAGGGGCGGGGAGTCGTGTACCAGCTCGGCCAGCCGCGCGACGACGTCCGCGGGAAGGTGGGCCTCCAGGGCATCGCGATCCCCGCCGAGGATCGCCCGGGCCACGGCCGGCTCGACCTCGACGCGCACCTTGGCCCCCTCCGTCTTGGCCGAAAGGGCGAACAGCCCGGCGGGGTGGTAATGCCGGACGCGCAGGGTCAAATAGCGGTCGCCCTTGACCCGCGCCTTGCGCAGGAGGAATTGCGGAGTATCGAGATAGGTGGTTCTGAGCCGCTGGCCGCGGAAGTCGGGGTCGAACGCCTCGGCCGGCAGGGCACCGACCAGGGCGGCGCCGGCGGCTGGGAGCAGCGGCCCCGCGACCGCCCAGGTCCCGAGGTTGGTACGGACGTCTGTGACGGGCAAGGGCTGCATCGGAGGGACCTCCCGAGGGGCATCCGTGAACAACGCAGATTGAAGATTGCAGATTGAAGATTGCAGATTGCAGATTGCAGAACTGTTTTTCCAATCTGCAATCTGCAATCTTCAAGGCGTGTACGTCAGTTGACGACGGTTTGCGTCGCGACGCTGGAGTCGTTGTTGGCCGAGCCCGGCTTGTGGCTGGCCTCGTCGCCGACGCCGATTACCGTCACCGTGACGGCGTGGCCGCCGGTTTCCTGCACCTGCAGGCCCACGAACTGCTGGCCGGCCGTCAGTTCGTCCGCGCGGACCTCGAAGGTGTACTGCTTGTTGGCCGTGTTCAGGCCGGTCAGCTGGGCGTTGCCGCTCGACGGGCCGGACACCGTCGTCGGCGAGCTGAGGTTGCTGCTGGCCGACTGGATGAGGGTCACCGTCAGGGCGCCGCCGGCGACGACGGCCCCCACCTCGAGGACGAACAGGGCGCGGTGGAACTTGCTCAGGTCCACGGCGCCGCTGGTCACCGTCTGACTGGTGATGGACTGCGGGTTGACCGCGGCGGTGATGCCCAGGCGCTGAGTCAGGGTTTCGGTGTACATAGCTTTCAGCTTTCAGCTTTCAGCCCACAGCCAATCACTCCCGGCCCCGCTGGCCGAAAGCTGAGAGCTGAGAGCTGAGAGCTACGGGGTTACGAGTGGAGGTACACGAAGGGCGAAACTTGAGTCGAGCCGTCCTGCAGGGTGACCGGCTTCTCCATCCAGGGCTGGCCATCGACTCTTTCGACGACCCGCCACGTCATCTGGTTCTTCAAGAAGTTGACGTGCTCGCTGGCGGCGACCTCGACCGACATGCGGTCGCCGATCACGTAGAGGGCCGGGTCGAGCAGCATCAGATCGCCGGAGGTGCCCAGCGGCGGCACCTTCTCCGTGGGGAAGGCCGGCCGGCCCAGCAGCGACCACGTCGGCGTCTTGGTGATGCCCTGGTCGATGCTGATGAAGATGGCGCGGTTGGCCCCGTCCTTGAGATGCAACAGCTGCGGGACCACGGTCGGCGAGAACGTCCAGATGGCGCTGCCCCACGACGACGGCAGCAGCTTGGACCACATGCCGGCCACGTCGGCGAACTGCACGAGGTTGGATCCGGCCCGGCTGACCGAGACCGCCGCCCCGGCGTTGAGCATGCCGATCGGCTTGCCGACGCCGTTGCCCTGCAGGAAGGCGTACTCCTCGAACCAGGCGATCGCCTTGGCGAACAGCACCATCAGGAACTTCTCCAGGCCGATCACCGAGTCCTGGAGCAGCACGTTGCTCGACACCGAGTAGCCCGACAGCTCCCACGCCTTCAGCTCCATCTGCTTGAACGCGGGCTCCGTCTCGGTGCGGGTCTGGGCTTCCGCGGTCCAGTACATCTGCACGCCGCCGAAGAACGGCGACACGCCGGCGCTCTGGACGGTCGTGATGTCGAGGTAGGGGATCTGAAGCGTGGCGGCGGCCATCGGGGCGACGAAGGCGCGGGGGCGGATGAAGGTGTTCTCGGCGACGATCGTCATGAGCGCCTGGTAGAACTCCGGCGGCACGGTGTAGCCGCCGGCGGCGCCGGACGACTCGCCCAGGGCCGCCTTCTGGGTCCACTCGTTGAAGCGGCTGCCGTAGTGCTTCTCCAGGTAGCCGCGGTCGTTGCGGGCCACGCCGAGCAGCCAGTCGCCGAACGACTTGCCCTTGGGGTCGCCGTCGCCGGACGGGCCGAAGAGGATGGGGGTGGCGTGCTTGTGGGCCAGTTTCTGGGCCTCGGCGAACTTCTGCAGGGCGGCGCTGATGACCGCGTCCATCGACTTGGTGAAGCGGTCGAGGAAGCCGGCCAGTTCGCGGCCGACCAGGTCGTTGAGGGGGTCGTCCTTGACGGCGGTCGCGACGCCGCCGGCGACGAGGGTCTGGCCCTCGGCGTCATCGACGCTCAGGCGCTCGCCGGCCTTCTTGCCGAGGAAGTCTTTGAGCAGTTGGACAAACATGGGACACACTCTCGGGGGTGAACGGATGGAATCGGGTTTCACGGGTTGCACCCGCGCGTCTCCGGGCTCGCCGGGGGTGACAGCTTGGTGTCTATCTCTTCCCGGATACCCTGACGGCTTGATGTTGGAATCGAAGTTACACTCGGCCCCGGGCGGCGTCATAGGCCTCCTGGATTCGGCCCTCGATCAGGGCCGTGACGTTGAGGCGCTCCAGGTGACGGCGCAGCTCCTTGCCGATCTCCTCGACCGGCGTGAAGGGGAGGACGACCGGCGGCGGAGGGGGCGGCGGCGCCGCGAGCGGCAGAGGCTGGTCGAAGCCGAGCGCCCGTAGCACCGGTTCGGGGACGACGACGGCGCCCTTGCTGACTGCCTCGACCAGCGCCGACTGGTTGGCCGGCAGGAAAACGCAGGCGTATTCGATCAGCAGCCACTCGTCGATGATGCGGCACACCTCGGCCAGCTCGGGCCGGGCGGCGATTTCGTGCGAGGAGGGGGCGTGGCTCTTCAGGGCGATGAAGCCGATCGACTTGCCTTGCAGCAGTCCCGCCTTGACCAGCGAAAAGGCTGTATCGGGATCCCAGCAATCGTCAGTCCAGTCATCCGGCCGGGGCGGGAAGTGCGTCTTGGCCTTGATGCCGACGAGGGGGCCGTCCTTGACGCGCTTGCGCCAAAGGGAGCGGCCGACCGGCGGCCGCCAGTAGGCGTGCTGCAGCGTCACCAGCGGGTTGAGCTTGAAGTGGGCGTCGTTCATGCCGCGACTGACGACGATCTCCCGGTCGCGGTCGATCTCCTCGGTGCTGATCCAGCTGACGTCGGCGCGCTCGCCGTCGAGCAGCTCGGTCGGCGCCTTGGCGACGACGGCGTGTTTCAGGGCGCGGTCCTCCGGCGGGAGCGCCTTGAGGATGCTTTCGAGGAGGAAGGCCTGGCGGTCCTGCATCGGCAGGCCGAGGGGGCCTTCGGTGGTGCCGTAGTGCTTGAGGAAGTGGCTCATGGGTATACCGTCGGGGAAGGAGGAATCACGACGAGGCCGACGGTAACACGGACAGGAGGAATCAGGGGAGAGCAGATGGGAGAAGAGTCGCGGCTTGCCGTTTCGCGCTCGCGAAAGGATGCCGCGAGCGCGAAACGGCAAGCCGGCGCCGGTCCCTCGAGGTCTGGTTGTCACCAGAACCCGGGCTTTGCTATAGTGTCGTGGCCCGCGATCCTTTCACAGAACCAGGGGGTCGATGATGCCTGTTGCCGCCGCGCCGTCCCTGATGACGACTGAGGAGTTTCTCGCCCTGCCGGACGACGGCGTGGAGCGCTGGTTGATTCGCGGTCAGCTGAGAGAGAAGAAGCCTCAGCCGGGGGAGAAGCCGATAACCGTCCGCAACCGCACGCACAGTGGCATCATGGCACAGGTGACGAAAGACCTTGGTACTTGGCTCGATCAGCAGCCGGAGCCTCGCGGCCGGGTGCTTTGCGGCGAGGCGGGCGTGAGGCTACGGCGCGACCCGGATACCACGGTCGGCGTCGATGTCGTCTACGTCTCGGCCGAGGTGATGGCGCGGCAGTCCGACGACACCACGCTGATCGAGGGTGCGCCGGTGCTGACCGTCGAAATCCTCTCGCCGAAGGACACACAGGAAGAGATCAACGAGAAGATCGACGATTACCTGGCCGCCGGGGTTGCCCTGGTGTGGGTGATCAACCCCCATCGCCGGACGGTCAAGATCTTCCGGCCGGGGGCCGAGCCCGAGTTGGTCAACGTGCGCCAGGAGTTGTCCGGCGAGCCGCACCTGCCAGGCTTCCGCGTCCCCGTGGCGCAGCTCTTCGCGTGAGCGGCATGGCCCGAGCCGGCATCAGGGGATCAAAGGAATGACGGTGATGTGGCCGGCGAATCGGTTGAAATCGGCGACGTTATGTGTCAGCAACCTGGGGATGCCGTGGGCCAGCATGGTCGCGACGATGTTCGCGTCATGCACCTGTTTGCCGGCGCAGGTCACCGAACCGAGCAACGATACCAGATGGGCCGTGACCGCAGGACCGTCCTCCGCAACCAGAAACCGCGCCAGGAGCGTTTGCACGTCGGCGAGGAGGGTGCTCATGGGCAGCGGCGGGGTGACGGTTCCGGGCCGGGACATGCCTGCCAGGTATTCACGAACGACTTGCCGGCTTAACCAGAGCGGATGACCCGCGCCCGCGAGCCCTTGCAGCTTGGTGCGCGCCGCGGCGTGGAACGGCGATCCCGTCACCTTCAAATAAACGAGAATGTTGGCATCCACGAACACCGGTTCAACGACCGTCGTCGCCATAGAGGTCCTCCCGCCGGAACGTGAAGGACGGATCGACGAGGGCCACGGGGTGGGCCGGCCAGTTGAGGAAATCCGGCTGACCTTGGGGGAGCGGCTGGACGTCTTCCTGGATCACGAGTACGACCTGATGCGGGCCCGGGGCGATGTCCCCCGGCACGGTAACGGTCACGGTGTGTTCCGGGGTGACGACAGCGGTAACGACCAGCGAGCGCATGACCAACTCCTCTCGAAATGGCGACCTTTTTATTGTACCACCCCTGGCCTCTTCGGGCGATGGCCTGCGCGAGCGGCCGCGCCGTTCTCTCAATCCTGCTGGGCCAGCTCCTTCTCCAACCACTCCTTGGCGTCGCGGAGCTCGGCGATGAAGTTGTCGATGAGCATCCCCAGGAGGAACTCCGGCAGCTTCTGCTCGCGCTCCCACCCGTTGAGGATGCGGTTGACCATCGCCAACTGCGCCGGGGTTGCCGACCCGTCGAATTGCAGCCATTTCATGGGACACCTCAGTTTCGCTAGTGACTAATTTTGATCCATTTTCGACACGCATTGACCTCGGTCGATATCATCTTTCGTCGCCGCCGGCCGCGCCCGTACCCTCACCCCGCGGCGCCGTCGTCGGCCACAGGGTCGCCGGGATCCACGGCACGTCGCCCCACGGCACCGGCGGCAGGCCGCGCTCGCCGCGCACTTCGTTGATCGTCACGATGCCGTACTTCATGTCGATCTCGCGCTCGCGGAAGCCCATCTCCTGGTTGAGCGGCACCGGGTCCTCGCTCGCCAGGAACAGCCGCCCCGTCGGGTCGTACAGCGGCAGCAGCTGCTCGTTCAGCTTCTCGTCGCGCCGCGTCAGGCGCGGCGCGATGGCCAGGCTCTTGTGCTGGTGGTCGGCGGCCTGCAGGTTGGCCAGGTTCGTCTCCCTCGTGAAGTAGCTGACGGGGATGTGGAAGGCGTTCATGACGTCGTCCTTCGTCGTCCCCATCTCCGCGAGCTGCGCCAGGTCGCCCAGCGAGTGCGACAGGATCTGCAATTTCATGTTCGACTCGGCCACCACGACGCGGCCGGCGCCGCCCTTGCGGAAGCGCTGGTTCCACTGCGTCTCCAACCGGTCGCGCTCCTCCTCGCCGATCACCTCCTCCGGCGTCAGCAGGGCACTGGGGATCGCCTGGTTCTCGTAGACCGCCTTCTTCATGGCGGCGTAGTCCGAAAGCAGGGCCACCTGTTCGTAGCAGGCCCGCAGCGGACTCAGCCCGCCGGTGTACGGGTCGCGCGGGTCGGGGTAGCGGAAGAAGATCACCTCGTCGGGGCGGAATCTCTGGTCGCTCGCCCCGGTGCGATATTCGTAGTAGTCGATGAGGTTGCGCGAGTCGGGCTTGCGCCGCGGCGTGACGTTCTGGCTGGGCAGGATCCAGATCTCGTCGGGGACGCCGAGGGCGGGGTTCAGCGACAGATACCAGAACGCCCGGCCGTGGACCTCGAGGTAGGTTTGCGTGAGTTCCCAGAGGTCAAAGGCATTGTGGACCGGATTTACCTGCCGCAGCAGGGTGAGCAGCGGGTGCTCGACGACCTCCTCAATGGCGTCGGCCGCCTTGGTGTGGCGGGCGAGGTGGGGGGCGGCGCGCAGGCGACGCTCCACCTCGGGGGACAGCGCCTTGGTCAGGCACTTCGGCCGGGCCTGACCGCGGGCGGTGGAAACGTAGAGGTGCGGCGGGAAGTTGGCGCAGACGGCCGCGTTGATGCTGACGCAACTCCACGCCGTCCCCTTCAGCTCGGCCAGCAGCTCGTTGGGCGTCGGGTTGCGGTTGCGCTTGTAAGCGTCCACGAAGCCCGTGCCGGTCCACTGGCCGCCCATCAGCGCGGACGGCATCGACTTGTCGGAGCCGCCAGCCATTCGCCGCACGAAGTTGACCAGCCGCCGCAGAGTCTCACGCATGATTCACCCCTTACTGCCTCCCCTCGCCCCGGTACTCCGGGGAGAGGGGTCGGGGGTGAGGGGTTCTGCTCTGCCCGGAAAGGCACCCCTCACCCCCGACCTCTCTCCCCGGAGTACCGGGGCGAGGGGGGTTAAATGGTGGTCCAGAGATCTTCGTTGTCCCGGTCGTCCCTGCGCGGCGCCTTGTCGGGCGGGTCGGTGTCGGCGGGGTCGGAATTCGCCGGCTTCCGCAGCCGGACGATGAACGTATGGTCGAGCCGGGCGATCAGGTAGCGCAGGGCGCCGAGGGCGTGGTTGTGCTCGTCCACCGGGTTCTCCCCGGCCAGGGCGCGCTCGTGCGGCGCCGGGTAGCGATACAGTTGCGCCTCGGCGACGAGGTTGGGGCAGCGGCGCCGCGCCACGCGCAGCCGCCCGCTGCGGAGGCGGGCCGTCACCGCGGCGATGCCCGGGCGGATGTCGTTGAACCCCTTGAGCACCTTCCACCCGGCGGCCCGGCACTCAACGATCTCTTCCGGGCCGCTCGGATCGGCGTACCACATCACGCGGGCCGGGTCCGGACAGGTCGGGTCCTCGTCGTGCCGCGCCCGGACGGCGGCGATGTGCTCGCGCAACGGGCAGCGGCTCTGGTAACGCTCCCAGCCGACCCACAGCACGTCGTCGCGGTCGAGCCAACCCCAGACGGCCGCGAACGGGTTATTGAAGCCCCAGTCGATGCCGCCGACGTACCTCACGCCCGCCCGCCCCGCTGCCGGGTCGTCGATGAGGCACGTCTCGAAGTCGGGGTAGACGACGCCTTCAAGGGCGGTGAAGAGACAATTGTACTCCTGATCGACCCAGGACTGTCCCATCGAGCGCACCTCGTTGTCGATGAAGGCGGGGTCGATGCGCGGGCAGTCCCGCCAGGGGACGCGGAAGCGCCGCCAGGGATTCTCGGAGTGCCACTCGCGGAAGAAGAAGGGCGTAACCGGTCGCCCGCTCTGACGTAATCAGTTCTCGGCAGCGGAGTTGCGGCCGCCCGGCGGGTAGTCAAATGGGCCTCCGCGGGATAGGGTGGTTTTG